>Ga0256832_1000177_pt1 | contig 39439 bp, 41 predicted proteins | sample 134614metaG_FD_190534 | JGI IMG/M metagenome (GOLD analysis project Ga0256832, IMG submission 190534) | Hydrothermal vent microbial communities from Lau Basin, Pacific Ocean - 134-614 | ecosystem: Environmental > Aquatic > Marine > Hydrothermal vents | place: Pacific Ocean: Lau Basin | collected...
CTCGACCTGTTCGTGGGTCTCCGCTATCGCGATGTCGATCGTTCCCGGCACGCGCGCCGCCTCGACCACCGCGTCGACCGCCGAATCGATGCAGGCGCTCTGGCCGTCGACCTCGATCATCAGGAGCGCGCCGAGCGCCGGATCCAGGCCGGCGTCGGCGTGTTCGCGCACCATCGCGATCGCGCGGCCGTCCATGAATTCCAGCGCACTCGGGGTCACCGGTTGCGCCATGATCGCGGCGACCGCTTCGGCGGCGGCGCGCACGTCGCGGTAGCCGGCATGCAGGGTGCGCCGGGTCTCCGGCAGCGGAGTCAGCTTCAGCGTGGCCTCGGTGATGATCGCCAGGGTGCCCTCGGAGCCGATGATCAGTCGCGTCAGATCCAGCCCGACGACCCCCTTGGTGGTCATTACGCCGGTGTGCAGGCATTCACCGGCGCCGCTGATCGCGCGCAGTCCGAGGGTGTTCTCGCGCGGCGTGCCGTACTTCACCGCGCGTGGCCCGGCGGCGTTGCAGGCGAGGTTGCCGCCGATGCTGCAAACCGCGCTGCTGGTCGGGTCCGGCGGCCAGAAAAAGCCGTGCGTGGCGGCCGCCTGTTGCAGTTCGGCGTTGGTGACGCCGGGTTCGACGATGGCGAGTCGGTCGGCCGGGTCGATGCGCGGCGTGGCGCGCAGGCGTTCGCTCGAAAGGACGATGCCGTGGCGTTCCGGCACCGCCGCGCCGGCGGTGCCGGTGCCGCGCCCACGCGGAGTCAGTGGCAGGCCGGCCTGGTTGCAATAGCGAACGACCGCTTCGACCTGCTCGCAATCGCGCGGAAACACCACCGCCGCCGGTAACGCATGCAGACGGCTGTTGTCGTAGCCGTAGGCCCAACAATCGCCGACGTCGCTCAGTACCGCATCGGCGCCGAGCAGCGCGCGCAGCGCGCCGGCCGGGTCAGCCGATGAGGTCAAACAGTTTCACCACGCGTTTCACGCCTTCGACATGCCGCACCAAATCGACCACGGTGTCGGCTTCTTTCGCGGTCAGCAGGCCCATCAGATAGACCACCCCGTCGACGGTCACCACCTTGACCCGGGTCGGGTCGAAGTTTTCCAGCTCGATGCCGAGCAGCTTGGCCTTGATCTTGGCGGTCAGATAGGCGTCGGCGGTATCGGTTTTCAGCGACAGGCGCGGACCGAGGGTGACCTCATCATAGACCTGGGTGACGCGCGGAAGACTGGCCGCGAAATCAGCGACGCGGCGGCGGATGTCATTGTTCTCGGCGGTGCCGGCGAGCAGCACCTTGAGGTTGTAGCTGGTGACGCTGATGTCGCTGTGTTCCGCGATGTCGGCGTGTTTCGTGATGAAATCCATGATCTTCAGTTTGATCGCCTGGTCGTCGACGATCACGCCGCTGGTGCGGCGGTCATGGACCACGCCGGCGCCGGTCGCGGCGCCGCCGACGACGATCGCGCCACAGCCGCCGAGCAGGAGCGCCAGGAGCAGCAGGGTCGACAGGCGGAAGAGTTGCTTCATTGGGTCATTCTCCGAGTAGTTGTCGATCGGTCAGCTCGCACAGACAGTGGATCACGAGCAGATGCACTTCCTGAATGCGCGCGGTGTTGTCGGCCGGCACGCGGATCTCGATGTCGCCCTCTCCGAGCAGGCCGGCGAGCTGGCCTCCGTCGCGACCGGTCAGCGCGATCACCGGCATGTCGGCCTCCTGGGCGGCCTGCGCGGCGCGCACGATGCTCGGCGACTGCCCGCTGGTGCTGATCGCCAGCAGCAGGTCGCCGGGATGACCGAGCGCCTGGATCTGGCGCGCGAAGATCTCGGCATAGGCGAGGTCGTTGGCCACCGAGGTCAGGGTCGAGCTGTCGGTGGTCAGCGCCAGCGCCGGCAGGCCGGGGCGGTCGCGTTCGAAGCGATTCAGCAGCTCGGACGAGAAATGCTGGGCATCGGCCGCCGAACCGCCGTTGCCGCAGCTCAATACCTTGCCGCCCTGCAACAGCCGTTCGACGATCAGGCGCGCGGCGTCCGCGATGGGCTCGGCCAGCGCCCCGGCGGCGGCCTGCTTGGTCTCGATGCTGGCGGCGAAGGTCTCGCGCACGCGTTCGCTCAGTGGGGACACGGCTTACTCCAGTCAGGCGCCAAAGGCATTCTTGATCCACTCCATCCGTTCGCCGGTCATCGCGATGACGTCGAAGCGCAAGGCGCGCGCGGCGTGTTCGTCATGGTACTGCAAATAGTGTCGCGCGGCGCTGAGCAATTTGCGCTGCTTGGCCGGCGTGACCGATTCGGCGGCGTCACCGAAGCGTGCACTGCGTCGGTAGCGCACCTCGACGAATACCAGGGTGTCGCCGTCGAGCATGATCAGGTCGAGCTCGCCGGCGCGGCAGTGGTAGTTGTGGTCGAGCGCCCGCAGGCCTCGTTCGCTCAGCCAGCGCGCGGCCTGCCGCTCGGCGCGTTGGCCGGTTGCGCGCGCGTCACTCATGGTCGCAGCTCGGGAGCGGCTGGAGCGGCAAGGTCTTCTTCTGATTCTGGCGGCGCGTTCAAGGGCATCTCGGCGTAGCCGATCACCGCCGGCCTGCCTTCATGATAGCGCGCCCACACCAGCAGGCGGTGGATGCGGCGCTCGGCATCGCTGTAGAGGATGCCGGTTCGGCCATCGAGCCGCTGCTCCGGTGCGTAGGCCATGCGCCGCACCTGCCGGGCCAGCGCCCAGGCGTCTTCGCCGAGCGCGCGCAGGCGGACCACCGCGGCGTTGGTTCCCCGGTTCTCGTCGTCCAGCAGCAGGGCTGGGATGTCGGTGAACTGAACGCCTTCGAGGTCGATATCCAGTTCCGGGCGCGGACGGCCGTCATGCACCATCGAGGTGGCGTAGACCGGCAGCCTGCCGGCGCGGTAGAACTTGAACAAGGGATTGATCTGACGCGCCGCCATCGGTTTGGCGACCAGGAAAATGCCGTCGGCATCAGGCCGGGGACGGGGCTCGAATTCCAGCCTGATGCCGAGGACCCGGGTGAGCGCATGGAAGCGCCGTTCGCTGTCGTCGATGTTCAGCAGGGCTTTCACCGGCGTGGTGAACTCGTTTCGGGTCGGGTCGTACTCGACGCTTTCGGCGACCACGCCGCCGAGCGCCTCGAAGTGGCGCTTGAAGGCATCTCGCAGACGCTGCCCGCGCGGGTTCGCCGGGGTCAGCGTCAATGCCACGCGCTGGCCTTCGCGCCAGGCGCGGTCGGCGGCGAGCAGCGCTTCGTCTTCCGGCGCGAGGCCGAACTGGAACAGGGCCGGCGGCGGCGCGGAGGCGTCGACGGCTCGGTTCAGGGCCAGCAGGGTCGGGCGTTCGGCCAGATCCTGTCGCGCCAGGGCGGAGACGCGCTGCTTGGCCAGCGGCCCGATCACCAGATCGTGTCCGGCATCGCGGATGCGCCGCAGTTGCGCCTCCAATGGCTCCTCGTCACTGGGGTATTCGGTGAGCGACGGCCGTTCGGCCCGGGTATCGGCCCGGTAGGCGCGCAGCAGGCCGTCCTGGATGAGGCGCGCGGCCTTGCCGATGCGGCCCTGTCGCGGCAGCCACAGGGCGATGCTCCGCGGCGGCGCGATGCTGGCGATCAGCTTGCGGGCGAACTGCTGTCGCAGGGTGTCGTCCAGCGGGTGCCGGGGATGTCGCAGACGCCAGGCCGCGAGGGCGCGGTCGAGCGCGGTCGCATCGAGCAGACTGGCGCGCGCGGCGCGGATCAGGTCGGTCCAGCCCAGGGTCTCCGGGGTGCCGCGCTGGTCGAGCCAGTCGAGATCCTCGTCGCGCAGCTGCATCAGTTCATCGAGCAGTGTCTGCTGGTTCAGCGCGCGCTGGTCGGGATCGCCGAGCAAGGGGTCGAGCAGGATGCGCTCGGCCGCCTGTCCGCGCCGGTCGCCTCGCGCGGCGAAGATCCGCGCCTTGTCTTCGTGCAGCATGCGCCGCTGGAGAGGATCGAGCTGGGTTTCATCGATCACGTCGAAGGTTTGCAGCGCGTGCTCGAGATCGCCGCTTTCCAGGCTCAGATGCGCGTCGAAAAGCAACTTTTCGGCGAGACCGGCCTCGTTCAACGGCAGGTGCGAAAGTTCGTTCGAAACCGCGCGCGCGGTTTCGAGGTCGCCGGAGGCCACCAGGCTGCGCAGCGCGCCGAGCAGCGCCTTGCCGCGTGTTTCGCCCTGTCGTTTCGCCGCGATCGCGCGGTAACGAGTGGCTGCTTCGGCATAGCGATGCTGACGGAACAGCTCTCCGGCGCGCGCCAGTTCTCGTTGCGTCGGGCTCTCGGCAGGGGCGGGGCGGACGCTCTTCGGGCCGCCGCCGCAGGCGGACAGCAGCAGGCTGGTCGCCAACAGCAAAGCCAGCCAGCGGATCGGATGGGAGTGGGTTTTCGGGTCCAAGATGATCGATTCCATGACTACGGGAAGGATAGATATTATATACTCGTCGTCGTCGCCCACGAATTTTCGGCTACCGCGACGGCTCCTCGCACCCGTGGGCGACTGAGTATAGCCCCTGTCGTTCCCGCCCCAACCGTTTATCAGCTCCTTGCCTGGAAACCAGCTCCATGTCCGAAGCCGTCCTCTATGTGGTTGCCACTCCGATCGGGAACCGGGGCGATCTCAGCGCGCGCGCGATCGAGACGCTCGGCTCGGTCGACTGGATTGCCGCCGAGGATACCCGTCACAGCGGTCGCTTGTTGCGGGACCTGGGTATCGAGCGCCCGTTGCTCTCCTACCATGACCACAACGCCGAAGGGCGCGCGCGGCAACTGTTGGAATACCTCGGGAACGGGCAGTCGGTGGCGCTGATCTCGGATGCTGGCACGCCGCTGATCAGCGATCCCGGCTATCGCCTGGTGCGCGCCTGTCGCGAGGCTGGCGTGCGCGTCGTGCCTGTGCCAGGCGCGAGCGCGCTGATCGCCGCGCTGTCGGTGGCCGGTCTGCCCACCGATCGCTTTGCCTTCGAGGGCTTTCCGCCGCGCGCGCCGGGCAAGCGACGCGCCTGGCTCGCGCCACTGGCCGACGAAACGCGTACCCTGGTGTTCTATGAATCGGCGCATCGCATCGAGGGTTTCCTCGCCGATCTCGCCGCGGTGTTCGGTGGCGGGCGCGAGGCGGTGATCGCGCGTGAGCTGACCAAGCGCTTCGAGACGCTGACCGGCGGAACGCTGGCGGAGTTGGTGGAGCGCCTCGCCGCCGATCCCGACCAGCTGCGCGGGGAATTCGTGGTCGTCACGGCCGGTCGGGAGGCGGGTGCTGGAGAGGCCTCGGCGCGCATCGAGGCGCGCGCCTTGATGCGCGTGTTGACGCGGGAGCTGCCGGCGGGCAAGGCGGCGGCGCTCGCCGCCGAGCTGCTCGGCGGGAAAAAGAAGCACTATTATTCGATGGCGCTGGCGCTCAAAAATGAATGATATTCCGCCTGCCCCTGTACAAGTTTTGCGGAATGTCATATTTTTGACTGAATCGATATCGCCACGGGCAGTACGCGCATGACATCCGAACCCTCGCAGGAAAACGACAGCCGTCCGGTCGCCTCGACCGAGGATCTGACCGGGATCAGCATGGTGGTGCTGGACCCGGATCGCGAACATCAACGTTATATCGGCGATATTCTCGATTTCGTCGGCATTCCCTGTTTGCCGATGCCCGATGTCGATACCACCATCGAGACCTTGCGTGAGCGCGCCGGCGCCGGCGCGGTCTGTCTGTTGCTCGGCAACGCGATCGCGACCGAGGAGACCGCGCGCCTGATGACCGCGCTCGACGCGCTCGACCAGGCGGTGCCGGTGTTCGAACTGGTGGCGCGTGACGACGATGCCAAGCGACCCACCGACAGCACGCGCATGCTCGGCGTGCTCAGGCTGCCGACCCAGTACGACAGCTTCATGAGCCTGCTGCACAAGGCTCATGTCTACATCGAGAGCCATTCCGGCCAGACGCCGAAGCGGCGGCCGCTGGAGCTGTTCCGCAGCCTGTCCGGCAACAGTCGCGCGACGCGTCGTATCAACAAGCTGGTCGAGCAGGTGGCCAATACCGAGGCGACCGTACTGATCCTCGGCGAATCGGGTACCGGCAAGGAGGTCGTCGCGCGCAAGCTGCATTACCACTCCTCGCGGCGCGGCAAGCCCTTCGTGCCGGTCAACTGCGGGGCGATTCCGGCTGATCTGCTCGAAAGCGAGCTGTTCGGCCATGAGAAGGGCGCCTTCACCGGCGCGATCAGCGCGCGCAAGGGGCGTTTCGAGCTCGCCGAGGGTGGCACCCTGTTCCTTGACGAGATCGGCGACATGAGCATGCACATGCAGGTCAAGATCCTGCGCGTGTTGCAGGAACGCACCTTCGAGCGCGTCGGTGGCAGCAAGACCCTGCATTGCGACGTGCGCATCATCGCCGCGACCCACCGCGATCTCGAGCAGGCGATCCAGGATGGCAACTTCCGTGAAGATCTGTTCTACCGCCTCAACGTATTCCCGATCGATATGCCGCCATTGCGCGAGCGCGCCGAGGATATCCCGGTACTGGTCACCGACCTGATCCGCCGCATCGAGAACGAGAAGCGCGGCTCGGTGCGCCTGACCCCGGCCGCGGTCACCGCGCTGACCCACTATACCTGGCCCGGCAATGTGCGCGAGCTGGCCAATCTGATCGAGCGGCTCGCGATCCTCTATCCTTATGGTGTCGTCGATGTCATGGATCTGCCCGAGAAATTCCGCGAGGGCTACGCCGCCGCCGGCAATCCGGAGCCGACCCCGGCGGTCACCCTGCCCGGCGGCGAGCCGGACACCGTCGCGGTCGAACCACGCCTGCCGAGTGGCGGCATCGACCTGAAGAGTCACCTCGCCGAGATGGAACAGAGCCTGATCCGACAGGCGCTGGAGGAGTCCGACGGCGTTGTCGCCCATGCCGCGAAGAAGCTCAATATGCGTCGCACCACGCTGGTCGAGAAGCTGCGCAAGTATGGCATGCAACGGGGTACCGAGAACCGGGGGGTCTGAGCAGGCCGCGGCAGCGGCCGGTCAACGCTCCGCCAGGATCAATACCGGGGCGATCAGGCCGCGCTCGAAGTTGATCCGGGTATTGCGCAGCTTCAGATCGCCATCGGCCAGGGTGGCGCGCGGGCTGGCCGCGGCGGTGGCGTCCGGCGTGTCCGACAGCAGGCGATCGAAGAATTTCGGTGCGATGGCGCTTCGATCCTCCACCTCGCGCACCGTCAGGCCGGCCTCCCGCAGCTGGGATTCGGTCTGCTCCGGGGTCAGCAGACAGCTGATCTCCGGGGTGTCGGCCCATGGAACCGGAAAGCGCAACTCTCCGTCCCGCAGCCGCATGACATCATATACGGCCAGTCTTCCACCCGGCTTCAGGACCCGCGCCATCTCGCGGTAGAGCCGGGCGCGGTCCGCGATATTCATCGCGGCATGCAGGGTGACGAGCGCGTCGAAGCGATGGTCCTCATAGGGCAGGGCGAGGGCGCTTCCGGTTTCGAAATGAAGCCGGTCATCGAGGCCGACCGCCTCGGTCAAGCGGATCGCGGCCCGAATGAACGCCGGGGTGAGGTCGATGCCGGTGACCCGACACCCCGTCCGGTGCGCAATGAAGCGCGCCGCGCCGCCGATGCCGCAACCGACATCCAGCACCTCGTGGTCCGGCGCCAGATTCAGCTTTCCGACCAGGTGTTCGGTCGCTTCCCGGCCACCGATGTGCAGTTCCTCGAAGGGTGCCAGGTCATCGGGTCGCACCGCGTCCGCGGGAATGCCACGCGCCGCGAGCGTTTCGAGGATGGCGCGGGCCAAATCGTTCTTGCCGTAATGACGGGCGACGCTTTGTTCGCGGGCATCATGGGATTGTAATGCTTGCTGAGTCATTGCAGGCTGCCGAGCATCGATTCGTCGTACGCGGACAGTGGCTCGCCGGAGCGGATCCGCTCGACCAGGTCCGGGTTGGCGATGAAGGGGCGGCCCATGGCCACCAGATCCACGCGCCGGGCCTCGAGTTCCCGTTCGGCGGTTTCCGGGGTGTAGCCGCCACAGCCGATCAGCGTGCCACGGTAACGTTCGCGGACATAGTCGATCGGGCGACCGCCAAGGTAGTCGTAACGCTGCTGCCCGTCGAATGCGGCGACGTGCACATAGGCCAGTTCCCGCGTATTCAGCTGTTCCAGCAGATAGTCGAATGTTTCCTCATCTCCCGGGCTGTATTCAAGATGGATATAGGCTTGCGGGGACAGGCGGATGGCCACCCGCCGGGGGTCGATCGCCGCGCTCAAGCGGTCGAGCACCTCGAGGGCGAAACGGGCGCGGTTGGCCGCGGTTCCGCCATAGGCGTCGGTGCGCCGATTGGTCTGTTGATGCAGAAACTGGTCCACCAGATAGCCGTTGGCCGCGTGCAGTTCGACGCCATCAAAACCCGCTTCGGCGGCATTGCGCGCGGCCTTCTCGTAGCGCGTCAGGACTCGTTCGATATCCGCCGCTTCCATCGCCCGCGGTTCCTCATAGGAGAGGTTTTGCGCGCGGGGCAGGGGGCCGGTCATGCCCACCGCGCTGGGCGCCATCGGTCGGGTTCCGGTATAGTGGCTGTGGGCCATGCGTCCGGTATGCCATAGCTGGCAGAAGATCCGGCCGCCGGCCTTGTGCACCGCATCGGTCACCTGGGTCCAGGCGCGGACCTGAGCGTCGTCATAGATCCCCGGCGTGCGCGGGTAACCCTGGCCTTCCGCTTCGATCAAGGTGGCCTCGGTGACGATCAGACCGGCCCCGGCGCGCGCCTGATAATAAGCCACGGAATCGGCCGTCGGCGCGAGATCCTGGTCCGCGAAACAACGGGTCATCGGGGCCATCACCAGACGATTTTCGAGGCGTAGTCCGTCCGCGACGCTCCAGTTGGAAAACAACGTGGGGAAGGCCACTGGCTCATTCCTCGCGAAAGATCTTCCGGGCGATGATCAGGCCGGGGCAGATGCCCACCGCCGCGGCGAACAGGGTGAATGCCGGCACTACATACAGAAACCAGTGGACCTTGTCGAAACCTGTCAGCCAGATACCGATCAGAATGACCATTGCGGTGTTGAAGAAAAAGAATCGCATGGCCTTGCTTGCTTTCGCTATTGCCATTTTCCGCTCCTGTTGAATTGCTGTTGATTTGGGAAGGTGGGAGCAGTGTAGGTGTGGTTGTTTTCAACAACAACGGTGTATTTTGTTATTGTTTGGGTAACATAAAAGTTACCAATCCAGGATTGATGAGCGATATCAAGCGTCGCGTGGTGTTCGTCCAAGTCGTCGAGGCCGGAAGTTTCTCCGCCGCGGCCAAGCGTCTCGGGATCGCGCGCTCGGCGGTCAGCCGGCATATCGCGGCGCTCGAGGCCGAGTATGGCGTACGCCTGCTGAACCGCACCACGCGCCGTCTCGGCCTGACCGACGCGGGTCGGATCTTCCACGACAGCAGCGTCCGGATTCTGGCCGAAAGCGAAGCCGCGTCGCGCTGCATCCAACAGTTGCGTGAGCGGCCGACCGGCACGCTGAAGGTAGCGGGTCCGACCAGCTTCGCCCGTCAACTCGCGGCCTTGGTGAACGAGTTCAGTAAACTCCACGAGGCCTTGCGCATCGAGCTGCAACTCGACGACCGGGTGGTGGACATGGTGGAAGAAGGCATCGACATCAGCATCCGCATCGGCTGGCTCGAGGATTCCCGCCTGATCGCCCGTCGCCTTTGTGAGGCGCCGCGCATCCTGTGTGCGTCACCGGCGTATCTCGATGCCCATGGAAGGCCGGAAAAACCGGCCCAGCTGACGGAACATGAATGCCTCATCTTCACCCTGTTGCCAACCCCGCATCAATGGCGCTTTTCGCGTCATAAACGATGCGAAACCGTCTCGGTACGCGGTCGGCTGTCGACCAACAGCGCGATTGCCATGCATCGTATGGTGTTGGGCGGAGCGGGCATCGCGCCGTTGTCCCGTTTTCTGATCGAGAAGGATCTCGAGGCCGGGCGGCTGGAGCACTTGTTGCCGGAGTACGACTGCGGCAGCGCCGGTATCTACGCGGTCTATCAGGACCGGCGCTATGAGCAGCCCAAGATTCGCCTTTTCATCGACTTCGCGCGCGAGCGGATTCGACAGATGTTGTGAGTTTTCCTGAACGTCTGGATCGTTCCGTGTGACCGCTCGGACTTCCGAGGTGTCATGGCTCTTGGCGCGGGTGACCGGCTGCCTCCATGAGACCCTGAAGCCGCCCTCGAGGCAGGCTCCGCGGCGGCATCCCTGCCTTCGAGGTTTTTCGAGCCGACGCCACCCCCGCTCGATCGGTCGCTTGGGCGCTTAGATGACGTGCTCCGGGCCCTCGAGATGCCGGCCTTGACGCTTATCGCTTCCGATATTCCGGATCGGTCCAGCATTTCGGAAGGGGTTCGCCGGATGGGAAGGTCAGGCGTGCTTTGTCGAACATTTCCGGGTCGGGCAGGTCCTCGCCGATGTTGTAACGCCCGGGGATGGCTTTTTTGAACGGGTCGAAAAGATCCTGAAGCCCCAGTACCTCGACCAGATGGCCGTTTTCTTTGTCTTGCAGAAACATGGTGATTCCCCTTATTCAGCAATAACTAACACTCGTGACGCGGGGTGGCGTCACCCCAGATCATGAAAATCATCAATTTGGCCGTTTGCACATTTCCACCTTTGTAGGCCGGTTCAAGTACCGCGGAACCGGCTACGGCAGCGCCACGCAATTGCGCCGCTGCCCGATCCGCTGCGCTTGATCGGGCCTACGCCTTGCCTGGTGAATCTCATTTCCGCTGCTTGGCTGAGTGGTTACTGTATTTTCACATTAATTGACTCCAATCAAGAGATGGGGGCAAAGAGGCTCGGATTCAAGGTTATCCCTAATAGGAAGGGCGCGGGGATGTCTCCATACTCCCCATTTCCCGATCAAACAACGACAAAGCCCGCGTGCCCGATGTCCGGGCGCAGCCGGCGTGCCTCCCTTTCGCGGGGGGATCCACGGGACGATGTAGCAGGAGTCACACGATGGATAAACGCAGCTACCCGAGAGTTTTTTGCAGTCTGCCGGTGGATATGAGTCTCCCCGGCCGCTCTTTCGTCGGCCATTACCGTACCGCCAACGTCAGTCGGCGCGGCTTTTTCGCCTACCATACGCCGCGCTGGGCGATCGGCACCCGTGTCGAGGTGTTGTTTCACTGTCCGGATGAGCCGATCCGGGTTCATGCCAAGGTGACGCGCGTCGGCCGCAACGGCGCGGGTTTCGATTTCATCGATGTCGATTCGGGTGAGCAGCAGGCGTTGGAGCACTTGGTGTGTCCGGAATGGCATGGTGATGATCTGCTGGCCGGTCAGCTGAAGCTGGCGCCCTATACCGAGACCAGCGATTTTCGCGGCTGGCTGCACCTGACCTCGTTGTTATGCACGCATCCGCACATCGGCGGCGGCCTGGCGGGACAATCGACGCTGTCTGCGTCATCCTGAACGTGAGGGCGTGAAGCAGGCCCGCGACGGTTGAATCAGGGCAGGGCCTCCAGTTTTCGGCGCAATGTCCAGTAGACCTTGCTGAGGCTGTCGCGATATCCCTTGCGCTTGGCGCGCTTGCAGCCGCCGAGGCGGCGGATATCGTTGAGGAAGCGGAGGTCGATGCGTTTCCGGAAGTCATCGGGCGCGCTGTGCCATAGCTGGTGTATCAGCTGGCTGGCGGTCAGACCGTAGCGCTCGACGCTGAGGCGGGTAACGTTATCGAGGTAGGTCGGCGCGCGGTAGCCCCGGCAACGCCGGTTGTAGGTGTCGTAGAGCATCGCGGCTTCGATCAGTTGGCGTAGCAGGCGTTGGTGATCCTGTTCGAACAGCGGGCCGTCGTCTTCCCCGGCCCGTAATGCACCGGTCGGCAGCAGCAGACAGCCGCCCAGGCATTGCAGCAGCTCGCGCCGTGACAGGCTCATGGCACTGTCTCGAAGCGCAACCCGTTGTCGTCGGCGCGCAGGCAACCTCCCTGGTCCGCATGCCATTCCGGCAACACCCAGCGGTTGGCCGGGCGTCCGTCGAGCAGGAAGGGGTGGTGGCCCGGGCGATGGGTGTGGCCGTGGATCAGGGTGGTGACGCCGTGGCGGCGTAGCGCGTCGGCCACTGCGCCGGTGTTCACGTCCATGAGGTCGGCGGCTTGCAGGGAGGTGGCCTCGCCGCTGCGTCGGCGGTATTCCCGGGCGAGGATCTTTCGTTCTTCCAGTGGCTTGGAGAGGAAGTCCGCAATGAATCCCGGGTTGCGAAGCTGCTTGCGCGCCTGTTGGTAGGGGAGATCGTCGGTGCACAGGGTGTCGCCGTGCATCAGCAAGGCGATGCCGGACGGCAGCTCGGCCGGCGCTTCCTCGGCAAGCAGGGTGGCGCCGGCGCGGCGCAGGAAGTCCGCGCCGATCAGAAAATCACGGTTTCCGTGTTGCAGCCATAGGCGCGTGCCGCCATCGGTCAGCGCGCGCAGGGCTTCGCTTATGGCGTCGCCGGCCGGATCGTCGTCGCCGACCCAGCTGTCGAAGAGGTCGCCAAGGATGTACAGCGCCTCGACGCCGGCGGCCTGTCCGCGCAGAAAACGCAGGAAGCGTTCAGTGGTTTCGGGTCGCTCGGACGACAGGTGCAGGTCGGCGATCAGCAGGGCTTGCGGCATGGTGTCAGTCTTCGACCACTTCGACCTTTTCGATTACCACCGGCTCCACCGGTACATCCTGGTGTCCGGCCTTCATCGTCGTTTCCACGTCCTTGATCCGGTTGACGACATCCATGCCCTCGACCACCTTGCCGAACACGCAGTAGCCCCAGCCGTCCTGGCCGGGGTAATCGAGAAAGCCGTTGTCGGCGACATTGATGAAGAACTGCGCGGTGGCCGAATGGGGGTCGCTGGTGCGCGCCATCGCAATGGTGCCGGTCTCGTTGCCCAGGCCATTGGCGGCCTCGTTCTCGACCGGGGCGTTGGTGGCTTTCTGCGCCATGTCCGGCGTGAAGCCGCCGCCCTGGATCATGAAGTTCGGGATCACGCGGTGGAAGATGGTGCCGTCGTAGAAGCCCTCGTTGACATAATCGAGGAAGTTCGCGCAGGTTTTCGGCGCCTTTTCTTCATCGAGTTCGATCTTGATGTCTCCGAGATTGGTTTTCATTCGAATCATGGTTTTATCCAGTTATTTACGAAATTGATGCTTATTTCTTTTCCTCGATTCGGCGAACCGATTCGATGAGGACCTCTTGTTCCGGCACATTGCGCATGCCCTGTTTCGTCGTGGTGTTGACGCCGGCGATCCTGTCGACCACGTCCATGCCGGAGACCACCTTGCCGAACACGGCATAGCCCCAACCGCGGAAGGATTTGTCACGATGGTTCAGAAAGTCGTTGTCGACCAGGTTGATGAAGAACTGTGCGGTGGCCGAGTTCGGATCGCTGGTGCGCGCCATCGCGATGGTGCCGCGATCGTTCTTCAGTCCGTTGTCGGCCTCGTTGGGTACCGGGGCATGGGTCTGTTTGCGTTCCATCTCCGGCGTATAACCGCCGCCCTGGATCATGAAACCGTTGATCACGCGGTGGAAGATCGTGCCGTCATAGAAACCTTCGTCGACATACCGCAGGAAGTTCTTGACCGTGGCCGGGGCCTTGCCTGGATATAATTCCAGCACGATATCGCCCAGGCTGGTCTTCATCCGTACCTGGACGGGATCGGCCAGCGCGCTGGTGGTGGCGATCGCGAACAATAGCAGGGAAAGCAGGAGGGTTCTCATGATGTCGGGTTCTCCATGTGGCGAAAAGTATTCTGATTGTCACTGCTCACCCCTGCAACGCCACGCAGTCGCCGCGATTGGTCGTTTCTGGAGGAAACGTCGACGGCAAGGGCGCCGTCGCCGAGCCCGCAGGGAGGTATACTCGCCGCCCATGAATTTTCGGATTTTCGAGAGCGTTCCTCGCGCCCGTGGGCCAGGCGCGGAAGCGAGTCATAGCCCATTCTATGGCGAGTTTCCGCAACAACGCCCACGGGTGCGAGGGGCGGTCGCAGTGGCCGAAAAGTCATGGGCGACGAGTATATACTCGCCGTTTTCCGGAAGAAACAGTCAATCGCGGCGGTGCCCTTTGTCGTTGTCGGGGGGTGAGTCGTTACTTCTGACCATGATAGAGATTTACGGGTTCCGGGGGAAGCCGGCATCGATGAAGACCTGGGTGTCGAAGCCCGGTCCCGTACCGAGTGAAGTTGGAGAAGGGCTTGATCTGTCTCAATTCCCTGGATGCGACACTGGCGTATGCTCGCGCCATGTTTGTCCGCCTGCTTTCCCTGGGAATCGCCGCCTGTTCGCTGGCGTCGCCGGTCGCGGCCGCGCCGCGTGGTGACTGCGAACATCCGCTGCCGAATACTGACCTGCGTCATTGCTCATTCGCCGGCCGCCGGCTCGCCGGTGTCAATCTGCGCGGCGCGCGGCTCGACGGGGTGGATTTCTCCAATGCGCGGATGCCGGGCTGCGACCTGTCGGCGGCCAGTCTGCGCGAAGCCGATCTGAAATGGGCGCTGCTGCCCGATTGCGTGATCGTCGGCGCCGATCTCGATCATGCCGATCTTTTCCATGTCACATTCGACGGCGGGACGCTGGACCGCAGCCGTTTTGCCGGCGCCAACCTGTTCGGCGCGAATCTCAATGAGGTGAAGGCGCGCAAGGCGGATTTCAGCGGCGCTTATATGAAGGACATCGCGATGGAAGAGAGCGATTTCTCGAACAGCCGCTTTGATCGCTCCTTCATGATGCGCGCGGTGTTGATCGGCAGCCGCTTGCATGGTGCCAGTCTGCGCCATGTGGTGTTGACCGGCGCGGCCTTCGAACAGGCCGATCTTACCGGGGCGGATTTCAGCCATGCGGTGCTCAATGGCGCCCATTTCAACGAGGCCGATCTGAGCGGCGCCCGTCTGAGCGGTGCCATCGTGACCAATGTCGTGCTCGATGGCGCGCGGCTCGAAGCGTTGGTCGACCCGCCCGAGGCGCTGTCGGGCGCTGATCATGAGGAAAGCGAATGAAGATGAAGAGTTTGGTCTTGTTTCCGCTGCTGGTGCTCATGAGCGTCGGCGCGCGCGCCGAAAGCGATGCGCAATTCGCTGCGATCGCGCGGCTTGCGGGTTTGAACGCGGTGGCTTTGCAGTGCCGTTTTCTCGACCAGACTCAGCGTATCAAGGCGGCGTTGGTCGAGCGCCTGCCGAAGAAGCGCTATCTTGGCGAGTACTTCGATGCCAAGACCAACATGGCCTATATGGATGCGCTCGCCCGCCACGCGGCTTGTCCGGAGAAGTCGCGTCTGGCGGCCGATATCGGTGCTGCGATCGCGGGCCTGAAAACCGCCTTTTCCGCGCCATGAAACCTTGGTTCGCGCGCTTGGCGTTGGTGTTGGCGCTGCTTGCGCCGCTTGACGCGGCGGCGGCCGATGGCCTGCATGTGGTGGCGACGATCCGCCCGGTATATGCCTTTCTGCTCGGGCTGATGCGCGACGCCGACACCCCGGAGTTGCTGATCGATGGGGATCGCACGCCTTATGACTATCGGCTCGACGCGCGCGGCCGCCGATTGCTCGAACAGGCCGATCTGGTGGTTTGGGTCGGTCCGGAGTTGGAGACATCGCTGGCCACGCCGCTGGCGGCGTTGAAAAAAACCGGTGACGACGGCCCGCGGGTGGTCGAGCTGCTTGCCAGCCAGACATTGAAAATCCTGCCGTCGCGCGATCGCCCGGATGAGCGCGATCCGTTCTTTTGGCTCGATGACCGCAATGCCCTGATCCTGCTCGACGAGCTCACCGAATGGTTGGTGCGCATCGATCCCCAGCGCGCGCATATCTACATCCGCAACCGGCGCCGGATGCGCAAGCCGCTGCGCCGCCTCGACCGGGTTTATGAGTACGGCTACCGTGGCCTGAAAGGGGCTCCGGGTGTCGCCTATTACGATACCTTGCAGTACTTCGAGCAAGCCTATGCGATGAAGCTGCTCGACCATGTCGGCGCCTCTCCACGGCATCCCGGGAGTACCGCCGCGCTGTTGCGCGTGCGTGCCCGGCTGGCTTCCGGCGAGGCGCGTTGCCTGTTGCTGGAGCGCGGCATGCCGGCCCCCGGCCTCTCGGTGCTGACCGAGGGCCTGAAGGTTCATGTCGGCGAGCTCGACAGCCTCGGGCTCGGCATCGACCCGGGACCGGAGCTCTATCTGAAACTGATGCAACACAATACCGGGGTGATCCGGGAATGCCTCGGGAGCCGGGGCGGCAAGGCGGATGAGCTGCTCGATGCGGGCATCGACGAGGGCGATGCAGGCGATGGCATCGGTGGCCGCTTCGTACTCACCGATCAGTTCGGCGACAGCCGCACCGAACAGGACTTCCTGGGGCACTATTCCCTGGTTTATTTCGGCTATACCCATTGTCCGGACGTTTGTCCGACCACTTTGCAGACGATGGCCAGCGCGTTGCGCCGGCTCGGCGACAAGGCGAAGCGGGTACAGCCGTACTTCATCAGCGTCGATCCGCAACGGGACTCACCGAGGACCCTGCGCGACTATGTCGCCTATTTCGACCCGCGTCTGATCGGCATGACCGGCACCCCGGCGATGCTGAAGCGCGTCGCCGCCGAGTTTCGCGTGCGCTTCCGCAAGGGCGAGGTCGATCCGGCGCACCCCGATCTGTACCTCGTCGATCATTCCGCAAGCCTCTATCTGATGGGGCCGGATGGACGTTTCATCACCAAGTTCGCCAATGGCATCATGCCGCGTGATCTGGCGCGGCGACTGGACGAGATCATTCCCTGATCCCCGCCTAACCGGCAATGGCGGTGCTGCGAAACTGCGTCGCTCTCATTTTTTGCCTTGATCTGACGCATTTCAGGGGTGATCTGAGCAGTTACTTCCCGGTTTGGCTTTTTTTGCGCTATATCCTTTCCTCAAGTGGGTTCATTTGACCAAGATCAAGGTGGCTGCCCGTTTCGCTGTCTAGGCTCAATGGTCGACAGTTTCTGTCACGCTCATACTGATATTGCTTCGAATCCGCAGGGGGAAACATGAAGTCAAGATTGACCCAGTTATGCAACGCCATGATCGGGGTGGGGCTCAGCCTCGGTCTGGCGACCAGCGCTGGGGCCGCGCAATCACTGCAAGATGTGATGAAGGCGCGTGGTCTCACCGAGAAAGATCTGCTGGCCGCCGCCAAGACCTATACGCCGACCGGTGGTCGCGACGAGTATCTCGCGTTCAGCTCGGGCGGCCAGAGTGGCCAGATCTTCGTCTACGGCATCCCGTCGATGCGTATCCTGAAATACATCGGGGTGTTCACGCCGGAGCCGTGGCAGGGCTATGGCTTCGATGACGAATCCAAGGCCGTGCTCGCCGAGGGGCGTATCGATGGCAAGGACATTCTCTACGGTGATACCCACCACCCGGCCCTGTCGGAAGAGAATGGCGACTATGATGGCAAGTATCTGTTCATCAACGACAAGGCCAACCCACGCATCGCGGTCATCGATCTTCGCGACTTCGAGACCAAGCAGATCGTCGTCAATCCGTTCTTCAAATCGGAGCACGGTGGCACCTTCGTCACGCCGAACACCGAATACGTCATGGAGGCCACCCAGTACGCGGCGCCGTACGCGGACGATTTCGTCCCGCTGAGCAAGTTCAACGAGGTCTACCGCGGCGGCCTCGCCTACTGGAAGTTCGACAAGAAGGAAGGGCGCATCAAGCCCGAGCAGTCCTTCGTCTTCGAGCTGCCTCCGTACAGCCAGGACCTCTCCGATGCCGGCAAGGGGCCGTCGTATGGCTGGGGATTCACCAACTCGTTCTGTACCGAGCGCTACGTCGGTGGCATCGAGCGCGGTCGTCCGCCGTTCGAGGCCGGTTGTTCACAGAAGGACACCGACTTCCTGCACATCACCAACTGGAAGAAGGCCGCCGAGCTGGTCAAGGCCGGCAAGGTCAAGAAGCAGAAGGGCATGTACCTGATCCCGATCAAGCAAGCCGTCAAGGAAGGCCTGCTCTATCTGATTCCAGAGCCGAAGAGCCCGCATGGCGTCGATGTCACGCCGGACGGCACCAAGATCATCGTCAGCGGCAAGCTCGATACCCACGTCTCGGTGTTCAGCTTCAAGAAGATCATGGATGCGATCCAGCACAAGAAGTTCGTTGGCCGGGATCCTTACGGGATTCCAATCCTGAGCATGAAGGACACCTTGCATACCCAGGTCGCGCTCGGCCTCGGCCCGCTGCATACGCAGATGGATGCCAAGCCCTGCATCGCCTATACCTCGTTGTATGTCGATTCGCAGATCGCGAAGTGGGACTACTGTAAGGGCAAGGTGCTCGACAAGGTCAACATCCACTACAACGTCGGTCACCTGATGGCGATGGAAGGCGATACCGCGCACCCGGACGGCAAGTATCTGGTGTCGTTGAACAAGCTCGCGATCGACCGCTTCAATCCGGTCGGCCCGTTGCACCCGCAGAACCACCAGTTGATCGACATCAGCGGCGACAAGATGCAGCTGCTGTACGATATGCCGGTGCCTCTCGGCGAGCCGCACTATGTGGTTGCGATCAAGGCCGACAAGCTGAAGCCAGAGATCCGCTATCGCTCCGGTTGGAACAGTCGAGCCAACAGTCGTTCGAAGTGGCGTACCCGCGCCGGACGCGAGAAGATCGTGCGTAACGGCAACCACATCGATGTCTACGGCACGGTGATCCGTTCCCATATCACGCCGGAGATCATCGAGGCCAAGGTCGGCGACACCGTCTCGCTGCACCTGACCAACCTCGAGCGTGCCGAGGATGAGACCCACGGCTTCGCGCTGCGCGGTCAGAACGTCAACCTGTCGATCGAGCCGGGCAAGACGGTTTCGGCGACCTTCAAGGCCGATAAGGCGGGCGTCTTCCCGTACTACTGCACCGAGTTCTGCTCGGCGCTGCACCTCGAGATGCAGGGCTACCTGCTGGTTGCGCCGAAGAACTACCAGGCCGCCGGCGTCAGCATGAGCGAAGGGCAGACCTACACCAAGGCCGACTACGAGAAGCAGGTCAAGACCAACCTCGAGACCCAGGCGGTCATCGACTCGGTCGTCGCCTTCATCACCAGTCGCAACTACAAGGACTTCAAGCCCGTGGTCGCGTTGGTGGAGGATGCGACCGACCAGCTCGGTTTTGCCGACGAGGCGAAGAAGAAGGCCGAGGAATACGCCAAGAAGGGCGATTACCACAACGCGACTCTATGGGCCGGTCAGTGGTGGCAGTACCAGGTCAAAACAGCCGACCTGGGTCTGCGCGCCAAGACCTACCTGGAAGAGCACGGCGCCAAGGTCGTCAAGTAAGCCTTGGCTGAGCCGGCGGTTTGCCGCCGGTTGACGACGCGAGACGAGGGGGCCGCAAGGCTCCCTCGTCGCGTCGGCCGCATGAAACCATTGAAAAAGAGAGGTTAAGACAATGAATCACGGTAAGAAATCGATGATGGTCGCTTTGGCGATTGCCGCTGCCAGCCTGGCCGGCGGCGCGTTCGCCGGCGACGGCGCGGCGCTGTACAAGACCAAGACCTGCTGGTCCTGCCACGGCAAGGACGCGAAGACCCCGATCATGCCGATCTATCCGAAACTCGCCGGGCAGAATGCCGACTATCTGTTCAACCAGATGAAGGACATCAAGAGCGGCGCGCGAAACAACGGTCAGACCGCGGCGATGAAGGGCGTGATGGGCCTGGTCAACGAGGAAGAGATGCGTGCGATCGCCGATTGGCTGGCGACCCAGAAATAAGCCGCGCCGCGCGGCGGCGCTCGTCGGAGGGACGCATGAGAGTTATAAGCGTTTGATGATAATCAATGAGTTTCCTCGACGAGGCATGCGAGACTGACGTCCGATGCGGAGACGTCGCGCGGCGCTCCGTTCCCCAAAAACACAGATCGCCCCGGACACAGTGGGCAGGAGAAACAGAACGATGAACTGGGTACTGAAAACCACGACACTCGCAATCGGCCTGGCGGTGGGCGGCTCGGCGCTGGCCTGGAACGAGAGCGGCGGCGAGAAGGACGAGGCGCTGACCCTGAAGCCCGATCTGGAGCGTGGCATGGAAGTCTTCGAGGTCTGCTCCGCCTGCCACGGCACCGAGGGTTGGGGGCGCAAGGACGGCACCTTTCCGCAGATCGCCGGTCAGCATCGTACCGTGCTGATCAAGCAACTGGCCGACATCCGCGCGAAGAACCGCGACAACCCGACGATGTACCCCTTTGCGCTCGATGACCAGATCGCCGGCGCGGCCGGTTACCGTCCGGGGCAGATCAAGCCGGCGCAACTGGTCGCCGATGTCACCGCCTATATCGCCAAGTTGCCAATGAACCCGGACAACGGCAAGGGCCACTGGGCCGAGGGTACGCCGGAATACGAACAGGGCAAGAAGCTGTTCAAAGACAACTGCGTCAAGTGTCATGGCGAGCACGGCGAGGGGAATGCCGAGAAGTTCTACCCGAAGATCCAGGGGCAACATTACGAGTACATGCTGCGCCAGTTCGAATGGATCGAGGCCGGCAAGCGGCGCAACGCCAACCCGGACATGGTCAAGCAGATCAAGGATTTCACGCCGAAAGACCAGAAGATGGTCATCAACTATGTCTCGCGGATCCCGGTGCCGAAGAAAGACCTGGCGCCGTCGAAAGACTGGATCAATCCGGACTTCGACTGAAGTCTGCGTCCGGCCCGCCGCTTGGGACGGACGGCTCATCGCATACCGGAGAGGCCCCGCGTGGGCTTCTTCGTTTCGGGCGCGCCCGGGCTGGGTCCCGTTGCGCGTTCCATGCTCCACACTCCATCTCGCCCGGCTTCGCGGTACCGGCGTGGGAACCAATCATAACGGGTGAATTCGATTATGAACGCAACATCCGATACAAAGAAACAGACATTGATCGTCTCGGTTCTGGTGTTGATCGCGCTTGGGCTGCTCTACCTGATCTATGTGCTGCCGACTTGGTGGGTCTCGCTGACCGCGCCGAACTATCCGAAAGAAGCCTTTCCCGACGGCGTGCGCATCGAGTTCCATATGAACGGGGTGTTCAACGGCTGCAAGAAGGTCGCGAAGAAAGAGATCTCCGAATCGGTCGCGCTCGATTGCGTGCACGAGATGGACACCATCAATCACTATGTCGGCATGTATCCGATCGCCGCCGGCGGCCCGATCGAACGGGGTTTCTCGCAGTTCCTGGTCGCGTTTCTTGGCGTCATGTTGCTTGGTTTCATGTGCACCCGGCCGAAGATCCGCATGGCGATTCTCACGCTCGGTTTCGCCGGCATCGCGGTGTGGATGTATCTGACCCTGTATGGCGAGAACGGTTTCGAGCTCGAGAACGAAGGCTATGTCAAAGCGCTGGTCACCTCGCTGGATCAGGAAGCCAGCGGCGAGGCCAAGGAGGGAAGCAGCGGCGGCGGGATCGTCGAGATGCTGCGTGAATCGCTGGAGAAATCCGGTGTCGAGATCAAGATGCCGGAAGAGTTGAAGAAAGAAGAAGAGGCCAAGGCCCGCATGAGCGAGAAGGAGAAGCTGATCGAGCAGCTGCGTCAGACCTACGAGCGCGACCTGCGCAAGGGGCTGGTTTCCGAGCCGTGGAACGGCAGCACCTTTCAGGTCATGGCCTGGCATTACGGCAAGAGCCTGGGGCGATACTTCAACAACCAGAAAGAGATCCGGCCGATGGTCAAGAAGCTGAAGATCGCGATCAATGTGGTGTTCTGGGGCCTGATCGCGGCGATGGCGTTGCTGATCTGGGGCGCGCGCCGCAATGGTGGCCTGCTGTACTGGCTGTTGGTGCTGGTGCCGATGGCGCTGCCGGTGTTTTTCGTCATCGACTACTCGGCCTGGCTGTGGTGGTACGGCCATACCCTGAACTCGATGGGCGCCTTTTCGGTCAAGCCGTTCATGCCGACGGTCTTCGGCGATGGCAAGGTGGCCCAGTTCGCGACCCATTCCTATCCGGACAAGGGCTTCTTCGTGATGCTGGCGTTCTCGGTGGTGTTGGCGTTCGCGGCGTTGATCCGGCGCAAGCAGTTTCGCGCTTCGTCCTGAGCGTTCGTGGAGACGCCCGATGAACCCTTGCCCGCGCAGGCGCCGGTTGCGCGTTCCGTGGCTGGCCTGCCTGTTGATTGCGACCTGGTGTCGGGCTGCCGAGATGCCGTCGCTGCAAGCGCGTATCGATGCCGCCGCCGATAACGCGGTGCTGGTACTGAAGCCGGGCGTCTATCGCGGCCCTGTGCTGATCGACAAGCCGTTGACGCTGGACGGCCAGGGCAAGGCGACGATCGACGCCGGTGGCAAGGGATCGGTGGTATCGATCGACAGCGATGGCGTGACCCTGAAGGGACTGCGTCTGACGAACTCCGGCGAATCCTACAACGACATCGATTCCGGCGTGCAGGTGCGGGGCGACTTCAACGTACTCAAGGATCTGGTGATCGACAACTGCCTGTTCGGCATCGACCTGGGGCAGTCCAACAACAACATCATCAAGCGTAACCGGATCTCGTCGAAGCCGTTCGATCTGGGCCTGCGTGGCGATGCGATCCGGCTATGGTACAGCTTTCGCAACAAGGTCACCGATAACACCATCCGCGACGCGCGCGACACCGTGGTGTGGTATTCCGCGGATAACCTGATCGCCCGCAATGATGCGCGTGGCGGGCGTTATTCGTTGCACTTCATGTATTCGAAGCACAACGACGTGATCCACAACCATTATGAGAACAACGCGGTCGGGATCTTCCTGATGTACAGCGACGGCGTGGTGATCCGCGACAACACCATCATCAACGCCAATGGCCCGACCGGCATGGGCATCGGCTTCAAGGAGAGCTCGAATGTCGAGATCGCGAACAACGATCTGCTCTACAACGCGGTGGGCATCTACCTGGATCTGTCGCCCTATCAGCCGGATACCACCAATCGCATCCATGACAACGTGATCGCCTTCAGCGGCATCGGCATCTCGTTTCTCAGCGATTGGCCGGGGAACCAGATCACCGGGAACGATTTCAAGGGCAATATCACCCAGGTGGCGGTGTCGGGCAACGGCAAGAGTGTCAACCGCAATACCTGGCATGGCAACTACTGGGACGACTATCAAGGTTTCGATCTGAATCATGACGGCATCGGCGATCGTCCGTACCAGCTCTACAGCTATGCCGACCGGATCTGGATGGATGTGCCGCCGGCGCGTTTCTTCAAGGGCACGCCGATGCTCGAAACGCTGGATTTCCTGGAGCGGCTGGCGCCGTTCACGAAACCGGCGATGCTGCTGCAAGACGACAACCCCCTGCTCGAGCCGCGCTTCACCACGCGCGCGCAACGAGAACGCATCGAGGAACAAAACGATGAAACGGCAAATGACAACACGGCGGATCGTAGTGGTGAATCCGACGCCTACCGCAAACTGCGGCAATCTTTGGGGCGCTGAACCATGAGTGCTCCGAGCAAGCCGCGTAAACACCCGGTCTCACCGAAACGCCGCGAGCAGAACCGGCGCGAGTTTCTGCGCACCTCGGCTTTCGCGCTCGGCATCGCCAGCGTTTCGCTGCTCGGTTTCGTGCCGGTCGTCGAGGGGCGTTCGGCGCGCCTGCGCCCACCCGGCGCGATCAAAAAACGCCTCGACGAGCACGAATTTCTGGCCGCCTGCATCAAATGCGGGCAGTGCGTGCAGGTCTGTCCGGTCGAAGCGATCAAGCTTGGCGACATCGACGATGGCTTCGGTGTGGGCGTGCCCTTCATCGAGCCACGCGAGCAGGCCTGTGATTTCTCCTGCGATGGCCTGCAATGCGTGCTCGCCTGTCCCACCGGGGCGCTCACCCACCATCTGGATTTTCCCGCCGATGCGCGCATGGGGTTTGCGCGGCTGGCGCGGCCCAAGGCCTGCCTGGCGGTGCAGGGCAAGGGCTTCAAGGGGGTGGCGCGCGGGCCCGGCTTCAAGGGTATTCTGCGCTACAGCGAGGTCGATCGCTGGAATCCGATCCCGGTCGCCGAGCATCCCTATGATCTTGAGATCTGCGACCTGTGCGTGCGTCAGTGCCCGATCGAGCAACGCATCATCCAGTGTGCCGAGGAGGACGAGAAGCGCAAAAAGCAGGGGCCGCAAGCCCTGGTCGCCAAGCGCATCGGTCACGAATGCCCGCCGAAGCACGCGATCACGCTGGAGCCGATCGACTCGGGCGATGGCAAGCGGCGCATGATGCCGGTGGTACAGGATGGCTGCGTCGGTTGCGGCGTGTGCGAGATGATCTGTCCCGTCGAAAGCGCGGCGATCGTCGTCGATATCGACAAAGACGCCGACTCGATCGGAGGTTGAGATGAGAAGAAGCTATATCGTGGAATCCTTGCGTCAGCTGTTCGGCTGGAAACCGACGCGGCCCACCAAGGACGAACAGCCGGAGCGCCTGAAGCAGATCTACCAGAGCAAGCGCGGCAAGCTCAGCAAGGCCGATCTGGAGGCCGCGCACATCGAGCACAAACGGCCGTTCGGCAACAAATGGCAGATCCGTCGCTGGGCGACACTGATCTTCATCAACCTGCTGTTCGTGATCTCCTACCATTTCGACGTGCAATTGGTAGAGGGCGCCTTGACCGCGTCGCGCGTGGTCGGTTTTCATATGGCCGATCTGAACTCCGCCTTGCAGGTCACGCTGGCCTACAAGCATGTGGTGCTGAACCTGGTGATCGGCACCACCACGGTGTTCGTGTTGTGGCTGCTGCTCGGCGGGCGCACCTTTTGTTCGTGGGTCTGTCCGTACCACCTGGTCGCGGAGTGGGCCGAGTACCTGCACCTGTGGCTGGTGAAGAAGAAGATCGTCAAGAACCATGTCTTCAATCGCAAGGTACGCGGCATCTTCTGGTTGATCTTCGGCCTGCTCGCCTTCGCCACCGGCTATACCGTGTTCGAGACCATCTCGCCGACCGGCATCCTCAGCCGTGCGTTGATCTACGGCCCCGGCCTGGCGCTGATCTGGATCGGCTTTCTGCTGCTGTTCGAGATCTTCTACTCGCGCCGCGCCTGGTGCCGTTACGCCTGTCCGATCGGGGTCACCTATGGCGTCGTCGGGCTGCTTTCTCCGGTGCGCGTGAAATACAACGCCGAGGCCTGTCACCACGAGGGCGACTGCCGCAAGGTGTGCCTGGTGCCCCATGTGCTCGATGTGACCATCCGTGGCGCGGCCTTCGACGTGGAACAGGACATCGTCGCTGACTGCACTCGCTGCGGCATGTGCGTGGATGTCTGCCCGACCAGCTCGTTGACCTACGAGATCAAGGGCCTGGGCAAGTTTCTCTGATGATCCGCTTCGATCATGTCATCAAGCGCTTTCGCCGCAACCAAGTGCTCAAGGGCATCGACCTGGAGATCCAGCGCGGACAGCGGGTCGCGCTGGTCGGCTCCAACGGCGCCGGCAAGACCACGTTGATCCGCTGCCTGCTCGGTGAGTATCACTGTGAGGGCGAGGTTCGCATCGACGGCCTGGATCCGCGCGCGCACCGTCGCGAGGTGCTCTCCCGGATCGGCTTCGTGCCGCAGCTGCCGCCGCCGTTGCGCATGCCGGTCGGTCAGCTCATCGGCTTTGCCGCCAGCCTGTGCGGCTCCGATCCGGCGCGCATTATCCTAGTAGCCGGACAGCTCGGTTTCGACGCCACGGGCTTCCATCACCAACCCTTCGTCAAGCTCTCCGGCGGCCAGAAGCAGAAGTTGTTGATCGCCATCGCGCTGGGGCGCGACGCCGAGCTGCTGGTGATGGATGAGCCCGCCGCGAACCTCGACCCGGAGGCGCGTCATATCCTGTTCAAATTGCTTGCGGAGAAGCAGGACGACGCCGCGATGCTGATCTCCAGCCACCGCCTCGACGAGGTCGCGGCCCTGGTGAACCGCGTCGTCGAGATGGATCAGGGCCGCATCGTGCTCGACGACGAAGTCGCCGATACCGTCGATCTGAGCAGCCGCCTGGCCTGCCGCGTGCGCATGACCCGCGCCGAAGACGCCTTTGCGCGCGCCCTCGGCGCATGGGGCTTTGCCGCCGAGGCCGATGATCCCTTGAGCTGGCGTGGCCATGTGCCCGGTCCCGACCGCTTGCGCTTTCTCGGCATGTTGTCGCGTTACGCGGCGCTGTTGGCCGGTTTGGAGATGCGCGAGGAAACCGATGATGGAGACAACAAAGATGCGGCCTGAAACCCTGTTGCTGGCTCTTGGCGCCCTGCTCGTCGCGGCCTGTTCCCGCGCGCCCGAAAGCGGCCCGGTCGCGGTTCACTGGGACCGGGATGTCTGCGCGCGTTGCCGGATGGTGATCAGCGATCGCCACTACGCCGCCGAGATTCGCTACTTCCCTCCCGGCAAGGCATCGCGCGTCGCCTTGTTCGATGATATCGGCTGCGCCGTGCGCTGGCTCGAAAAACAGCCCTGGCGCAATGACCCCAAGACCGAGATCTGGGTCGCCGACCATCGCACCGGTAAATGGCTGGACGCGCGCAAGGCGCATTATGTGCGCGTGCCCAACACCCCGATGGAATACGGCCTGGGGGCGCAAGCCGAGAGCGCTCCGGGCAGTCTCGATTTCGCCCAGGCCAAGGCGCATATCGCCGAGGTCGAGAAACGCTTCGCCAGCGGCGCGCCGGAGCTCGAACGGATCCAGCCGCCAGCAGCCGGAGAACGGCGATGAACCACCTCTGGCTGACCGCCTGGGCGGATATCGTCGAATCGTTGCGCGCGCGTTGGTTCGTGGTCTACTCCGCCGTGTTCGGCGGCATCGTCGTATTGCTGTTTGCCTTTGGTTTGTCCGAGTCGCGGGTGATGGGTTTCACCGGTCTTTCGCGCTTGTTGATCACCTATATCGAACTCTCGATGGCGATTCTTCCGATCTTCGTGCTCATCACCACGGTGCGCTCGGTGGCCGGTGATCGCGAGGCCGGCGTATTCGAATACATGCTGTCGTTGCCGATCAGCCTCTCGGCCTGGTATTGGGGGCGCATGCTCGGGCGTTTCCTGGTGGTCTTTCTGCCGGTCTTCATCGCCATGCTCGGCGCGCTGCTGTGGGGCATGCTGAAGGGCGGTGAAACGCCGTGGGCGCTGTTTTTCTATTACACCGCGCTGCTGCTCTCGCTGTGCTGGTGTTTTCTCGGTATCGGCATGTTGATCTCGACGCTGGCGCGTTCGTCCGATATCGCCCAGGGCGCGGCCTTCATCGTCTGGCTGACCTTGCTGTTGTTCCTCGATCTGATCCTCCTCGGCGTCATGATCCGCGAGGGCCTGTCTCCGGACACCGCCGTCGCGGTTGCGCTGGTCAACCCCTTGCAGGTGTTCCGGACCGCCACGATGATGTTGTTCGACCCGCAACTGGTCCTGCTGGGGCCTACCGCCTATGTCATCCTCGATCATTTCGGTCGCGCGGGCTATATCGCCTTCGCGATCCTCTACCCAATCTTGCTCGGCACCCTGTGCGCTCTCATCGGCTATCAGGCGTTTCGACGCGGAGACCTGCCATAGAGAGCGGCAGCGAAAATCTGCCGTGACCACTCAGCCGTCAAAGCCCGTGTGATTATATCCCAATAAGGAGCTATGCCCTGTTCCAGGCGAGAGCGGTGCTACAGGCCCTTGCGGAAGAGCGTCGTTCAGACACTCGAGGCAATCCGGCATGAACATTTCACTCCATGAGAAAGTTCACACCATGCCCGAGATACGCTGCGGGTTTCAGGGGCTGCGCCGCTCGATCTCGGTACGCTGACGCTCGATGAAATCGGCGTCGGCGGAATAGCCCTTCAGGCGCAGCGCGTGGTTGCGCACTGCGGTTTCGATCAGGATCGCGATATTGCGCCCCGGCGCGACCGGGATCGTGACTTGGGGGATCTCCAGGCCGAGGATATTGCGGCTGGAATGGCTGCCGGAGAGGCGGTCGATGCGTTGCAGCTCGTCGTTTTCCAGGTTCTCCAGCTGGATGATCAGGCGCAGGTATTTCATCTGCTTGATTGCGCTGTCGCCGAACATTGCGCGGATGTTGAGGATGCCGAGGCCCCGTACCTCGAGAAACTCGTGCAATAACGGTGGACAGGTGCCGCTGACGATATCGGGTGCGATGCGGGAGAACAGCGGTGCGTCGTCGGCGACCAGCCGGTGGCCGCGCGCGATCAACTCCAGCGCCAGTTCGCTCTTGCCGATCGACGGGCTGCCGGTCAACAGCACCCCCATGCCGAGTACTTCCATGAAGACGCCATGGATGGTTTCACGCTCGGCCAGGGCATGGGTCAGGTAGTACTGGAGGTGGGTAAAGAGCCGTTTGTATTCGATGCTGGATTTGATCAGCGGCGTGCCGGTGGCTTCGGCGAGTTCGCGCAGCGAGCGCGCCGGGGTGAGGTCGTCGGTGATAATGATGGCGGCGGGTTCGCCCTTGAACAGGGTGTCCAGGGTCTCGCGGTAGCTGCTTTCCGAGAGGCTGTTCAGGTAGTTCTGTTCGGTGTCGCTGATCAGTTGGATACGGTTGCCGTGGATGCAGTTCAACGCGCCGACCAGGCTTTGCTTCTCGGTTGCCGGAGTGGCGCCGCGTACTTGTCGCGCGCGCCCGGAACGGCCGGCGATCCAGACCATGCCCAGGGTGTCGCTGAGGTCGCCGAAGAGTTTGGCGATGGTCAGTTCGTCGCTCATGCGCTGGCGGCGAGCGCGCTGTGTGTTTCCAACATCCGGATCAGTTGGTCCGGGTGGTTGCAGCGCGGGTTGCGCAATGAATCCCGGAAGCCTTGATCGCCGAACAGCGCGGCCAGCGCCGAGAGGATGCGCAGGTGTTCCTCGTTGGCGCTTTCCGGAGCCAGCAGGGCGAATACCAAGTCCACCGGCGCGTCGTCGATGGCGTCGAAATCGACCGGGTGGTCGAGGCGCAAAAAACTGCCGTAGGCCTGGTCGATGCCGGCGACGCGCGCATGGGGCAGGGCGACGCCGTGGCCGAATCCGGTACTGCCTAGCCGTTCGCGTTCGAGAAGCTTGTCGAAGATCTGGTGATCGTCGAGCGCCGGGCTGGCGTGGGCGAGCAGCTTGCCCGCCGTTTCCAGAACGCGCTTCTTACTGGCGGCGTCCGAGGCGCAAACGATGCGGTCGGTGGTGAGAAAGTTGTCGGGGAAGGTGCTCATGACCCGGTGTCCATGCTGCTGCTGGTCGTTTGCGCGATGGTCGATCCGTCTTCCATCGCGCGCCGCGAGATCAGGCGATTCCGCTTTCCACGTCGGGCATCGGAGCCGCGCCGCGCGCGCGGCGGTCGGTCAGCTTTTCCTTGTGTCGGATCACCTGGCGGTCGAGTTTGTCGATCAGCGCGTCGATCGCGGCGTACATGTTTTCGTCGCTGGCCTCGGCAAAGAGGTCGTTCCCGCTGATGTGTACCGTGGCTTCCGCCTTCTGTTGCAGTTTCTCGACGCTGAGCACCACGTGGACATTGGTGACATGGTCGAAGTGCCGCTCCAGCTTCTGGATCTTGCTCTCTACATAGTTGCGGAGTGAATCGGTTAACTCGACATGGTGACCTGTGACACTGATTTGCATAGTCAGCTCCTTAGGGTTGATGGGCGTCAGGCGATGCGCCTGCGCTCGTTGGATGGCGGAATTGCCATCGATTCGCGGTATTTGGCGACGGTGCGCCGCGCGACTTTTATGCCTTGCTCCGCCAGTATGGTGGCGATTTTGTTGTCGCTCAATGGTTTGCCCGGTTTTTCCGCCGCGATGAGCTTCTTGATCAGGGCGCGGATCGCGGTCGCCGAGCATTCGCCACCGCTGTCCGTGTTCACATGGCTGGAGAAGAAGTGCTTGAATTCGAAGGTGCCGCGCGGCGTCAGCATGTATTTGTTCATGGTGCTGCGCGAGATCGTCGATTCGTGCATCTCGAGCCGTTCGGCGATGTCGCGCAATACCAGCGGTTTCATCGCCTCGTCACCGTACTCGAAGAAGTTGCGCTGTAGATCGACGATCGCGCGGGCGACGTTCAGCAGGGTGTCGTGGCGGCTTTGCAGGCTCTTCAGGAACCAGCGCGCTTCTTGCAGGTGGTCGCGCAGGTAGGTGTTTTCCTTGCTGTTGTCGCTGCGGCGGACCAGCGCCGCGTATTCGTTGTTGACGCGCACCTTCGGCAGGGCCTCGGGGTTCAGCTCGACCTGCCATTCGCCATCGATCTTGCGCACGATGACGTCGGGGACGATGTATTCTGGCGTGGCGTCGGCGATCGTCGAGCCAGGCCGCGGGTTCAGCGACTGGATCAGTGTCAGGGCCTGCTTCAGATCGTCTTCGCTGATCTTCAGCCGGCGGCGCAGCGACAGGCCATCGCGCTTCACCAACTGTTCGAAGGCATCGCGCACGATGCGCAGCGCCAGCTTGCGCGAGGGGGTATCCTCCGGCAGCTGGCGCAGCTGGATCAGCAGGCAGTCGCGCGGGCCTTGCGCCGCCACCCCGGGGGGATCGAAGTATTGCACGCGGTGGAGCACGGCATTGAATTCTTCCTCGGTGATGGTGTCCTCCTCGTCACTGGCGTCGACATTCAGCGCGGCGAGCATCTCCTCGGTGCTTTGGCGCAGGTAACCGCTTTCATCGACGGCTTCGATGATGGAGGTGGCGATGGCCCGGTCGCGCTCGTTGAACGGGGTCAGATTCAGTTGCCACATCAGGTGGTCGTGCAGGGTGTTCGCGGCGCTGCTTTGGGCGAAGATATCGAAGTCGGCCTCGCCGCTACCCTGACTCGCCGGCAGCGAGGAGGCCGGCGCGGCGGAATCGAAGGTGTCTTCCCAGTTGGAATCGGTGGGGAGCTCGGCCGGAAGCTTCTCCTCGCCGACGTTGAGTTCCGTTTCGGTGGAGCTGGTGGTGGCGATCGTTTCGGCCGCGCTCAGGTCCTCCAGCGAAACCGTTTCGGTCTCGGGCGGCTTGGATTCGTCATCGGCTTCGAGCAGCGGGTTGGCGTCGAGCGCGTCCTGGATCTCTTGTTGCAGATCCACGGCCGAGAGCTGCAGCAGGCGGATCGCCTGTTGCAGCTGTGGCGTCATGGTCAGCTGTTGCCCCAGTTTGAGCTGTAGAGAGAGCTTCATGGTTATTGTGTTCTATCCGAAATGCATCCTGTATCGGGATAGCGGCAGGGCGGCTGGCCGCTATACTCGTCGTCCGGATCCCACCCCATCCGTGGGATCTGGTACGTTATTTGTATGCTCCTTGTCGTGTTCTTCAATTCTAGCGCGAAAGCGCGCGCCTGCCAGCCGTTTTTTCATGTGTCGGCTTGACTGGGGTCAAGGCGTTCGCGTGGTGGCCTACATGCGGAATTTTTCGCCGAGATAGACCTTGCGAACCTCCTGGTTGTCGAGGATCTCGGCGGGGCTTCCCTCGGCGATGACGCTGCCTTCGTTGATGATGTAGGCGCGATGGCAGATGCCCAGCGTCTCGCGTACGTTGTGGTCGGTGATCAGGATGCCGATGCCTTTCTCGGACAGGTCCTTGACGATCTGCTGGATGTCCATGACCGAGATCGGATCGACGCCGGCGAATGGCTCGTCGAGCAGGATGAAAGCGGGTTCCAGCGCCAGCGCGCGGGCGATCTCCAGCCGCCGGCGTTCGCCCCCGGAGAGGCTCATCGCCAGATGGCCGCGCAGGTGGGCCAGGTTGAAACGCTCCAGCAGTTCGTCGCACAACAGCTGGCGCTGGTCACGTTGCAGCTTGCGTCCGACCTCGAGCACCGCGAGGAGGTTGTCCTCCACGCTGAGCTTGCGGAATACCGAGGGCTCCTGCGCCAGGTAGCCCATGCCGAGGCGCGCGCGGCCATGCATCGGCAGGTCGGTGACGTCGACCTCATGGATATGGATCCTGCCCCGGTCGCACGGGATCAGGCCGACGATCATGTAGAAGCTGGTGGTCTTGCCGGCGCCGTTGGGACCGAGCAGCCCGACCACCTCGCTGGCCTCGACCCGCAGCGAGACCTCTCGCACCACCGCGCGGTCACGGAAACGCTTGGTCAGGCCGTCGGCGCGCAGCGCGTTCATTTGGCGTGGTCGGGCTCGATCCGGATATGCACCCGGGTCTTGCCGCTGGCGACCTTGCCGGCCTTGACCACCCCTTTTACGCGGTCATAGACGATGCGGTCGTTGCGGAAGGTATCCTTGCCCTGCTTCAGTACCGCGTCGCCGCTCAGGATCAACAGCTCGCTGTCGGTATCGTACTCGGCGCGGCGCGCCTGACCGGTGATCGGCGGCTTGCCGCGCGCCGGCAGTTGGCGGAAGCGCACCGGCGATCCGGTCGCGACGAGGCGCGCGCCCCGTTTCTTGTGACGTCGCACCACGAGCTTGTCGGCGCGGATCCGCAGGCTGCCCTGGGTGATCTCGACGTGTCCGGAATAGGTGCTGACGCCAAGCTTGTCATCGATATCGGCGCTGTCGGCTTCGAGCTCGATGGCTTGTTTGCGATCGCTCGGCAGGGCATGGCCGGCGGTGGGCGGCAGAACGAGCGCCAGCAGCGCAAGCAGGGGAAGAATCGAGGCGGATGGGTTCATAATGAATCGACCGGGTAGATGGCCCGTACCTGGGCCAGCAGTTTGACACGTTCTTGCGTTCCGAACCATGCCTCCATCCCAAGGGCTTCGACATGGCTCGCGCCGTAGCGGATCCGTACCGGGGCGTCGGTTTTCAGATGCTGGTCCGTCAGTTCCAGGGTGATGTCCCGGGTATCCAGCGAGAAAGCCGGCATTTCCCCGCCGGCATCGCGCCGCAGGGATACCACGCCGCTGAGGAACAGCAGATCCCCGTCCCCGTTCAGCCAGCCCCGCTGCGCGCGCGCGCGCCAGGGCGGGCCGTCGTCCGTCTGGCTGACCAGCTTCGGCGCGATGATCTCGCTACGCCCGTCGGCGAGGAAATGGCGCAGGCGGCGGCCCTCGATGCGGCGCAGCGGGCGTCCATCGGCGCCGAGCGTGACCAGGCTGAAACCGGTGGCTTCATAGTCCGGCATGGCCTGGTCGGCGTGGCGCGACGGGCGCGCGTTCTGGCTGTTTACCGAGAGCCAATAGCTGGCCGCCGCGAACAATCCCAGCGCCAGCAGGTAGAACAGCGGATGTTCGTCGAAGGGGTTCACTCGAGGTAGCTCCGCAGCATCGGGTCGAGCAGGCCGCGCGCCTGCAACAACAGTTCGCAGACATCGCGTCCGGCGCCGCGCCCGCCGGGCGACGGCGTTTGCCAGTGGGCATGCTGCTTGACGAAGGGGTGAGCATCGCCGACCGCGATCGCAAGCCCGACGCGGCTCATCACCGGCAGATCGACGATGTCGTCGCCGACATAGGCGACCGCGGCGTCGTCGAGGCCGAGACGGGCCTTCAGGTCGGCATAGGCCGGGCGCTTGTCCCGCTGGCCCTGATAGACGTGTTCGATACCGAGGCTCTCCATGCGGATGCGCACGACCTCCGAGCTGCGCCCGGTGATGATGGCGACCGTGATGTCGGTATCGCGCAGCATCACCAGGCCGTGTCCATCGCGGGAATGGAAGGCCTTGTACTCGCGGCCATCGTCGTCGATGAACAGACTGCCGTCGGTCAGCACGCCGTCGATATCGAAGATCACCAGGCGGATCTCGCGCGCCTTTTCCAGAATATCCTGCATCAAACCACCCCCGAGCGTAGAAGATCGTGCATGTTGAAGGCTCCGACCACCTTTTGATCGTCGTCCACCACCAGCAAGGCATTGATTTTATGACGTTCCATTCGGTTCAGCGCCTCCGCGGCGAGCGCCTCGGCGTCGATCGTGACGCAGTCGGGCGTCATCACCTCGGTCACCGGCGTCGATTTCAGATCCAGGTCGGCTTCGAAGGTGCGGCGCAGATCGCCATCGGTGTAGATGCCGAGCAGGCGGCCGTTTCCGGAGACCACGGCGGTCATTCCGAGCCCCTTGCGGGTCATCTCCATCAGGGCTTCGTCGATCGTAGCGTCGGCGTCCACGCAAGGGATGCGTTCGCCGCGGTGCATGATGTCGGCGACGCGCAGCAACAGGCGGCGGCCGAGGCTGCCGCCGGGATGGGAGCGGGCGAAATCCTCCGGCGTGAAGCCGCGCGCATCGAGCAGCGCGATCGCCAGCGCGTCGCCCATCACCAGCGCGGCGGTGGTGCTGGAGGTCGGCGCGAGATCATGCGGACAGGCTTCCTGGCGGACGCTGACATCGAGGTTCACCGCGGCCTCGCGCGCGAGCGTCGAATCGGGATTGCCGGTCAGGCTGATCAAAGGCACGCCGAGCCGCTTGATCAGCGGCACGATCGTCAGGATCTCCGTGGTCTCGCCCGAGTTCGACAGCGCCAGCACCACATCGCCGGGCACGATCATGCCGAGATCGCCGTGGCTGGCCTCGCCGGGGTGAACGAAGAACGCCGGAGTGCCGGTGCTCGCCAGGGTCGCCGCGATCTTGCCGCCGATATGGCCCGACTTGCCCATCCCGGTGACCACCACGCGTGCCTTGCAATGGGCCAGCAGGCGGCAGGCGGCGGCAAAACGGGTATCGATGCGCTCGCGCAGGCGGCCGATCTCGCGCCACTCGGTTTCGATCACCGCGAGGCCGAGCTGCTGGAACTGTTCGTTGGGGAGCGGACTCATCGTGGCTTGCGTGTTCCGTGGTTCATGGCAACGACGAGAGCGCGGCCGCCGAATAGAAGAGATAGCCCTCGTAGGCGATGAACGCCAGCGTCAACAGGGCGCCTTCGAAACGATTGATGCGGCCCGGCCCGCGAAAGCCGTAAGCCATCAGAAACAGCGCCAGGGTCAGGCTGAGCATCACCGGCAGATCGCGCGTGAGGATCTCCGCGGCCAGAGCGCCGGGCGCCAGCAGCGCCGGCATTGCCAACACCCCGAGCAGATTGTAGATGTTCGAGCCGATGACGTTGCCGATGGCGATATCATGTTCACCCTTGATCGCGCTGCCCACCGAGGCGGCCAGTTCCGGCAGGCTGGTGCCGAGCGCGACGATGGTCAGCCCGATGACGAGGTCGCTGACGCCGAAGGCGTGGGCGATGCCGACCGCGCCCCAGACCAGCATGCGCGAACTCGCCAACAGCACCGCCAGGCCGAGGAGAAACCAGCCGAAGGCCGCGCCGTTGGACATGTCGGCGGGAATCTCCTCGTCGATCTCGGCGCCGAACGGGTCGGCCTGGCGTTGCCCGACCGCGATCCGCCAGAGCAGAAACAGCACCACCAGCAGCACGCCGAGCAGGATCCAGCCGTCGCCCGTCGAAAGCTCGCCGTCCCACATCAGCGCGCAGGCCAGCAGGGTGACCAGGATCAGCATCGGGTATTCGCGTTTCAGCGTCGTCGAGCCGACGGTCAGCGGCACCACCAGCGCGGTCATGCCGAGCACCAGCGCGACATTGGTGATGTTCGAGCCGATGGCGTTGCCGATCGCCAGCCCCGGATTGCCGTTCCAGGCCGCCATCAGCGATACCAGCACCTCCGGCGCCGAGGTGCCGAAACCGACGATCGTGAGTCCGATCAGCAGCGAGGAGACGCCGAGGTTGTGGGCCAGCGCCGCCGCGCCGATGACGAAGCGATCCGCGCCCCAAACCAGCAGCACGAAGCCGAACAGAATCGAAAGAGAAAACCACAGCATGAATCGGAACCACCCGCTGATCTGAACGCGCCATTGTTCGGGAAAACGAGCGTCGGTTCAAGCCGCCGCAAGTGGAAACTGGATCGCGGATCGGATACCTGGCGCGCCATCCGTCGGGCGCGCGGGGTATACTGTGTCGGATTACCGCTGTTTACGTTTTGGGAATGCCATGCTGGTCTAGGCTTTTTGCTTGCAAGACTCAGGTGGAACGCACACGGGCCATCGCGGACGATGCGGTGTCAATCGGGATGGAATGTAGTTTTGTTATGGTAAAGACAACGAGAGCTTGGCGGTGGTTTGCGCTGCTGGCATGGATGGGCGGTTCGTCGGCGATTGCCGGTGACTGGCTGTATCCGGTGCAGCCCGGCGATACGATCTGGGGGCTCAGTCATGAATTTCTGAAGCAGCCTGGGAAATGGCTCGAGCTGGAGCGTTACAACGCGGTCTCCAACGATCGTTCGATGCCGGTCGGTCATACCTTGCGCATCCCCGAGGCCTGGCTGGTCATGGACACACGCCAGGCGGTGGTGGCGGAGGTCGCCGGCGAGGTCCGGGTCGTCGACGGCGCCAGCGGCGAGGCCCGCGCGTTGCGCGCCGGCGAGCGGCTCGGCGAGCGCGACCTGGTGGAGACGGCGAAGAATGGTGGGCTCAGCGTGCGCCTGCCGGATGGCTCGTTGGTGCGGGTCGGGCCGGACAGTCGCGTCCGGGTCGACCGGTTGCGCGATTATGGGCGCCGGCATGTACGGGATATCCGCCTGAAGCTGGAACGTGGCGGAATCGAAAACCACGTTGAGAAGAAACACCGGCCGGCCGACCGCTTCGAGATCGAAACCCCGGCGGCGGTGACCGCGGTGCGGGGGACAGAGTACCGTCTGACCGCCGAGGCGCATCGCAGCGAGGCCGAGGTGTTGGGCGGGCGGGTCGGAGTCGCCAACCGCTTCGGCGCGGTCGCGGTCGCGGCCGGGTTCGGCACGGTCGCGCGCGCCGACCGGCCACCGTCGAAGCCGCGTCCGTTGCTGCCGCCGCCGGAGCTGCTCCTGACGGCCGAACAGCACGATCGCGCGTTGCAAGTGAATTGGCGGGCGGTGGCCGGGGCGGTGGGTTACCAAGTGGAGGTTGCGCGCGACAGTGGATTTCTGGAGCGTGTCGCTGAAGCCCGGCCGAAGCGTCCGCCCGCTGCATTTCCCGGCCTGCCCGACGGCGACTACCATGTGCGCGTGCGCGCGCTCGATGCCCTCGGATTGCGCGGCCGTGAGGCTGTCGGTCGCGTGCGGCTCGATGCCCATCCGTGGCCGCCCGAACTGTTGTCGCCGAAAGAGGGCGACCGTTTTCCGCCGGTCGGACCCGGCCAGGTGCGCTTGACATGGCGGGCCAGCGACCCCGAGACGCGGGCGTTTCGCCTGCAACTCGGCCGGCCCGGTCTCCATGCTCCGTTGTTCGATACGGTGCTGAAAAGCCCGGAATTCACACCGCCGAAGGCGCTGACGCCGGGCGAGTATGTCTGGCGGGTCGCTGCCATCGGCGCTGATGGGGATCAGGGCGAGTTCAGCCCGGCGCGCCACTTCCGCGTGCGTCCGCTGCCGGCGCCGCCGGCGGTGCGCGTCGATGCCGAGCCGATTCCGCCGACGCGGATCGGCAGTGTGCGCCGTTTCGTCGCACACTTGCCGGAGCCCACGCCGGGGGTCGCCTATGTGCTGCGATTGAGCGAGGATCCGGGCGCACGGCGGCTCCGCTGGCAGCGATCCGGGCGCGGGGGCGATGTGGCCTTCATCGTGCGGGATCCGGGGGTGGCCTGGTTGCGTGTGAAACGGGTGGAGAACGGGCTGGCCGGGCCTTTCGGCGCGCCGGTCAGAATCGAGAATCCCTCCGACCTTGGGCGTCTGCCGTCGGCGCTGTGGGCTTGGCTGCGCGCGCGGTTCTGAGGATTCGAGATGCCATCCCGAACCTTGTTCGACCGTCGCCTGCCTGTCCTGCTCGCGATCTGCCTGGCGGCGGCGCTGGTGGCGGGCCGCTTCGACTGGCTGCGGCATTTTGACGAGTTGCTGCTCGATCGATACAACGCCATCCATCCGCTCGGTTTGAGCGATGACCTGCGCATCGTCGCCATCGATCAACGCAGTCTCGAGGCGCTCGGTCGCTGGCCCTGGTCGCGGTCGCGGCAGGCTCGCTTGCTGCGACGGCTGAAGGCGGCCGGCGCGGCAGTGATCGTGTATGACGTCATGCTCTCGGAGCCCGATCGGGAGCACCCGGGGCAGGATCGGGAACTGGCGCGCGCGATCGCCGCGCACGGTCATGTCGTCCTGCCGGTGCAGCCGGTGTCGGCCGCGCCGGCCGAGGGCGTGCGCGTGCTCCGCCCGTTGCCCCTGTTTCAGCGGGCGGCGCATGCGCTCGGAGCCGACGATATCGAGGTCGACGAGGATGGCATCGTGCGGCGCTATTATCTCGAAGCCGGGGTCGCCACGCGCATGTGGCCGGCGCTGGCCGCGCTGTTGGCGAACAGCGATACCGTTGCCGGCGCCCGCTCGAGCGCGGGTTATTCGGAGCAGGCCGCGCTGCATTGGTTGCGCGACGACGAATTCCTGTTGCGTTTCGCCGGTCCGCCCGGCAGCGTGCCGGTGATTTCGGCGGTCGATGTGCTCGAGGGCGATCTGCCGAAGAGTCTGCTGAGCGGACGCAAGGTCATCGTCGGCGCGTTGGATCCGTCGCTGGGCAGCCGTTTCGCGGTGCCGACCCCGCATGGCGCCGGGTTGATGAGCGGTATCGAGATTCAGGCGCAGGCCGCCAATGCCTTGTTGCGACCGCCGTTGTTGGTTGCGCTGCGTGGTCACCCGTTGCTGTCGATCGAACTCGGCTTGGGCCTGGTCGCGGCGCTGTTGTTGTGGCTGACGCGTGACCGCCCGACCGCGATCGGCATGACGCTGGCCATCGGCGCCTTGTCGCTGGCCTGGTTCATCGCATTGTCGTTCTTCAATCGCTGGTTGCCGATCGCGGCCCTGGCGATCGGTACGGTGATCGCCGGCATGTACCTGGAATCGGCGCGCGCGCGTCGCTACCGGCGCGATGCGCGCACCGATCGCCTGACCCAGCTTTCCAACCGTCGCTCCTTCGATATCGAGTTCAAGCGGTTGTGGGCGCGTTGTCAGCGTGGCGGCGGACGCCTCAGCCTGGCGCTGGTCGATATCGACTTCTTCAAGGCGTACAACGATGGCTATGGCCATGCGGCCGGTGACAAGGCGTTGGCGACCGTCGCCAGCATCCTGAAGCGCGCGGTCGGCGCGCGTGGCTCGGTGGCGCGCGTCGGAGGCGAGGAATTCGCGATCCTGTTGCCCGATTTGCCGGGTTTTCATGCCCAGCGGATTGCCGAGGAGATTCGCGCCAGCATCGAGGCCCATTGCATTCCGCACGATTTTGCGATCGGGCGCGGCATCCTGACCGTCAGCATCGGCATCGCCACCGCGGTCGACGGCCGGGTGGCCTCTTCGCACGCGTTGTTCGAGTGTGCCGATCAGGCGCTCTACGAGGCCAAGCGCAAGGGCCGAAATCGGGTCGAGGCGGCATCGATCCGCCGCCAGGCCGAGACGCCGGCGGCGGTCGCGGAACGAACCACATGAAGGCGGTTGGGATTTGGCCTTCAGAAACGGGGATGGTAGGCTCAGGGCCGGTCGTGGTTTGGGATGGAAGCGAGCGATGTCGATAAAGTCCGATCGTTGGATCCGGCGCATGGCCGCCGAGCATGGTCTGATCGAACCCTTCGAGCCGACGCAGATCCGTGAGAACGCGCAAGGCCGTGTCATCTCTCACGGTACTTCGAGCTATGGCTATGATGTGCGTTGCGCCGATGAGTTCAAGA
>Ga0256832_1000178_pt1 | contig 39370 bp, 24 predicted proteins | sample 134614metaG_FD_190534 | JGI IMG/M metagenome (GOLD analysis project Ga0256832, IMG submission 190534) | Hydrothermal vent microbial communities from Lau Basin, Pacific Ocean - 134-614 | ecosystem: Environmental > Aquatic > Marine > Hydrothermal vents | place: Pacific Ocean: Lau Basin | collected...
TATATTCGGCATGTGGTCCCATTGCATCTAAACTTGCACCCACACTAACTGAATCAAATTTACGCCAAAAATCAAATACCTCTCTATCTTTTAATTTTGTTTTTGTAAAGTTGGTATTATAAATTAAGCGGACATCAAACTTTTTACGTTTTTCAAGTTCTTCTAAAATTATATAATGTTCGTCCATCATTAACGGTTCGCCGCCGGCAAAATAAATTTGTTCTACACAATCAATATGTTCCATTAATTGTTCAATCATATCTGTTTCGGACCGACCAGCAATTTGTAATGCTTTATTATTTTTTGCCCATTCCGGACCAGCTAATATCGTTTGATCTTTATACCACGATGAACTAAAAATATGACCGCAACTGCGACAACTTAAATTACATAAATTTGAAAAACGTATATCCCAATAAATCATTTCAAAATTATTCAATGATCCATCAGCATTTGTTTCTTTAACTTTACTTATATGATGACCGTGATGTTTATTTGCAGAGTTTCTACCGCTAAAAAATCCATGTTTTTCTTGCTCATAACAGGCCTGACAGGCTTCGTTTGGTTTGTTAGAAAGCATATCAAGACGCAACTGATTCATATCATTACTATTGATAATTTCTTTAATTGTATTTCTTTTAACACTACCAACCGAACAGTTCATTTTTGTAAAACAACACGGATATGCTGCCCCATTAGGGTGAGCATGTAAATGTATCCATGGATAGATACAAAATGTGTCACTCTTAAGAAGTAATTCTTTTTCATAATCATCTAATTCACTTAAACTAATTTTCCACGGAATTCGAGATCCATATTCATATATTTTTGGCTTTTTATCAATAATTTCTTTTTGAAATTCTCCATCAATTATTTCAAATTTAATTTCAACTGGATCGGTACTAATATTCTTTAAATTGTTTATTTCTTGCCTAATATTAGGATTTGTAGTTTTAATAACAACAAAAAAATTACTAATATCGACTTTGTTAATTACTTCTTGAATTGTTTGTAATCTAAGCCCAATTGAATTTTCTGGATCATAACTATCCTTTGTATATTCAAAATAAATACGATCATTATTATTAAATACTTTTTTATAATGTTGTTTACATTGATTTGTTAACCAATCTACAAATTCATCGTGTAATTCAAATGATTCGTAGACACCATCTATTTTAATTGTTGCAATTTCATTAATCATCATTTTCTTTTATTGATTCCACCATTTTAATTTAAACCATAAAGCTTCTTCATCATTCATAAAATTTAATGTCATTCCTTCTCTTGTATTCAAACCTTGTTTTGTATTTTCCTGCAACCATAATGCAAGTTCTTTTTCGTGTGCTACCCACCACTGTGGATCTGTAATAATAAATATTGGCCGTTTAAGCACTTCGTCATATGTTTCTACAAATTTCGATTTAAAGCTCATTGTACCATTTAGCTAATTTTGGAAAAGTGTTAACAAAATCTTTGTTGCGACGTTTGTCATATTGACTATAGAATTGCTTAAAGTCATTATGAAGTGATGGCATATCAAAAGTATCATCATGCGGTGTTTTGACAATATCAAGATAATCAATTAACCGTTGAACCTGATTAATTTCCATTTGATGCAGCAAAGGGCTATTCTTATATGTGTCTAGCCACGATTCTAAATCATTCCGAAATTCCATTCGTAATTTATCTGGTAATACCAACGGGCTTTGAAATGAAGGGAAACGTAGAATATTTAATGAAAATGTTGGATAATTTTTTCCATATTCATCTTTTAATATCATTAATTTGGTAAGAAATTTTGGTAATGATTCAAGACATAATGCGTTAATGGTGCACATCATATGGAATCCATCGACCTTGCCTTTTCTGAGGATTTTATGAATATTACTCATCCATTTATGCCATTCTAGCCCGTCGCGAATATATTCTGCTTGATCAAAAATACTTTCATTACTGGTGTATAGTTGAAAATTTTTAATATGATGTGTGGCTTCTATTAATTTATCTATTAGATCATTATTGGCGCAAAGATTACTATTTAACGCAAATTGCATATCTGGCTCATCCTCAATAAATTTATCAAGCAATCTCCAGGTATATCCGCTCATTAATGGTTCGCCACCAGTGAGTCTTAATTCTTGCAAAGTATATTTTAAATCGCTATCCCACCATTTAAAAAATGCTTCGGCATATGGATTTTCTTCATTTATTTTATAAAGTTGGGCAGAATCGTGAGTATGAGTAAAATGATTTCTTCCATCGCTTATTAAATTTTGATATGGTCCGTTATTTTTTATATCTTTAACCCAAGATGAACTAAAAGCAGGATTACAGTAACTACAAGCAAAATTACAAGTTCTATCAAAGGCGATTTCAAGTGTTTTGAGATTAATATCTTCTGAATGGTTTGTTTTAATTGCATTCTGGAGATCCTCTTCATTATATATTACACTTTTATAAGCTCGGTCGCTTATTGCATCTTTGCCCATATCTTCAATTCGCCAACAATATTGACAACCCACAGGTCTTTCGCCACATTGCATCATTCTTCTGTCTTCTTTTTTTTGATCGGTATTATGAATAGCTTTTGGATTTAATTTTATTTCTTCAAGAGAAATCTTATGTGCTGGTGGATGATGGCAACTTGTTGTCATTCCGCTGCCTAACCAAATCGTGGCGTTATACCATTTAGCAAGACACAATGATGGACTAAACGAATTAAGATATTCGAGAACTTCTTTATCTGTTTTTCTTCCGTTTTTGCGTAAACTCATATTATTTTTCTTTTATCAAAAACTCTAATTCTTTTGGTGTTGTAATATTATGCCTTTCATTAAATTGTTTAAAAAAATTCTGTTGGTCTTTTCGGACTTCATGATTGAATTTTGTATTCTGAAGAATTGATATCAGAGTATTAATTTGCATATATTCTTTATCAAATTTATATCGTAATGTTGATTTTGGCAATAATTTTTCTATTTCTAATTTAATTTTTTCTAACTTAGGAATTGCCATTTCTTTTTCTTCTTCTTTTAATATTTCAAATGAACATATTCTTGGCTGCACACATGGTGACATAAACCAATTAATTCTTTCTAAATAATCCTCCTTAAGAGCATATATGAATTCATATAATTTGTCAATTCCAAAAATTGTATGGGCAGTAATTAAAGAATTAAAATGAATTCTGACAGGTGTCTGAGTGAAAAGAAAATTCAAATTTTTATTAAAAATTTTCCAATCAAACCCATACCGAATATATTCTTGAACATTTGGATTAACTGTATCCAAACTCGGATTTATCCCTAAAACTCGACCATCTGCAAATGATAAGAATTTATCCAATGTTTTTGTATTAGGAAAACTTAAATTACTCGAAACAAAAATTTTCTTTATGTTTGAAAGATCAGCATTAGAAAGAATTTCGTATAGAACATCGCCCATAAATGGCTCACCGCCTGAAATAAACAACGAGGTAATTTGTGGATTTTTATCTAGATACTCTAAAAAAACCTCAGCTGGTTTATTTTCACATTCGACACCATCATAATACACCGACGAATCATACTTTAGTTTTATACGCCCATTAAGTTTTTCATCTGTTTGCCACCGAGAACTATATTTTGCATTACAATATGTACATTGAAAATTACAAAGATTTCCGAGAACTAAAGTTGCTTTTACGTTATCGTGCCATTCCTTAGCTAACCTAATTTTATATTGACGTAAACTTTCTTGGCCACTATCCTCTATTTCCCAACAATAACTGCACCCTTCATCTCTAATTCCATTTAAAGAATTTTCTCGACGTTTTTCAAATTCTTCAGGTTCTAAAATATCAATTGGTTTTGATTTGCAACATGCATAGGAATACCCTTGCGAAGGTGCAAAATATAAATCGTTCCAGTGCCCTGGACAAAATGAATTTTTATTTTTGTCGTTCAGCATAATATCTGCATTCATCCCAAAATGGCTTTAGATCGGGAAATACCTCTAAAAAATTTGTATTATGTCTTTTATCATATTCATTAAAAAAATTGTAAAAGTCGGCTTTTTTGCGTTCTACATTATTTGTTCCTTGTCGCATCAGAGTTATATCTCTATCCAGACGCTGAACTTCGTAATCTTTAAATCCTTTAAATCGATTGTTTGGTGATTCAAGATTTTCGAGCATAAACTGTTTTGACTTTTCTAATTTTTCAACATAATGTTCTGGTAATATTTGCATACTCATCCATTCTGGATGACGCAAAATTGGTGTGTCGAACCAAACCCGCTGAAAATTATTACTGTATTCTTTTCGCAAATATAAAATATATCGTAGAAGTAAATCTAAATTATGAATAGATAAATTACTCATTGTAATGATAAATGTAATACTACTATAACTTGGTATTTCACTTAAAAACTGTTCAACCCTTTTAATAAGTAAATTAAAATCGAGACCACTCCTTATATATTCTGCATGTTTCCCCCATGTGTCAACTGAAACATATTGCATAAAATGTTCAATGTTACCAGTGGTTAATTTTTTTACATACGAAATATATTTTTCCCATAATTTTTCTTCTACTGAAAAATTACTTGTAACATTAAGATGTAAATCTGGTTTTGAGTTTTCGAGTACATAATCAAAAACCTTATAAGTATTTTTATCCATGAGTGGTTCACCACCAGTCATTCGAAAATGCACTAACTCTTTGTATAATTCTGGCCACCATTTCCAAAATGCTTCGAGGTAAGGATTATATTCTCTGTTTGGTATTGGCCGCCTATCGCCTGTAAAATACATAGGGTCGTTGTGTGGTTGTGTAGTGGGATAGGCTCCGTATTTCTTTACTTCTTTCATCCAGGTTGATGAAAACTGTGGGCTACAATAAGAACATGCTAAGTTACATGCATTATTAAAATTTACTTCGACATATGAAGGAATTACATTTGATTCTGGGTTTGAAACAATTGCATCAAAATCTTTTGCTGCCCAGGGCTCGCCACTTCGGTAATGCCGATCACTTAATTTTCCTTGATCTTCCATGTCCCAACAATAGCTACACTCCAAAGGACGTTCCCCACACATCATTTGTTTTCGTGCTTTAAATTTTTGTTTGGTATTATGAAGTGCTGACGGATCTTTTTTAATATCTTCAATATTGATTTTGTGCAACGGTGGATGGTAACAAGAGTTATTAAGTCCTGTGGATAAATGTAAAGATACCTGTTTCCATTTAGCAAGACAAAACGAAGGACTAACAGAATCAAGTTTTTCTTTCATTAACTCTGCATCTGACAAAAATTTACTTTTAAAATTTTTATCTACTTCGTCGCCTTTATTCATTACCAACCTTCTTGTTCTCTAATAACATCAATTTCTCTAACCATTATACCCCTATTATAAAAATCTGATTTATAATGACATTTAAAGAATGTGCTATAACCTTTGTCACACAAATCTATCATCGGCAAATCTAATTGCTCATTAAGTTCATTTCCTAACGTGGCGAGCTGTAAACCAAGTTCATTATGATTAACATTTTTCTTATATATTTCTTCTAGATTTGGAAACCACTGTACTTCTTTATAATTCCAATCTGTAAGCATGGTCATGTGTGTTCCCATACGCGCACCAAGTATAGCATATAAACCATATTCTACATCAGCACCTATATTATGCCAGATAGTTAGGTTGTCCATGTTGCGCTTGTGTACCGCATCTTTAAACTCTCCAATTGTAGGCTTTGAACCTTTATTAAGACACATTTTAACACCTTCGCGAAATCCTGCCCTCCATGCATGGAATTCACTACCATTAGGATATGTAGTACTATAGCAATCGTGCATTGCCCAATAATATGGGTCGAAACAAAATTCGACATCTGTATCGTCACTTCCTTCACTATTTTCGTGGGTTTTCATATTGTAAATAAATTCTTTGGTCCAACAACTAATACCTCCATTACCATACATCAACCCATTAATGTAATTTTTGGCGCGCCAACGAAATACTGCCTTCTCATATTCTTCATTTGGAAATTCGAGTGTTTCATTAAAAAATTCAAAATCAGGTAAATTATCACCATCAATTAAAATAAAACGATCAGTATCACTAACATCAGCAGCCGCTTTATGTGCAGCATCACTTCCCTGGACACCGTCAACACGTTTTGCCCACGGAATCATATTTTTTATTTTTACCCAAAATTCTTCTTTTTGCGGCTCATCAAAACTTAGATATATTACATCTAAATCAGCGATATCAATACTCTTACTCATAAGTTTTAACCTTCCAGAAAGCTTCGTTTCCGACTATACTAATATCATTTTTAAGAGTTCCATATCCAGATGTTGATGGTACTAATTTACCAATTGGTATATTCTTTATTTTTTTTATCTTACCGTCTTTAACAATTATATCAAACCTACCAGCAGCATATTCATCTTTTGTTATGGTAATATAGTCACCCGGCAAGTCCTCCATTGAATAAGCAATTGGTAAATTTGTTTTTGGATCATAATATAATCGATATTCAATTTTTTTTGGCGATACTTCATCAACTAGGTCAAGAGCCTTAAAAAAATTTGTCATGGTAATATTCCTTTAATTTTTTATTGAAATCTTTTATGTAATAGTGAAATGGATATTCTTGATCAATAGTGTTAATACGTACCTGAGGACCATCAAATTCCCAAACCAATTCTTTTGTCCAATCTTCGCCTATTAAGTTATTAACTTTTCCTTTCATATGAATTATTGATGGATATGTGGTGTTAGGTAATGTTACTTTATCAATACCTATCATTTTTGCTGCAATAGCATAAACTAAATCAGTTGTCCCATCGTCATTCATTCCCATTTTAATTTGTGTTTGAACTCTATTCCAATTATCAAAAAGATTTCTAACCAAATCAAAAAAGTTCTTTGCTTCTTTACTTAATCTCCAATAGGTAATTGCATTATAGACATCTGGCAAATCATTTGCATCAAATATTTTTCTATATGTTCTATTAGTTATAATCTGATTTTGCCAATTACGAGCTTTTGTAGTTAAAACGACATCTCTTTTTTCAAACATCAACCACCAATGATCGATACTATGAGGGACAATCATATCAGCTTCAATTTTGATTGTTTCTCTAAAAGGACTTGCATAAAAAACTTGCCAATCATTTGCAAATAAATTATTATAATTAACAGGATAAGGAAATGTTTCTATATAATCAAAAACTCCATAGTCAACATCATCATGACAATCCGACAATAATGCAATTTTAGCATCTGGTGTGTGAAATCGGATACTTTTAGCACAAGTTACAGCACATTCAAGATACTCTTTACCGATTGCCCAAATAAGATATCCTCGATCATCTTTAACTGTTGGCATTCACAATTTCCTCAAGTGATTTTTTATTCATGCAATGAATATCATGATTACTAACAATACTTCTCATTGATCTTAATTTATTCATAAAAAATTTTTCATATTCGAGTTCGAATTCGTTTTCGTTAATTTGTTTAACCTTAATATCTGTTAATGCCGTTGGCAATCCCCATGGAATTGTTGGAATTGAAGTAATTCTATGACCATATGCAATTGATAAAGCAATACTAACTGCATAATCGTTACGAAAAGGTGCAGGCTCGAATTTATAGAGTTTACTATAAAAAGAATAATTTTCTCGTATCATTGCTAAAAAATCAAAAATTAACTTAGCAAAACTTGACTTTCTAAAAAATAAAACAGTTGCCCAATAATGAGGAAATTTTAACATTCCAAAAGTTTGATAAGATCTAAGACTATCTTTATTGGCCAAATCATAAGCATATCTATGACACAGAAAATTATGTGGCGAGTCAAATAAAAGATTTAATCGATCACTATTAACAATGTAATCGCTATCAATTACGATTGTTTCATCATAAGGTGATAATTCATATGCTTGAAATCGATTAGCATTATACCATGAACTACGAAAATCAGATTCTGAAATATCAAAATTCCTTTGGTTTGCTTCTACCTTTTCCTTTAAGACTATATTGTGTTTTGTGTCACAAGCACTATTTTCGTCTGTTACAATAGTAGTAGGCAAACCAAGGAATTTTTCAACTCGGTTAGCGATCCATGTCGCTTGCTTAAAATAATTTATTTTTTCGTTATTAAATGCAAAAATTAAAATTCCACGAGTCATCGTTTTTTCTGTAATTCTGAATATTCATTATACCAGGCGTTCATTTGTTCTTGCCAACGTTCTTTTGCCATACGGTATAATTCGGTCCCATTAACTTTGCATGGATTACCATATTCGTCGGGTAAATAGATTTCATTATTAGATTCTGACATACTCGCATTTATTATATTCAATAATTCAGGGCCTGCTTTCCACATACCATCGTATGCTGAGAATAGCATTTTAGCTTCGTATTTTTCTTTAAGAATTCTTTTGGCTGACTCGTGATCAAAACGACGTTTTACATCTATACTATCCATAAAATTACCTCTATGAATAGTATAGTGCAAAACTATAGAAATGTAAAGTAAATTTGGTTAACTACCAGTTTGAGAACTACTCATAGTTGGGGTACCCCAACTATTCGAAAGATACGTTGTACTTGGTGGATAAAGGGTAACCGATGAGGTTAATGTTCCATCAACAAGTTCATCAGTATTAGCATCAGCATTATCAATAAACTTAACCAAAACTGTTACAACATTGGCTGATCGAGCAGCGGTAATTTCAATATAGTTAGCAGTATAATCAACAGTATCATCATATTGACGAAAACGAACAGCTTGTGTTGTTCCGTATTGCATTACACCATTAGTAGTATCGATAGTGTTAACAACACCAGAACCACCAACTTTAGTTGTTCCGTCGTAAGTGGTACCAGCAATAACTGCTGGAGATCCCCAGCCAGTTAAATTAATCGTACCAATAGCAGAACAAAGATTCGACCATCCTGTGTTTTTTGCTTCTGCTGATCCACCTGTGCGGCTAGTTTGAATAGCAATTCGTCCTCCTGCATTAAACCAATAACGAGCCTGTAGTTCAGATGGAAATGTAATAGTGTGAGTTGCAGTTACTGATACATTCCATGCTGTTGTTCTGGTGGCTGTACCACCAGTGGTGATAGCAGTTCCATTAGCAGCGGCATTGCGACGATTTGTAACAATTGCAGAAATATTACTTTGTAATGCAGAATATACAGCAATTGTGTCACCAACCGAAGGGTTAGTTATTGGAGTAATAGAAGTACCTTGATGATTTGCAAGAGTTGATATTTTATTTAATAGTGTTGCCCACTGTGCTGCGGTAATCACAGATCCTTGTGCAACTGCTGGAACAGTAGTTTGTCCATAACCTCTATCGCCAGACCCAACACCTGCAACAGTATTTACATTATTGTTTGTGTTATTGATTGTTCCGTCTGGGTTCCCCCACGCAAAAATATTGTAATCATCGTCAAGGATAGTACTGCCTGAAGTATATGCCATGTTTTTATTCCTGTTTTAATTAACTGTTACAAAGGCTTCGATCACACCTTCGCCATCTGTATCTTTATCTTCAAGAGCACGACCAATAACATTAAATGGTGTTATTTCATCGGGTGTTGCTGCTCTTGCAAGACCATTTCCTGCCGAAACAAGCCTTTGTCCTTTTTGTATTCGACCAATAACACGAACAGGAACGCGCCCGCTCATTGCCACTGGCGGATGTGTGTTATCTTCACCTGCATCACTATTCATTAAGAATGCTGCATTACTACTTATAACACCAAACACATCTTCAGATAATTCTTCAACCGCTTTAGTAATTTCGGCAGTACCACCTAATTTAACTACTGTTCCAGGTTCGAGCATTTGATCTGCTTCAAATCTTTCAGCTAAGTCAGCGTATTGTGCTGTTGTTGCCTGACCATTAAATGTTACAGCGTGAATGGTTGCAAAGCGTTGAGTTGCAGTTCCAAAATCAATTGTATTATCAGTTGATGGATTAATAATACCAGTGATATCGACTGTGCCGTCGGCTAAAAGAACGCCCGACAATGATGTTGAAATAGATGTATCAACATAATCTTTATTGGTAATATCTGTGCCTGCTAATGGTGCCGACACCGAAGCTCTTCCACTTATACCATTAATAGTAATAACATCTGTTGGTGTACCATTACTATTAATTTGAAGTATTAAATTACCATTGTTAGTAACGTTCGACAGAATAACGTCATTATTAAGAATTCTAAGTTTCGCATCACTATCGGCACCAACCGATAGTCCATTATCGTTAAGAATGCCTAACGTTCCGAGAGTCGTATCATTGGTAGTTGAACTTAAAAATCCAGAACTATCAATGCCATCGAGTGTTTGTGCATTCGTGGCGTCACCAACAAAGAGTGGTGTTTGTCCTCCTATTGTCTGAGCCAATTGGATACCTGGTTTGATAGTGCCTGCGAAACCTGTAATCGGTGTAGCTGGAGTAAATTCTGCATCTTTGCTAACAATCGCTACAATATCATTATTAGCATATAATTTGATTACAACGTGATCAACTGTTAAATTATCTGTAATTGTATCAACAATTGCGCCAGATGTTCCTGTTCCAGAAGTGAATGCCGGTCCTACAAGAATAAATTGAGATCCGTCCCAAACATTTAATTGTGAGTTAACTGTGTCAAACCACATATCACCAACAACATTGTTTGTCGGCGGTGTTGATTGCGAAGTAGCTGCACCTAAATTCTTAAACGATGACCCATTATAAACTTTTAATAGGCCAGCCGACGAATCATACCAAAGTTGCCCGGTTAGCGGATTAACTGGTGGTGAAGCACTTGCACTATTTTCAAGCATTCGAATAAAGTTTTCGCCTAAAAACTCACCGTAACCAGCATAATTTTTACCGATAATTGTTACAGACGAATCAGTGTTAATTGTACCGTCTGCAACCGTAGCAAAAATTGAACCGTCTGTTTTATTAATTGTATATGCCATCTAATGATAACTCCATTATTACCTTTATTTATCAAATATTAATAGCTAATGATAACTAATCCATCGCCGCCTTTACCACCAGTTGAACGACATCCACTGGTTCCTGGAGAACCAGTTCCAATTGTAATTGTTAATACTTCGCCTGGAGTCACAAACATTGGAATACCAACTCCTGCCCAACCACTGTGACCGCCAGCGCCAGCTAAACTGTCTTGCCCCTGGTTACCAGCGCCACCGGATCCAAGCGACCCTGGATTAGCGGTTGTATAATAACCTGGGGTGCCGCCGCGTCCGCCAGGCGCAAATAAACTATCGCCACCATGACCACCACGTTCAGGGTTTCCGTAAGTGGTATCTCGACGTTCACCAGCGTTACCAAATGCTAAATTTGATAAATTAACTGTATATGAATTTTTGATTCTATAAACTTTTGTTGTAATAGTATCAGGCGATACGGCACCAGTGCCGCTGATTACTGCCCTTCCGCCTGAAAAATATAATGCATCTTGAGATCCAACTATTGATGTTGTTCCTCCTCGGGCTGGATTTCCGCCAGCGCCACAGGAGCCACCATCGCCGCCGCCCTGACCGCCTTGTCCTCCGCCGACTCCAGTAACAGTAATTACAGTTACACCTGCAGGAACAACAAATGTTCCATTAGATGTAAACACTTCGGTTCCTGAAGGCGGCAAAGGTTGAGGATTTGATGGGCTATAGAAATAAGAACTATCGTATCCATCTAATGTATCAGCATCTAAACCACTACCTGACCCGTCGACTGTTTTAATTGCTGTTAACAAATCACTTGAAGTAACAGTACCGGTATAACCACCAACCGACTGTACAGCATCTACCGGTGTAAGCATTTCTTCCCAATCGGATAATATTGACGGATCTGTACCAGCTAAAATAAATGATTTACTTAGATCGGTCCGAATTGCAACATCACCTGTTTCGGCAGTTAATGCTAACATCGATGGCTCATCGGATACAACATAGGTATTTGTAATTGCTATTTTTGGTAATTGTGTTTGATATATTAAACCTGATGGATCAAGTGATGCAAGACCGTTTGGTACACCTTTTTGAGAATTAATTTCCGAGACAATAGTATTATCAACATAATTCTTTGTTGTAATATCTTGTAAATCAACTGGTTCAAGTGTTGTTGCTCTACCGGTATCACCTCGCAAAGTTAACGGTTCAACAACCGTTATGCCGTTATGTACTTGAAATTTTATATTGTTTGATGGTGTAACACTTCTTATATAAACATTTTGGCCAACAACCGTCAGGCTTAAATCATTACTGGCTCCTACACTAAGGCCACCATCATTTAAGATAGATAACGAACCGGTGGTCGAATCACTGTTAATTGAACTTAAAAAGTTACTAGCAGGTTGTCCTTCGAGTCTTAACGAATTAGAAGCATCACCATTAAAAATTGGTGTATTGCCATTAATATCTGAAGATAAATTAACTCCAGGTTTAATGGTACTAAACCCTGGTATTGGTGTTGCTGGTGTAAACTCGCTGTCAACACTATAAATATTAACTAACTCATTAGCAACATACATTTCAACTACGACATGATCAATACCATTGTCGTCAGTAATAGTGTTAAGAACATTTCCAGATTTTCCAGCTGATTGTGATACTTGTGGGCCAATTAAGTTGAACTCTGTCCCATCCCATACAAAAAGTTGAGAGTTATTTGTATCAAACCATAAATCGCCAATTGATTTTTCTATTGGTTCGTCAGCTGAAACTGTGGCTCCACTTAAACTTTTAAAGGTTGATCCATTAAAAACTTTTAATGTATTAGTTGATGTATCAAACCACAATTCGCCACTTAGTGGATTGGCTGGTGGTGAGGAATCAGCACTATTTTCTAATAGTCTTAAAAAGTTTTCTGCAATTGCTTCGCCATAATCAGTATAGTTTCGTCCAACCAATGTTACAGAACTATCTGTATTGATAGTACCATCAGCAATTGTAGCAAATATTGATCCATCTGTTCTGTTTATAATATATGCCATTAGCTATTTCCTCACGCTGTTAGATGCGTTAGAGTTTGTATTCTTACAGTGTAATCAATTTGAATTTGTCTATTCAATGCCTTTTGGATAGGATGAAAAACAACATGTGTAATTAATTTCAATTCACTTGACGATCCAAACCAGGCTTTCAGTCCTAACTCGTCAAAAACAAAATCGCCATCAATCTGTGTACTATTATCGAATGCTTGCTGGCCAGCTGGTTCGCCATAATCTAGCAAACAACTTACCAAAATATCTGTATAATATTTGCCGCTTGTATGAATTACTGTTAAATTATTACGTGTTACATCTGTATTAGCAGTTGAATTATCATCAACAACCTTAGAATAAGTTTCATTGTATAGATCGGCATTCTGTCCTACTGTATTTGGCGGAAGATATGTAATTACACCAGTTGGATCGACACTCGATCCACCATTACCAAAGGACATTTGGTAAATCTGACCGATGTTTTTGTTTGCGATGCTATAAGCCAGGGCTTCTGAGAAATTTTCGTGATGAATAGCATTATTCTTATCTTCAAATACTTCTAGAGTATTTGGATCATAAATTTTAATATGTCCTGATACTTTTATTTTTGAATTTTCAATCATTATGAATCTCTCTTGTTAACTATAATCTCAGAAGTTTCAGGATCAGAAATTTTCAGAAATTCTGAAATGTGAATTGACCCAGACTCATCAACTTTTGTATTTTCGTTTTCTTCTTTTTTAGTTTCGTCGTTCATAATATACGTTATTTACCTACTTTAAAAACCGCTAATTTTTAATGAAAACTATTGGAATAGTATTCTGATCTTGCATTGGAATTGCATTTTCATCGCCTAATTGAGTACCAGGTTCGTACCAAATTTTATCGTAGTCCCATCGAACTAAACTATTTCTGCTAACATCAGTTACTATGGTATTTGCTGGATAAGACGATTTAATAGCAGTACCAGCAGTTCCTCGACGTAAACCACTAATAGTGTTATTTACAAGATCTCGTTCACGATAAGTAATACGTTCGCCGCCGATCATTATAATACCAAATCTTCCAATTGATAAATTTGGTTGTTCGAGAACGCTTGCATCATTAACATGAATAATATCATCACCTTCGTTAAAATCTTGTGTTAGATATGTTGTATTAAATTCATTAAATTTATACATTCCGACATTATCACGCATATCCTTGAATAATCTAAATTTAACACCATCTGTAACAATGTTATCGGTAAAACTGGTAACAGTAACAACATCAGTATTTGCTATCGGCGGGCCATTAATTAACAATTGATTCTCGTTAATAATTTCATAATCTGTGTTGGCAAGCAATCTTCTACCATTTAATGTTACCCAAAGTCTGTCAGGATTTTTAATCTCTTCTCTGTCAATATCAAAGATATTAACAAAACTATTAACCCCTTGCTCTAAATCAAATGGTTCAGAATCAAAAAGTGCACTATCGAACAATTCTAATTGTTGTTCTGCAATTTGTTTTGGACCAACAAATACTTCGGTCAATGGATCTTGTTCCCTTACATCTCTAAATGTTGTAACGGCTACTAAATCGCCATTATTTACAGGTGCTGTAATTTGAAGTAATGATCCATTCCACCAATAATCGGCTGCATGTCTTACATAAACATCAACTTTATCACCAGCTGCTGGCGGATTATTCAAAATCACGTAACGCGGCGGTGTTAATGCAGGATCATAGAAGAATGATTCACCAAATCTTGCAGATCCAAATGTTGCCGGCGGTGGCGATGGTGGACTAAGTGTAAAATCGAGTCCTTCACGTAATAATGTATCATTAACCCAAACATCAACTTCATTTTGAGCTACACTATCATGCAGATATCCGCCACATTGTGGTAGAACAAAATTAGATGTTAAACCATCAGCAATGTATCGAGCGGCTTCTGGCGGACGTAAACGTAAACCATTAACTTCAACTATTGCATTAAATTTATTTTTTCCACCAATGGCTCCACCAACATCAAGTGTATCCGTACCATATACAAATGTCTGTACTTTTGGATAACTCCTTCTATATTGAGGTGAATCATAACCAAATATAACAACAGTAATAAAATCAGTATTTGCTGGTGTTGCAGGTAAAGTAATTAATGAAGTTTGGTTATCAATTGCCGAAATAGTGATTGATTGTGTTATACCATTTAATCGAACAAAAGCATCGTAAATTTCTGTATCTTTTACCGGAACCGTGAAAGAATCACCATTTACATCGCTTCCACGCAATGTACCGCGATATAATTGATTTCCGCCGCCAACTTCGTAAACAAAAATCTTAATAGTGTCATTAATAGAAATTCCAGAAGTAATATTTACAGATTGATTTGACCAATCTACTGTAAAATCGATTCCTTCATATAATGATTTTCCTGTTGTTGTATTTGCTACTAAAATTGATATTGGTAATCTTGACAATCCATCAAATGAAAATGTTTGTGGGACGCTCACCACATCATATAATGTAGAAACAATATTGAAACCGTGTCCATCTTTTCTGTAATCGGCGCCTGGACGACTATACACTTTAATATCAAGCGTATCATATATCATTCCTGGAATTAATTCTTCAGGTGCATGTGAATGATACGTATCAATAAATGCACCACCATCGACATCAATATCTGTCGGTCTTGTTCCTAAATAAGGATCAAGGAATGAACTTTCGTATATCGTATCAATTAAACTTTCGCTGTATGTTGGCAGCCCTTCAGGTCCAATATCAAAGTTATCAAATGTTGTATTGTCAAATGCCGACACATCAAAACCAGTGTTTTGATCAAAATCAATACTATCTACTTCGACGCCTGGGAATGCAATACCGTTAATAAGTAATGATAAATCAAGTCCTGGATTATTAACATCGGCAACATAAAATCCTGTTGTTCGATCAATTCCACTAAGTGTTTCAATATCGACTAATTCGTGTAAAGCTGGGTCGAAATCTACTAGCCAATTATATCTTACGGTATATTGATCATCGACGTAGATAATACCATCTGTTCCTTCTTCAGGAAAATCTTCAAAAGTATCATAATGCTCTTCAGTATTTCCTTGAATGAGAATCTTATAAACTACATTACTAACACGTACAAGTTGATTTTCTTTATAGTATTTGTTTACTTCCCATTCAACAACATTAGACTCATACTCATAACGATCATATTTGATCCTTGTGGTAGTCGACCTAACTAAATCGTTACCCATTATAGGTATAGCAGCAGCATCGTATCCATTACCACCTTCAAAAGTAATAGTTGGTGTTTGAACGAAACCACTACCCGGATTAATAATTTCAACTTTAGATATTGTTCCATCTGGACCAAGTTTTGCAATTAATTCTGGCTCGACTAAATAATTTCCATTTACTACAACCTTAGGTGGCACTGAATAATTCCGGCCAGGATTTGTAATTACAATATCTTTTATTCCTAAATGATAATTTTCAAACCAATAATTCCATGGTTTGGTTTGCCATATTCCGTCATCGGCGGTTTTATTACTTGGATCAGTAACAAGGATTGCTCCGTCGTCTAAAATTGGACTAATATATTTCTTATAATCAACATCATAATATGCTGGACAATCAAAATCTATCAGTTCTGTTTCATTTGTATCGATACCATTGTACGTTAACAAGAAATCTCTTATCTTTGTATGATATGGTTTTGCTTCTTTAATATATTCTAATAGGTAGTTTTGGTTGTCTTCTTGATATACAGCATATTGAGCAAGACTACGTACATTCTGGGTTACGTCAATAAGGCTGGTTTTGAAAAGCCAATTAACTGTTGGCTGCTCCGCAAGAATATAATTAAAAATTGTTAAAATTGTTTTGTTTCTTTCAAAGGCTAAATTACCAATAAAAATTTCTTCGTTAATTGATCGAATAATTTGACGTAACTCAAGAACTGGTTCTTCATCTAAATATTGTCCATCGAACACTTCGACATCCCAACCATATCGACCAGCTTGATAATTCCATAATTTTTCAAGGAATTGAATAGTACCATTTTCGAGAGCTACTCGAGTCCAAGTATTGTCAACAAATTTATAAATTTCCCAATTTCCGACACTGTTATGGAGAACTTTGCCAATTGCATTATTTTCAATATTTGTTAAACTCGATAATTCTGTGAAGTTATCTACAACATAATCAATCTTGGTATTTGGGTCAAAACTTTCATCATACCAATTGACATATTCCCAGAATCTCTTAGTATCATAACTCTGAACTCTAGCGAGTCGCAATGTTTTTTCTGAAGTCACTTCATATATTGTCCATAAGCCATTATTGTTTGTATCGACTTCAATGAGATATTTGTACCCGACTGGTACAACTGTTAAATCTTGGTATGATAATTCTTCAACATCCAATAATTTTTCATCCCATTCACCAGAATCCTTAGGTGGAACGGGTTCTTCAGTATTAAGTAAAGTAAATTTGTGTGTTTCGGCTATGGTATATTTTCTTAAAATTGAATTTACCTTCTCCATATAAGTTTTTAGAGCAGCAAATCGATCAATAAACATTGACTGCCGTGGTCTGAAATCAATACCATATCTTTCAGATTCTGTTAGAGTAACATCTGGTACAAGATTACCGAGGATATCAACACCACACAAACTATCTTGTAATTTTCTATAAATTCTATCTGATAGAAAATCATCTGGGTTATTTTCTTTGAATAAATCGTATTCAATAAAGACATTATTGTCATTACGAGTTTTATTGTATTCAACCCTTAAAATTGAATTCTTATCTTTAATATATTCTTTACAATTATAAAGACCAATTTGATTTGAACTAATAAATGCAACATAAGCAATACCAGAACTATTAGGTGATTCGATATATGAAGCAATTGCATCAGCACTTAATGTCTTTTCAGAATGAGCACTAACTGTTTCGACTCGATTAACCCAATAATAATAGGTATTTTGAGGTACGCCTGATCTGCCGATTGTTGTTTTTGTAACATATTTCTCAGTTGAATAAACTGATCCTGTACCTTGATACTCGCTTGGGGGTACATCGCTTTCAATCCATTGATAAACATCTACACTGCTGCCCGGGAATACTTTACCCCACACTTTACTAGCTTCTTTAATATCATCAACATTATAATTCATGAACCGAACATTTGAAATATCCCACCAAATTTTTCCAATCTGTTTTTCGCTCCATAATGATCCGCGATATTCATTATCGTACACTGCTGGATCATAGACTGTAATAAAATCTAAATTCTGAGCAGCTACTCCAAGAATTTTACCATTAAGAGGATCAATATAATCTAAATATTGCTCTGTTTTTAACGAAGATTTATTGTAGATACTAACCGAATCAATTAACTCAATATCAACAACATCTTTTTCAACTGTTACTGGAACCCAACTTAATGAATCGTCTGAATTATAAAATACCGCAAATCGTCCATAGCCTTCATAACCGGGGGAAGTAATAACCAATACTCCATCAATTAAACTAATGTCTTTACCAAAACCGTGAGTGTCGTCAACAGAAGTATCTACGATTTGTTGCCCAAACACTAATTTTCCTAGAGTGAAATCATCGCCATCATCGAGTAAGTCATATGAATACACAACACCTGAATTTTCAACAATTCGTTGACTATCAGCAGGAACAAGCTCGTCGGCAGTAACCTTTGTTGTATCGGCAGTGTAATTATTGTTATAATGAGTGTTGCCGTTATTAGCTCCAACAATTAATTGGTTAAAGTTATCGCTGATATATAACGATTTTCCGAAATGTTGATCTTGTGTTGATGAAACCGGACTAACAATAATCTGTGATTCGGTATAAGTTTCTAAACCGAGTGTAGATAAATCGATACCTTGACCTGGTTGAATATCTAAACGGTTTGAAAGGGATTTAACATTTTTATTAACCAGCTCAATTGTTAGATATCCATTATTGGCACTTGCCTTAACATTTGGAATAATTGCATTGTTAATTACATCAGCAATTTCTTGTGAATTATTTGATGCTGGTAATGCAATTTCAATATTGTTTATTCTAATAGTGCCAGCTGGAATTGTTGGGTTTTGCAAAGTTGACGTAATTGAACTCTGAATGCGAGATCTATTAATAAATCTTGTAACAAACCCATTATTACCTGGTGCTCCAATATATACAGAACATTTAGTGTTACATAAACTAATTGCCTCACCAAAATTTGAACCTGCTTCGACAGTCGACGGTACTAACTTTCCTACGTATCCAAACGATTTAGTTTCGATATCTATAATATCACCTGTTGATAAAATATCTGATTTGAGAAAGTTAATATCATTGCCATTTATTTCAAAATCAGGATCAATGGATAAACTATCGCCGTTTAATTTTCTTCCGTTTAATAAAACGCCATTTGGTGTTCTATTTGCTGTATATGTTAAATTATTTTTGTCAATAACAATAAATCTTTCGACAATTCTATCAAAAACGTAAACTGCTCCTTCACCACCATTTGTTTGTGGTGCTCCAATAATAATAGTGGTGCCATCGTTTGAAACATCAATTGATGCTCCAAAATTATCTCCTGGAACTACACCAACAGTTGAACCATCAATTGTTCCTTTATATCTGAATTTTGATTTCAATAAAATTATTATCTGCTTGCCAGCTGGCACAGGATTAGTAAAAATAATTTGATCTGGTGATGTTGTAATTTGATAATCAACTTTAGGTATTTGAATTACGTTATCAACTGTTACAACAACTGAATCTTCACCATCGAAAGCATAAAGATCTGTTATATTGAAAATTGTCTGAGCGCCATCACCAATAAACGAAATGGCGTCACGTCGTAAAATTTCGATTTTATCCGTATTATCTGGTGGCAAACCTTGAAGAATAACATAGGTACCATTATAAACATAATCAGCACCAGGTGTTAAAATATTTCCATTAATACTTACGATAAGTTGAGTAGCTCCATTCAATGGATCAACTACAATATTTTCATCAATCTTAAATTGTTTTGTGTGACCGTCACCCTTAAATGTTACTGATTGATTTTCGTAATTAATATATTCGTATGCGTGAACTTTGTTTTCTGAAGGCTCACCAATAAATAGCCATTTTTCATCGCCGCTAAGGTTTACAAATTGTCCAAAATTAGACACATACCCAACATTTTGATTAGGTGAAACAATTACATGTGATTCAACAATTGTACGATTAAATTTATTTCTGTCTATTGCTATTGCTACACCTAAATTAGTGTCAGTGCCAGGTGCTCCGACAACACCTAATGATTCGATAAAATCAATTGATTCGCCGTATCTTGAAATAGCTGGGTTATTTCCAAAATTAAGCAACGATGAATAAGCAAATTCAAATGCTTTTAGTTTATCATAAAAATATACAGTATTATTACTCGGATCACCGACGAGCATCCCAGCATTATTTTTTGCCTGTGCGACACTAAAACCATATTCAAGACTTGGATTCGGTCCTTTTACTGATTGAGTAAAGACAAATGGTTCTATTTTTTCATATGTTGCCGCCTTATTATGATCGTTATCAATCCAAACTTTTTCTTTTGCAAATAATTGATTATCGAAAATACTACCGGCAATATCGCTTGGTACTTCAATTCGAGACGAAATAAATTTACGAACATCGCCTACTTGATTTTCAATAATAGTTTGGTTTTTAGCTAACGAACCTTCAATCTTAATACTTGTATCTGTAATTCTTTCAATAACGATATGCGTTCCATCAACCTGCTCATCAAAATTTGATATACTAATGATATTATTTTTGTCAAGGTTATGATTTTGATCAAATTCGATACTGAGAGTACCGTCAAGATTGTCAAGCGCAAAAATTACTTTTGGTTCAATATCTGTAACTCGATAAACATTCCAATCTGTTAAGCTATCTTTAGCAACCCATACAAATGTTCCATCAGTTAAATCGCCTGAAATCTCAGTAATATCAAATACTGCTAAATCAACATCGCGGGTTAAAACAGAACCAGCACTTGGCAAAGAAATATCTAGATTCTTTTCTTCCAATAATGGGAAAATATTTTTATCTGAAATTTTTTCTGATTGACGATAAATTTGATCAACTGAGATTTTTTGGTCAGCAGCTGATTCGTCAATGAGAGAATTAACAATCTCAATTGTACTAGGTGTGGTTGTTAATTCATTTTCGTTTAATTGCAAATCAATCTGTAAACGATTACTTGTGGCACCATATGCTGCTCGTCGAATAGCCCAATTTTCAAAAATTTTATAATCAATTGGTTCGTTGTTTAAATTAGCATTCTGAAATAGCTCGAGACTTTCAACGGTGCCTTTATTTTTAATCATGTTGCTATAAATGTTAACTTGGCTTATATCGTCAAGATTTAGAGATTGCATATAATCTCTGGTCCTATATCCAATTAAGCCAAATGCTAACAAGTCGGCATCTGATTCAAGGTTGGCAGTTTTGTTATTATAAAATTGTAATTGTTGATCTGCTTTAGTAGCTAAGTTAGGCAATAATCCTTTGTTGATATCATCATAATTTGTCTTAGTCCATTGGTTAAAATTAAACTCGTCTGATGGCTGAACTTTTTCTGTTGCACTCCAATAGATATTCTTAAATTTAACGATATCGCCTTTATTATAAGTTTTATTTGGCGACCATTCTTGAATATTATCTTCATTATACAAGAAACCTTGTGCATCTAATTGTCCATTCCAATCATACGTTGTAAATCCAGAAAGTTTTACACGTTGTTGTCTAATTCCAGTTACTGGATTATAAATAAGATCGCCAAAAATACTTTCATTATCGAGAATTAGTAAATGCTCAAAATTAACTAAATTAAGTCTGATGTAATTAATTACGTTGTCGTCGATAATTGAAATCTTAAAGTTGTTATCAATACGATCAATAACGTAACTATCATCACTTAAAGGTTCTTTATTTTGATTTAATGGTTGTTCAATTAAATCAAGTTCTTTAAGATTTTCAACAATATATTGTTCTCTTTCAAATTCAAAAGATTTAGCTGATGGATTTAGATTTATTATGCTGCCAATGGCCCATCCTTGCGATGCCCAAGTTCCGAAGTCCTTGGCCATCATGACCCAATCAACTTCCTGACCTTCTTCTTGAGTGTTAAATTTTAATCCTTGACGTTTTAAGTATTCGCCATATTCAACTAAGAAACTTGCAACTGCTTCTCTACTCTTAAAGATATGACCGTATGGTATCTGCGTTGTCTTTTCTGTGAATTCTGTTGGAATTGAAATTATCGAAGCATCAGATTCTGTTTCGCCAATGATTAAATCAATGTATTTGCCGTTTACTTCTGGTTCTTGTACTATAAAATATGGATCGGTTAAACTATTGCCAGTTACTGAATAACCGCCATTAACTTTTTGTACAATAACTGATGAAAAAATAATTTCATCGTATGGCTGATTTTTGTAAAGAAGTAAACTATAACTTTCATCAGGTAATAACAAACTGCCACTATTACGATCTGGGGAATTTTTATCAACAAAAATCTTGAGAATATTTTTTCCTGTGAAAGATGCCATATGATGGCACAAATTCACATCTAAATTAGATAGTTTTTCTTGTAATTCATTAAATGTGTTAAATCCATAATGACGGTTGTACTCGAGAATCCAATTAATATAACTATGTTTAACAGTACCATCAAGGGCTAGTTCGATATTTCTGGCATCAAGTCTATGTCTTTTATCGTAAAGATATTGATCAAAATCTTCATCATAAACATAACGATCTCTATCAGCCATTAATGAAAAATATTCGGCTGGTTTTGTTAATGCAAATAGTCTTTGCAAATCAAATCGATATGCACTTGATCTTTTCCATGCTGTTTCAGCTGGACCTTCGTCACCTAATTTCCACGATTTTTTAAAATCATATGATGAATAATTACCAACAACTGAATCAATTGGTGGTAACAAATTACCTTCGCCGTCAACAGGAAGAATAGTTGTTAAACCAGGTCTTACATATCGATCGTCAATGCGCTCATTTCCAGGTTCTTTAATCAACCCTTGTTCAAGATCATCCCATAAAACCAAGTTACCACTTGTGTACGGTGCTGGTCCATAACGTTCTTCCCACCAAAGCGGCTTTTCAGATAATCCAAGCATTTCCCATGGACGCTCGTGCGGAGCATCTGTATCGTAAAAACAGTTATAAACTCCACGCCAAAATCCTTTTGTAATCGGTTCGTTTTCTAATTTACAAACCGAATTATTGTAGTTCCATGACCTTGGTTCGTTTTCACGATAATTTTGTGTTCTGAATTCGATTTTATTCCAGCCTAGCCAAGATAATAAGCTGGTATTAAGAATTCCTTGAATCTCATCTAATGTATAATCAGTATCTCTAAATACACCCGGAATGATGTCATTTTCAATTATTGGAATTTTGTCATTTACTTTAATGTTATTGTAGATACGTTTTTCAAATTCAAGTAAAACATCGTCACGAATATCATTGAATGCAACAGTTATACTTCCATCGTGTCCACGAATAACATTTGTTGGATTAAGATAAGTATTATCTTCAAAAATTTCTGGTTTATATTTTGGGTATAATCCAAGTTTAGTGGGTGTACTTGGAATTGTTGAACCAGCGGTTGATTCAAATTCTCTAATTTCAATAATATCACCCGGTGTTAAATCAAACAATATTTCGATGCGCGGACCATCAGTTGCAACTACATAATCAATATCTTTAATAAGCAACTTGTCATTATAATAAACTAATAATGCTTCAGAATTAGCTTTTTCAAAATCATGCGTTCTTAATGTTGTAAAAATATTTGTCGAAATTGGAGTAATTTCGTAAATTGTTTTATCGTAATTTGATCCAAACGGAAGCATATCACTCCAATAAAAAGGACTATCAACATTTTTACCTTGTGTGATATCTTTAATAGCAGCATCTAAAATTTCAGCCGGTGACATATCAACAACATTATTTTTTTCAACCCAATCAATCAAACGAAACTTAATTTTTTCGTATTGACGTGAAGCAAATTTTAATGCAGCAAAGAAATTATATTCTTTATTGCGCATAAACATAGCAGTTAGCGCCAACGGTGCTGATTGTTGAGTTATAAAATTGCCATATTGTTCGATATTTCCTAAATCACGAGAATTATTCGAACCACTGATTCTTCCTTCGAACTCGATAATATTTTGAACCATTCCAATGTAATGATTTCGAATTGTTCCTAATGTTAGTTGTGATGTATTTTCATTGAATACATTACGTGAAAGATTTACAGGAATATCATAATGACCAATTGATGAAACTTCATCGCTGATAATTTTGATTTCAATTATTGATCCTTCTTCTACAGTCTCATCGAATGTTATCGATTTATTTTCAATAACATAATGATCACTACTTAAAAAGTCTCCGTTGACTGTAACCACCACCGACGGTATTTTTAAATCATCGCGTGGTGTAATATCAAATTCAAAAGGTGCGCCCGGAACATTATATTCAAATGTAAATACCTGAGGTAAGAATGATTTTTCAATACTTTTTACCCAACCAATTTCATTGGTAAAATCAGTTCGTGAGGTATATTTTCTTACATATCCATCTTTAACCTGACCAACTTTAGACTTGTTTTCTTCGACATAATTAAATGTGTCAGTATAAAGATTATTATCAAATACAATATCGCCAAGGTTACCAATATTCAAATATTTTAATGGAAAACCAAGAACAGAATCATTTGTTCCATTACCGATAGCATAGCTGAATAATTTTGTACCTTTGAAATTAGTACTTGGATAATGTGTTAAATCACTAAATGAATTTCCATCAATATCAAAAATATCAAATAATGGAGGTTGATTAACATCTGATTTTAATTGTGATTCGATCCATTCGTTACCATCAAAGGTGAAAACTTTACCTTGATTATTAACACCGTTGCCTATTACAACAACATCGTCTTTTTCATTTTGTGCATCATCTGCTAAAACCAAACGAATCGTTTTGATTCCGTCGCCGTCAGTATCTACAAATTCAACAACAAAAATTTTATCTCTAACCGATGGGTCAGTATCGTTAGCAAAAATTACTCGACTACCATTATTCAAGCTATATCCATCAATTGCATAACCTTCTGCACCATTAACATATGACATTGCATCGGTTTGTTCGAAATCAATAACGTTAATGGCTTTTTTACCTCGAGTACCGTGATTAAATAAACGAAGACCTGGATCAAATTCAATAATAGGTCTTTTTCCTCTCATATCATTGTCGATAGAGACATCAGTATTATTATATTCGGCAGTCTTTTCGAGGATATCAACATGGAACCATCTATTACTTCTAGACCAAGCATTTAAATCAGGGCTTGCTCGATTAATTGTAATATAATCTTGAATTTCTGGAGCATTAAGTGAACCATCCCAACCTTTAATATCCCATCCTTTAATATCCCAAGGGATTGTTGAACTTTTTGTGTATTTTTCAGGAACAATATAATCAACTGTTGGTAATAATTTGATACTTTCACCAACACCTTCAACATAAAATTCTTTGTCTACGTATTCTTCTGGGATTACATTTCCGCGAAGTTTTACTTTTAGTCCATTACTAAATACAACGCCATTTGGACTTGTATAATATTTTTTCCCTTCAATTTCTGAAATATCAATCGGCGATATATCAACATCATCAACAATTTTAATAACACCAAAACGATTTGGGTTGTTCCCGTCTTGGTAATAAAGCGTATCTAACGATGCAGTATCTAATGGAATTCTTTCAAAGTATCCATTTGAATTTTTATAGTAACTAACACCACTATGATTCACACCATATAAAATAGTAAATTTTTCAAACTGTTGCACTTGTTGAATTGGTACTAACCTAATATAAGTAGTTCCGGCGACGTCTTCGAATTGAATTCGATAAATTTGATAACGATCGTTAATATCAGTTAGGGGTGTTCCATTATTAACCCATCCTAAATCAACAGCATCGCCTGGAGTATCATCAAGAAATACAATAGTTTTGTTTTGAAAATCATAAATTCCTTCAATCTCTGACACATCTGTCAAAGGCTTGTCGGCAATTGAATCCATACGATTGAAAGTTGCTAAATCGACTTCGCCTATATCGGTTAACGTTGAATAAAAGCTCTGTGCATCAGCTGACGGTACATTGAAAATAATAGTGCCGTTATCTTCACCATTATTTTGTACACCATAAACATCGCGACTTGAAATATTATTTGACCATGGCACCGTACCATCGGTGCCCGGAAAGGCTTGAATATAAAATGGATTTCCTGGTTGATTAACATTGAATTTATACGAACCATTACGTCGAAGAGTAATAATAGGGTTTCCAATTGAAAATCTTTCAAAAATATACTCGTCCCCATCAATTGAAACATTAAACTCAGATGTTAGATACACATCTGTGCCAATAACATCAACTGCATCGGGACCATTTGGTAGCCAGACATATTGACTGTAATTAACAAATTTGTCAAAATCAATAAGTGGATTCCAACTATATGTTTCTGATCTAAAAAGTCTATCGTGATTAGAAACTTCAGAACCGAGTGTTTTTAAGCCATTAATCAATCCTAAATATGTTAATGCATCGATTGTTTGACCATTTTTATCTTTGAACACTATTCCTGGTTCAAGTTGATAGTGTTCACGTTCTTTAGAAGGTTCAGAAACATATCCGTCGGTATTTAATGCACCGGGTGCGTTACGACGACCAATATATCCTTGTGTCGGCTTTAATTTTGGTTCTTGTACTAATTGATCTAATGTAGAATTAAGAAATTTTTTATTGGTATTAGTTCTAAAAATTTCAGGTAAAAAATCTACAGTTCGAATTCTTGCCATTTATTACTCTACCTTAGCTTGTATATTTTCAGATGTAAGTGAATCGATAATATCAATATCATCAACCGTTGCAGCACTTACAAAAATTTCATATGGTGCCGATTTAATCTCGTATAAATCACCAAAAACTTTTGTTGGATCTTTTGGTACTATAATAATAGATCCAACTAAATCACCCAATTTAGAATGCAAATATGCACTTAATTCTGAGAAATAGAAAGTATCTCCAAAATCCCAATTTTCGATATCGAAATAATTGTTTATTTCCGAAATAATTCGACTTTTAATCTCACTATCACTTGCTACACTATTATTTGGTCGAACTACTCTAATATAAGCCTGTAAACTTTCTTCAGCCTTCTTGCCAAATAACGGTTTAAATTTTACACTACTTAAAACAATATTATCTGATACCATTTTTTTGTTTTGTAATTCTTCGTATTGAACCTGAAGTTGATCTGTTGTCGGAGCTTCGGGTTCTTTAATGGTACCAGTATTATCTCTGATATATCTAATATAAGCATCATAATAACTCGATGTTACAACGTAAATATCAATGATATTAGTTACACTTGGGTTAATTCTTCTTGTTTCTGGGCTATTATGTTTATATTGAAAATGTAATTTATCTCGTCCAATTTTAGCTATAAAATCATCACGTTCTACTAAATTTCTATTATCATTTTCGTAAACTAATTCAAAGAATTTTTTATCTTCATAGGCGTAAAAAATTTGTCCTATTAAGAATTCTGTTTTTATAATAGCAATATCACCTTCGGTCGCATAATCATCAATAATTGTATCTGATGGAATCGGCAAATATCTTTCTAAGTTGTCAAAATCGACTGTACGTTGGAAATAAACAGTTTTTGATGATCCGATACCTGTTTCATCAACTAGTTTTTCAAAATAATCTGGGTCGTCGGCGATACCATCATTATCACTATCAACAAAACTAATTTCGACATGATAATCATTAACGAATCCGTCAGATTCGACTGTTTGACCAATAATATCAACTATGATATCTTGACTTAGCGGTTCATTTGAACCATCTGGTTTACTATTTGTTTTTAATATTCTAATGAAATCATTAATTACTTTTCCTGTTTTTGGATCAAATATTTTTTGATTTTCATCAAAGAAAAATCTTGTTTCGAGAATACTTGCAAAATAATAGTGCAATGCTCGTCCAGTAACAATATAACCTGATGGTGTTGATATAAATTTAACTAACCAACTTGAATCTTCATTTGTACTTGACATTGATCGTGCGTTATCAAGACTGAATTCACCGTTAATATCTAAATTATTAGATGTTATCAAATACCATTCGTTTGTTAAATGATCGTATCCGATGCCAAAATCTCTCGATAATTCAATTTGTTCGAGCATTTCTTGCTCAATTGATACTGGCAGATCTGAATTAAACAAAGGAATAATTTCAACAGGTATTGCACCAGTTGGAACAAAATTATTGATCTCTACCGGACCTTTTGTTCCTGGGGGTTCTGTAGCAATACTACCATTTTTTGTTCCTTCGTTTTCAACATCTATAATAGTTGCCCAAATTTCCAACTTGTCGCCTGCTGATAATGATGTACCGGCCACCAACTTATTATTCTCATTGAAATGAGTTCCTGGCGGTGCCACGAATTTTACTAAAGCACCAGGAATTAAGTATTGTCTATTATCATTAACATAAGGCCCAATTGCTTTAGCATTACCGGCACTATCACTGAACCAGCCGGTAGTTTTGTTTGTTATAACTGTATTTTGAACCCAAGACAAATCTAAATTGGATAAATCAATTCTACTGAACTTGTCGTAGTAATATTGAATAGTACTTCTTGCTGCTAATAAAGGCTCGACTTGATTTTTTATTACTAAAACAATGTCATTTTTATCATTAAATGTAAATCTAAATGATTTTTCGTTGCTATCTTTATAAATTAAGCCGTCGCTACCGTATGTATTAATACTTGAATAACGTCCGGTTGGGTCAACAAGATCAAGATAACGACTTGCACCGATGTTTGTTCGGTTAATTGCCTTGCTTTTTATAATACTACTATAACTAGCATAAGGAAAATTATTGTAATCTTCACCGTTAGCCATTCGATTTTGTGTGTAAAAACGAGGCGGCGCACGTCTTTTTATTTCTTCGATATCTTCGCTTGCTTTTGCGTTTGAAACTGGCTGTGTTAATGATAAAGTAAAGGTAATTGTTTCTGTTCTGCCTTCGCGACTAATATAAGGCAATGCTACATTTATATTCTGTATTTCTTCTGGGTTTATTACATATTCAAGCCCGTTGCTTTCGCGAAGGTATGCACGAAAATCGCCAACAGGAATAGTACTAAAAACTCCGTCACCGAAATTTAAAGTAACCTGATCATTGTTTCTACTTGATACACTAAAAAATTTTCTTTCTTCAATATCTAATTGTGTATTATTTGCAGCATATATATTTTCTACTTTTGACCATTCTTCAAATCGACCACTAGTAATATTAAAAAGCCACACATCTGTATTATTGACACCAACGGTATCGAGTTCTATAGATCTGTTTGCAATTTTTTCAACAAATGAAAAATCTTCGTTTCTAAGTGTTCCTTGCTTAAAATAGAAAAAGTATCCAGTATTTGAACTTGCGAATCCTTGTCCGTCATTGCGATATAAAATATTTAAAGGACCATTATCACGTGGTGCTGGTTCAAAAATATTATTCTTGCCAACTGATGTTCCATTTACTATTTCAAAATCCATTGCTATTCCATCAACGGTAGCTTCAAATGGAACAATCGGCAAAAATCCTGGAACAACACTCAATTCGTATTCATCTGTTTTAACGCCAACAATTTCAGCAGAATGTCCTGGTTGTCCTATTTTTTGGCTATCTATTAATGCAGCATTTAATATCGCTGTGAATTGTTCTTGCCAATCATCGTTGGTCTTGTCGTTCCAACGAATAGTAATATTACTTAAATCATTTTTATTGTAATCAATAACATGTTCAGTGGTACTTATGCCGGTTACTTTTAAATAACCACTGGCTGCTTCATTTCTTTTTGCTACGTAACTTATAAGTGAAGTTAGATTATTGACACTATCTCTTCTTTGGGCTGTGTCAAGGAAGTTTTCTCTGGTGTTCAAATCATTACGAAATGCTAAAGATTGGCCCATGAATGCAATAACATTTAAAAGAGCAATATACTCTGAACTCTCAATAAAATCATTGAAAGTTTCTGGATGATGCTGTCTTAGATAGTCAATAAATGTTTTGCGTAATGTTTCAAAATTGTAACTTTGGAAATCAGCTTCTTTATAAGTCTTGTATAGACGCTTCCAATCTTCTGTTCCAAAAATTGCTGTTTGTCTTGATGTTTTAGCCATTCTTTAACAATCTCTCTTTTACTTATTTATGGAGATTTATTAACGGCGTATATTATATAATCGTTGCAGTTTGTTGATCTTCGAGGAATCGAATATAGAAAGTTTCGATATTTTGCGCCGGATCAATACTAATAGAAATTTCTGCGGTGATGGTATTATTATCAGAAACAACTTCTAGGTTGTGTAATTCAATTCTTATATCTTTATCAATTATACGAATTATTTCTGATTTAATTTTTTCAGTGGTAAACTCATCATTTGGATCAAAAATGTAATCCCAGATTTGTGAGCCAACCTCGGGCCGCCCGGGCATTTCACCTGAACGAATGGTTAACGCATTAAGTAAATCTCTTTTAACTAAATCAATATCTGTTAAGGTAAATTTTTTATATTGATCTATTGTATTAAAACCCTTAAATGTTGGCATTAAAATAAATCCTCTGGTTTTATTGTTGTTGATTTGATAATTTCTTTTGTTGAAAATTTAATTCTTTTACTACCGATAATTTTATTAATTTCGCTATCAATATCCGATAAATCTACTGTTCCTTTAGAAAAAGTAGGTGTAATTACTGTACCGCCGCCAATTCCTTGTATTTGTTGTAGAGTGTCAGCAGCCTTAGTATTTACTAGATTAATGCTATATTTGGTCGACTCTTTAATAGTATTCATTTCAGAATTTATTTCATCAGAAGCTGTGCCATCGACCCATTTATTCAAATCATCCGGGTTAAATTTTAATGACCCAATGGCTAATGTTGAAATTATATCCGATGTAGCTTCTGTTAATATTATTCCTAGACTAGTTAACAATATTATTTTTTGTTTCAGAATTTGTGTTGCAATTTCAGACTGAATTTTTTCATTTAACAAATCATCGAAATTATAAATTTGATTTTTACCTGTGTAAATTGACGGATCATGCCACACTAATTCTGTAATTAAAATATTTTTCTTTATAAAACCAATATCTTGCAAATGTTGAATTTGCAGCCCATATTTTCCAAATCCTTTGTCGGTGATCTCATCAATAGACTGTTGAGTTAACTTAGACAAAGTAGTTAGAACCCCAATTGTTTCATCATGAGAAAGTCCTGGCAATACATCAATTGCACCAGCAATTAACCCTTCACTAACAATATCTTCAATTTTTACTATCATATGGTTTCACATTCTCTATTCCGGTACCATGACCATCCCACGGTTCATGTGTAGTAACTCTTGACGCAATACTCTTTATTTTATTAGGTTCAAGCTCCCATCCTTTTACTGTACTTTTTACTGTATCTGGAAAACTATTTTTGTTTAATGCCTTGGGTGCTGTTACAGATGATGCCGATCCATTGTTTAACCCAATAGTCGAACCTTTAATTTCGGTGTGCCCGCCAGATTTATAAGAAGCTGAGCTTGAAACATCAATTGCTAATGTTCCATCACTTTTAATACCAACAGTTGATTTACTGTAAGCAGTTAATTTTTTCTTCCCCGTTAAATCTAAATTTTCGTCTGCTTCAACAATAACATTTTTCTTTGCAAACATTTTAATATTTTCTTCTGCGTGCATATTGATATTTTTGTCTGAATGTATATTAAAATCGCCACGAGTTCTCATATTGATGCTATTAGCAGCAAAAATATCAATTGTTCCTTCGGCACCTAATTCAATCCAGGTATTACCGTTTGCGTGTAAAATATAAATTGATTCACCGTCATCTGACATTGTAATTTGATGACCTGAAGATGTACGAATACGCACTAAATTATTCTCACCCGAGATATCTCCGTCGTCCATAACAAAAGTATGTCCACCTTTTCGGGCTTGAACAGTAATATCAACTTCTTCGCCGGCATCAATTTTTTGTTTTAGTTCGTTATCTTGGATGCCAGAAGAATAAACTGGTCTGCCGGGTGTACTAATACCAAATACACTCGATGGACTTTCTCTTTGAGCACTTGAACTAATGGGGCCTCTTATTGGATCAGTAATGATTCCTTGCTTCCACATTTGACTTGCAACAATTGCGTGTATTGGTCGTTTTGCTGCGGTAAAACCTGGATCATTAATTGATTCTCTTTTCTTGTCAATTTCAATTACAGGTACCCTTGATGCGTGAGAAAATTTTTCTGTTTGTGCATCGTTATCAAATTTAACCTGGTCTATTTTTTTAGCACCAATAGCAGGTAACATTTGATTCATTTGTGGTTCTGGAATAAAACCAATATAAAAACCTTTGTTTGGATCACCTTCTGCAAAAACTACCAATACCTTCGTTCCGACATCCGGAGTATTCATCCACATTCCATAGGCGTGACCATTTTCTTCAAAATGACTTTCGGGTACTCCTTTAACTAATCCATGAGGTGTAACACCATAATATGGCGAAAGATAACTCACTGTAAACCAAGTTGATTCGTCATATTTTTGTGACACGTCACCAAAACTTTCAACCCAAACTCTAATTCGTCCTTGACGAGCTGGATCAACTGTACTCATGATTTCAGCAACAAATGGACCTGTATGACCTAAGGTTCCTTCTCTATCAAGCCTAAAATTATTATCTGGATTTATATTAAAACTATCGTTAATTTGTGACATATCTATACCTTATTTGCATTGATTTTTTGGGTTTGCTTTTGGAGTATCGCTTTCAACTGTTGATTTTGCTTTTTTAACAATTTCGCATCCTGGAGGCAAAGTTTTTATTTCTCGTCGATTTGTTGGCATAGGAGATTCGCAACCAGCCTCAGTTTGTTGATTATCTTTTTCAACTCCGGTAATACATTTTTCTGGAATAAACATCAAGTTCCCTTCGAGTTTCTGAACAAATTTACCATCACTGAATTGAGAAATAATAGTATTAGCTCTATATACATAGCTATATTGCGAAACACCACCAGATAAAGCTCCGTATGGGTCTTTTTTATTTTTTTGTGTTACATCTGCTACACCAGTTTCAAGATCATAATCGACAACTACATTAAAATTTATTGCAAAATAAACTTCAGCGGTGTCGTAATTTATCGATCCATCTGGTAGAAATCTTTTGTATTTTGGATTTTCAACAGCAGCATCATAAAATAATTCACTTTGTGCTATCCATTCTGGATCACCAACTATGTCGATAGTTGCTAATGCTTGATCTGCTGGCGAATACAATTCGCTTGCAGCATTTGCTGCTGGGTCAGCAGCATTACGATCACCACCTAAATTAGATTGTGTCGGTGAACTACGATAAGCATATATGCTTCTGGCATTAGCGGTTTGGATTTCCGGTTTTGAAGGATTTGGTGAATATCTATTACCAAACGTAGTGTAATATAAAAAGTTAAAATCTTGTCTAAAACTTAATACCTCAGTATTTCTTCCTGTAAACCAATAATTATATTCTTTGTGCGGAAAGTAACATTCATTCTGTGGAGCAAATTCTAAAGAACTTAAACTTTTTATTTCTTGTTTTCTGATTTTATAGGTAATTTTATATGCCCATTGATTTCGAATATTATCAAAACCTAAAATTTCAATTTTTGTGCGGATTTTGAACCAATTGAGTGGTCCAGGATTTTTTTTCTTAAATTCTTTTATTTCGTTTGTTGCAGGATCATATACTGCGTCATACTGATTTGAAATATATTTGCTGGTTCTAATTACTAAATCTAAAAATCGAATAATTTTTATTCCGGCATTTATAGAAAAAGTTTTTGTCTTAATAGCATTTTGGTAATCTTCGACTCGTGCCTTTAATTCATCTAATGGATTACTATCATTAGTCATACCTGTTCTTTCAACAACAATTGATCCAGGAGCAACCAATTCAGCTTCGGCTATTTCGTCATCTATATCAATTTCGTACACATCAGCTAAAGATTGTTTATTACATTTAACTTGTTTTTCTTGCCATTTGTTTAATGCATCTACAAGCCCAACACTAACAATTGATTTTTCTTTGAGTTTACTTTTTCCGTTAATTAAATCTTTTAGTTTTTGTCCTTGGAGCCCGATATTGAACGGAATAATACCATGTATTTGATCATTTGCTATATGTGATTGTGGTGTTACTGCCGTACATAAATACTTAATCCCTGTTTCCTCAAGAGTAAATTTAATATCTGTAAATATAAAAGGAATCCATTTTTCAGCAAAAGCATTTTCATCTGAATTTTCGGATTCTTTTCCTCTAAGTTGATTTCCATCTTCATCATAACCGTAAAATCTAATTACCATCAAATAATGTTGATTTAAAAATGTTGCTGGTGAATCAACTCCTAATTCTTTATTATATTCAATAATTGCATTATAAAGACTTTCAAGAAAAGTAATACCCATTGGCTCGGTGATACTAAAGTTAAGTTCATAACTATTATGTGACATTCCAACAGATGTGCCGCTAATTAAACTTTTTAGTTGTACTTCATTAATATAAAAATCATTATTAAAATGTTTACTTCTAATTGCACCAAAATTGGCGGTAGGTGACCCGGTATCGTTAATACCACCACTTTGCATTAATAAATGCAAACCTTTAACACTTTTAGTACCTGTGTTTATGAATTTTTTATAGTGCTCAGCCGATAACGTATAGATAGAAATATTATACGTCATGTTATTAAATTTAAGTAACGGATTTGGTCGAGGTTTAAAATTTTCTAAATCTATCTTTTTTAGAGAAATTGGCTTTAATGACCTTGTTATTTGTTTTGGTTTTGATTTTGGTTTTGGATTTACTACCGTTTCAGGTTCTGTTTCAGCACATTTAGCATTACTTATTTTTGCCAATCTTTTAATTTGATCTGGATCTTTTGCTTCGATAAATTTACGTAATGCTTCATTATATTCTGGTGTACCAACAGTTCCTTCAGGTCCTTTAGTAAAGGGATTTGCTGCATCATAATATAATCCATAAACAGTTAACCAATATGCAAACGGAGAAACCACTCCGCCATTCATAGTATATTGGGTATCGTCAAGATTTAAATCTCGATAATCAAAAATGTATTCTGGACATACCGCCATTAAAATCCTAATGCCTCTTTAAGTGTTTCTAATTTTGGTATATAAATCATGGTTCCGTTCGTAAAATCACCTAATGGATTTTTTAAAATATCTGGATTTCGTTGAGCAAATACCCACCATAATTCAGCATCACCATATAAATCATATGCTAATAAATCTGGTCTTAAATTATAGGTATCGTTTATTACTACCAATTCATCATCTTCATTAAATGGTATTGGTCTATCAACCATTAAATCAAGATAAAATTCTGTTATCGGTGTATCTGCATAAGCACTTTTTTTTGAATATTCTGCCATTACCAAAATCCTTTTTTGAGTAATTTGCCCGAAGCATATTCTTCGAGACTAAATTTCTTACTAATCTGTTCGCGTGTTTGTATTGGAATCATAGTAAAATTGATATCAATTTTTGTTGGAACGTATGTAGTTCCATTATAATTCCGTATCACATTTCTATTAGCAGGATCTAAGGTTGATTGTGGAGCAGGTTTACCTGCTTTTGCTAAGCCTATTGACCTTGCTCGTGCAATTCTAGGATCTGAATTTGTTATTGGATATTCTCTGTCTGGTATTCCTTCAACTTTTCCACATGGGATGTAATCAACATCATTTGGAAGGTTATAACTTAACTGCGTAATCGCACAAGGATGATTATTAAATTGAAATTCACCTAATCCTGTTAAAAACACTATTGGTGGCGGCATTCCATTTTGTTCATCGTTTCCGTAGAACATTTTTGTACATGCTCTAAGAAAATGCATCGATGCTAACAAATAATCAGCTTCTTTTACATCATTAGCTGTAAACGTAGCAGTTATGATAGAATTTTGTACTGTACTACCAGTATAAAAATATCCGCGATAATTACTATGAATTAAATCATAATTACTATAATTCGCATTATATTGTACAACAATAGATGGAGTATAAGGAAAGATAATACCATCGGTTTCAACCAACGGAGCTAGAATACTGCCTTTTTTCATTTGGGCTTCATTTTTGTAAAGATACGTTGCTTTCGGACTTAGGTGTAATCGTACTCTCCAATCCTTGGTTACTTCTTCCATATAAATACTCCTGATGATTACTATATTTATGGTTTATAATTATAACCCAATATAATAATATTGGTTGACAAAATCTTAATTTGTGTTATAATTCAGCTACTTAGAGCAACGAGGGAGAAAATGGCTAAAAGAAAAAAGAACTATCTTAATAATAAAGACATGCTTAAAGAAATTCATTTAAGTAAAATTTCATATTGTGCATTCCGAGACCGCGACAACGATCATCAACAAGATATAATAGTCGATTCAACAGACGAAATTTTCGGAACAAGAAAAGTTAGTGTTGGAAAAGACAAAAATGGCAACACAATTTATAAAGATGTTCCAATAATTGAATTAGCAAAACAAGCAAGAGCTGATCGACTTACCAAAGAACATGGTATTCCTACTAAACCTGAAGATATCGACGTTGAAGATCTTGTGTTCCGTGTTATGACTGACGAACATATTCCCCGAGTACCAAAGAAAAAATCAAAAGCGGCTTTAGCTAAAGAAGCAAAAAAAGCAAAAAGTGATGCTATCTTTAATGAATTACTCGATGATGATGAAGAAGAACAATTAGATATTAAGGATCCGAATGTTGAACTCGTTCCTATGAAAGTGAATTTTCCGCCATTTAAACACTATCGGCTTTTTGATTTTGAAAAACACGGTATTGCTAAACCAGAAAATGGAAAACCATACGATCTTGTTTTAGTAGGAAAGAGTCACTGGAAAGGAGATCTCGAAAACGGACATTTTTCAAAAGATCATGGAAAAACAACAGACAACCTTGCTATGATGTATATGAAACTGTGTGAAAGATATGCAACACGAAGTAACTGGAGAAATTATACATACAACGACGAAATGAAAAGTCAAGCACTTTTGCAACTAGCCCAAGTAGGGTTACAATTTAATGAAGCAAAATATGACAACCCTTTTGCATATTATACTACAACTGTAACACATTCATTCACTAGAGTATTAAACACAGAAAAAAATCTACAAAAAATACGTGACGATATTTTAGAAGCAAACGGTTTAACACCGTCATGGACTAGGCAACTTGAAAACGAAATAAGTAATAAAGATAACCATGACAGCTAAAATTGTGTTTACACAGGATATTCCTGGTGAACGTGAGTGGCTCGAATATCGGCTGGGCTCAAAAAGTTTGCAAACTCGATCAAGCGGATTATGGAAAACCATTTCTAATTCTAATAATATTTTTGAGATTCCACCTGAGGACGATTTTTCCGATTTAGATATCAAAAATAACCTAACTTACAAAAGTGTGTTTTCCAATTGTCTTGGAATTCACGATAAAAATTGGGTATATTCAAAAAATTTAATAACAGATTTAGCATTCTCAAATAACCCTAATTTAGAAACTTTTCAAGTTTTTACGTTTGGACGATCTGCTACTGAATTTACTGAATCGATTCTTTATTCAAAATACAAAAAATTGAAACCTCATTATACAATAAAAAACGAACACCAAGATCAAAAATTATTAGAATTATTAAAAATTAAAAAACCTTTTGTTGTATTTTTATATAGAAAGAATTGGTGGGATTGGATAATTAGCACTTATGTTGGTCATAACACTGGTATGCCTCATTTCGATATCAATTGGGATGAACTACTTTTTACATTAACATCAGAAATTATAGATGAATTTGAAGATTACGCAAAACAAACCTGGAATTATTGGTGTAATATTCGAGTAGCAAATCCTGATTTATCATGTTATCTACTTGAAACATCTGAAATTATTACAAAATATAAAGATTTTCCATCAGAACACAAAAAACTTTCATATGATAAAGAAAAAATAATTAGCAACTATTCAGAAATGAAAGATATATTTTATAACCAATACTACAATAGATGGAAATTTTTTGAAAAAAATGCTCGTCGTCATTTACTAAAAATGGGTTGTCAAACAGAATTGCCAATTTAATTGCGATATTATTAAATTCATAGTATAGTATTAAGAATAGGATAATAATTATAATATGAATCAACTATTCAAGAAGGCACTTGTCTTTACCGACATACATTTTGGATTAAAATCAAACAGCTTAACGCATAATAAAGATTGCGAAAATTTTATTGATTGGGCAATTGATTTAGCCAAAGAGCACAATTGCGAAACCGGTTTCTTTTTAGGTGACTGGCATCATCACCGCGCTTCGCTAAATCTCCAAACACTAAATTATAGTCTTAGAAGTTTGGAAAAATTAAATGATGCATTTGACACCTTTTATTTTATTCCAGGAAACCATGATTTGTATTATCGCGATAAACGTGATATTCATGGTGTTGAATGGGCTAAACATTTACCCAATATCGTTATTTGCAACGACTGGTTTGAAAAAGATAATGTTGCTATTGTTCCGTGGCTTGTAGGCGATGATTATAAGAAACTAATTAAAATCAAAGCCAAATATATGTTTGGACATTTCGAACTTCCGCACTTCAAAATGAATGCATTAGTTGAAATGCCCGATCACGGAACCGTTAAAAGTGAGCAAATGGCTAATGTTGGTCATGTCTTCAGTGGCCATTTTCATATGAGACAACAGCGCGGTAATATCACTTATATTGGTAATTGTTTCCCTCATAACTTTGCAGACGCCGGTGACGATCAACGCGGTGCAATGATTCTCGAATGGGATAAAGAACCAGAATTTTATTCGTGGCCGGACCAACCTCTTTATACAGTTACTAAATTAAGTGATCTATTAAACGATGCTGACAACATATTAAAACCAAATATGTATGTTCGAGTAAACCTTGATATAGAAATTTCATATGAAGAAGCTAATTTTATTAAAGAAACATTTATTAGCAAATATGGTTTAAGAGAAATTAGTTTAATTCCTATAAAGGACCAAGAATACGAAAATGATAACAATGAAGAAATATCATTTAAT
>Ga0256832_1000179_pt1 | contig 39336 bp, 34 predicted proteins | sample 134614metaG_FD_190534 | JGI IMG/M metagenome (GOLD analysis project Ga0256832, IMG submission 190534) | Hydrothermal vent microbial communities from Lau Basin, Pacific Ocean - 134-614 | ecosystem: Environmental > Aquatic > Marine > Hydrothermal vents | place: Pacific Ocean: Lau Basin | collected...
CACGAAATCACCCATCCCCAACCACCTTCTTTACGAACCACCGATTCCCCAGAACGATAAAACATCGATTCACGAACTGAGGGAGGAACCGTGAAACGCAAGTATTTTCTACTCCTAACACTGGTCGTGCTGCTGGCGCTGATGGTCACCACCGTCGCCTTTGCAGCAGGACCGGAGAACTCACCCCACCAGCAGGGCGACCGCGAAGGTTGTATCGCCTGTCATGAGGGGATCGAGAACATTCGCCAGCCGGATACGCTGATGTATCAGCAGATCCAGGCGATGGGCGAGTGCACCGCCTGTCATGGCGGCGATCCCACCGTGACGGACGACAAGGACGCGGCGCACTCGGGTGAATTCTATCCGGATCCGGGTAGCATCTGGGTCTCGGACAAAACCTGTGGCAAGTGCCATCCCGGTTACACCGAACACCTGAAGCTGGCCCTGATGAACACCGAAATGGGCAAGATTCAGGGCAACCTGGTGACCTGGGGCGCGCAGAAGGATCGCAAGCCCATTTACGCCAACTACACCCTGGACGACACCGATGGTCTGACGCCCGCCGTGGGTACGGACGTCTACAAGGAGTACATGGCCAAGATCATCGAGAACTATCCGGACAACTTCCCCACCCACGTGGATCAGCTGCCCAACCCCACGGTGGAAGAGATCGTCCAGGACCCCTCCAAGGCGGCCTTCACCTATCAGCGCCAGCAATGTCAGCGCTGCCATGTGGGCGTGCAGCCTCGCACCAAGCGCGGCGACTGGCGCGGCGCCGGCTGCTCTTCCTGTCACATCCCCTACAGCAACGAGGGCTTCTACGAGGGCAACGATCCCACCATCCCCAAGGATGAGCCGGGCCATCTGCTGACGCACCAGATTCAGGCCACCCGGGACGCCAAGGTCACCGTCAACGGCCACACTTACTCCGGCATCCCCGTCGAGACGTGCAACTCCTGCCATAACCGCGGCAAACGCATCGGCGTGAGCTACGAAGGCATTATGGAGTTCCCCTATGGCACGCCCTTCGACGAGAGCGGCATGGGGCAGCCCAAGCTGCACACCAAGAAATACCTCTACATCAAGGACGACCTCCATCACTCGGTGGAGAGCCGGCCTGAGAACCCCAAAGGCGGCATGTTGTGCCAGGACTGCCACACCAGCCTGGAAATGCACGGCGACGGCAACATGCCCGCCACCACCCTGGCCCAGGTGGAGATCGAGTGCGCTGACTGCCACGGCACCCCCGATGCCTATCCCTGGGAGCTGCCCATTGGCTTCGGCGAAGAAGAGCTGATGATGGGGCAGATCAGCGATCAGCCGCGCGGCCTGTGGGAGAGCGACACCTTGCCCGACAACAAGACGTACTTCGGCATGAAGTATGATCCCGAAGACGGCTTCCTGCTCACCACCCGCGGCAACCCCTTCGAGAATGTGGTCAAGAAGGGGGACGAGGTCATCGTCCATTCCGCCAGCGGCCTGGACTTCAAGGTGCCCCTGTTGAAGAAGATCAAAGAGGACGGCACCTGGAAGAGCAAGGACGCGGAAGTGGCCATGGACAAAGTCGCCAAGCACATGGACAACCTGGAATGCTACTCCTGCCATGCCGACTGGGCGCCTCAGTGCTATGGCTGCCATGTGACTATGGACTACTCTGAGGGCAAAGAGGATAGCGACTGGGTGGCCCGCGGCAATGCACACATGGAAAACGGCCTCAACGACATGACCATCAAATCGCCCGGCAAGGCCAAGGAAGGGCGCTCCTACCTGCGTTGGGAAGAGCCTATCCTCGGCGTCAACGGCGAAGGTCGCGTCACCCCGCTCATCCCTGGCTGCCAGGTCATCTACACGGTCGTCGGGCCCAATGGCGAGAATCTGGCCCACAACGTCATCGCCACCAGCGAAGAAGCGCCCATGGCTCTGGATATGGCGCCGGTGCAGCCTCATACGGCTGGCCGTAAGGCCCGCACCTGCGAATCCTGCCACAATAATCCCAAAGCGTTGGGTTATGGTATCGAAGGCGGCCGCTTCCTGCAAGGGTACGAGAATGGCTTCATTGTGGACCTGGCCGACGCAGAAGGCAACATCTTGCCCGCCAACGTCCAGTACCAGAGCCAGCCCGTACCCGCGCTCAAGACCGATCTGAGCCAGGTGGTGGACCCCGAGACGGGCGAACAGCTTATGGTGGTCGGTACCCACTGGCCTGCGTCCGCCCCTCTGAGCGCGGATCAACGCGCTCGCATGGAACGGGTGGGCCTGTGCATGGGCTGCCATCAGAACATGGCGGACGAAGCTTTCTGGACCAACGAAGTCATCGCCAAGTACGGCAAGATCACGACCAACGAAGAGCATATCGCCATGCTCAACCAGTTGGTGCATGACGCCGTGGCCAAGGGCGATGAGGAAGCGGCTCAGAAGTACCAGGACGCCATCAAGAAGCTGGAAGAGACCGAGGCCAAGCTGAAGGAGGCGGAAGCCAAGGCGCAAGAGGCCGAAGCCTCCGCCCAGGCGGCCGAGATGGAGAAGAAGAATCTCGAGGCCGAACTGGAGAAGGCCAAGGCCCAATCTCAAGTTGAGCAGGCGCCCGCGCCAGCCGAGGGCGGCAACAACCTGGTTGCCATCCTCATCGCGGCCCTGGTGGGCCTCGTGATTGGCGGCGGCGTCGCCTATGCCCTCAAGAAGTAAGACCGACCGATCCTGCATGATGTGCGAGGCGCCTTAGTCCAGGAGAGGCACAAGTCGACGTCCTTTGAGAGAGGAGTTATCGAATAAACAACGCAACTCCGGGCCTTATAGGCGCATCGCACATCCTTACTTAAAATGCCGGCAGGCGCTCGCAACGCCTGCCGGTTCTACTCATATCCCGATTTTCATATTCCTGTACTTTTTGCTACAATTTTCCCACCCCCCACTCATTTTCGGATAACTTTTTATGGAACAGGCAATGACGCAGAAACACTCCGCATGGTGGCGCTGGCTTGTCGGCGCCATGGTGGCTGTTGTCGTTGGGGTTGGCGTTTGGTATGCACTGACGCATGTGTCTACATTGGGGGCCGCCAGTGGCCCCGAAAACGCGAACGAAAGCGTGAGCGCCGAAGCAGAGACGACGGGCAGCGATCCCGCTGAATTGCCCATGGATGATTTTACCGAACTGGCGTTGGAGAAAGCCAAACAGGGGGATGTGGATGGGGCTCTGGAGGCCTTTTCCGTGGCCATCGCCTCCAATCCCGATGGCGCATCCGTGCCCTATTACTATCGAGGATTGGTGTATATCGATCAGGGCAAGGTCATGGAAGCCATCGATGATTTCACCAAGGCCATCGAACTCGATAAGCATTTTCCGCAGGCCTATGCGGCCCGGGGCACCGCTTATCTGATGACCAGCCGTCCTGCCAAAGCCGCGGAGGACTTCAACAAAGCCATCCAGCTTGATCCGAAAAACGCGACGACCTACGTCAATCGGGCGCGGGCCTATATGGGCCTGCAAATGCTGGAAGAAGCCGAATCGGACCTGAACACGGCCATCAAGCTGAATCCAAATCTGTTGCCCGCCTATTTCAACCGCGGCGTTCTCTTCATGCTCCAACAGCGCACCGAAGAGGCGCTGGCCGATTTCAACAAATGCGTGGAGATCAACCCCAACGCGCCCGCGCCTTACTTCAACCGGGCGGTCGCCTATATCGAATTGGGGGACAAAAAGGCCGCGGCCACGGACCTGGCCATCTATCTCACCCTCTCCAAGGATGAAGAGGGCAAGCATCAGGCCCGAGCGCTGCTGGATTCTCTCACCGGCACCCAGGGCCTGGACGTTCAACTTCAAGAGCAGGTGGACAGCGAGGATAACGGCCACAATCAGTAGTCATGTGGCGTACGCCATACGGGCAGTAAATTCCCCCATTTTGGAGCATTTCCAGACGCTCGTTTCCAGGTAAGATGGATGTTGGAGTTCGCTTTTGAGGGAATGGGACGTCTTGCGCCATCCCCGAGAGCGAATCGCTGAAAAACGATTCTGGATTGTAACTATACACGTACCCTCTCATAGCAAGGCCAAAACCACGAAGACACGAAGGAGAAAAAGCGGCAGGTGGCAGGTGGCAAGTGGCAGGTGAAAAACACCGTAGTCAGAAAGACTTGCCACTTGCGACCTGCAAACCTGCGAACCTGCATTGTCTTTGTTCCTTCGAGCCTTCGTGGCAGAGCGTTTTGCTGGATACCTGTATAGTCACTCTGGATTTTTACGTCCGCATTATTGCTTTTTGACCTGTATTACGAAGTCGTAATCATCCAATCATCATTGTGAAGAAGGAGTGATCTATGGCAAGCGCTCCATCTGCGGCAGCCGCCGCAGCACCCAAGTTGACCTATTGGAATGCCAGTTACACCTTCAAATCCTGGTTGTTGACCACCGACCATAAACGCATTGCGTTTCTGTATCTGCTGGTAGTCTCCGGGTTTGCCGCTTTCGGGCTTGGCACAGCGGTGATCTTGCGGCTGGAGTTGTTTACGCCGCAACAAGAACTTTTTCAAGATATCTACGCCCGCATGTTTACGCTGCATGGGGGCGCCATGGTGTATCTGTTCATGTTGCCGGCCATGCTGGGCGTGTTGGGCAATTTCGCCGTCCCCTTGATGATCGGGGCGAAGAATGTGGCCTTTCCCCGTCTCAACCTGCTCACCTTCTATATTTTCACCTTTGGCAGCAGTGGCATCGTCATGGAGGCGGCGTTTGGAGGGGCGGACGCCGGTTGGAATTTCCTGGCTCCGTACGCCACCCTCTACACGCCCTCCCGGGTTCTGCCCGCCCTGGCCATCATCATGATCGCCGGGTTTTCGGTGTTTTTGATGGCCGTCAACCTCCTGTTCACGGTGCATTGCCGCCGGGTGAAGGGGTTGGACTGGCAGGATCTGCCGTTCACCGTGTGGGGCTATTACCTGGTCAGCATCGGCATCATTGCTGGCAGTTTCTTCATGTTCGTGTGGGTGTTCTTTACCGCGACCATGCGGGAACAGATGCTGGGATATGTGAACTACGGGCTGAATCTGAATCCGCAGGTGACGGTGCAGAGTTTTTGGATTTTTGCGCAGACTTCCGTTTACATGATGTTGCTGCCCGCGGTGGGGATCGTTGCCGACATCATCGAGACTTTCGCCCGTCGCCCCCTGGTGGGCCGCAAAGGCGTCGAGCACGCGATGATTTCGCTGGCGGTGCTGATGTCCTTGAGCTGGGGCGTGCACACCTTCACCAGCGACCAGTGGGCCTGGGTCAATCTCTTCTTCTCCCTGGCGGCTTTCCTCAGCGCCATCCCCCTGGCCATCATCATCCTCAGCCTGTTCGTCACCATCCGCAAGGGGCATCCGTCCTTCACGTCGCCCATGGTGTTCGCCTTCAGCGTTCTGGTCTCCCTGGCCCTGTATCTGGTCAGCAGTCTGGCGCTCTATTCGCCCGCGACCGCGCAGGCGGTCCTCCACACCCAATTCGAATGGGCCAACTTCCATCTCCTGATGGCGGGAGTGGTGTTGACGGCGTTTCTGGCGGGCATGCACTATTGGTGGCCCAAGGCGACCGGGCGCATGTATCCTGAGCTTTTCGCCAAGGTGACCGCCTGGATCATCTTCCTGGGCGTGTTGGGAACATTCCTGCCCGGCTTTTTGCTGGGGCTGTTGGGCATGCGCACCCGGGTAGTGGCCTATCCCGAAGGCTGGCTGATGCCCAATCAGCTCATCACCACCAGCACGCTCTTGTTGGTGCTGGGGCTTTCGCTGCCCTTGCTCTACTTCTTCTACGCGGTCTTCTGGGGCGAGCGCAGCGGTTCCAATCCCTGGGACTCGGCCACGTTGGAATGGCGCACCTCCTCGCCTCCTCCACCCGAGAATTTCACCGGCGACATGCTGGCCGACGTATAAAGTGGCAGGTGGCAAGTGGCAGGTGAAAAACGTCGCCGCCAGAAGGACTTGCCACTTGCGATTTGCAAACCTGCAAACCCGCATTGTCTTCGTTCCTACGAGCCTTTGTGGCAAGACATTTCCGAGGCTGAATCGGGCTATCTGATTACTCATCGTCAGCATTAAAGTCTCTTCATACGACTCTTCGTCAATGAGGATGCAATATGTCCCAAATCTTTCATCCCTCCCTCAACCTGATCGCCAAAGCCATGGTGTTGGTCACTGCTGTCTTGTTGGTGGTTGGCTCGGTGGTCTCCTACGTGTTTGTGCGTTCGCCCTACATGCGCGGCACGACCATCGCCCGGGAACAGCCGGTCTTCTTCAGCCATGAGCACCATGTGGGCGAATTGGGGCTGGACTGCCGCTATTGCCATGTGAATGTGGAGCGCAGCTCCTTCGCGGGCGTGCCCTCCACCGATATCTGCATGGGCTGCCATTCGCAGGTTTGGGCCAAAAGCCCCGCCATTGCGCCCATCAAGGAGAGCATGGAAAACAATCAGCCCATTGCCTGGAACCGGGTCAACAGCATCCCAGACTACGCTTTCTTCAATCACAGCATCCATATCAACAAAGGCATCCCGTGCAAGGAGTGTCATGGGCGCGTGGACAAGATGGGGTGGACGCGGAAGGCTCAGCCCCTGTCCATGGAATGGTGTCTGAATTGTCATCGCAATCGGCAAGATCACCTGGTGCCGCGCGAGGAAGTCTTCAACATGGAGTATGAACTGCCGTCGGATCCCGCGGAACGGGAGGCGCTGCAAGCGGCCCTGGTGGCGAAGTATCACGTGGATGTGAAGCAGTTCCAGGTCACCGACTGCTCGGTATGTCACCGATAAGGGCGAGGCATACCGCATTCATCTCCTACGTTGGCTTTCATTCTCGCAAATCGCACGAATCGTTTTGTAGCTCTTATCCCCTCACCTAATTCGAGAAGGTGATTATGGACGAAAAACGTTTGCAAATTTCCGAACTTCGCAAGCGGCTTGCCGAGAAGACCGGCAAGACCTATTGGCGAAGTTTCAACGAGATCGCGGACACCGAGGAATTCCGCGAGTTTCTGGAGCAGGAATTCCCCGCGGGCGCGGCCTATCTGGATGACCCCACCGGCGTCACCCGCCGCACCTTCCTCAAGATCATGGGCGCATCCATGGCGCTGGCCGGGCTCACCGCCTGCACGGCTACGAATCCCGAGAAGATCGTGCCTTATGTGCAGGCACCCGAGGAGATTATACCGGGCGAGCCCCTGTTCTACGCCACCGCGTTCCCCATGGGCGGCTACGGCATGGGCGTTCTGGTGGAGACGCATGAGGGCCGCCCCACCAAACTCGAAGGCAACGAAAATCACCCCGCCAGTCTGGGGGCCACCGACCTCTTCGCGCAGGCTTCCATCCTCGATCTCTACGATCCCGACCGTTCCCGGCAGCCCACGCGCAAGGGCCTGATGAAGTCCTGGGCCGATTTCACGGCCGAGCTGAGTGAGAACCAGAAGGGTTGGGGGGATGGCGAGGGCGTGCGCATCCTTACGGGCGCGGTGACGTCGCCCACGCTGGCCAGCCAGATCCAGGCGTTTCTGGAGCAGTATCCCGCGGCCCGGTGGCATCAATATGAGCCCGCTGGCCGCAACAGCGCCCGCGTGGGAGCCCGGCTCGCCTTCGGCGAGGACGCGGACGCGCTTTATCATTTCGACAAGGCCGATGTCGTCCTCGCCCTGGATGCGGATTTCCTCTCCTCCGGCCCCACCAGCGTGCGCTACGCCAAGGACTTCATGAGGCGCCGCCGCATCGCCGGCAAAGGCGAGGGTGATGTGGAGATGAACCGCCTCTATGTGGTGGAGGCGAATCTGACCAACACCGGCGTCATCGCCGACCATCGGCTGCCCATCCGGGCGGTGGATGTGGAGCATTTCGCCCGCTCGCTGGCCCAGAAGCTGGGGCTGGATGTGCAGGGCGGGGACCCCGAAAAGTATGGCGAATGGCTGGACACCCTGGCCGCGGACCTGGAGGCCCACAAAGGGAGCAGTATCGTCATTCCCGGCGACCAGCAGGACCCGGTCGTCCACGCCCTGGCTCACGTCATCAATCAGGCCCTGGGCAACGTGGGCGAGACGGTCACCTATATCGAGCCGGTGGAGGCCAATCCGGTGGATCAGGACAAAGACCTGGCCCAATTGGCTGCGGACATGCACGCGGGCGCGGTCAAGGCCCTGTTCATCTTCGACGGCAACCCGGCGTACAGCGCCCCGGTGGATCTGAACTTCAAGGACGGGTTGAAAAAAGTTCCCTTCAGCGTCTATATCGGCGCCTTGCTGGATGAGACCGCGGTGGAGAGCCTGTGGTACATTCCCCGCAGCCATTATCTGGAATCGTGGGGCGATGTGCGGGCCTTCGACGGCACGGTGACCATCATGCAGCCCATGATCGAGCCGCTCTACCAGAGCAAGTCGGACTATGAACTGATGGCCGCGTTGCTGGGCCAGCCCGACGCCACGGGCCATGAGATCGTGAAGGGCTACTGGCAGGCGCACGCGAACGCGGAGGATTTCGACAAATTCTGGCGCATTGCCCTGAATCGAGGCTATCTGGAGGATTCCCAGGCCCCGGAGAAGGCGGTCACCGCTTCGGTCGCGAGCGTGGCTCAGCCCGTCAATGTCTATTCGGATGCCATGGAGATCGTCTTCCGTCCCTCGCCCAGCCTGTGGGATGGCCGCTTCGCCAACAACGGCTGGCTGCAGGAGGTTCCCAACGGCATCACCAAGCTCACCTGGGACAATGCGGCCATGATGGCGCCCGCCCAGGCGGAGCGCCTGAATCTGGCCGAGGGGGATGTGGTCAGGCTGGAGTACTACGGCCAGGCGGTGGAAGCGCCCGTGTTGATCCTGCCCGGCCACGCCGACAACTCGGTCACCATCTATCTGGGCTACGGGCGGCACGTCATCGGCGATGTGGGGCGGGATGTGGGCTTCAACGCCTACACCATCCGCACCGCCCACAAGCCCTGGCAGGACACGGGCCTGATCCTCGGTTACACTGGCAAGACCCACACCCTGGCCCGCACGCAGGATCACCATCTCATGGAGGGGCGGCCTCTGGTTGTCAGCGGCACCCTGGAGGAATTCAAGAAAAATCCCGAATTCGTGAAGGAGGAGACCGAATACGAGAAGATTTCCCTCTATCCCGAATTCGCCTACCGGGGCAACGCCTGGGGCATGACTGTGGACCTGAGCGCCTGCATCGGCTGCAACGCCTGCGTCATCGCCTGTCAGGCCGAGAACAATATCCCCATCGTGGGTAAGGAAGAGGTGCTGCGGGGCCGGGAGATGCACTGGATGCGCATCGATCGCTACTTCATCGGCGACCTGGACAATCCCGATGTGGTCTACCAGCCCGTCATGTGCCAGCAGTGCGAGGGCGCTCCTTGCGAGGTCGTTTGCCCGGCCGCGGCCACGGTGCACAGCCGGGAGGGCCTCAACGACATGGTCTACAATCGCTGCATCGGCACCCGGTATTGCGAAAACAACTGCCCCTACAAAGTGCGCCACTTCAACTTCTTCCAGTATGTGGATGTGGACACGCCTTCGTTGCAACTGATGCGCAATCCCAACGTCACTGTCCGCTCCCGCGGCGTTATGGAGAAATGCACTTACTGCGTGCAGCGCATCAACGCCGCCCGCATCCGCGCCAAGAAGGAGAACCGTCCGATTCGCGATGGCGAAGTCAAGACCGCCTGCCAGGCGGTGTGTCCCACCGACGCCATCGTGTTCGGCAATATCGAGGACAAAGAGAGCCAGGTGGCCCGATTGAAAGAGAGCCCCCTGAACTACGAGCTCCTGGGCGAACTCAACGTGCAGCCCCGCACCACCTACCTGGCCCGGCTGAAGAACCCCAACCCCAACCTTGCGGAGGAGGTGTAAGCTATGGCGGCTTCCACAGATTCGGCTGAAGTCCCGGTCCTCGGTCCGGGGCAAACCTATGCGACCGTCACCGACCGCATCAGCGGCGTCATCCTCACCAAAGAGACGCCGCGAGGGTGGTGGATAGGCTTCGGCATCGCCTTTATGGTGATGATGCTGATGCTCTTTTCCCTGACGGTGTTGTTCGCCAAAGGCGTCGGCGTCTGGGGTCTGGACAACACCGTGGCCTGGGGGTTCGCCATCGTCAACTTCGTGTGGTGGGTCGGTATCGGTCACGCCGGCACCCTGATCTCGGCCATCCTCCTGCTCTTCCGGCAGGAATGGCGCAATTCCATCAACCGCTTCGCCGAAGCCATGACCATTTTCGCGGTGGCCAACGCCGGGCTCTTCCCCATCATCCACACCGGTCGTCCATGGCTGGCTTACTGGCTCCTGCCCTATCCCAGCATGTTCCAGTTGTGGCCGCAGTTCCGCAGCCCTCTGCTGTGGGATGTGTTCGCCATCTCGACTTACGTGACCATCTCCCTCCTCTTCTGGTATGTAGGGCTCATTCCCGACTTCGCCACCCTGCGGGATATGGCGGATAACAAGGTTGTGCGGCGGATTTACGGCGTCTTCGCCCTGGGCTGGCGGGGCGCGGCCCGTCACTGGGCGCAATACTCCCGGGCCTCGTTGCTGCTGGCGGCCCTGGCCACGCCTCTGGTGGTGTCGGTGCACAGCGTGGTCAGCTTCGACTTCGCGGTCAGCTCCGTGCCCGGCTGGCACACCACCTTCCTGCCACCCTACTTCGTCTCGGGCGCCATCTTCTCCGGCTTCGCCATGGTGCTCACCCTGGCCATTCCCATCCGCAAGTACTTCCACATGGAGGATTTCATCACCGACCGCCATCTGGAGAATATGGCCAAGGTGATGCTGGCGACGGGATTGATCGTGTTCTACGCCTACATTATGGAAGTATTCTTCGCCTGGTACAGCGGCAATCAGTATGAGCAATTCATGATTTACAATCGCATGACCGGGCCTTACGCGCCTTACTACTGGTCGCTGATCCTGGCCAACGGCGTCATCCCACAGTTGCTGTGGTTCAAGAGGGTGCGACGCACGCCCTGGATTCTATTCATCATTGCCATCATCGTGAACATTGGCATGTGGCTGGAGCGATTCATCATCGTGGTCACCAGTCTGCATCGGGAATATCTGCCTTCTACCTGGACGTACTATGCAGGCACGTTTTGGGACTGGTCGCTCTACATCGGCACCCTGGGCTTCTTCTTCGCCCTCATCTTCCTCTTCCTGCGGGTGCTGCCCATGATCAATATGTTCGAAATGAAAGAACTGGTTCACCACCTTTCCCACCGAGGCAAGGAGCATTAAATCATGAGCGAATCGGTATATGGCCTTATCGCCAGATTCGACACGCCCGAAGCGGTGGTGGAAGCGACCCGTCGGGCGCGCGAGGCTGGCTATAAAAAGATGGAAGCCTATTCGCCGTTCCCCATCGAGGAACTGACGGAAGTCCTGGATTTCAAGCCCAAGATCCAGTATCTGGTCTTGATCGGTGGCATCCTGGGCGCGATCACAGGGTTCGCCTTGCAATACTACGCCTCGGTCATCGCCTATCCCCTCATCATCGGCGGACGGCCTTTCAATAGCTGGCCTGCATTCATCGTCGTCGAATTCGAGTTGACCATTCTCTTCGCGGGGCTGGCCGCGGTCTTTGGCATGTTGGGGCTGAACGGCTTTCCTCATCCCTATCATCCCGTGTTCAACGCCAAGGACTTCAACCTGGTCTCGCGAGACAAGTTCTTCCTGGTCATCGAATCCAACGATCCGCGTTTCGATCGGGATCGCACTCGGGCCTTTCTGGAAAGCCTGCATCCCGAGGAAGTCACCGAAGTGCATCCATAGGAGATTGCCATGCAACCCAAACGCACCTTTCACACCTTACGTCGAGCGGGATGGATTTGCGCGGTCTTTTGTCTGGCCTTGATCCTGACCGGGTGTACGATGACCATGAAAGATCAGCCTCGGGTCAATCCTTATGAGCCCGCTCCCTTCTTCGGCGACCAGGGTTCGGCCCTGCCGCCCGTGGAAGACACCGTGCCCTATGGCATGGCCAACACCGACGAAGCCCTCTACACCGGGCAGGTGGACGGCCAGTATGTGGAAGAGTATCCCTTCATGATCACGAAGGAGGGGCTGGAATACGGCCGTCAGCGCTACGACATCTACTGTGCACCCTGTCATGGCTATGCGGGCAACGGGGATGGCATGGTGGTGCAACGCGGCTTCCGTCAACCCCCCACCTTCCATCAAGATCGCCTGCGGGAGGCCCCTCCTGGCTACTTCTTCTACGCCATCACCAATGGCTTCGGAACCATGCCCAGCTACGCCAACCGCATTCCGGTCCACGATCGGTGGCTCATCATCGCCTATATCGAGGCCCTGCAACTCAGCCAGCACGCGCCCGTGTCTGAGTTGCCTCAGGAGGATGTGGCGAAGCTGGAGGCTACGCAATGAAGGAGCAAACCATGACTCGAATTCAGGCAGACGAGAAACTGCTCAAGCGACTGGGGTCCTACCAGAAAGCGTCGCTGATCGTCGGCGTGCTGGGGATTCTCGTCCTCATCGCGGGGTATTTCCTGGGCGCGGAGGACTTCTTCCCCGGCTATCTCATCGGCTGGATGTTCTGGATGCAAGTGGCCCTGGGCGCGTTGGTAATTCTCATGATTCAGAACACCGTGGGCGGTCGCTGGGGGCTGATCATTCAGCGGGTGGTGGAAGCCGCCACCATGACCATCCCGCTGTTGGGCGTGCTGTTCATCGTCGTGATCATCGGCATTCCCCATCTCTATGAATGGTCTCATGCCGAGGTCGTGGCCCACGATGAGCTTTTGCAGCACAAGGCCCCCTATCTGAACACACCCTTCTTCATCATCCGCTCGGTGATTTATTTCGTGCTGTGGGGCGGCATCGCCTGGCTGCTGCGAAAATGGTCCGTGAAGCTGGATGAGCATCCCGACGATGCGGCCACGCGCAAGAAACTGCGCAATCTCAGCGCTCCGGGCATTCTCCTCTTCGGTTTCACCGTGACGTTCGCTTCGGTGGACTGGATGATGTCGCTGGAGCCTCACTGGTACTCCACCATTTATGGCATGATGTTCGGCGTGGGCGCTCTGGCGTCGGGCTTCGCCTTCAGCATTGTCGTCCTCATGGGCATGATCAAATACAAGCCCTGGTCGGGGATCATTCAAACCCTGGATGTCAGCGACCTGGGCAACTGGCTGCTGGCGGCCGTCATGCTGTGGGCCTATATGGCTTTCTCGCAGTTCCTCATCATCTGGTCCGCCAACTTGCCTGAGGAGACCACCTGGTATATTGCCCGCACCACCGGCGGCTGGCAATGGGTGGCCATCATCAACGTTTTCCTCCATTTCTTCCTGCCCTTCTTCCTGCTGCTCTCGCGTGGGACGAAGAAGGAGCCCGGGCGTTTGAAAAAGGTCGCCTGGCTGGTGCTGATCATGCGTTTCGTGGATCTGGTGTGGATGATCTATCCGGCATTCTCGCCCGGCAAACTGGCCTTTCCCTGGGTCTCCCTGGCCGCGCTGATTGGCGTCGGCGGTCTCTTCCTGGCGATTTTCTTCCATCAGGTGGCGAAGGTTAGCGTGCCGCCGTTGTACGATTCCCGATTACCGGTCACGCAAGCTTCTGAGGAGGCGCACGGTCATGTCAGCTAACACCACCCGTCATCCCGGCTACGAGTCGGGGGGTTATGGACGCACTCTGTTATTGCTTGTCATCATTTTTGTGGTGGCGGTGATGGGCCTGTATGTGGCGCTGGATGGCGAATTCGGCGCTTCCAAAGTGACGGCCTTCCCTGTGGACACCACCGGCTTCAAAGAGCCTGTGCTCCAGATCGACCCGGTGGCTGATCTGAAAGCTTATCAGGCGCAGGAAGCGGAATTGCTGAACAGCTACGGCTGGGTGGACAAAGCCGCGGGCGTCGCCCGTATTCCCATCGAACGCGCGATTGAAATTACTGCACAGCAAGGATTGCCGCATCGTTAAAGAGATGGCGTTGCCGCCAAGACATTTTCCCATGAGCAGTAACTACTAAGGTATCGCCACCACTTTTTGCCACGAAGACACGAAGAAAAGCCAAGGCACGACGTATTTTCCTTGATTTTTCCTTCGTGTCTTCGAAAAACTTCGAGCCTTCGTGGCTTTTGGCGGCCTAAAGTCAAGTATGTTAGCAGTTACCATGAGCAATTGAATCATCGATTTGATATTGGATGCTGGATATTCGATATCGGGATTCTCATTGGCTGGCCCGATATCCGATAACCAATACCCAATACCCAATATCCAAAATCAGGTGTGCCTTATGCCTACATTTTTATCCCTCCCCGAAAAGGCTTCATCCGTTGCTGGCTCCGTCAATGTCCTGCTGTTGACGATGTTGGCGGTTGGCTTTTTCTTCGTCATCTGGATCGCGCTGCTCATGTTTGAATCCATGCTGGGCGGCGATGAAAAGAAGAAGGAGCCTTCGTCCGACCAGGATCGGACTGTGCCCAAATGGTGGTCTTTTGGCGTCGGTCTGGTGATCCTCATCTTTTTCTTCTGGTCATCCTTCCTCTATCTGAACAATATCAAAGTGCCGGATAACGTCGAGGATGTGATCTCAGTGACCAAACACTGGGTGTGGAAGTTCCAACATGCGCCCGATGGCCAGGGTGAGATCGATGAACTCCATGTGGCTGTAGGACAGCCTGTCCGCTTGATCATGACCTCGCAGGATTCGACGCACAGCCTCTTCGTGCCCAGCTTCCTGCAACAACAGGACATTCTGCCCGGCAAGTTCACCGCCATGTGGTTCACCGTCACCAAGGCGGGCGAGTATCCTTTCTACACCACCCAGTACAGCGGCACCGGTTACACGAAAATGGCGGGCAAGATCATCGCCATGGAGCCGGAAGCGTATCAGGCGTGGCTTTCGGGCAAGCCTGTGGGCCCGCCCGCGGGCGGTGGCGGCGGCGAGGCTTTGGTGGCGCAGGGCGAACAACTCTTCACCAGTCCCGATCTAGGCTGTTCGGGCTGCCATACGGACAAGGATACGCCTACTGCGCCCACCCTGCACGGCATCTACGGCAAAGAGGTCGAACTGGATGATGGTTCGACTGTGACGGTGGACGACGATTATCTGCATGAATCCATCGTCGATCCCGCGGCCAAGCTCGTCAAGGGCTACAGTCCCATTATGCCCGCCACCTATGCAGATTTGAGCGATGACCAACTCAACGCCCTCATCGCCTATATCAAATCCCTCAGCGGCGTCGCTCCCGAAGCGGGCGGCGGCGAGACCGGCGGCGAGGCGGCCGCGCCCGGCACGGCCACGGAGCTTCCGCCCGCGGCCATGGAGATTTACACCGCCAGCGGCTGCAACGCCTGCCACGGCCAGAACCTGGAGGGCATGATCGGCCCCAATCTGGCCGGGCTGAGTGCAAGCTATGTGGAGAATTTGGTGCGCAGCGGCGTGGCGGGCACGGCCATGACCGCTTACGGCCCGGATCAGATCAGCGATGAGGACCTGGCGACCCTGGCGCAGGGCATCGAAAGCCTTTCCTTCGCGGCGACGGGCATGCAGGTGAACCCCACCGTGGCGCAGCATCTGCAAGAGGCGGCGCAGGCGTTTGCGTCGGGCGATATGGATGGAACCAAGGCTGCGCTGGAGGCTGCGCTGAAGGCCTGCGGCCAGCCCGGCGGCCAGGTCACCCTCAAGACCATGATCCGCAAGGCCGAAGAGGGCGATGCGGATTATCTGAAGATGCGGTTCGATATCCTTCTGGCGGGCAAAGCGAGCGAGGGCGGTCAGGAGGAAGGGCCCGCGGCCGAACCCACCCCGGAGCCCACCCAAGCGCCCGAAGCGACGCCCACCCAAGCGCCCGAAGCGACGCCCACCCAAGCGCCCGAAGCGACGCCCACCGAAGCCGCCGAAGCGCCGGTCCCGCCCGCGGGCGAGGGTGATCCCAAGGCTGGAGAAGAGGCGTTCATGGCGAACGGTTGCAACGCCTGCCATACCGACCAGGACACGCCCGTGGCGCCCACCCTGCACGGCATCTACGGCAAGGAGATCAAGCTGGCTGATGGTTCGACGGTGGTGGTGGATGACGAGTACCTTCACGAATCCATCGTCGATCCCCAAGCCAAGCTGGCGGAAGGTTACGGGCCGGTGATGCCTCCCACCTACGCCGATTTCGATCCGCAAGTCATCCTGGACATCATCGCCTACATCAAATCGCTGGCGCAATAGGATCCGGTCGTCACGCATCCTTACGAACATTCAAGACCTCGCAGGTCTGGCAAACCTGCGAGGTCTTTCGCGTGCCGTTCCGACTTCGCGACCCCGGGGCCCGAGGGGCTCGACCTGCGGGACGGTCGTCCCGAATTGTGGCGGTATGGGCGCGCGTCACTCAGACCTCCGAGGTCTCATGCCGGGCGCCCACGAAGTTGCTACCATTCTCCGTACGCTGATTGACTGACAAAACACGTTTTGGTCTGCTGTGGTCGCCTATACTGTCGACTGAGGTCGTACCATTCCAGGCCTGCGGCCAGTGGACGGCCTCCGCCGTCCATGTTCATGATGGAAATCAGGTCGACGAAGGTCGACCACAGGCGCGAAGCGCCTAAAGAGCCCGGGTTTACTCGGTGAATACGGTCGGAAAGGAAAGCCTCAAGATTTGTCAGTCAACCAGCTCCGTACGTCATCCAGAGAAGTGCGGGCCTGCGAAATCCTGACATTGTCGGCGGATTTGGCGATAGCGCCTCGAGATGGGACAATAACGCCCATGACCGTTGCCGACTCTCAGACGCGCTTCATGTTCCATCGCATGGGCAGCCTGACCACGGCGGCCCGCGAGAAGGCCTGGGCGCGCGTGCCCGAAGCCGATGCGCTCAAAGCGCGCGCGGTGCGCGCCCGAGATCGCGTGCTGACCGATCTGTCCGCCTATCTCGACCGACTGGAGGAAGCCGCCAGAGGCAACGGCGTCACGGTCATGCGGGCCGCGGGCGCACAAGAAGCCAACCGCCAGATCATCGAGACTTTGCGCAAGCTGGGCGCCACCGAAACCCTGCGCAATCATCATCCCTTGCTGGATGAGATCAAGCTGGATGACGCGGCAAAGGCCAACGCGGTCCGACTCACCCCGCTGCATTTGGGCGACTTTCTGGCCCAACTGACGGGAGAACACTCCGGCCATCCCATCTGGCCCGTGGGGCATCTCACGGTGGAAGCCATCAGCGAGGCGCTTCAGGAGAAATGGCGCGTTCCCAAAACCTACGATCCCGATCATCTCACCAGCACCGTGCGCATGCGCCTCCGCCGGTTGCTGTTGCGGGCCGATGCCGCGGTTCTAGGCGTCAACTTTGCAGTAGCGGATGGAGGCGTCTTCGCCCTGCTGGACAATGATGGGCACAACGCCAGCCTCGTTTCACTGGTCCGACATGGGATCCTGATCCTGAGCGTTGATCAGATCGTGGCCGATATGGCGGACCTGGAGACGTTGACGCGGGTTTTCGCACTCAGCGCCTGGGGCAGATCCCGGCCAGCGTATATCACCCATCTACAAAAAGCAACCCCCCAAGGCGTCGATGGCCCCCGCACTCTGCACCTGATTCTGGTGGACAATCGTCGTAGCGAGATCATCGATCAGGGATTTGGGGAGGCGTTGCGGTGCATTCACTGTGGAGCCTGTCACACCACCTGCCCGGTTTATCAGCAGATCGGCGGGGCGGGCTATGCCCATTCACCCTACACAGGCCCCATCGGCACGGTGCTCAACCCCCTGTTGCTGACCCCGGAGCTGGGTGAACCCCAGGCCTATCTGTGTGACGGCGCGGGTCTGTGCGCCGCCACCTGTCCCTTGAATATCGATTTCTCTCGACTCCATCTGGAACATCGGCAGCGCCTGGTGAACGCCGGGCGCGCGGGCGATGACCGTCGCTTTTTTGCTTTGTGGCGACGTTTTCTGGGGATGAAACGTCTATTCATTCCCTATTGGCGTCGCGCCACCCGACCGCCTGACGAAGTGCGGTAGGCCCAAAATGCTGTTATGAACGAGACCCTCGTCAACGTCTTTCTGCATCATCTGGAAGCCCTGGGCGCGACCTGGGAGTTGGCGGATAATCCCATCGCCGCTCGGCTGACGCTGCTACACTATTTGAACGCGCTCAATCGAAAAGATATCCTGGCCTGGGAGCCCGAGGCGCTGTCCCTGCCCGGACTGCCCGAAGCGCTGGCGGACATTGGCCTGACGCTGACGCCCACCCATCGTCGCAATCTCAACCCAGAGCTGCTGGTAGGGGTGACTTCGGCGGACGCGGGCCTGGCCGACACCGGGTCGCTGGTGCTGCATCTGGCGCAGGGACAATCCTGGCTGCCGGCGTTGGTGACGTTGCACCATGTGGCCCTGTTGCCCGCCAGCCGCCTTTTTCCCGACATGACTACCTGGCGACGGGCATGGATGGCCACCCGGCCTGGGGATCTGGCATCCTCGATCATCATCACGGGGCCCAGCAGCGCCGACGATATCGAACTGCATCCGCATCGGGGCATGTTTGGCCCGGGCCGGCAGCATGTGATTTTATTTTACGACTGATTGGGCGTAACTGCTAAGATGGTTGGCCCCAATCGCCCCTCTTTTGCCACGAAGACACGAAGGAAACGAAGGCGCGAAGTCATTCAAAAAAGATTTTACCCGTGTTTCCTCGTATCCGTGTCGAGTGAACAGGGCTACGTTAGCAGTTACGATTGGGCTATGAAATCAAGGGATCGACCAGGAAAAGGAAGGGATATTACATCTTCGAGAAGGTTTGCCTCGATCTTCAAATTGCCTTACAATATGTAACACCCATCACCGCCCAAAAGTAGATTGTCTTCCCTTCCAGCGGACAAGGCAATGGGCGCTTCGCTCTTTTGTCTATCTCATAAATTTGTCGCCATTCGGCGCTGACGCCGGATCCGTTCCCTTTTTCTTTCAAGGAGGAGATTATGAGACGTCGAAGATTTCTGTTCCCGTTGATCACGGTGCTGGTTCTGGCGCTGGTGATCATGACTGTCGCTGCCTGTGCGCAACAGCAGCCCGCCACGGAAGGCGGCGGTGAAAAGGTGGTCGAGGTGACGAAGGTGGTGGAAGTGACGAAGGTGGTCGAGGCGGAGAAGCCGGCCGAGGAGACCATTCCGGAAGGGGCGACTGTGATCAATTTCTGGCACGCGTTTGGCGGCGGCCGCAAGCTGCTCATCGAGCGCATGGTGGCTGATTACAACTACACGCATCCGGGCGTGTATGTGAAGGTGGAGAACAAGGGGTCCTATCGCGACACGCTGAACGCGGCCATCCTGGCGGCCCAGCAGGGCAACCCGCCGCATATCGTTCAGATCTTCGAGGTGGGCTCTCAGTTGGCGTTGGATTCGGGCATCTTTGTGCCTTTCGAAGACAACGCGCCTTCCTGGGTGCACATGGAAGACCTGATCGGCGGCGTGGCCAACTACTACAACTTCAACGGCAAGTTCTACTCCATGCCCTGGAATTCCTCCAATCCCATCCTTTACTACAACAAGGACATCTTCCGGGCCGCAGGATTGGATCCTGAGAAGCCGCCGGAAACCTTCGAAGACATGCTCCAGGTCTGCGATAAGATCGTGAGCAGCGGCGCGGCCAAGAACTGCGTGTCCTGGCCTCTGCATAGCTGGTTCTTCGAACAGTGGATGGCGAACATGGGGGCGGAGCTGGCCAACAATGGCAACGGCCGCGACGCCCGGGCCACCGAGGTCTACTTGACCAGCGATGCGGCCAAGGAGATCGTGAACTGGTGGAAGACGATGTATGACAAAGGCTATTACGCCTACAGCGGCAAGTTGGAAGACTGGGATGGCGCGGACGCCATCTTCGTCTCCGGCCAGGCGGCCATGGAGATCACCTCGACTTCGGATGTGGTCAACCGGCAGCGGGACGCCGCGGAAAATGGCTTCGAACTGGGCACCGGCTATCTACCCTATCCTGCCAACAGCGAACGCCAGGGCGTCATCGTTGGCGGCGCCAGCCTGTGGATGTCGGGCGGCCATCCGGATAACGAAATGAAAGCGGCCACCGATTTCGTCACCTGGTTCACGAACACCGAGAACGCGGTGCGCTGGCACAAGGCGACGGGCTACTTCCCCATCCGTAAGTCCTCTGTGACGGTGCTGGAGGGCCAGGACTGGTTCCAGCGAAATCCCGCCTATCGGGCTGCGTTCGACCAACTACTGAACACCAAAGATACGCCCGCTACCCGCGGGGCGGTCATCGGCGCTTTCCCCGAAGTGCGCACCATCATCGAACAAGCCATCGAGAAGGTGCTGGCGGGCCAGGCCACCGTGGATGAGGCGCTTCAAGAAGCCAAGGAAAAGGCCGACAAGGCCATCCAGGATTACAACAAGTCAGTCGAGTAAGCCTCCGTACGCTCCAACGGGCGGCTGAATCCCGGCGGGGGTTCGCCGCCCGTTTTTTATCGTTGTCTCACGGCAAGCGCCTCGCCCCATAGGGATGAAACATGCTTGCCAGCCAGGTTGGCGCGAGAAGCCAATCCCGTAATCCGTAATCCGTGATGCGTAATGACCTCACGGATTACGGATTACGCATCACGTCCGTACCAGACTCGCTCAACGTGGGCTTCGAGTTGCTTTTGCAAACCAACGCAACGCTATTTCGGAACAGGAGGTTTCATGAGTACGGCCAAATTCAAAGGGAAATGGGTGCCGTGGCTCTTTATGCTGCCCACCCTGATTATCCTGGCGGTTTTCCTTTATTATCCGGTGATTCAAACCTTCAAATTATCATTTTACCGGGTGGCGTTTTTGGGGCTGAAAACGAAATTTGCGGGGTTGGACAATTATATCGATCTATTGCATGACAGCGCTTATCATCACACCGTTTGGGTGACTCTGGTCATTACAACTGCTGTCGTGATTATCGGCCTGGGGATTTCGTTGGCTATCTCGATGCTGGCCAATCAGAAAATCCATGGGGCGCAAGTTTATCGTTTTTTGCTTATCTGGCCTTTTGCGCTTTCACCGGCTGTGGCGGGCGTCGTCTTTCTGTTCATGTTTTCCCCTGGCTTTGGCGTGGTGAATTATCTGACATCGCTGGTGGTCGGGCATGAGTTGAACTGGCTGGGCGATCCCACCCTGGCGGTGATTCTGGTGATTATGGCCAGCGTCTGGAAAAATCTCGGCTATAACATTGTGTTTTATCTGGCGGCTCTGCAAAACCTGAACACGGAAGTGCTGGAGGCGGCGTCTATTGATGGAGCCAATGCCTGGCAACGGTTCTGGCACGTCACCTTCGCATTGCTTTCACCCATGACCTTTTTCCTGCTCATTACGAACATCACGTATTCTTTCTTCGATATTTTTGGCATGATCGATATCCTCACCAAAGGCGGACCGCAAGACGCCACCAATGTCATGATTTACAATCTTTACCGCGACGCGTTTGAGTATTACAAAACCGGTCTGGCGTCGGCGCAATCGGTGATTCTTTTCTTGTTGGTCGTCTTCGTCACGATAATCCAATTCCGCACCAGCGGTCGACAGGTCCACTACGGAGGCTGATGATGAGGCGAAAGACCCGAGATGAGATTCTGACCCATATTGCCCTGATTATCATCGTGCTGGCGGTCATGGCGCCTGTGCTTTTCGCTTTGGCCAAATCGACGCAAACTCGCGCCGAGGTGTATCACTTCCCTCCAAAACTGGGATTTGGCTCCGCGGGCTTGTTCAACTACAAGGTCGCCTGGACGCAGTACGATTTGGGGCTTTATATGAAAAATACGCTGATTGTGGCGGGCATCGTCATGTTCTTCAAAACGCTTTTCTCGATGTTGGCCGGGCTTGGGCTGGTGTATTATGATTTCCCGTTGAAGGAATGGGTCTTTTACTTCATCCTGTTTACGTTGATGATGCCCACAGAGATTATGATCGTGGCGTTGTTCAACGAGGTCTCCAATATGGCCAAAGCGTTGGGGCTGGAAAACAGTTATGCTGTGTTGACGGTGCCTTTCCTGGCCAGCGCCACCGGGGTGTTCCTGTTCAGACAGCATTTCTCCAGCATTCCCAGCGAATTGGCGGACGCGGCGCGCGTGGATGGCGCCGGCCCGGTGCGCTTCTTGTGGAGCATTCTCGTGCCCATTTCCTGGAACGCCATCGCTGCTCTGGCGTTAATCCAGTTCATCTATATGTGGAATCAATATATCTGGCCGTTGGTGATTATCCGGGAGAATGAGATGCAGCTCATTCAGGTGGGCCTGCGGTCGTTGACCAATCAGCAGGACACCACCAATTGGGGGTTGGTTATGGCGGCGGCTATCCTGGCCATGGTCCCGCCCATGCTCATCTTCCTCCTTTTGCAAGAGCAGTTCACCAAGGGGTTTGCACTGGGACAGGAGAAGTAGCCAACTCAAGCTGTTTCACAGCATTTGCGTCGCTTTTCAAGGCCTGATTCAGCAAGGCTGCGATCGGGCCTTTTGTTTTTGTTTATTTTTCACTATTTTTATAGGAAAAAATTTTGACGGGATTTGGCGTTTGTGCTATACTTGCGGCCACTCCCTCCCACACACCCTTTGTCCAATCATGAGCATGCTTTATCACCGTCTCGATGACTCCCCCCGAGGGCAGATCATCAAACTGTTGCAGCGCAACGGCCCCATGGGCATCAAGGACCTGCGCCGGGCCCTGGGCGTGAGCGATACTGCCATTCGTCAGCAATTGCAATATCTCATTGCCGACGATCTGGTGGTCGCCACGACCGCGCCGGCCAAAGGCCGCGGCCGCCCGGGCCGGGTCTATCAGCTCACCGACAACGCCCGGCATCTCTTCGCCTGCGAGAGCGAAGACCTGGCCCTGGCCTTGTACAACGAGCTGCTTCTGGAGCAAGGGCCCGAGGTGGTGCAACGGCTCCTGGACCGCGTAGGCCAGCGTCTGGCCGACCAGTATCGGCATCAGATGCGCGGCCTGGCCTTGCAGGAGCGCGTTCGCATGTACGCCAGCCTCCTCGATGAGCGCGGCATCATGGCCGAAGTCGCGGAAGAAGACGATGGCTTCGTGCTTCACGAGTTCAATTGTCCCTATCATGAACTGGCCTCGGCGCATACGGAGATCTGCGAGATGGAACAGAAGATGCTTTCGGACGTGTTGGGCGCCGAGGTCGAACTCACGCACAAAATTGTGGACGGACATCATCGCTGCTCCTTCGTTGTGAAACGCCCTGCATCCAGCACCCAAGAAACGATTGCGTTACAAGCGTCATCTCAGTAACGCGTCATCCTGAATCCAATCACTATCCTGAATCCAAGGAGACGTTATCTACTATGACCGCCGTACTCGAAATCAAAGACCTCCACGCTGCCGTCGAAGGCAAAGAGATCCTGAAAGGCGTGAATCTCACCATCCGTCAGGGCGAAGTCCACGCCCTCATGGGCCCGAACGGCTCGGGCAAGAGCACCCTGGGTTACGTCATCGCCGGACATCCGCACTACGAGGTCACCCAGGGCGACATCCTGTTCAACGGCGAAAGCATCCTCGACCTGGAGCCTGACGAACGGGCCAAGCTAGGCATCTTCCTGGCGTTTCAATATCCCGTCGCCATCCCCGGCGTCAGCTTCGCCAACTTCCTTCGGGCCGCGGTCAGTAGCGTGCGCGGCTACCGCGACCGCGTGCGGGAGGAGATGGAGCGCACGGGCCAGTTCAAAGAGGTCGGCTCCGAGCTCATCCCCATGCGCGAATTCCGCAAGGAGCTGCTGGAGACCATGGATCGGTTCAATGTGGACCGCTCCTTCGCCCGACGTTATCTGAACGACGGCTTCAGCGGCGGTGAAAAGAAGCGGGGCGAGGTCCTGCAGATGGCCATGCTCAAGCCCAAGATCGCCATCCTGGATGAGAGCGACTCGGGCCTGGATATCGACGCCCTGCGCGTCGTGGCCGACGGCATCAACAAGCTCGTGGCCGACGGCATGGGCGCGCTGCTCATCACCCACTACCAGCGCATCCTCAACTACGTCAAGCCCGACAAGGTCAGCGTGTTCTACGATGGCCGGGTCGTGCTCACCGGCGGGCCCGAAGTCGCCCACATGCTGGAAGAAAAAGGCTACGGCTGGGTGGAAGAACACCTGGATGAGCTGGAAGCCAAGGAAATTGTCAATAGCTAATTGCCAATGGCTAATTGTCAATGAATGCATGGTCATTGTTTACGGCAATCCAAAACCGTGAACAGTGAACCGTGAACCCAACAATAGGAGTAACTTATGGCTACCGAAGCGGATCGCAAAGCGCTTGAAGGCCTGAAAGAGGAATACGAATACGGTTGGAAGACCGAGGGCGCGGAATACGCTTACGTCGCCCGCAAGGGCCTCGACCACGACGTCATCGACCAGATCTCCGACCTGAAGGGCGAACCCGACTGGATGCGGGAATTTCGCCACAAGGCATTGGATATTTTCTTGTCCAAGCCCATGCCCAACTGGGGGCCCGATCTCAGCGAGATCGACTTCGATGACATTTACTACTACATCAAGCCCACCGAAACGGAAAGCAAGGGCGACTGGGACGACGTGCCCTCTTATATCCGCGAGACCTTCGACCGGCTGGGCGTGCCCGAGGCGGAGCGCAAGTTCCTGGCCGGGCTGGGCGCGCAGTTCGAGTCGGAGATGGTCTATCACTCCCTGCGCGAGGAATGGGAGAAGAAGGGCGTCATTTTCGTCAGCATCGAGGACGGCCTGAAGGAGTATCCCGACCTGTTCAAGGAATACTTCGCCACGGTCGTGCCCCCCACCGACAACAAGTTCGCAGCGCTGAACAGCGCCGTGTGGTCGGGCGGTTCCTTCATCTACGTGCCCCCGGGCGTCAAGCTGGACATCCCCCTGCAGGCCTACTTCCGCATCAACGCGGAGGCCGTGGGCCAGTTCGAGCGTACCCTCATCATCGTGGACGAAGGCGCCAGCGTGCACTACATCGAGGGCTGCACCGCGCCCATTTACGACAAGAACAGCCTGCACACGGGCGTTATCGAGATCATCGTCAAGAAGAACGCCCGCATGCGCTACACCACCGTCCAGAACTGGTCCAACAACGTCTTCAATCTGGTCACCCAGCGGGCCCTGGCCTATGAGGGCGCGACCATGGAGTGGGTGGACAGCAATCTGGGCTCCCGCATCACCATGAAGTACCCGGCGGTGATCATGCTGGGCGAACGCGCTCACGGAGAGGTGCTGTCCATGGCCTTCGCGGGCAAGGGCCAGATCCAGGATGCGGGCGGCAAGGTGATCCACGCTGCGCCCAACACCTCCTCCAAGATCATCTCCAAATCCATCAGCAAGGATGGCGGCCGGGCCTCCTATCGCGGGCTGCTCAAGGTCACGCCCGGCGCGCATGGCTCCAAATCCCAGGTGGTCTGCGACGCCCTGCTCCTCGACCCCGAATCCCGTTCCGACACCTATCCCTACATCGAAATCGCGGAAGACGATGTGGAGGTCGGGCATGAGGCGTCGGTGAGCAAGATCAACGAGGAACAGCTCTTCTACCTGATGAGCCGCGGCATCCCCGAAGAGGACGCCATGGCCATGATCGTGGGCGGCTTCATCGAACCTCTGGTGAAGGAGCTGCCCATGGAGTACGCGGTCGAGCTCAACCGCCTGATTCAATTGCAGATGGAAGGAAGCATTGGCTGATGCGTGAAACGTGATGCGTGATTCGGCTGCCAATGTATCGCTGTTGGCTCAACACGGATAGAAAGGACACGGATAAAACCCTTTTATCGAATTTTCGTGGCCGAAGAAGGCTCATCGAGGCCAACAATCCGGATTGAGACCGCATCACGTCGAATATTCAATGTGGAGAACACAATGACGACGAAAATCATGACAGCAACCCCCATTTCGGTCGCGGCGGCCAAAGCCATCAGCGACCGTTACGATGAGCCCGCCTGGCTGCGTCAGGCCCGGCTCGCGGCCTGGGAAACCTTCGAGGCCATTCCCTGGCCCACCTACAAGGAAGAAACCTGGCGGCGCACCCGCCTCACCGGCTTCAAGCTGGAAAATTACGCCCTGCCCGAGGCCGAGCCCAAGGTCTATGCCTCGCGCGAGGCCCTGCCCGAGCATCTGCGGGAGGAGCTGGCCAAGATCGATAGCGCTGGCGCCCTGATCCTACAGGATGGCCGGGCCATTTACCATGAGCTGGATGACGATCTCGCCCGCAAGGGGGTCGTCTTCACGGACCTGCGCACGGCGCTCTCCGAGCAGGAGGAGCTGGTGAAGGTGCATCTGGCTGCGCAAGTGCCTGCGGATGAAAACAAGTTTGCGGCCCTGCACTACGCGCTGTGGCTCAACGGCGCCTTCCTCTTCATTCCTCGCAACATTGCCATCGAAAAACCTTTCCAGGTGCTCATCCTCCAGGGCGAACGCGTGGCCAACTTCCACCACACCCTGCTGGTGGGTGAGGAGAACAGCGAGGCGGTTATCGTTGAGGACTTCATGGGCTCGAAAGAGGGCATGAGCGACAGCGTGGCCGAGGTGTTCGCCCAGCAGGCTGCGCGACTGCATTATCTGCGCCTGCAAAATCTGGATGAGACGGCCTGGAATTTCGCCACCCAGCGCATCAGCACGGCTCGGGACGCGCTCTATCGTCACCTGCAGGCCAGTTGGGGCAGCAAACTCAGCAAGGTATGGATCGATCTGGAGCTGGAAGAGCCGGGCGGGCATGGCGAGCTGCTGGGGCTCTACTTCACCCAGGATCGCCAGCACATCGACCATCACACCAACCAGAACCACCGGGTGCCCCATTGCACCAGCGACTTGCTCTTCAAGGGCGCGCTGGATGATCACTCCCGCTCGGTCTATCAGGGGTTGATCCGGGTGTGGCCCGGTGCGCAGAAGACCGACGCCTATCAGAAAAACGACAATCTCATCCTCAGTGACCACGCCCGGGCCGATTCCATCCCCGGCCTGGAGATCGAAGCGGACGACGTGCGCTGCACCCACGGCGCCACCAGCGCCAAGGTGCCCGAGGAATACATCTTCTACCTGATGGCCCGAGGCATCAACCGCCGCACGGCCATGCGTATGATCGTCCAGGGCTTCTTCGAAGAAGTGCTCAACCGGGTTCCCGTGCCGGGCGTGCGCGCCAAACTGGAAGCCGAGATCGCCCATCGCGTCGGTATTGAATAGGATCAGGATTGGGAGTAGGATTAGGGGGTAATATCCTCAATCCTGATCCTTCATCCCAATCCCAATCCCAATCCCAATCCTAATCCTAATCCTAATCCCAAATCCACCCCTTTACGACCATGCCCGACATTGCATCCATCCGCGCGGACTTCCCCATCCTCCAGCAGGAAGTCCACGGCAAACCCCTCGTCTATCTCGACAGCACCGCCACCTCGCAAAAGCCCCGACAGGTCATCGAGGCGTTGGAACGGTATTACCGCCAGGACAACGCCAATGTCCACCGGGGCATTCATACGTTGGCGGAGCGGGCCACCGCAGCCTATGAGCAGGCCCGGTTGAAAGTCGCCCGCTTCATCGGCGCCGCCTCGCCCAAAGAGATTGTGTTCGTTCGCAACACGACCGAAGCCATCAATCTGGTGGCCAACGCCTGGGGGCGGGCCAATCTGGGCCCGGGCGACGAGGTGCTCATCACCGAAATGGAGCATCACTCCAACATCGTGCCCTGGCAACTTGTGACCCAGGCCACGGGCGCAACCCTGCGCTACGTGCCCATCACCAACGCGGGCGAGCTGGACTACGAGGCGCTGGATGCACTGCTGACGGAGCGCACGAAGCTGTTCGCGTTCACGGCCATGTCCAACGTGCTGGGAACCATTAACCCGGTGGCTGAACTCATCGCCCGAGCCCACGCGGTGGGGGCCCTGGCCCTGGTCGATGGGGCCCAGAGCGTGCCCCATCTTCCCACCGACGTGCAGGCCCTGGACGCGGACTTTCTCGCTTTCTCCGGCCACAAGATGCTGGGCCCCACCGGCGTGGGCGTGCTCTACGGCAAGCGGGCGCTGCTGGAGGCCATGCCGCCCTTCCTGGGCGGGGGCGAGATGATCCGCGAGGTCTTCATGGACCACAGCACCTGGAACGCGGTCCCCCACAAGTTCGAAGCGGGCACGCCCGCCATCGCCGAGGCCATCGCCCTGGGCGCGGCCGTGGATTATCTCAGCGACCTGGGCATGGACTGGGTGCACGCGCATGAGCGGGAGATCGTGGCCTACGCCTGGGAGAAGCTCTCCGCCATCGAGGGGTTGCGCATCCTGGGCCCGGGCCCGGACCGCCGCGGCGGGCTGCTGGCCTTCACCCTGGGCGACGTGCATCCCCACGACATCGCCGCCGTGCTGGACATGCACGGCGTAGCCGTGCGCGCGGGGCATCACTGCGCCCAGCCCGTGCATGATCACTTCGGCATCCCCGCCACAGCCCGAGCCAGTTTCTATATCTACAACACGCAGGATGAGGTGGACGTCCTGGCCGAGGCCCTGGAGCGGGCCCGGGCCATGTTCGCGTTCTAGCCTGCTCCTCCTGGCTGAAACAGCCTTAGGTCAAGTCCGGGGATCATCCGAAAGTGCTTGACGTTGCTGGAATAAAGCGGAAGATCATATTCTATCGCCGTCGCTGCGATGATGGCGTCCACCACCCGGATGCCGTGCGATAAAGCATAATCTTCGATATAAATAGCTGCTCGATAGCCGATATTTTCAGATAGAGGGAGTACTGAAGTGTTTAAATCGCGAAGCAATTGACGAATGATTTGAACCTCGCGCTTGTTTCGCGCCCCTTGGAGCAGTTCCATGTAAGTGACGATGGAAATGGCAACGCTCTGTGCTTGGTCTAGAAGATCTGTCGCTTCTGGAACCCCTCGAAAATGCCAGACAAAGATATCCGTATCAAAGATCGCCATAGCGCGGCTTCCTTAGCTCCTCCATGATTTCCTCAACAGAACGCGGATCATCGGCCCACATGCCAAAACTCGGATGATCTTTCGAAATGGGCTTCTTCCGCTGGTGAACAGGGATAATCGTTCCTTTCACCTTGCCGCGATAAAGAATCTCGACGCTTTCATTCCTTTCCAGCGCCCGTAACACATCTTTCATCCGATAACGTAATTGAACAATAGTTGCTTTCATTGATCGACCTCCTAATGTATACTCCCATTATACATTTTTTGCTATTCCTGTCAACAACTTTTCTTCGTGACCTCGCTTCCTTCGAGCCTTCATGGCAAAGGGAACGACAAGGCTAACCAATGACAATGGATGACTTCTACCGCGAAAACATTCTCGACCATTACAAATATCCCAGCTTCAAAGGCCATCTTGAAAATCCCGACATCACCTTTCGCGACGTGAATCCCTATTGTGGGGATGACGTCACCTTTGAGCTGAAAATCGAGGACGACAAGGTCGTGGATGTGGCCTTTCATGGCCAGGGCTGCGCCATCAGCATGGCTTCGGCTGACATGCTGGCCGAAGAGCTGCTGGGCAAAAGCCTGGATGAGGTCAAGGCCATGGACAAGCAGTTCGTTCTGGACATGCTGGGCATCCCCATCGGCCCGGTGCGCCTGAAATGCGCCCTGCTGCCCCTGAAGGTGGTCAAAGCGGGCGTGTGGGGCCTGGACGCCTGGGAAAAAGAGCAGGAGGAGGAAGAAGCGACGTAGGAAACGTCCTGGCGACCAAAGCCTTCAACCTTCCATGCTGAGCGACGTGGGGCGTGAAACGTGAAGACGTGAAACGTGAGGACTTTACGCATGACGTTTTACGCATTACGCATCACGTATTTGCCGTTTCATCCCACCTGGCTTTGAAGGTTCCTCTAGGACGAAGACATTTCCACAGGAGATACATCACCATGCCCATGCCAACCGCCGAAGAAATCAAAGAAGCTCTTAAAGCCGTCAAAGACCCAGAGCTCCATATCGATGTGGTGAACCTGGGTCTCATCTACGACATCCGCATCGATGAGGAGAAACAGTCGGTGGATGTGGATATGACGCTGACCGCGCCCGGCTGCCCGGCCGGGCCGCAGATCCTCACCGACGCCTACTACACCATCCAGCGCAATTTCCCCGACATCAGGGATATCAACATCAACCTCGTGTGGACGCCCTTCTGGAATCCTGAGATGATGAGTGAGGAAGCCAAGGAGATGCTAGGGTATTTCTAGGCGGTCCGACCGCAGGGGCGCGTCCTAAAATAGGGATCGCGTTGTCATCAGGAATTCAGTCATGCGGGCTCCACTTCGACCAGTGTCAGCATGCCCTGTACAATGCCCATCATTTTCGGGAATTGCGTTATGTGCACAAGGTTGGGGCGGAGGAAATGGCCTCCTTGCTGCTGGAAATCAAGCGGGCGGCGTGTCCCGGCATCCGCCCGAGGCCCGAGCCGCCGCCATACTCGAAATCGCGGGCTAGAACCGCGGGCGGGAGCCCGTTCCACTGGATGCAAATGTTAGCATGTTGGGGATGGAGGAACGACGGTGGGGGCCAGCACGATGCCCGCCCCGGCGCTGACAAGCCGTAGCCAACGGGCTGACACCGGGCCTGGGCCTCCACGGCATGCTACCACGCTGCCGACGGAGGCGCCAGCGCCCGCCGGGCCAACGCGCATATTCTGATGAACGCATTATTCTTGGGAGCTCACTCTGCATCCAGACGCTTCAGGATTTTTCGCGCCAATGACTCTTTGATTTCCTTGTGTCGCGGCACGGCCTCCACAACGCCAGTGTTAGGATTGATCCAAAGTCTTGCTCCCGCCCCAACAGCGCCGATGCCGGGCGATGACCTCTTGCCCGTTGCTGATCTCGCCCACTGGGCCGACGCCCGCAGGGTCAGGGATTCATGGGCGTGGGACACAGGCACCGAGTACCGGTTGGTGGCGAAGGTCACCAGGGAGAGCTTGTTCGCCTGCACCGCCACGCGCTTGGCCGTGGAAAAGGGCCGGTCGGGCAGGGGCCGCATCTGCGCTCGCTCCTCTGCCAAAAGCTGGGCTACCGTCGCTTCCTTCCCTCGCGGCCGACGTGGTTGATCCGCCTCGCTCTTCTCTTGCAAATAGGCGTTCAGCTCATCCCAATCCGCAAATTCAGGCGCGCCCACCAGCCAGTTGCGCCGCACGTAGCCCACGCTGTTCTCCACCCGCCTTTCTCCCAGCCCGAGGCCGGGTTACAGAAGTGAGCTTCGTACAGGTAGTGGCTGCGAAACCGGAATACGCCATCCACGCCACAAAATACACGATCTGCACCCGCTCCCCGCCGATGATCACCTCCCCCTCGCCAAAATCTACCTGCATCGTCTCCCCGGGCCGGTAGCTCAAGGGCACATACACCTGCTTCCGCACCCGCTTCCGCAGCTCGCCCACATACGCACGCACCGTGGACTTCGCACCGGTGAAGCCATGCTCCTCCACCAGCAATGCATACATCCGAGCCGCCGTCCGCCGCTGCTTCTTCGGTTTCTCCTCATCTTCCTCCACCCCACCTCTACAGCAACGCCGGCCCCAGCACGGGCGCCGGACGTTCAACCTGTTGCTGATAGCGGGGTGTCTCGCTGTCGCTCAACATCTTCCTGATGGTGTTCCGGGAGTGTCCTGTTTCTCTCGCCACCTGTCGCTGGCTCTTGCCTTCCACCAGCACCCTATGGCGAATCTTCGCTTTGTGATCCATGTTCAGCATGTCCTTCTCCTTGCAAGTTGAATGCCATTTGATGATTGCCTTCAACTATACAAGGAACTCGGGCGGTGGATCACTTTTCAAGGATCGTTTCCGCCTCTACTGGATCACTTTTAGAGTATCAAACACACACTCATATGTTTCAAACCCCACGGCTCGGTCGAGAGCACTGAAAGAGAAGGTGGCCAGGGCTGCGTTGATCTCCTCTTCAAGGTGCGATAGCTCTTCTGCACACAATTGAGTATTGAGCCATTCTCGAATCCGATTGCCGCTAAACTGAAGGCGCTTTCAAAGTCCGGTTTTTCGCTTCCCTGCGAAGCCCCTTCGGGGCTCTTTCAACAGCCCGCAGGGCTTCGCATAAGGTAACTCGGAGGTTTAGCTCCGAGCGGAAGAAAGAGCCAAAAACCTTGGTTTCAATCTACCTTGAGTTTAGATGCGTTGCTCTAATCCTTTGTTACTGCTAAGGTCGCGCCGTCGCTTTTCGCCACGAAGACACGAAGAAAACGAAGGCGTGACGTCGTGTCTTCGTCCCTTCCCCCGCGTGCGGGGGGGAGCCGGAGGGGGCCTTCGAGCCTTCGTGGCTTTTGGCGGTCGAAAGTCAAACACGTTAGCAGTTATGCCAAAACCGATAAAGCTTTGGCGCTGTTGACGAATTCCTCAGATGCTCAAAGGCGGTTCACTTAATCTTCGGCATTTCATCGCCCGGCAGCCAGTCGACATTCACTTTGTCTTTGGGATCGTAAGGCGCTTTGACGAAGACGGCCTTCCAGGGAACGTCCCCCCGGTTGATGAGGTAGTGGGGGGTCAGCGGCGGCACATGACATAGCACGCCCGGCTCCAACGTCCACATTTCACCGTTGATGTAGATGTCGACCGTTCCTTCCAGCGTGAAGAAATTCTCCTCGATGGTGCGGTGATAATGGGTTTGGAAATCCTCGCCGGGCATAAGCACCACCAAACCGAAGTCGGAACGAGGCCCGCGCATGAGGTATTTGGGACCAGAGACGCCATCGAAGCGATATTCGACTTCGTCTTCGTGGATTTTGAATGGTTTCATAAATATTCTCCTTGGGTTGGCTCGATGATCTATTCCCCCGGCGCCCGCCACATGGAGGTCGTCACGCCATCATCCGCGAGCTTGAGCTGGGGAGTATAGGCCTTTTGCCATCGATCGTATAGGTCTTCGTAGATTTCGGCCAAAGCGGGATTGGGCTCATACACGCGATCCGCTTGCACCAGCTCGCGGGCGGCCGCGGACATATCCTCATACAGGCCAGCGCCCACGCCGGCACAGATGGCTGCGCCCAACGCGGTGGCCTCTTTGACCACGCGCGTGTGCACCGGAATTTGCAGCACGTCAGCCAAAATCTGCGACCAAAGCGGACCTTTGGAGGCGCCGCCGGCGAAGATGACGCTTTCGGGGAAGGAGCCGGTGATGTCGGCGATGCGCCGCAAGTTGGCCAGGGTGATGATGGCGGCGTTCTCCTCCAGCGCCCGGAACATGGCCGCGCGGGTGAAGACATCGGGGTCCAGACCCAGATTCAGGAAGGAGGGCGCCGCATGTCGCCAGTGCATGTAATCCATAGCATCGGAGAAGATGGGGATGATGCCATGCGAGCCGGGCGGGACCTCGGCCGCCATCGCCTCCAGCCGGGCGTAGGGGTCTTCGCCCGCGGCCAGGGCCGCCGCCTTGATGTCGGGAGTGATGGCGTCGCGAAACCAGCGCACCGCGATGCCCGGGAAGAAAACGATGGCCTCGGCCTGCCATTGGCCCGGCACAGCGTGAAAGTTCATGCGGATGCGGCCCGAAGGGTCGCTGAGCGGCTCCGCCAGATTCACCTCCTGCTGCCAGAAGGAGCCGCCAAACACCGCCGCCTGACCCGGCTCCACCGCCCCCACGCCCACCGCGCCCAATTGAGCGTCGCCGCCGCCCATGACGATGGGAATTCCCTCAGGCAGACCGGTCTCGGCCGCAGCCTGGGCTGAAACATGGCCGATGACCGTACCTGACTCCGCAACGGGCGCACTGAGCAGATCGGGACGCAGGCCGCACGCCTCCATGATCTCGGGCGCCCATTGGCGGGTGGTGAGATCGAAAAGGCCCGTGGTGCCGCCGTTGGACGGATCGACATGAGGCGGTGCGCCCAACCGCACCGCGATCCAATCGCTGAGCATGACCATGCTGGCGGCGCGATCATAGATCTCCGGCTCGCGCCGTTTCAGCCACAGCAGCCGCGGCGCCGCGCCCAGGGCGAAGGTCTGGCCTGATTTCAGATAGATCTCATACTCCAGATGGGGATTCTGCACCCGCAGATCCCGCACCTCCTGAATAGCCCGGGCGTCGACATTGGCGCAAGCCCACAACTCTTGCGTATGTTCGTCATACAGAGCGATCCCTTCGCGCATACTGGTCGTGCTCACCCCCACCACATTGGCGTCGGGCGTTTGGGCCAGCACGTCATGGATGCATGACTTCAACAGCTCCCAGTTGTGGGGCATATCGAACTCCATAGAGCCCGGATAACGAGGATCGCTTTTATGCGTCCATTCCCGGCCCGATGCCGCGACCTGCCGTCCATGCTCATCGAACAGCACAGCGCGACCGCTGCCGGTGCCGGCGTCAAGCGCCAAGAGATGTCTCATAGGAAAGCGCTCCTTCAAAAGACGCAAGGAGGCCGCGTGGAATGACGGCCTCCTTGCTAGAGAAGTAGACTAGAAATCGTAGTCGTCGATGTTGTCGATGGTGAACTTCACCCGTTCGGGCAGCAGGATGATGCCGTTATTGGGCGCTTCGTAATCGTAACCCTGAATCTTGTTCGGGGAGACCTCCACCGTGCCCACATCGGGAACATCGAATTTGTCGCCGACCTTCAGCTCCTTGCCTTCGATGAGCATGTTGGTCACGTAGACGGCCAGCTTGCCCTGCTTGACCACGTCCCACAGGCCGAACTCTTTGACCGTGCCCGATTTGACGTACTGGCGCATAACGTTGGGGGTGGAGAAGCCGGTGATGATGACCTTGCCGGCAATGCCCAGATTCTCGGCGGCCTGGGCCGTGCCGGGCAGCGCGTTGGCGTCGGGGCAAATGACCGCGTCCAGATCGGGATAAGTCTGGAAGAGATCCGTAGGCACCTGCACGGCTTTCTGCGCATCCTCGCCGCTGAATTCCGTGGCCACGACTTCCCAGTTGGGATATTCATCTTTGATGATCTGCTTGGCCACAGTGGCCCACTGGTTCTGATCGGTCACCGTGGGGCTGGAATAGTGGAAGGCAACCTGCTTGGGCGATCCCTTGGGATCATCCATCTGCTCGGCCGCCATTTCCACCAACATGCGGCCCAGGATGTCGGGCGTGCCCTGATTGATGTAGAAGGTTCGGCATTCGGGATTCGTGTCGGAATCCCAGGTGACGACCTTCACGCCCTTCTCGGAAGCGCGCTTGAGCGCTTCGCACAGACCATCGGGCGAGAGAGAGGAAATGGCGATGCCATTGTATCCCTGGTTGACGAAATTGTTGATGTACTCGATCTGACCGCTGACACTGGCCTCGCTGGGACCGTCATACTTCACATGAATGCCCAGCATCTTGCCCATTTCTTCGGCGCCCTTGCCGCCCGATTCGAAGAAACCGACGCCGGTCAATTTGGGAATGAACGCGATCTTGACTTCCGACTTGGCTGGAGATTCCGACTTGGGAGCTTCGGTGGCTGCAGGTGCAGACTTGGCGGGCTCCTCCTTGGTCGCCGGGGCCTGCTGCGAAGCGCACGCGCCGACGAAAGCGGCCATCAGCAGCGCCACGACCAAGATCAACAGCAATCTTTTACGAGACATTGCTTGATCCTCCTTTGGGAATGAGAGAAAAAAGAGAGTTGGGCGGGTGAGTGGAAATAGTGGAACAGTTTGGGACAACAACCAGAGGCATCGATTGCTTCTTGAATCTTCACCTCCTTGCTTCCGACATCTTGAGCGCTTTCTGATTCAATCGACGCTGATTGTAGGCAGCAACGAAAAGTTTGAGCGCGACCACCAGGATAAGCAATGCGCCCACCACAACCGGCACCACATCGCTGGTGACGCCCATCGCCAGCAGCCCCTGGCGCAAAAAGCCAATGAGAAAACCCGCCAGCAGCGTGCCCACGATGGTGCCTTTGCCGCCATAAATATCTGCGCCGCCCAACACCACCACGGTGATGATGGAGAGAAGCGCCTCCTTGCCCAAATCGGAACGGGCCGAGGTGAAGTAGGAAGTCAATACCACGCCCGCCAGGGCCGCGCCCAAACCGCTCAGCGCATAGACGGTGATAAGGGTGGATTTCACAGGGACATTGCTGTATCGGGCGGCGTCCGGATTCACGCCGATGAGATAAAGATAACGACCGAAGCGCGTCTTATGCAGGATGACTCCCAAAAAGGCCGCAAAAACGAGGACGATCAAGAGGGGATAAGGCGCCCAACCGATGCCGCCGTGGGCGATCTGATTGAAGCTGTGGGGAAGTCCGCTGATGCCCTCATACATATAGGCTGCGAAACCCGCAGCGCCATACGCCTTGAATCCCAGCGCATCCAAAAGCCCCGGCAGGCCCATGGCGACGCCCGCAAACATGAACAGCGAGCCCAGAGTGATAACCAGCGGGTTGACGTCGGTGGCGGCCACAAACGCGCCGTTGAACATGCCCGCCAGAATGCCAACGCCCAGAGCGATGAACATGGCGATGAAGATGTTGACGCCTGCGACCCATGTCAGGCCCAAGGTGATGGAAGCCAGCCCCATGATGGAAACGCCAGAGATATCGATGCCTGCGGTGATGATGATCAGCGTCAGGGGCAGCGCCGCCAGCAGGATGTGGGTGAAGTCGCTGGTGGAATAAAGCAGATTCTCCAGATTCAGAAACGTGGGATTGATGGCGCCCAGCACCAGGATCTCCAGCACCAACAACACCGCCAGGCCGAATTCCCACGTTTTCATCCATTTCAAAACATGCGCTTTCATGCTTGCTCCTCTCTGGTGGATGGATTCAAGTGATTATTTTCTTTGCGTACGGCGGCCCGGGCCTGCCGCTGCTGCGCCGCCACCGCCCGACGCACCCGATAATCCAGGTACACAGCGGCCAGCAGGATGGCGCCGCCCACAGCATTGTTCCAGTAACCGGGCACCTTCACAAAGACCAGCGCGCTGTCGACCGCAGTGAGGAAGATGGCGCCCACCAACGCCGAAAGAGGCGTGCCCACGCCGCCCGTCAGGTTGACGCCGCCCAACACATCCGCAGCAATCGCCCGCAACTCCTGGCCATTGCCCGCCTGCATGGGCACAAAACCGATCTGGGCCACGAAGATGATGGCGGCGATGCCGGCAAACAACCCGGCCAGGGTGTAGGCCGTGAACAACGTCTTGCGCACCGGGATATCCATCAGCCGGGCACCTTCTTCATTATCGCCCACAGCATAAAGATATCGTGCCTTCTTGAAGCGTCGCAACAGCAAAGCCGTAAAGATCACGATGACCAGCGTCACCCAGATGAAAAACCTGACGCCCAGGATATGCCAGTTGGCGAAGAACTTGATGCTGGTGGGGATGGTTTCGATCCAGCTGCCGCCGGTGATAATGAGCATCAATCCCCTATACACGCCCAACGTGCCGAGGGTCATGATGATGGGAGGCACGCGCAGGAACGTGATTCCCACCGCATTGACCATGCCCGCCAGCACGCTCACCGCCAGAGCCAACAGCACGGCCAGGGGCAGCGCCACGCCCGCGTTCAGGGCCACGCCCAGGATAACGGCGCTCAGCCCCAAAATCGCGCCCACCGATACGTCGATGCCGCGGGTGAGGATGACGAACATTTCACCGATGGACACCAGGATCAAAATCAAGCTGCTGTTGAGAATGTGCATCAGTGAGCGGGCCCGCCAGAAATTGGGATTGATCAGCCCCACCACCAGCACCAACAAGATCAACAGCAAGAAGACCAAAAGTTCGCGACTGCGCCAGATACGACTCATAGACTTGCTTCTCCCTGAAGACCAAAGGCGGCGGCCATAATCTTTTGCAACGAGATGTCGGCTCGCTGCGTCTCCTGGATGATGCGACCTTGATACATCACCAAAATGCGATCGCTGAGATCCACGATCTCCTCCAATTCAGAAGAAATGAGCAAAATCCCCACCCCCTGCTCCGCCAATCGATGGATGAGGTGATAGACATCCTGGCGAGCGCTGGCGTCCACCCCGCGGGTGGGTTCATCCAGAATGATGACATCGGGCTTGCTTGCCAGCGCCTTGGCGAGCACCACCTTCTGCTGATTCCCGCCGGAAAGGGTTCTGGCGATCTGATAAAGGCTGTTCATCCTGATAGACAATTGCTCGCGATAACTGTCGCCGACCACCTCCTCCTGCTTGCGTGAAATCAAATACCGCCCCAATCGATCGAGGATGGTCGCGGTCATGGTATAAAGACTGGGCAGATCGAGAAAGATGCCGTGGGCGTGTCGGTCTTCGGGCACATACACCAACCCCAACGACTGGCTCCTCCGGGCATCGGGTTTCTTCACATCCTGTCCTTTGATGAAAACCCTTCCCCGGGCATGAGGGTCCAGGCCCACCACCGCCTCTGCAACCTCGGTGCGCCCTGCGCCCACAAGCCCGGCGAGCCCCACCACCTCGCCCGCCCGAACCTGAAAGCTGACGTCCTGGAAAGCGTCGCTGCTGAGATGCTGCACATCGAGCGCGACTTCGCTGGCCTCGCGGCTTTGGGCGCTTCGCGCCCGTCGCTCCACCTCTCGCACATCGGCATCCTCCGGCAGCATAGCCCGCACCAGCTTCTGCGAATTCAATTCGCTGGTCGGCGCGGCCAGAACAATACGCCCTTCGCGCAAGACGCTGATGCGATGCGAGATGTCCATGACCTCATTGAGACGATGGGAGATGAAGAAAATGCCGATGCCGCGTTGCGACAGCGTACGCATTCGATTGAACAGGTGCTCCACCTCCCGGAAGGTCAACGCCGAGGTGGGCTCATCCAGAATCAAAATCTGCGCATTGCGCAGCAATCCGCGGATAATTTCCAGCAATTGCTGGTTGGCGATGCTCAGCGAGCCCGCCTCCTCCGACAACCCGCTTTCGAATCCGATTTCCTGCGCCAGACGCGTTATCTTTTCCCGGGCTTCCCCGACATCGATATCCAGCCCGAGCAGCAGATTCTCCTCCACCGACAGGTGGGGAAAAATGTGAGGCTCTTGAGGAACCATGTAAATGCCGCTTTTGTGCGCCTCGTTGGGACTATGAAACACCCGGCGCTGGCCATCGATGAAGATATCGCCTCGTTCCGGAATGTACACGCCCGAGAGGATTTTCATGGTTGTCGATTTCCCCGATCCATTTCCGCCCAACAGAGCATGGATTTCCCCGGGCCGCAAATTCAGATTGATGCCCTTGAGTACGGGCACCCCGGCAAAAACCTTCCAGATGTTCTTGAGTTCGACCAATGGCGTTTTATCGCTCTGCGGGTCGTAATGATCCGGTGAGGGCGTAGCAGGTTTCGCCATGCGAGATTTCTCCGAGAGAAAGACCGATTATGCAATGACGCCTGTAACTGCTAACGTACTTGACTTTAGGCCGCCAAAAGCCACGAAGGCTCGAAGTTTTTCGAAGACACGAAGGAAAAATCAAGGAAAATACGTCGTGCCTTGGCTTTTCTTCGTGTCTTCGTGGCAAAAAGTGGTGGCGATACCTTAGCAGTTACT
>Ga0256832_1000180_pt1 | contig 39331 bp, 65 predicted proteins | sample 134614metaG_FD_190534 | JGI IMG/M metagenome (GOLD analysis project Ga0256832, IMG submission 190534) | Hydrothermal vent microbial communities from Lau Basin, Pacific Ocean - 134-614 | ecosystem: Environmental > Aquatic > Marine > Hydrothermal vents | place: Pacific Ocean: Lau Basin | collected...
CACTGCGTAGAGTTTTTCCTCAATTTCATGCGCCATTTTCTATCTCCGATTCAAGAGTAGTTGTAGGCTTCCGCACAAGATCAAATTCAGGCATAGGCATGTATAGACCATTGAATACTTTGTAGGTACCAATAGAAGAAGGGTTCACATCAAAGAAAAATCCATACTCCTTCCCATCAGACATTAAGATGGCGATAGCATTATCTTGGCCTTTGAGATCTGGGTATCGCCAAGGATTTCCCGCACGAGTTTGGTGGGTTCCAGGGGTTGGAAGTTGTTGATTAGTCATAATAATTCTCCGTCTCTTTGAGTACCTTAGCGCTAAACCACTCATAGAGAGTGTTTGCCAATGATGATTGCTTGGAAGTGTACATAACCTCCTCTCCAGAAGCAAACCACCAAATGGTGAAAAATGCGCCCCAAAGGTTGTCGCTCATTTTAACTACTCCTCTTAAAAAGGTGGCGATCCGCTGACTAAGCTGCAGGCTGAGATATTACGGGCTACCACCCTTACCAATCCCCGAAGTTGTCCCAGATAAAGGAATCGTCATAGTCATAATCGTCGGCAGTGCTGTAGTTGCCCCGTCTTTTCTTCTGTCGTTGCTGGCCTTCCTCCTCGTCGTAGCTACTATCAAGCCTATTTCTGATCCATTCGTTTTCAATTTCGGTAAAGTTAATGTCGGGCATTTATCTATCTCCTGTATAAAGGGTGGCGATCCACTGGCTGACCGATTTCCCCACGCTACCCACTATGTACCTGAGACATAGTGGACGTATCGGTCTAGGTCGTCTAGCAAGACGTCAGGTCGCCGCAGCCAGCTTCACGCCATAAGTTTACTTATTTCATTAATGCCACATCAGCAAGAAAGCCAATGTCATCAGCAAAGTCAAATTCACCTACTTCCATAGCCACTCGACATATAAGTAAAAGCATATCGACAAAGCAATTTTGGAACGCAATATCACCATCATCAAATTGTGCCCAATTTCTAGCCACATAAAGATCAATCAACTTTTCTGTAGTAGATAAATCCATATCAGGACTCCATCTCGATGTAAAGGGATGCGATCCACTGGCTGGCCCGTAGCCCTTAGCGACCTATCCATCTGCTACGGGAGCAGGTCGTCCAACGCAGCCAGCTTCACGCCATAAAACATTTAATGTACAGCTTCAGAAGATTGGTACACTTCATCAAGTACCATATCAAGGGCTGCAATAATACTCGTTTTATGTCCCTCCTGGTCCATAGTTTGCAGAGAAGGCAACAAGGAAATAACTTGTGCTGCCAGATAGGTATCAGGCCAGCCACGCACACCTTCATCTACATTCTGTTGGACGGCAAGCATTGTTAACATCAGTTCTTTTTTATCTTCATCCAGAGTTTTATGAAATTCCTCAATGTAATGAAAAACTTCAAGAGAATCATGTTTGACACTTTCAACAAATTCAGTGTCAATCTCAACGTTATGATCCTTTACATAAGAATCCAGTAGTTCCAGAAAACGACGTTGTTCTGCTACAATATTGTTGATATTATCAGGATTTACCTGACAACGAAGTACCCACGGTGAAGCCAGTCCGTAAAGTTCTTCGATAGAAGCTGCGGGCGGATTGCTACTCAGGATATTCTCCACTTCGTTGTTAAATCGAGAAGTGACCTTCTTGACTACTTCCGACAGATTTTCGGATTCGTTGATAATTTCCTTGAAATTCACAAGGCAAGTTTTCAAATCTTCTCGTGCTTGGATTTTATTTTCAATTTCCCGAATGTCGATGTTTTCAACAGTCATCATGTTTTCCTCTCTTTGGTTTGGATTTAATGACAGTGCTCTTGATGCACAGTGAGTAAGATATGTCCCGACGCAAAAAGTTCAACCCGCCCCTGAGATTTTTGATACCACATTTTGTGTGGGTACCGTGTAGGTTAAACTGTGTTTTTATTTACCCGTATTTCTCTGTATATGTATTATATTATATATATAATATAATATTAAATATAATATATAATATTAATTATTATTATTAATATATTTATATAATATATTATATATATCTAATCTGTTTAGTTCCTTTGGGTCAATTCCGGGGCAATCTAGGACAATCTGTACGGGTATTCCCAACTCATCCCGTACTTTCCTTGCGGCCTTTCTCTGTTGCTTCCGCACTTCCGGGTTATCATTGTCGAACCACACCAAACACATTTCCGGCTTTTTGTCAAGCAAAAATTTTACTGTTTCTCCCTTGACACCGACAGTTAATTGTGCTAAGGCACACACTGGTAAATTTCTGTCAAGGGCAGTTTCAGCTACAACTATGCTTGATAAAATGTCTTCAGTCAAAATACAAAGACGCGGGTTATTTAATTCTCCGGCTTTGAATACAGTTTGTTTTTCTTTCAAGTTTGATAAATAACGCTTGGGATTGTTCATCCTGTAAATACATCCATCGATATCATTTACTGGTAGTTTTAACATGCCTTGCTTGGGCAAGTACTCAATTCCGTACTTGTTAATTTCCTGTTGATTGAGCATGCGGGTAAAGGCCACCATGTCTCCAGGCCACAAGGTCCGGTCACTGATACCCTGTACGGAACAATCAGGTAAGTTATTGATTTTCTTAGATTTTTCCCTCTGCTTGACAAGTGGGGAAAATTCTGCTAAGGGGATAAATGCCCTCTCATGACACCTGTGACAATACGCAAACCATCCTTTTTCTTCTCTGGTAATCTGCAACGACGGGCGGCTTTCTTTGTGACATTCATGCGGCCAATAAACAGAACGGCCCACTTCCATATGGGCCAGTTTTTGCCTGATTTCTTTTTTATTAATCATCCAATGTTCCCCATTGTTCCGCCATAGCTAAAGCTATTCCCAAATATGTTTTTGAACGGTCACGTTTACGTGTTGGACTTGGTCCCATTTTCCAAACACGTTGTTCCCTACCTTCAACTATATTTGTAGGCTTTAATTTTGGTACGTTATGCAGATATAATCCTGTCTTTTTTGTTTCACCGTGACCAAACTGCCACGGTTGAATATATTGTAATTCCCCGTCATGTAAATGTTGAAAAATTACAGACACAGGATTTTCCAGTACAACATGATCAGATTTTTGCAAAGCTAAATCCCATAATGATTTTGTCCATTCTATAGCTTTTAGTCTTTTGTTATGATAGGTCATTCCTTCTCCATACCACCTGTTACCGCTAACAGCCAGGGCAGTACAATCAGGATGCAAAATAATTAAATCCCATTTCCCGTTATTTTCCAATGTTTCTATAATATCACCTTGTATATGCCAGTCCGGATTTCCTCTTGTCGGCAACAAATCACAAGAATATGCCTCGTGCCCTTTTAACCTGAAGGCATTAGTGACTGTGCCGGATTCCTCACAGCCTATTAAAATTTTCATTTAGTAATCCTCCAATTCAATTCCTTCACTGTCCAACCAATCATTGAAACCTACGCGATAAGCTACTGGATCGGTTTCTTTCAGTGTTTGTGACGTTGGGTAGTAAATCCCTGCAATGTTTACGTCGCCGTAAACTTCATCCAGAAAATCATCATACAGTTTTTTAGCTTCATACTCGTACATGATAATCACCTCTCTTTTGTTTTATGGGTTTAATCAGCAGTATACCAACGTTTCAAGGTTACTTCTCTATCAGTAACCTGTACCAAGGTTGAATCATACGCTTGCGGCGGATAATCCGCAAAGTATTGCGCCTTGATTGTGTCCACGGTTTCGACCTTGGGGTTATATTGGAAAGTATCATAAATCCAAGGGCCTTCCTGTTTACGTTTTAACCATTTCATGATTATGTTCCTCCTGTGTTGTTTAGGGTTTCAAGGTGTTGGGTATGTCGTTCTGTTCAATCTTCAAGATTTGAGTGATAACGAAATACTCCGGCCCCGCTTTCCACATATTATTGGCAGGTTCATCAGTAAATTCCCCATTGCGGACATTAAAGATATGTCCCGTTTCCGGGACAATACCCAACATGGCCGCTAAAGGATGCGATTTAACAGCGACCAAATAATTTCCGTGTTTAGTATATTTTTCAATGTCTGAGAATGAGATAATTTTTTGTGGATTGTCCAAATCCAATTGGAAAACCTTCTTGTATTTGATATGTAATAGGTCCAATAGTTCATACTGTTGCATGTCTGACAATCCGTTTTTGGGAAAGTTTTTATCGACGTGCATTGTAGCGTTTACGGCACGGATCCAGGCCGTTTCTACTAATTTTTGTGGAGCATTATCAGGTAATACAGCCGACAAGGTACTAACTACAGGGCAAGGCATATCAATATGATATTTTTCACTCAAAGCATAAAATACTTGCGGATTCATGGTGTTGTTCCTTTCATATTGTTTCGGTTAGTTTGATGTGGCGTCCCTGCCGAATGTTCCATTGATTTTATTAATCAATGTCAAACAGTTCCTTGACTGCCCCATCTGCAAAGGCATGAGACAGCCATATGACAAGGAAAGATTGTACTCCGTGATTTGAATAGTCCAAAATGAGATACCACAATACGCCGAGTAATAATACTGTCAGATGGCGTTTGTAGTGATTTAAACGGGTTTTTATCTTGTTCATGGTACTGCCCTTTCTTTTTCATGTTTGGGTTACAAGGTCAGTTCCAAGGCAAAGGCCACAAGGGCACACAGCCCCGCCAAGGAACCGAACGGATCATGGTGGGTAATGCCGTCTAAAACCCATAAGACAGCAGATGCACCGATGAATATTGACACAATATCAATTCCTAGCATTTCCAATACCTCCCAATGTAGTAAGCATCGGTTTGCTTGTGGTCATCGTGGAACATGCTGCTAACTGCCTGAAGTTGTAACGCCCGGACAAAGAGCCGATAGACGCCGTGACGGCGAGCGTACATAGCAGCAGCATAAGATCCCCAATTATTGATGTTCTCTGCTGCCCGGATTGCGTGACAGGCTTCAACACTGTACTCATACATGGCTGTAACCCTCTTATGTTGGTTGCGGGTACTATAGTTTTAGACCAATGTGATGTAAGGTTCAAATGATATTTTTTAATACGTGGCCAGGCCTTGATAAATCGACGCTAATACCCCTTGGATAACCTTAGAAAAAATGTGCTACGATTACCCAATAGGGCAATTATTGAGTACAGGTGGTAGTGGTCACTAACCCCATAACCCGCATGAATACTGGCATTAGCATAATTTATGACAATCAGGGGGCATGATTTTGGCATACTTTACGCACGTTAGTGGTCACTAACTTATGCAAAGGCCATGCCAATCCATGTGCGCCCAATTGCAAATGAGAATGATTTGCATTAAGATTCCACCAGGAAGGGCTGACTATGAAAAAAGGCATAGGGGGCGGGGGGCATGCGGCCAATGTGCGGCCTGAGATAGCGGTCCAGCGAGAATTTTGGGAATTTTCAAAACTGGTAAATTTCCCTTAATCAGTGAATATTGTCACATAGGCTCTCAGAAGCTATATGAGAAGGTTTAAGAAGGGGTAATAGTAGGGTACTGGGTTTTGTACAAAGTCCTCTCAGACGGCTTCTCAGGAGGTCTGGTTGGGTATTTTGGAGGGAGTTTAGGGTTTAGGGTAAATCCAGGGATGGTTATTTATTATTTTATGGGTATTATTACTTTGGTAATATATTTTGTAAAAAATTTCATTTTTTGGTCAAAAATGGACATTTCGTGTGACATATATAGTAGAGGGTAATAAAAAATTTTTATTTGCGCTAGTTGCGCCTATAGGTTTCGTGGAATGATTAGCTGGTACGTCCTCAACCACGTTAAATAACAATCGGAAGCCAGTAACACTCAAATCCAGGCTCTGTCCGTGCCCACTGACAACCTGGCCCCGGGACATTAGGTCGTAGGGGGACGCTGAGTACCCTGTGTCGAGGATGATTAATCAGTTACCGGGCTGGAAAACTGGTAAATGTGATTAATCTAGACAGGACAATCATTGAAACAAGTCAAAATTATCTTGACGGCTCAATGGCGGTCCCGGGGGAAAAGGGGCTACTGCGCCTGAATGGAATATACACTGTAATAAAATCAAACACTTAAAGAATTATATGTCAAATCGTAAAAGAATTTATGGCAAACAGATCTTGTCCCGAGACGACGCCGAGAGTGAGCAACGGCAACTGGAAAAAAAGACCAAAAAGAAACCGGGCAAGAAGCTATCCAAGGCCAAAAGAGCAACCCTGTTGCGGGAAGCCTTGAGGCAAGGTTTTGAGGAAAAGCTACGAGAGGATTTTCTGGACGTAGTGGACGCGGTAGTTACAGCGGCCAAAGAAGGTAATATGAAGGCCGCACAGATGATTCTGGACCGTGTAGTACCCACTATTTCACATGAGTCACCAACTGACAAGAAGGGCATCCAGTCGGTAAATATCGTGATTGGCTCAGTGAATGGTTATGACGATCAACAACCAAAGGAACTGTCCATTTCACCTGCTGACGTGATTGATATGACTGATGAGTAACATAACCCTTGACATAAAACTGCATCCTGCGCAGTTGGAAGTATTTACTGATCCTCATCGGTTCCGTGTCCTGATGGCTGGCAGGCGCTTTGGGAAGACCGTACTAGCTAGGACTGAACTGATTACTGCTGTCTTGCAGGACTTTGATGACCAAGGCAGACCATTGAAACACACGGTTGTATGGTACGTAGCTCCATCGTACCCTGTAGCCAAGGAAATCATGTGGGAACCCTTGAAGGACCAGATGGCACCTGTAATCAGACGAGTCTCGGAAAAGGAGATGTGGATTGAGGCTATAAATGGCCGTCGTATCTACATCAAAGGTGCCGAGAAACCTGACAGTCTCCGTGGTCGTGGTGTCTCCATGATGGTCCTCGATGAAGTGGACAGTATGCGGGACAACCTGTGGGACGTAATTCTTCGCCCCACTTTGGCTGACGTACAAGGTAGAGCCTTGTTTATTGGTACGCCTGCCCCCGGCGGGGAACTTGCAAGATTCTACCAGTACGGAGAAGATCCTGAAATGCTGGACTGGAAAAGCTGGCATTTCTCCACGTTTGACAATCCGTTCATTGACAACAGTGAACTGGAAGACGCCAAACGTACAATGTCCAGTGCCGCGTATCAGCAGGAAATCATGGCTGATCCGAATGCAGTAGCAGGTTCAGCACTGGATCTGAGTCATTTGAAGTTCGCACCAAAATCTGTTGTTCCCGGCGTGAGACTTATTGCAGTGGACTTGGCCGGTTTTATGGACGAGAACACTGCCGCTCTTACTGCCAAAAAAGGTAATAAGAAGAAATTGAATACTGACGAAACAGCTATTGCCTTGGTGGAAGTGTCTCAGGAAGGCTGGTTTGTACACAAGATCATTCATGGTCGTTGGGGGGTACGGGAGACTGCACTGCGTATAATTCAGGCTGCACAATCATTCAAGCCTGTAGCTGTCGGAATCGAGCAAGGAGCTTTACGTAATGCAGTCTTGCCATATTTGAAGGACAATATGGTTAAACTTGGAGTGTTCCCTACATTGGTTGAACTCAAGCATGGTGGGACCAAGAAGACTGAACGAATTATTTGGGCACTTCAAGGCCGTTTGGAACATGACTCCATTGTTTTCAACAGTGAAGAAAATTGGGATGACTTCTTGAAACAGGCCAGGGCTTTTCCGCACCCATACATGCACGATGATTTGTTGGATGCCTTGGCGTACATTGATCAAATGGCCCCTGTAGCTCCAGTGGCCGCAGACAGATTCAGAACTAGCAACTTTACTCCGGTAGATGAATATGCAGGATACTAAAGACCTTACTTACAATTCAGAGCAAACAGACGCTCAGACAATTTCACCACAGCAATCCCTGATTAACTGGATTCTGTCCCGTGTACGCAGCTGGCAAGACGTGCGTGACCGGGAATTCAAGGAAGATTGGGAAAAGTTTTATTTGATGTGGCGTTGTCGTTTTGACAATAAGCTACGTTCTCGTGTTGAAGAGAGGTCCAAGATTGTATCTCCTGCATTGATGCAGGCTATTGACGACAACATTGCTGAAATTGAAGACAGCCTGTTTTCTACAGACAGCTTGATGGATCTGATTGATAATTACGGAGATCAGGACAACACGGACATTATGAAACTCCGTGAGCTTCTGCGGGAAGATATGGACAATCAGAACGTAGAAGATGCCTTGAAGGAAATCATTACCTCTATGGTAATTTATGGAACAGGGATTGGTAAAGTTGTACTTGAGGAACAAAAGTACTATGAAATGCAGGTTGTAAACAATGTTCCTCAAACTATTCAGGATTCCAAGTTTGTAGTAAAGGTAATTCCAATTCACCCTGAAGAATTTGTTATTGATCCTGCTGCACGTTCTATTGATGATGCTCTTGGTATGGCTCATGTAACCATTGTACCAAAGCACTCAGTAGAGACCAAAATGAGAGAAGGCGTGTACGCCAATATGGACATTGGTGGTATGTCTCAAGGGTATCCTACTCCTGAATTGTACAAACAACCACAGGAAGGGGATAATCCGGTAAATTATGAGGACCAAACCAAGATCATTGAATATCATGGTCTTATTCCAAAGAAACTTTTGTACAACGCACAGTTCGGTACTGATGTAACTGAAATCAGTGACCTTCTGGCAGAAGGCGAATCAGAACGTCTTGCAGACGTATTTGACGAAGGCCCGGAAGAAATGGTTGAAGCAATTATTACTATTGCTAATGACCAGTATCTACTCCGGGCTGTAGAAAATGAATTTATGATGAAGGACCGCTGCTTCATTGCAGCAGTTTATGAAAAGATTCCCAATCGGTTTTGGGGACGCGGCATTGGGGAAAAGGGTATTAATGTAGCCCGCGCCATTGACGCAGAACTTCGCGCTCGCATTGATAGCATGGCACTTAGTCTGTCTCCCATGCTTGGTATCAATGCAGCAGCACTCCCGCCGGGAGCACCAGTCCCGAAGGTGGCACCGGGAGAAAGTCTGCTCTTCAATGGTGATCCTAGCGTGGCACTCAAGGAAATCCGGCTCTCCTCTGTCGGCCCCGAGTCTTTTAATCAAACGTCTGAGCTTCGTCAGATGTTACAGCAAGCTACTGGCACACTGGATATGACTCGTCCAGAAGGGTACGCAGGTGAGAAGACTGGTGTTATTAATGCTGCTCTTATGCAACCTGCAAAACGAGCCAGTCGTGTTGTACACAATGTAGAGAACATGCTTATTAAACCTCTTGTGTACAAATTGGCATGGCGTTATATTCAGTTTGATCCCATGCGGTATCCTGCTACGGATGTAACTTTTAGAGTCAAAACCCGTCGTTCGGCCTTGTCTCGCCAAATGCAGGCACAGGAGTACTCAAATCTTCTGTCTACTGTTCCACAGGACAGTCCTGCTTATTATATTCTATTGAAAGGGATTTTTGAGAATAGTTCTATTCCTGATCGTGAGCAGGTTATCGCTATTATTGAGCAAATGATGCAGATGCAGCTTCAGGCTCAAATGCAGCAGCAACAAGCTGATCCTGTTATCATGGCACAACTTGAAAAGATTGCTGCTGAGATTGAAGCAATTAAAACTGATAATAACCTTAAACTTGCCAAGTTCCAGGTTGAAACTGCTCTCAAGGAAGAAGATCTTGCAATCAAGCGTGAAAAGATTGTGCTTGATAGTAAACTGGAAGCTGCAAATATTGAGCAGGACGCTATGACCACTCAGGCGCAACTTGCAATGCAAGCAGACGAAATGCAATTTAACCGTCTCAAGGAACTGCAAGCTATGGTAGAACAAACTGCCAAGAAACTTGAACAACAATCTAATGTTGTATCCAAGAAAATCAGGATTATTGAAGATGACATGGGTAATCCGATTGGTGGTGAAGTAGAAGAATATGACTCTAATGGTAATCTTGTTGGTACAAAGAAAATTGATTTAACTGATTTGGAGAAATAAATTATGGCTGTAGCATATAGTACAACTGTTCGTAATAATCGCCTTACTCAAATTGCAAATGCTGTTGATGGTGGTACTGGTGCGGGTATCTTGACCATTTATGATGGTACTCGTCCTGCTACTGGCGGAACTGCAACTAATGCTTTGTCTCAGCACACTATGTCTGATCCGGCCTTTGGTACTCCTTCTAGTGGTTCCATGACCGCTAATGCGATTGGTAGTGCCACTGCTTCCGCTACTGGTACTGCTACTTGGGCACGTATTACCGATAGTGCCGGTACTTTTGTATGTGATATGGATGTAGGTGCTACTGGTTCTGGTGCGGAACTTGAGCTTGATAGTACCAGCATTACTTCTGGGCAAACTGTGAACATCAATAGTCTGGTTATTAATGAAGGTAACGCATAATGCTTAAAAAATATTTGTGGAATATTCTGATTTCTATTGATCAGTTTATAAATACCTTGTTCGGAGGTGACCCGGACGAAACCATTAGTTCTCGTCTTGGTAAAATGTACAAGAAATCGACATTTGCTTATATTGTGTGTAAATTCTTGTCTTTTTTCGACAAGAGACATTGTGAAAAAGCTATTGAAGCAGATGAAGGTAAAGATTCGGTGGTCAAATAATGGCTTGGTACGCAGTATACAATACTTCTGATAATTCCCTTGTAAGTATCGGGCAAGTAGTCGCTTCTGATACAGAGCTATCCGCCAAAGGGTATGCTTCTGCTGGGCCTTTTGATTTTGATCCTCGTCAGCCGGGCTATCAGTGGAACCCATCAACGCTTACATTTGATGTTGTACCGATCCCTCGTTCACCGATTTCGGTGCAAGCATTCTTCGACCGTTTTACTGACGCAGAACTCGGCGCGATCATCAATGCGCGGGACAACTCAACAGATCCGAATGTGCAAATCACGCTTAAGGGCTTCTTTGAGCGGTTGTATGCTGCGAACGAAGTGAATCTCGATTCACAACGAATCATAAATGGACTTGATTATCTCGTTGCTCAAGGGCTCCTTGATTCTACACGACCATCGGAGATCCGGGCATGAGTCATCTGTCACTATTGCATACTCCTAGTGCTATTTTGGAGGATGGTACAGATACTACAACCTCTGCTGCTGTTACTGTTAATACAGGAGCAAGTTCTTGGGGCAGTTGGACTGAACTTGTTCCTAGTACAGCAACACATACGAATAAATTACAGCTTCGTTTTTGGCCTTATGCTTTATATGATAATGATACCAATGCTACAAAATGGAGTTATGTACAAATTGGTATTGGCGCAGCAGGTTCAGAAGTAGTTATTCTGGATAAAATTTCTATTCAAGGTTATATGGGATTTCAAACTTATGTTTTTGATGTTGATATTCCTAAAGGATCTAGAGTAGTAATTCGTATTGCTAGTGCCAGTGCACAAGCATATAAAGCATCTGTTCTTTTGTGGAATCAACGTAGTAGTAAACCTGTCCACATTATAGACTCATCTTATACAGAAGCAGGTAGTTCTCCGGCCAATGCCCCTTCTCAAAATCTGGCAACACCAACTGCTGATAATACTTGGACAAGTTGGACAGAGCTTGTAGCTTCTGCTAGTGAAGATGCCACAGAGATTATGTTAATGATAAATTCTTATAATAGAACTGGTGGGGAAGGGGAGGAAAATTTGCTGTTCCAATTAGGCAAGGGTGCTGCTGGATCTGAGGTTGCTGTGGATTCTTCTACCTTTCCACATTTTATGGCTAGTTATTCAGATTATGTTTTTGCTTACAAAACAGTAATACCTTTCAAAGTTACAGCAGGAGAGCGTATTGTAATTCGTTGGCAAGATGATAATTGGACAGCACATACTGCATATGATATGCGTTGTATGTTTATGTTGTTTGGAGATTAACTTATGGCTGTTGTAGCAAGCGGGACAATTACACCAACAACTGTTGGTACTGAAGAACAAATTACTAGTCAGACTAATGCTGGTTATTACCATGCTGTTATTGACATTTCAAATCTGGCAAGTGGAGAACAAGTAGAAGTCACTATCCGTAAAAAAGTACTTTCTACTGATAGTATTGCAGTTGGTTCTGTTGCTGGTACCGTATTCAAAGATACGTTTGATTATGATGACGCACAAACTATTCCTGTACGTGAACTTCCGCCGATCCACTCAGAACATGAATATTTGTTATCTATAAATCAATTAAACGGTACTGCCAGATCCTTTAAGTATAGTGTAGATACACCTTAATGTATTATTGGCTTATAATCCCTCCTGCTGTCACATCTACCAGTGGTAGCGGAGCAATAAATGGTTCAGGAACCATTACAAACCAGAATGATACTATCACTTCCAGTGGTACTGTAATTGTTTCTGGTACTAGTAATATAAATAATGCCAATGATGCAATTACTGCTAATGGTGCGGTAATAATTAATGCTGATGGGAGTGTCACCAATGCAGGTGATACTATCACAACAATCGGTTCAGTAGAAGTTACTGGTACTTCCAGCATTGATAATAATAATGATACTATAACTGCTAGTGGTACTGTTCAAAGTGGTTATATTGGAAATGCCACTATCAATAATGCAGACGATACTGCATCTGGTTCTGGAACAGTTATAATCTCTGGTCAAGGAACTGTTAATGAATCTTCTGATTGGATTGACGGTTCTGGTACTGTTCCAAGAACTAATGTTGTTGGTGGCAGAAGCGTACAAAGAAAAAAGAAAACAGAAGCGGAGCTTAGAAAAGAATTTATACAACGATACCCGACTCTGGCCCCTCTTGTCACTGCTACCAAAGCAGACATACTTAAAGTAGAAAAAGCAGTAGAAAAACAGCAACCTGTTTCTGATAGTGCCCTTTATCATGCTCTTACCAGAGAAATTGATCTCTATCTTAAAGCAATAAAATTTCTTAAGCAGCAACAGCTAGTAAAAGCAAGGGCAAAGAAACGGCTCTTGGAAAAACTTGAAGAAGCAAAACAAATACAACAAAAAGTACAAAAACAACAACAAATCAAACGTCGCAAAGCAATTCTTATGATATTGGAGGCAGCATAACATGGGTGAAAATGAGCAACTTGTAGAGGATCTTCTGGAACTTACTGCACATCCTAAATGGGAAGTATTTGTAGAACAAGCCACGTTACGAATGGAACAAATCAAAGAGACTGCTCTTTTTGTAGAATCCTTTGAAGAACTTAAACAACTTCGTGGTGAATATGAAACTCTGGCTCGTCTTGCTAATACACGAGAAGTAATGAAACAAATCCGTGATAATTATAATGAGGAGCAGGAATATGAAGGTCTTTGACAAGGAATGCCCAAACGGGCATGTAAATGAATATTTTGTTCATGACAAAGATGAACAAGTATTGTGTAAACAATGCGGCGAAGTCTGTACAAAGACTCTCCTAACCGCAACCAACTTTTCATTGGATGGAACCGATTACGCCTTCCCCACAGCCGCGATGAAGTGGGACAAGAGGCACAGCCTGGAAGCTGTACAAAAGAAAAAACAGCGGCAGCAAGAAGTATAACCAGATAAGCCATAAAGGCTCTGGTTTGTATTAACCACACCACAATCCCTAGGAGGACGGTAACATGACGATTGAAAACGAAGCCAAAGTAGATGATCTGATCTATAATCCTGATAATCAACCTATTAAATTCGACGAGGAACAAACAGGAGAAGAACAACAGAATACTGAAGCAGAAAATAATGTTTCTGATAATGATTCTGTTGAGAACAACGAGACTAATCAGGAACATGAAATTGAAATTCCTGAAAAATTTAAAAACAAGTCTCTAGAAGACGTAATTAAATCCTATGTTGAACTCGAAAAAGAATTTGGCAGGAAGAATCAGGAAGTTGGTGAACTTCGTAAACTCACTGATCAGATTCTTCAACAGTCTTTGGCTGAAAATCAATCTGTCAATTCTTCTGCTCTCAGCCAAAATGATGAGCTTGATGATTTTGATCTGTTGGACAATCCGATTGAAGCAGTTGAAAAACTGGTTGAACGGAATCCGAAACTTCAACAGATTGAACAGGAACTTCGGCTGACTAAAGCAGAACTGGCGCAGAAACGGTTGAATGAACTGCATCCTGATTATCAACAGATTATTCAGGACGCAAGTTTTCAGCGATGGGTATTTGAATCCCCTGTCCGCAAACAACTGTTCCTGCAAGCGGATCGTGAATACGACTTTGAAGCTGCAAATGAGCTTCTGAACTGGTATAAATCTTCCAAGAAGATCGCCACTGAAACTCGCAAAACCGAGGCTGAAAAAGTCTCCAAGAAAGTCACAACCGAGTCCAAAGGGACCGGCGGCACGGAGAATAACAAGCCTGTCTTTAGTCGTAAGGAACTGATCCGCCTCCGTGTGGAAGATCCTGCCCGTTATCGTGAGCTTGAACCTATGATCATGGAGGCTTACGCTGAGGGGCGTGTGCGTTAAACAAACCAAGCTAATAGGAGGTAATTAACAATGGCTCTTGGTACTAATCACGTAACCGCGACTCGTGCGGCTACCTTCATCCCTAGCCTGTAATTTGGGGATGTAAAACCTGTTCTGAAAAACTGGAAGCGGACTTCGGGTGCCGTAACCAGAGGGAACCTTAAGTACAACACCGCAGTTCACTACGGAGGGTAGTATGAAGCGAATAAGTTGGAAATATTTAGCTGGATTGATTGACGGAGAAGGTTGCATAGACGTACAAGTAACAAAAGGAGTATATGTACGTCCCCGCCTTCGTATTCAAATGACAGTCGCTGCAAATGAGCTTAAAGAAATACTTTTAGCTAATTTCAAAGGGACTGTTCATTACGATGGGAGAAAAGCCAAAAACCCTGCTTGGCAGGATTCATGGACAATCTCCTGGGATGGATATACAAGATCTTGTGCCATTCTTAGAAATGTCGTCAATCATCTTATAGTAAAAAAAGAGCAAGCACGTTTCTGTCTTTGGATGGAAAGAAACGTCAAAGGAAAGCAAGTCAGTACAGAAGTACGGGACGCTATCCGGGAAGAGCTCAAGCTAATGAAAAAGGACCCGCACAGACTAAGTGAACAGGCGCAAAAGAGAATAACTGCTCTTTTGTGATGCGATAGTCGAGCCAGTTGAAAAACTGGTAGGAATGGTGGTCCGATGAGATCGTGGCTAGTCGTGAAAAGAAACTGGTGATGGCTAATCTGGTCAACAAAATCACCCACGGCAAAAACAAAGGTGACACCATCCACATTCCGGCTCCGGTACGTGGTGATGCCTCTGCCAAGGTAGCAGAAACCGCAGTTAGCTTCATTGCCAACACTGAAGGTGAAGTAACTGTCACCATCGACAAGCACTATGTGTATGGTCGTGTGATTGAAGACTTCACTGACGCTCTGGCACTGACTTCGCTGGCCAAGTTCTACACTCAGGACGCTGGCTACGCTCTGGCTCGTCAGGTTGACAATGACATTTTTGCCCAGCTTGAAAGCCTGCAAGGTGGTGCTGCTGCCGGTACTGGCGCCTGGGGTAGTGCAGTAATTGGTGGTGACGGCTCTACCACCTGGGATGCTACTGCCAATACCAACACTGGTAACGGTAGTGCAATCACTGATGCCGGTCTGCGTCGTATGATCCAGACCCTTGATGATGCTGATGTGCCGGATACTGACCGTGCTCTGGTCATTCCCCCGGTAGAGCGCAATAACATCATGGGTATCTCTCGGTTCACCGAGCAGGCCTTTGTTGGTGAGGTTGGTGGTCAGAATACCATCCGTAATGGTCGGATTGGTAATCTGTACGGTGTGGAAGTGTACGTAACTTCCAATTGCCCCACCATCACCGCTGCCGACTCCAGCACTCAGTATCGTATTGGTGCTCTCGTACATCGTGATGCCATTGTGTACGCTGAGGCTATGGGTGTCCGTGTTCAGACGCAGAACAACGTAGAGTATCTCGGCACTCTGCTGGTAGCTGATACCATTTATGGTGTTGGTGAACTGCGCGACGATCACGGTCTGGCTATCGTCGTACCCGCCTAATCCAGGTTAGGCACTAACCAGTGGTAACCCTGCCCCCACTTTGGGGGTGGGTGTTTACCCAACTAATCAAGGAGATTTATATGAAATTCATGCACCCGGAAACCAAAGAAATCTTTGAAGTACCTGATGCGCATGGACAAACCCTGTTGGAACAAGGGTTTTATAAACGAGTAGAGGACACCGTAGAAGTTCGCCGTAAACCGGGGCGTCCTCGTAAAAATGAACAAGTAAACGGTGGCTAATAATGACCTTTTTGGAACTTGTAAATAAAGTTCTTATACGTCTTCGTGAGAATACGGTTTCTTCCGTATCTCAAAATGATTATTCCACCATGATCGGTGAATTTGTCAATCAGGCTAAAAACTTGGTTGAAGACCGTTGGTTATGGCAAGCCCTCAAAAACAAGGAAACTATTGCTACTGCCAGCGGCACGTATGAATACACTCTTAGTGTAGCTGACCGTAAAATTCAACCGCTTCAAATGTTTCTACCAGACAAGAAACTAGAACTTGTGCAGTCCAATTTGCCGTACATCAGGCACGGCATTGAAATCGAACAATTACAATCTGTACCTACCAAATACGTAATCTCAGGGCAGGATTCCAGTGGTAATATCAATGTCTGGTTATATCCGATTCCTGATGATACGTACACGATTGATTTTTATTATTTTGCAGACCAACCGGAACTTACCAATGATACTGATCGGCTGATTGTTCCTGCCCTTCCAGTGATTCTTGCTGCTACTGCTTTAGCTTTGGAAGAGCGTGGTGAGGATACTGGTCAGTCACCCAACACTCTTTGGGCACAATATGAACGTTCTATTGGTGCTGCCATTATTCGAGATGTGGAAAGTACTGTAGATAATTACTCTTTTGATGCTGGACAACTTATCTGATGGCTGAACAAATTGTAAATATATCAATTCACAATCCAGGTAACAAAGGTATCAACAGTGAATCCGCTGTATTGATGGATCCTTCCTGGGCTGAGGAACTTGTGGATTGGGTTTACAATGGTTTTTCTGAGCTTCAAATCAGAGAAGGCTATAAACATATAGCTGACACTACTTTCTCTGATCCAATCAAATCTATTTATGAATATACCGATGATTCTGGTATAACAAGAATTATTTGTGGTGCTGGTACCAAGATTTATTCAGTGGACAGTCTTGGGAACACTACTGATGTAACTGGAACCGTCACAGCAACAGATGGTAACTGGCAGTTTGCAACTTTTAATGGGACTTGTGTTGGTTATCAATCTGGACACGCACCTATTGTATTGCCAGATAATTCAAGTACATTTGCCCCTGCAACTGGTACGCAATACAACGGCTCCATGTGTGTAGTAGCAGGTGGGCGCATATGGACTGTGTACAATAATACTCTGCATTACAGCGATCTTCTCATTAATGATTATGGTACTGGTTCCTCTGGTTCATTTGATTTGGATATTTATTGGCCCAAGGGCAATGACACTGCTGTAGCTCTTGCTGAGCACAATGGCTTGCTTATTGTCTTTGGTCGGGAAAGCATCATCATTTACCAAGGATACGATGATGTATCAACCATGACTCTGCAAGACACTATTGCCAGTATAGGCTGTATTGCTCGGGACAGTGTGCAGTCTACTGGTATGGATATTACTTTTTTGTCCAATCTTGGATTGATCAGTCTTGGTCGTCTTATTCAAGAGAAATCTCTCCCCGCCAAGGAATTATCCCGTAACATCCGCAAGGACATGATTCGGGTTATCAATGCAGAACCTAACAAGGACGCAATTAAAGCTACGTACTATGCTAGTTATGGCTTGTACGCTATCTCCTTCCCTCAGACACAAATTATGTACTTGTTGGATGTAACTAATCCTTTGTCTGACGGTACATATAAAGTTTTGTCATGGTCACTTTATCCAAGTGCCATGTTCTTTAGTCAGGATTCCAATAGTTTTTATCTGTCACAAGACACGGGGTACTTACAGAAAATCACCGGAACACAAGATGGAGTAAATTTTAGTGGTTCAGGCGGAACTGACATTAATCCACGGTACAAGTCAAACTGGACTGTATTATCTCCTGACCTGACTTCAACAATCAAGATTGTCAAGTCTTTGAAAACTACTACTATGGGGTCAGGCACCTATGTCACTCTTGGAGTAGCCTATGATTTTCTTGATGTTTTTCACGAAGTAGTCGCTACATCGACTGCTCTCTCAACTCCTTCTGTGTATGGGACTGCCACATATGCAAGCAGTACTTATAGTGGCTTGTTCTCACAACAGGAAAACAGAGCAAACATGAAATCATCTGGGCAAACAATTCAAATAAAACTGGAAGCCCAATCTGTAAGTAAAAACTATACTCTTAAACGAATTGACGTTAGACTCAAGGTAGGTAAACTAGTATGAGTAATTATTCAAATACTTTCAATGGTGCCAATAAAGACGCAACCAATGCCACAATTTTTGGTGCTGATTTTGATACTGAATTTGATAATATCGCTACAATGTCCACTACCAAGGCGGATAAGGTAGTTACTCCTGTTGCCAATAATATCCTTATTATGGATTCCTCTGGTAATTTATCCGATGGGAATATACAAGTTAGTGCATTGTGGCACAGTGGCAACGATGGTTCCGGTAGTGGACTAGATGCTGATTTATTGGACGGTTATCACGGGAGTATTTGGGTTCCTGTCGGAGTAATCCAAGCCTTTGCAGGCTCAACTTCTCCATCTGGATGGCTAGAATGTGATGGTTCAGCAATTAGTAGAACTACTTATGCAGATTTATTTGCTGTAATTGGAACTACTTTTGGTGCCGGTGACGGTTCCACTACATTTAATCTTCCTGATCTTCGTGGTGAATTCATCAGGGGCTGGGATAATGGAAGAGGAGTAGATGCTTCTAGGGCGTTTGGTAGTAGTCAATCAGATCAAAATAAGAGTCATACACACACTGCAACAATAGACAGTGCGGGTGCTCATACTCATACAATATCTGAAAACGATCTTAATTCTCAAGGGGGCTCTGGAAGGGCTATGTCTAATAGCTCCTCTCAAACAGGTACTCAAACTACCAGTAGCAATGGTACACATACGCATACCATTACTATAGACAATGATGGTGGGACTGAAGCTCGCCCTCGTAACATTGCTTTGATGTATATTATCAAATACTAAATAGAGGTGTAAATAATTATGGGACCGTTTGGTAGTTTTCTTGTTGGTGCTGCTGGCAGCTTACTTGGTGGGCTTCTTGGTGGTGGCGCTGAGTCTGGTCGCCAAAGCCAAACTCAGAACACATACACTCAAGCAAACCCCTTCAGCTATGATACTGGCTTATTTAGTGGTAGTTGGAAAAAAGGCAAGGGAGAAGTCTCTTTGTCTCCTGAGATGCAGCAATTACTTGACTACAATCTTATGAATAGCTTGGCTACCACTCCGAGTGTCATGCTGGAAGCCAACGCCATGAAGCAGGGCTTTGGTTCTAATCTGTTATCATATAATCCGACTGTCGCGGCTCAACAGCTTTACAGCAAGCTTGCTCCCGCTCGTGAACGAGATTTTATGAATCAGTATTTGGGCCTGGAAAACAGATTGTTTAGTCAAGGTCGCCTCGGCAGTTCTGGTAATTTGTCTGGTCAGGCCGACTTGGAAGCATTGTTCAGAGCACAGGAAGCTCAACGAGCACAGGATATGTTCAAGAGTTATGGCTTGGCACAAGACACTCAACGTAATTTGTTTGATCTTTATTCCTCTGCTGCGGGACTTCCCTCCGCTGTGTCTATGGCTAATCTTCAGCCTTTGTTTGCTATTCAAACAGCTTCCTTGCAGCCTATGGGCCTGTTTGGAGAACTAGCTGGTTCCCGTGGCACTCAAACCGGGACAACCACTTCTTATGGTCCTTCTGGACGTTATATGCTTGGTGCTGGCCTTATGAATGCCGGTGGCAGTATTATGGGCGGAGCATTGCCCAAACTCTTTGGTTAAACGGGGTAATAAATAATGGGACTTCTCTCAGCAAATGAATTGTTTAATCAATGGCTTTCTCAGAATAAACCGAATCCTAGCGTAGCCCTGCAAATTGATCCTATGATGGCCGCAGGTATTAATGCGGCTGAAAAACTTGGGCTTGGATTGGCTGGTTTATTTGGTGCTGATGTAGTGCCAGAAGAAATTAAACGCCGTCGTCTTACTGAGCAGGCCCTTAAAGGTATTAATATGACAGATGAAAAATCCTTGGCACAGGCTGTTCAGATTGCCTTGGCTAATCAGGACTATCAGATGGCTGATGACTTGTTCAAGAAATATCTTGATCTGCGAGGGGTGGCTGTGGACCAAATGCGAGCAACACGGCCTCGTAGCACTGCTCGTCCAAGGTTTACAAAAGATTATGTAATGAACTCTAATGGAGTAACTTTGACTCGTTTGTATTCTCCTGATACAGGTGAAGTAAGGTACATAACTCCTGAGAACAAGGTTCTTACTGGAGAACAGGCGAGTAAAATCTATGGAACGCTATCCCCTGTAAGTAAGAACCCTCCAGAAGGGACCAGCCCAACTATTATCGAAGATAACTTGAAAAATTATCTGGACTCCAATGCTGGTTATGGTCCTATTTCACAAGACGTAGCAAGTCTATTTGCTAAAGATATTAGTAATTTGCTGCGTAATGATACCGCAATCAGAACTGTTTACGGTCAACGAGGGTTATTCGATATTCTAACCTCTGTTATGGATGAAGTAGTAGGCGGCGGAATAACTTTGGGAGGCCTACTGCCTAAAGAATGGAAGCTTGACCAAGAAGAGATCAATCTTATTAATAAAAAATTCAATCAGAGAATTAATGAAATCAAGAAGGAGCTATACAAAAATGATGCACAAAAATCAAAACAGAAAAAAGCAAAAACGAAAAAGACAAAGAAAACAGAAAAAGTAAAATCACAGTTCTTTGAACAAGTAGATAATGAACCCGTCGGTGGAGTAACTACTCTCACTGTAGATGACCTTATGAGGTTTGCACAATAAATGCGTGTTCGTTCAAAACGTACTGGCCTCGTTTACGAGGTTCCTGACAATGTCACTCCTGAAGTCCTTGACAAAGGATTGAAGGGTTATGAAGACCTGTTGATCAAAAAACAGGAACAGGAAGTACAACGGATTGCTAAAGAAGGTATTACTCCACAAGAAGCTGCTGCTCCTATTAAACAAGAATTACAAAATCTGAAAGAAGGAGATTATCTAGGTGCATTAAGTCTTTTTAGCAAAGCTGGAGTAGAAGGGGCTACCAGCTTCCTTAAAAATTTGGCAATCAAAGCTCTGCCAGAGAGTATCGCGGATGAAGCTGTAGCTTTTGGTAAGGGCCTGAAAGCAGGGGCGACTAGTCTAGAACGCGGTATAGCTGACTTGTTTGGCCTGGATGTTCCAAAGGAACTGGATAAAATTACCAGCGAAAATCAACTTTTGCAGGCGGGAGATGAGTACAGTGGTAGCACTTTTACAGGTGAACTAACTGGCTTATTCCTCGATCCAACAGGTTTGGCTATTGGTAAACTGGCTGTTCCTGGTAAACTGGTAGAAAATCCAGTCCTTAGAACCGCACTCAGCACTGGTGTACAGGGCGGAGCATGGGGTGCCCTCGGTTATACTCCCTTTGATGACCGGGCTGAAAGAGCAGGAATGGGTGCCTTGGCAGGCTTGGCTGGAGGTGCAGCTATCGCCAAAGGCACACAGGCCTTAGAAAAACTGCCAGAAAAGCTAATGGAAAAGACAGTAAATAAGGCGCAAAAGGAACTAGTTGCCCGCATTGCTCTCGGAGAACAGCCCTCCGCTGCCATGAAAGCTGTACGTGCTGCGTACAAGATCGGCAAACGGCCTCTCAGGGTTCCCAGCCGTCAAGATATTGCTGCCAGCAAGGCAGATTGGAAGACTGCTGCGGCCCTTCTGAAGACTCCACAATATCGGGCACAACAGGAAGTATATGCCCGTGTAGCTTTTGGGGAAGCTCAGAAAGACGCCGTAGCTGCTGCTCGGGCTGCTACTGGTTACAAAGGGCCTCTTCGTATCCCTGTAAATCCTGAAGTAGCACAACGTAACTACGATAAAATGCTTGAAGCAGCAACTCCTGTCCTGCGGTCTTTTACTTTTGCTGATCCCAAAAGTGGCAAACTCTCTGACAAATTGTTTTGGAAGCTAAAAAGACAAATTTCCAAGATTGCTTATCCTTTTGAAGATGCTCTTGCAGACTTTAGTCCCAAGGTTTTCAATGCGTTTCGTCGTTCCAACAACAAAGCTAAACTTCTTGAAGCTAACTTGTTTCAACAACATGCCCCACTGGATGATTGGCTGCAAAAGGCTTTTCCAAAGTTGAACAAATCTTTGCAAAAAGAAGTACAAGATGCCTTTATTGACAATACTGTACCTGAGTTACTGGCAAAATACTCTGGTACAAACAAACTCAAAGGTTTGGAAAAAGCGTGGCAACAAAGTTCAAGAGCTTTTGCTACGGAAGCTCAAATCATGAAGGGACTTGGGACCAATCTGGAAGTAAATTCAAATTATTTCCCCCGCGCAGTAAAAGACTTTGAAGGGTTTACAAAAGCCTTGGAAGACATGCTGGCAAAACGCGGTGTACCCAAGGAAAGACTTGCTCAAGCTTTGGCAAAGTGGGAAGACAAGTATCAACGAGCGCCAGGTCCAGATGAGCTGGAGGCTATTGCATGGTCCTTGGTGCAAGGTAAAGAATTTACACCTACTCGTACCTTCCTGCAAGGCAGAAAATTTGACAAAGTCCCTGAAGAACTGAAGCCTTTTTATGCCGGGCCTCGGGAAACCTTACACACACATCTAAAGCAGGTCAGTGATGAATACGCAGATAGAATGTTTCTCAACCTTCTTGGCGGTAAAGTAAAAGGCAGTACAAAACTCGAATTGAACAAAGAGATCCTTGCCAAGATCCTGTCCCGCAGTATTCCTGAGTCCTCGGTAAACAAAGCCAAGGAGGCCGCTGAGCGGTATATGAAGTATATTGCAAACAGGGACGCTGGTATGGATCGAGGCTTGCAGATAATCAAAAACGGTATTTATGGACTTACTATTGCCAACCCTCGGGCAACAATGACACAGCTAATGGACGCTGGCCTTGGCATCTACAAACACAGCTTACGGGACATGACCAAAGCTGCTGCTCGTGGTATCTTGAGCAAGATTTTCAAGAACAAGTCTGTAGTTGATCTGGACCGAGACTTTGGTTTGCACCAAATTGGTGAAGAATTTGTTACTAGGCAAGGACTTGACCGCAGGCTTTTGGAAACTGGTCTAAACATGGCTGGATTTACAAAACTTGACCGGGCCATGAAAGTAGCCAATTCAGAAGCAGCTATGACTAAGGTCAAACGTCTGTTGGAAAAAGATCCCGTAGCTTTCTATAAAAAATGGGAACCGTACTTTGGCAAAGACATTCGTATTGCCGTACAGGCGGTAAAAAACTGGAAGCCCGGAACTGAGCCACACCCCTTTTTGAAAGAAATTGCTCTCAATGAACTACTGGATATTCAGCCATTGACTATGGCTCAGATGCCCCTTACTTATATTGCCAACCCGAATAGCCGTATTCTGTACACTCTGCAGACCTTCCTGTTGCGTCAAACTGGCTTCCTGCGTCGAGACATTTATAAGGAATTTCAAGCAGGCAATATTAAGGCAGGTATGAAGAAAACATTTTCGTATCTTGCTGCTATGCTTGCAGTAGGTGTTCCTGTGTCCATAGCAAAGGACGCTTTGGTAGGGAAAATCAATGATAAAAAATTCTCGGAACATGTAGCCAATGCTTTTCTCAATAGCGTGGGCCTCGCAAAATCAATCCTGTCTGGAGAACAACCTACAGATTGGGTGGCTGATCCAAGAGAAATTATTACTTCGTACTACAAAGATATTAAAGATAGTCCTGATTATGTCAAACCTATTGCGTGGATACCGTTCTTTCGTCCGTGGATACATGAAATGGCTAAAGAAAATCGAGAATGGAATAAAAAACATAATTGAGAGTACAAAAGATGAGTTCTGAAATTACTAAAGGCTGGCATCTTCGTAAGGATGTGACAATAGGTAATATTATTGTCACTATTGGTCTTATCATTACTTCTGTCACAGCTATTGTAGCTTTTGACAGACGTATAACTATCCTGGAACAACGGCAACAATACTTGTCAGAAATTATGTCCATGCAAAATAATACTATTCAAAGGCGCATGGATCGTATCGATAACAAGCTGGACAAGATAGAAGAACTACTTAGGGAAAAATATGAAAGCAATCGTTAATATCTTACTGTTGTTGTTAATTCCGATTCTCGGTTATACTAAAACAGAAAGGGATTATGTCAAAGACGATTGTGTTGGCACAATAGAATACGTTTTACCAGACAGAACAAGAGTAGATTGCCTGACAGATTATGTTGCTTGGGAATATGATTATGCTCACAAATGGTATGAAGCTGTCGGACAGGCATTATATTATGCCATGTGGACCGGGAGAATAGGAGGAGTAGCATTAATTGCTGACTACAAGGATATACGATTTATTCAACGAGCAAAATTAACTATTGAACATTACAACTTGCCAATTAAACTTAAGGTGGTAAACAAATAATGTTACAGATTATCCCTGCATTACTCGGCGGCTTAACCCGACTTGCCGATAAACTTATTGTTGACAAGGACAAAAAAGCAGAATTTGCTTTCAAGAGTCAGGAAATGACACACGAATTGTCCCTTAAACTCTTGGATATGAAGACTTACCCGTGGATTGACGGGCTTGTTAAACTTGCTTATGCCAGTGGAGCAATCGTAAAAGGGTTATTTCGCCCCATTGTATCTGCGGGGCTTATTGGTTATGCCCTTTATGACCCCACTGTAATAGATAAATTACACAATATGGGAACCGTAGGGGACGCGATTCTTACCGCAATCTTCGGTAGTTTCCCCGGCTGGATGGTTAGTCGCCACGTTGAGAAAAAACAGAAACAACAAAAGACAAATGATAACTTTGAGGATTAGGGCGATTAACTGGCCTGACCTGAAATTTCCTCCAATTAATCTATGGTCCCTCCCTGTTACTCAATCTAATTCACCAAGTTCCTCTAGCTCCTCCAATGCAATGAGGATTTCCAGCGGGTCAGCAGAAAAATCAGGTAACTCCACTGGCCTGCCCGTAACTGGTGATGTTCTATAATTACCAGTATCAATAAGGGTAGGTAAATTAAGGGCCTGAGAATTCTGCGCCCGCTGGCTTTTTCTTTCCTGTCGTTTGTTTAGATATTTACCATAGATATACCGCCTAACTGTCCTGGCTGAACAGCCAAGTACTTCAGCTATTTCTTTAGGCTTCTTGCCCTGTTTCCAAAGCTCCTTTAGACGGGTTATTTCAACAGCCGTCAGATGTTTGAACTTCCGCCTCTGTTTCTGCTTTGCCATTCCCCTCCCCACTATAATTATCTTTGATAAACACTCCATTCACTGTTTTACCAGTACGATCCTTGATCTTATTATATGCTGCTTCTAAAGCCGCTACCAAATCAATTTCCAACATTTCTGAAAAAATAATCAATGTAACAAGAACGTCCCCAAGTTCCAATGCCAGATTTTGTAAAAAAGTCTCTGGTTCTGGCATAGAAAGATCATATTGTGCCTCATTAAATTTCAAAAACTCCTGATACATTTCTGCCAGTTCTTCCATAGTTTTACCAAATTGAGCAGCAGGATTAGGAGAATCAAACAAATGTTTTTCATCCGCCCAATCAATAATATTGCTTGCTAATCTTTCAAACGTCTGTGTCTTCTTGAGTTTCACCACTTTCATTCTCCTCTGTATAACGCTTTAACCCCGTATAATACGACCGGGTTTCTCCTCCCATTCCAAAATAAGGGCTTCTAGGGTTTCGTAATTCTTCATGGTACCTCCAATTAACTTCAAGTGAATCAGGATCAATAAGTACGGGTGGTTTAAGATGAAATTGCCACACTTCCACTTCCCATCTTGGGAGATACATATTCCGTATTGATTTCTCTACGTCCGAAAGCTGACTAAAGAACCGGGGCCTCTTGCCCCAATTCTGAGTAGTAGTTAACCATAGTCCTGTAGTAGCAGAACGGATAGCGTACACACAAGTAGGTCTGATTGGCCTAAATCGTTCATACTTCATCCGTTTAATGTCCGGCAAATACTTCCGGTCTAAGGACCGTCTATATTTTTTAAGTTCTTTCGTTACTCTCATAAATTAAAGCTCACAATGGCCAGCAGGACACAAATTATTTTTCATGTATAAATACAACTTTTCTATTTCAGAAAATGTTAAGTTCTTTTTAAGTGCGTTTACTTTCTTAGAAATAACTTGTACATTACCTTTAATATACCCTTTAGTTGGGTCTATTCTATCCAAAGACGGAGCGTGTTCTGTCTTAGGTTTTAACTCTACTCCTAATACAGGACATTTATTAGGAATTATAATATCAGACACTTCTATGTTAAAATCTAGCCCCTTCCTTTTCGCCCTTCTTTTAGCAGCATGATACAGCTTAACTTCCAACGGAATATTTTTATGTTGTTCTATCGAAATATCACGTCTACATTCTTTACATACGGTGTTTACTCCATATAAACAATCTTTATGTTTATGAAATTGATCAAATGGTTTAATTTTTTCACATTTAGTACAAGCCCGCGTCCCTGCGGGCCAATCTTTTCCGTGACCTTTCCATCTAGCTTTTATCATGGCTTCTGTAGCCTTACTCACAACTCACACCCCCCAGCAGCCGTGCAGGCCAATTCTTTAGTATTCACTGTACTATCATCAGTTTCAATAAACTTTGACCAATCAATTTTGGGGAAGTTCCCAACAGCTTCCTCATATTCTTCCTCGGTAATCTCCTGATAAGGAGCCTGCGGGTACACACCACCATCATACGGCAAGAAAGAAAGACCACCAATACTATCAAAATTTTCCCAAACCCATTGGCCTACTTCCATCCATTCATTTTCACGGACGTACACAGTAATGGAAGGATTATGTTCAGTCCAGTACTCCCTGTACTGTTTCCAAAGCTCAAGCTGATCAATAGCAGTCAAATCATCCCGAAATTTGGCGTTATCCGGGGACTTGATAGGAAAATAAAATACAGTCACATTTTCCTCAGCACCAATAGCAGGTTCATTGGGCACTCCCTGTTCCTTAAGAAACACAGTAAGAGGGTCTTTGTTATCAGCCCTGACACTACGAATATAATACTGACTAAACCTAGGATGAATACCACTGGCACTATTTACAAGCTGCGACACAGTACCACTGGGCTTGACAGTGGTAATCATCTTGGACTCCTCCAAACCCAAATGCTGAGAAATACGTTTATTTGTTTCCCGAGCATGCAACCGCAAACGACCAAGCATCTGCGCTGTTTCTTCGCATACAGTACCAGTTAACGGGTTGTCAAGAATGCCTGTAAGAGACACACCAAGAAGCCTCTCTTCCTCGGAATTGGTCTTCCATTTTTTAGACAAATATCTGAAGTCAGTAAATCCGGCCTGAAGTGTGCCAAGAATAGTGGCGACTTCCACCTTTTGCATCAAAGTCTTTTGAGTGTCCCCTGGACGAATTACAACTTCAGTGAGATTGCAGAACTGTCCACTGCGAAGAATAATTTCACCACAAGGATTTGTACCAAATTCCCGAACTTCACGACCATATTTCTCTGCCTGATTTTGCGCAGCTTGTCGGTTGAAGATTCCTCGTTCACCAGACTTGGATTCATATAGGGCCACCCATTCACGCATAAATGTGCCCATATCAGGTTTGCCGTCGTACACAGCACTATTATTGGCAAGGGCACGATGCGGATTGTGCTCCCAAAACATCCCGTCCTTGGCATGTCTCATCTGGTCATCACCAAGATCAGACAAGGAAATAAGAGCACTCCGACGTACACCTCCAACCACTACAATATCCGCCACTTTACACATCAGATCATGGCATTCCAGGCTGGTTAGCTTGCGTCCAGCGGCCTGTTTGAACAGGTTTACAGCAAACTGGAACAAATCATCCAAGGGCTGCGGGCCACTTGCCCTGCCTCCGAATGTCTTGAGACGAGCACCTGCGGGCCTTACACGACTAAGATCCCACTTCGGAATCTGTCCATTAACAAGCATTGAGATAAGTTCTCTAAAAGACTTGGCCCACCCAATCTTGCTGTCTGGCACGACAATAGTCGTCTCACTCTCATGAAATTCGTCTGCGACTACTGGCAAATTACGCACCCATTGCTGTTCTACACTGAAACCAACTCCAGTGCCACACATCAGAATATACATGGCCTCATCAAAAGCCCGTAGATCATCTACAGCACGAAAGGCACAGTTATAAATCGCTACATTATCTTTCTCAGCGGCTTTGCCAGCAGTCATCATGGCCCGCATACTAGGCATAACATCCATGTTGACAATCACGGGCTTGGCTTCTTTCTCAAGCCACCCTTCCATAGTCGGGTAATGTTCCTTCATGAAATCAATGTATCGTTGTACAGTCTCTTCCCATTCTTCCCTGCGATTCTCAGCCCCAATCCAACGAGCATATCGACTCTTGTGAATATACCGCGAATAATCGTCCATCTATTATACCTCCCCTATTTTATTATTCTTTAATCCAACCAAGTTTAATCGCCACTTGTCGTACCTTATCAGCGTCCCTGATAGCGTATTCCCAAGCCGGGACTGACACACCACCAGACCAATAGACTTCCTTATTTGGGTTAATCCCGTCCACTTCGCACAAAGCTACTGCAATCTGTCGATTCAAGTCTTGTACAGGACTTTCACTGTTTACTTCTTTAACGATCTTGTCCACTTTGCTCATCTTTTTGCAACTCCTTCTCAAAGAAATCATTAAGATATTTAACTACATTTTTTGGTAATTTAGATAATTCTTTATCTTGTTTAATATATTCTATACCATCTTCAACTACTTTTGAAGCTACATATAAATTCATTACTTTTTCAGATGGAATAATAACAGAAAGTAATAAAGAACAACTACTAACAATAAAACCTCTTTTTACCCATTTTAGTAAATTATTTTTCATTTCTTCTGTATATTCTTCTGAATATATAAACCCTAAAAATATACTAGCTGCTGTTCCAGTAATAATAAAAATTATTGTAGCAATAACAGAAATATCTCTAAATATTCCAGCTAACCACAGCAAAAGAATATAATCAGTCATTTTTATTTACCTCCACGATAACCTTGAGCATACGCAGCCCTGCCTTGCCGCTCTGCTTTTTTCTTTGCCCGAGCTCTGGCCGCGCTGTCACCACATTCATAATAATATTTCTTACCGTGCTTGCCCCATTGAGCAAAGCACCCTTGACTGTCTTTACCAGTATGAACAGGCATTACTTTATTCCTCCAGTTTTTCTGTATCCTGATAAATGGCTTTCATAAGAATGTCCTTGGTTACGTCCATAAGGACATAAAAATCAGAAAGTCCTTTTACGTCGTCTGTCTGAGGGGCAAGGAGAGCAATGCCACCGGATTCCCGATCCACCCCGACAAAGAAATGGATCTTTTCAAGATCAAATGAATCAAGAGACTTGATCAGAAAATCCTTGCGCTCAAGTTTGCTCTCGATTTTATCAAGTTTTTCACGAGTCATCGTGTCAACAATATCAGTCATAGTTCTTGTACTCCTCTTGTTCAACTTCCTGCCTGAATTGAATCCATGGCATCCTGAAATTGCCAGAATACCAATCACCCCACTTGGTTACATGAGTTACACCTTGAGTGGCCAAGGTTCCACCCCAAATCTTTCGGGCCTGATGTTCAAATGGGGACATATGCCTGTTTTTCAACAGTCTCTTGCTAAGTTTGGAATCTTTTTCATAAGAAAGTTCCCCCGGATTACCATAAGATACACGAGCACACCGGGCCGCTGAAATCATACACAAATCCTTGTACTGTGGCGTTTTGGTGTAGTCTTCAGTAGTAATATAAGGTAAATGCCATGTCTCATTTATACCAATAATTACATCAGCAGTATCAATCATAACTTCGTCCATTAAAAAAGCAAGTTCTTGAATTTCAGGTTGAGCATTTTCAGAAAGGCGAAGATCAAAAAAGTTATTCCAATCCGTAGCAGTAATTAATACACGAATATGTTGATAGGGCCACAATACTCGATTGGTCCACTGCTTATGCAAACCGTATTTTTCAAGGTCTCTATGGGCAACACGACTATATATTACTCCAGTATTCCAACTATGTTTAACTAATCGAACATCTTCTTTGGAAAGAAACTCTGTTCCAACCATCCCTTTTTGTTCTTTCAAATATGAAACAGGAAAATAAGGGAAAAATTCTACTTCTTCTCGAAGTTTACTCATAGACATGGCCCGATTGCTTTGTGCATTACGACTAAACATCCGGTGCGTCATAACTTCAGGATGAATAATCATCGGATAATAACATTCAAAAGTAACCAAAGAATCATGCCGTTGAATAATCCGAACGGCTGATTGATCACCAACATACCAAGGAGTAGGCTCACTGCAAATCATAACTATTTTCCTCATCAATAATAAGAGTCACAGGGACTACTTCAAAAGCAGTCTTTTCTGTGTCGTCCCAAAGTTCAGATATTACCACATGCCCCTTTTTCAAATACTCCCAAAACAGATTTACTTCATTGGCAGTAAATAGCGCTGGTAATTCCTCGGAATATTCAAAGGGAATCAGGTCATATTCCAAACCTTTACCAGTAATATCACTAAGATACCAACCAGTAAGTTTATCCTTAATAATAAATCTTTTCAGTTTTTTCATAACCATTTCTCAAGCAAATAATTTATAGACACGAACATAGGATCGTATTGCCCATCATGCACTTCATGCTTGACAACCACTCCTCGCCAATGTGGATTACCTTGTGGTCCCATATAATCCATATCATGCATGTAAAAAGCCCCCGCAACCAAACCCTGTCTTACTGTACCATCAGACAAATGTTGAACACCGTACTGCAAAGTTTGCTGGTGTCCCATTGTAAATGACCATCCAAGTTTGTTCAACTTGTTGTCAATAGTTCCCCCAAGAATACCCCGTTTCAGGGACTGCGGGTTCCTGAAATAATGACTGTATCTAATACCATCAATATTTATAATATGCTCAAACGGCACAAGTTCCCAACCAAAATCAGTATAACCAACAGGATCACTATGGTCAAGAATACCTTCAAGTAATGGATGATCTTCTACGTACCGTGTAACACGATGCTCATGGTTCCCCATCAACATAACAAGACGAGGACTATATTGCTTCTTCTTGTTCCTGTAACGTCTCTCGTTATATTTCATCATAGGCTCCATAAGCACTTCCATTGCATGATGTGCCGCATGAAGATCATTGATTAGCCGTTTACCTTCTACTTCAATAGGTTTGTTAAATTTGCTAAGAGATGGGAAATCTGCGAAATCTCCCGCACAAATAATCACATCAGGCCGTTGGTCCAAAATATAATTACCAAGTGCTCTAAGATGATCCAATGGAATATCTGGTTCAGCTTGTACATCAGGAATAAACAAATGTTTATTATTTATTAGCATAATCTTTCAAAGCCTCTATTTCAGTCAATGCAAACCATTTAAAACCTTCCTTGTTACACCATTCCGCCATTGTCATTTTTGCTCCCTTACGAACTTTCTTGCCAGGATTGGACAAGAGAAATACAAGCTCCTTTTCCTCTGGCAACCATTGCTTTACTGCCTTATACTTCTTTGTGTCCCCAGGCCTGAAGAATCCTTTGACTTCTACCAGAATATCCCCATGTACAAAATCAGGAGTATACCAACTCTCAATCTGGTAGAAGTATTGTTCAGGTTCATATTCCCACTCTTCCCCAAGAAGATACGCAACCCTGTTTTCCAGTTCTGATTTATACACGCAGCTTTTTTACCTCTTCGGCAATAATTGAAAAACCTTCTGGCTGATAGAGATATCCTCGTAATTCTTCTACTGAAATATAATTACCAGGATCAACTTTACGTTCAGAATCAATTTCATTGTGACCTACAATATACGCTTCTGGATAAATTCTATGTAATTCGCCTACAAGAATATCCAGTTGTCCAAATTGTTCTGGATTAATTCTACCACTACGAGTAGCATCCACAAACTTGGCATAAGTCATAAAACCTGGAATCATAACTTCAATTCCCACGGAACAATGATTGAATCCCTTGGCATGAGCACCAATACGATCATGACTTAGCATACGCTCAATAACACCAGACGGAGTAATCATATAATGAGGCATCAAACGAGTATCAACCAGAAAGTCCTCAGCACGAGAAACATTGCCCTCATAATCTTCCAAAAATTCAGCAATAGTATGAATTACGATAAGTTTGGTTTCTTCTCTGGTACCAAACTCATTATCCATATACTGCTTCAAGCTGTGATCAATCACAAATCTACCGTTTTTCATTTTCTGTTACCTCTGTCATCTTTGGTTCACGAATAATCTTGGTAAAAAAGACAGGCCCACGACTACCAATAAATGTTCGAAGACCCGGCCAGCAATGATGTTTATATTCACAATAAGAGCAATTTACTCCCAAAACCATGTTGCCAGATTTACCATAAGGTTCATCAAAAAATCCGCGTTCTGGAGGTTCTTGCATGGTTTCCACAAATCGAAGATTCTCAATCCGTTGTTCTACATCGGGAAGTTCATCATCAAAAACTTCCATAAAATGAATGTGCCCAAGAACCTTATGAACTACCAACAACCCTTGTCTCTCTACACCAGTAGCTTTCTTGTACAAAGCCAGTTGATGTAAATAACCAAAAGGGTCATCCTTCAACAAGCCTCGTTTTACAAACTTGTTTTCAAAAGCATAAGGTGACGCAGACTTTACATCGATCAAAACACCATCAATAATGGCATCTATATGTCCACGTATCCCCGCAACCTCTACTGTATCCTGTTCTCGTTCTACTGTATGCCCCGCGATCTTGGCAAGCTCCAGGACTGCTGCTTCAATTACATCGCCAGTTAGGAACTTCATAAACACATGTGGTTCAAGGGGTTCCGGTTCAATGTCGGGTTGCAAGTTGTACCATAACTTCCTGTCACATGGAACACCAATATTACTGGCTCGCAGTGTGCCGTTCTTCTTGTTCCTATTCTCAGCCGCACGATGAAGTGTATCCAATACTATTGTCAAATATTCGTCTGCCTTACCACTGGCAAGTAAAATATAAATATCATCTACAAGAGTGTCTATTGTTTTATTACTCATGCCCGATTATTCCATTCCTTAATAGCTATTTCTTTTGTTGCTTCCCAACCAATCGAGGCACCACAACCACGACCAAAAGTAGCGTCACAACATACTGTGTAACCGTCTTCTCCAAAATCAATCCTTTCGAGTTCACGATCAGAAAACCCCAAATATTCTGATCCATATCTAGAGACATGTACCACACCTTCTTCCTAAGTAGCGCCACAAAACGGACAAGGCTTCAGTTTAACAGTCATTTTGTAATCTCCTTTGGTTCACAATAAACGTACTTCTCTTTCGGATTCTTGACAGTAGGAATATTCCATTGATAACAAGTCAGATTGTCGTATTCCACTGTCACATTGGGCGGAATACCCCACCGTGGTTCTTTATCAAACTTGGCTTTGTAATATCCATCAGCAACATTGATGATTGCAAATGTTACCAGGAAAGCTACTACAGATACCAAACCAAGTTCACCAAACAAACGTCCCATTATGGAGCCCTCCAGAATTTACGCTCAGGTTCAAACCAACGCTTAGGAAGAAACATCTTATTGATCTTCTTAACAAATCGTCTGTTGTAGGGCCTGCCAAAAGACCGCTTGGCGTTAAAAAATGACCATTTTGCAATATCATAAAACTTCATAAAATCACCTGTATAAAAATAGTTACTTCCCTGTAACTACAATCAATCGCCAAGTCCTGCGACACTTAAAACGGTTCATCCGCTTCAGGCGGCTCCTGATTTGTTTCTTGTTGTTCAACCCGTCCTCCGGTGTACACCCATGCCTCGAAAATAGCAGCCAGGTCAGTAATTAAACTGGCAGCATCACGAAGTTGGCTGTCCTTGGCAGTCTTCCCGATAGTCGGGACAACAATAGCCGTAGCATGAGCAAGGGCATTTTGCCTGATAATATGCCGTTGTGTCTCGGCATCACGGGAAATACCCTTGGTTCCACGTGAAACACCCCCTGAGACTGCCTGAGAGCCATTCTGAGCCACTTTCAGATTGGAGATATACCCACCCTCAGCTACCTCAAAAGTCACCTCAGAACCCTTCTCAGCGGCTACAGGATACTTGCTGTTGTACCACTTGTCATTCACCAGAATGCCATAGGTGCCCCGCTTGGTCTTGCCCTTGGTCTTTGCTTCGATTACACCAGTTACAGTATTACTCATTATTTAGCCTCCTTGAAATGTTTAGTAATAATCTTTTTCAGTTGTTGACCCATTGTTTTTGTAATGTCATACACAATCCCTTGATCAATAAGGGCTTCGTAAATTTCATCACGTACAAAATCTTCTTGAAGAACGCTAATCATTTCTTGTTTAATAGCGTTTACAAGTTTTTTCTTAAAACTTTCATCTTCAAGAAGTTCCTTTTTTGCTACATTAGCTACTTCTTTTACCAGTTCAGACAAAACTGCACTTTCAATATTACTCATATTACTTTCCTCATAGTTGACATTGTTTCACCTACTTCCACTTCGACAAGTGGGTTCATAAAAAGTTCAATACCATAATAGGTATACAAATATTGTGGAACACCTTGTTCCATGATTTCCCTTACTATCTGTGCTGCTTCTTCGATAAAGTCCTCCTGTACATAACCAACAATGGAATCATGAACTGTATTAGCCAATACCAAATACCACAATAAATCATTTTCCATAATGTAATCGTTCAGATTACTAAATGCAATCGGTACAAGATCACCAGTAGCGAATCCTTGTACTGGATAATTCTTAATGTTCGGGGGATTAAATGAAGTCATAATCCCTTTTCGTCTTAACCAATCAGGACTGTCATTTTCATAGAATACATATCGTCTGCCAGTGGGGCTGCCAAGCCATGATACCTTACATGGATAACCTTTCTCTGTCCTGCGCTTGCTTGGTTTTGCCTGTTCCTTTACAGTTTCAATCCACAACTGCTGTAATCGTTTTACTTCCGGGTAACGGCCATAATAGGATTTAATAAAGTCCTCGGTCACATATTTAGGCAAACCAAGTTTACGAGACATACTGGCAGCACTGGCACCGTACTGCAACTGAAAGGACATTTGCTTGTTTTCCTTTCTTAACTTGTGCCATTTCTCGTACTCAGGATGATTCTCGTCCTCAAGTATGGCTTTCACTTTGTCATAATCTTCTTTTAGACGTTCACAAAGCAATGCAGTGTGAATATCCACTCCACTTTGAATATCATAACGCAACTGTCCTGGACCAGCCAGTTGTGCAAGGATCATGATTTCAAGCTGACTGTAATCAGCCGTAATGATATGTGTATAATCAGGATGCGGCACGATGCAGTCTTTAATCCCTGTAATACTAGACATTAATCTACTTCCTTATTGGAAATATTTTGAACATTGGGATTACTACTTGACAATCTGCCAGTAGCAGTAATAGTGTGATTAAAGCGAGGATGTATTACACCAAACTCACTTTGAACATTCAGAGCATGTTCCAAATATGATTTGTACATAGTTAATTCCTTGTTCACATGCCTGTACTCACGAAGCACATCAATCAATTCATGTTTACCTGCAAGTGCTGCTAGTGTATCATCATTACTATTCTTTTCTCCTTGCCACTCTGGCACAAGAGGGTTTTCTACAACAACGGGTACTTGTACTTTTTTGGTTTTTACTTGCCCCTTACGAGCACCTGTCTTGTAACGTACAGGTTCGCCAGTTTCTTCATTAATAATTGGCGCATCTGTTTTATAATATCCAGCTTCACCACCAAACAAAAATGCTGTTACCTGTTTTGGACTATCCAAGTTGGGCTCAAACCGTACAACACCATCCGGGTTGAACCTGCTGGACATTTCAAACAACAATCTACCTTTAAGTTTATCCACCTTTTGTTCTGTTTCAGAAATCAAAGTATTAAGTTTTTCAAGATCAAACCAAATCCCCATGAAAGACATGATTGTTGTAGCAATCAGGGAACGATTCCTGTCAAGAATAAGCTGGTACATCCCTAACTGTTTTGCTTTTTCAATTTGTAACAAAGCGATACGTCCTGTAATATCCACGTCCTGTTTCAAATACTCAGAAAGAATGTCATGCGGAATATCAGTCGTGTCATACCCTGCTTCCCACCATTCCTTTACCTTATCCGACTTACCGGGAATTCCGTATCGTTGCGCCAGTTTATCCAAACTGATCATCTTTACCTGTTGTCCAGCTAGCATATATTCCGCCAACTGAGTATCCCAAATTTTAATGTCTTTGATGTACTTGATTCCGTTATCTCTGATTGCGTACGTCAAATCAAAAGCAAGATTATGACCAGCAATCATTGCCTCAACAGGGAATCTATCCTCGGGCCATTCATCCCATTCTTCGTACTCGGCAGTGATGGAATTCATAAAAGCACCGAGGACAAGTTTATTGTCCATATGGTAGGGATTGGCAGGGAAACCATCAGCAAGAACAAACTGTGAAAACTTTGGTTGATTTCTTACTGTGGTTTCAATGTCAAAGGCAATCAGTTTCACTCTGCAATCCACTTACCAAAAATACCACCGCTAAACCATCCAGCAGACACAGCAAACAACAAAGAACTAATTTGTTGTGCAGTTTCATTACCAGCAAGGCCAAGAATAATAGCAACTACAGTATTAAAAGCAAAAATTCTATCCGCAATAATCATTTTAATTACCTCTCAGTCATTTCATTTACACAAACCCTGAACGGGTCAAGTTCAACATAACAACGCATAACTGGATCACACCCCGGCATCACCTCCTTTGTTTTCACAATATTCAATCCACGATAAAAACTGTCATCCTCATAATCCTTTCCCATCATAATAATAAAATCTGCCTCTGCCTGTGGCCCTGTCTTGCCCATATACAACATATGTTGTTCAGGAAATGGTTTGCCTGCTGCCTCAGCATCCGCAAGATGCGCCGCGATTACTGGTACATTTTTCACATTGGCAAGTTCCCGTGCCCAAGTGAACAATCCATGAATACGATATGCTTCATTCTCGTTCTGTCTCCAACCACGCAATTTATACAACTGATCAAAGAAAACAATGTCAGGTTTATATTCATCTACAAGAAGTTCAATTTCTCGTGGGTGAAGTTTACGAGCATTTACTAGTACGAATCTATCTGCATAAACTTCCATAAATTCTTCGATCAATTCATCATTCAACTCATCCTTGGTCACACCAAGGGTGGATAATGCAGCACGAAGATAAACCTTTTTATCTCGTTCTTCGTTATTAAAAAACAACACTGTTTTTTCCAGTCTCAAAGCATTTGCTGCTTCATTCAACAATACTGTTGTTTTACCTGTATCTGGCCTGGCACCAATAATAGTCATTGTGCCGGGCTGAATCGGTCCAATGTTTCTGTTCAAAAAATCAAGTGACCAATCAAGAACGCTGGCCTGCCCGTACATATCCTCAAACACTTCACCAAGTGTTGTATGTAGTACTGCCTGCTCTGCTGCCTTTAATAGCTCTGTCTTCTTGTCAAAATCTTCCATGATTGACAGGATACTATCAAAAGTTTCCTGCCCATTCAGAACCATATCAGCAGTGTACGCAAGTTTATCTGCTATTTCCCGTTCATGCAGCTTTGTTGCCAGTTCAGTAAATTCAGCATCGGCATCATCAATAGCCAGTGCTTCATTCACAAGCACCTTGATTGAATTAAATACATCGGCGGGCAATCCCTGTAACATCAGGGTTGCAACTACATCATTTACATTAATTGTGTCATGTTGTTCGCGCCATTCGTGCATGGCGTCAAGAAAAATTTGTGCAGGGCGAGTAAGAAGTTTCTTGTCGAGAAGATCATACCAAACACCAAACTTGTCAAAATTGTCAATAAAAAATCGAACAACACTAGCTTCTATCATTCACAAATCCTTTTTGGATCAATAATATTATCAATTTCTACAAGTAATTCTTTAATATCTTTAGCTGTATCTTTTTCATCTTTATTGGTCACCTACATTTATTATCTACACAAACCACAATATCCGTGCTCTTCTCCGTTCTCATATCGTGTTCGCCACATCATGCACTGATCGGCGATACAAGAATTCCAATCTTGCGGCGAGCTTGTTAAGCCATGGCGATTGCACGGGGCTTCCTCAGTAGATAAAACGTGACGCACAAACGGACACCATTTCTGTCTTGCTTCTTCAGGTTTCATAATGTTTCTCCTTCTGCGCAATCAAAACCGACCATCCAGTCGATATATGCCTCTGTTCCTTCGTCATACGGGCAATGCACACGTTCAGCACCTTCAAGAAAGGCTTTATAGCCTTCATCCCATAGTTGCTGGAAAGTTTTATCGTCACTCATCCACATTCACCTCACGCTTTGCTGTAATGACAATTTCCTTATTCTTTTGCATCTGTTCTTCATTTGCCAGTTCAGCTCCACAAACATCACAAATGTTGTAGTAGCAAGTTACAGACAATTCTCGACCTTTGTAGAGTATTGCATTGTCTTCTTCCTGCTCGTAAAGAGTGCCCTCTCCACAAACAGGACATTTCTCACTAACTTCACTCATCAGCTTTCTCCATCTTCTCTTTTCCGCAAGCTCGACACTTGTAGAATGACTCATACATGGTGTGACCAGTCTTCCCCCACATATGGTTATCCGCTGGGCACTGATTCCTGCCCCACTCCTTGATCTGCTCCTCAGTCATTTCTTCAGGACAGTACTCCAGCATGAGGCGGTCGATCTTTGCTTGTTGTGCATTCAACGAAGCAAGCAAGCCGTCTATAACTTTGTTCAAATTGTGAATTTGTTTGTCTCTCCACGCCAATTCCATAGCAATGTCGCCTTTGTAATGGAGATTTTCTGCGGTCATAGCCTCCATGTGGCGAGAAAACCAAGGTTGAAGTTCATAAGGATTACGCACTGCGTAGAGTTTTTCCTCAATTTCATGCGCCATTTTCTATCTCCGATTCAAGAGTAGTTGTAGGCTTCCGCACAAGATCAAATTCAGGCATAGGC
>Ga0256832_1000181_pt1 | contig 39095 bp, 27 predicted proteins | sample 134614metaG_FD_190534 | JGI IMG/M metagenome (GOLD analysis project Ga0256832, IMG submission 190534) | Hydrothermal vent microbial communities from Lau Basin, Pacific Ocean - 134-614 | ecosystem: Environmental > Aquatic > Marine > Hydrothermal vents | place: Pacific Ocean: Lau Basin | collected...
AAACCATATGTTACTCTTATAATTTTATGACTTTACTTATATAAACCTTGTTATTAGTTCTTACTTTTAAGAAATAAATACCGGGTTTTATGTTTAATCCGTTTAGCTTTACAGAATGAAATCCTTTTGAAAACACTTTTGAATAGACTATTCTACCGGTTGCACCAATCAGTTTTACCTCGGTCATATCATTTTCAAAATCTCCCTCAAATATCAGGCTATTATTAAATGGGTTCGGAAATACCTTTATACCGCAATCAACTAAAACTCCATTGGTATTATCCGGAAACTTTACATAAAACCTTTTGATTCCAGTATTATTATCGTAATTAATCTCCTTTTGTTCATTACCCGAATTGATAGTTACCGAAAAATTAATGTCTCCTGCAAATTGTTTAGCAATAGGATAATCAAATGCAATCTCCTCTGTCTCAAATGGTTTTAATGGAGCATATCTTTTATAAAAATGCACTTCTTTTTCATTGTTATAAATCTCATATTTAACCAATATGCTGTCCATACCGGTAGATGAATTATTGTAAATAGAGCTCTTGAATTTAAAAGTATCACCTTGCACAATGGTATCATTTGGTAATAAAGTCTCGTCAAATCTATTCAAAACCAAATCCGGATAACTTCTATAGAAGACTCTCCAAAAATTGATATTTGGAGGATCTCTTTTGTATTTATCATTGGCATAGTAATACAATTTTAAGTAAGGATATTCTTTTGCATCTATTCCTGTTAGATTGAGTTCATAATCATTTATCAATGTATCAATGACTATGTCTTTTGTCAAATCTTCATTTAATTTATGTACAATTAAATATGAAAATTCAGCGGTATCTCCGGTTATTTCTTGATTCCAAATCAATCTATCCCAAAGGTTAGCCGGACCAATTAGCGAGGAATTAAAATTACCGGATTTGGAATTCATTATCACATCTTGGACTATTTCAAATTTTGATTCTATGGTCTCTCCGATTTCCTCTTGCAACATTCCTTGTCCTTTCTTAAATACCAAAACATATGGAACAGTTCCTCTTGACTGCATTTTGCGTATTTTTTTTGCTCCGTAATTTTCAAGAACACCAAATAAATTATAACCCAGAGATAGAGAGTCCTCAGCCCAAGTCTCAGGATTCAAACTTTGCGTCTCATCGCCGAGTACTGTATATATAAATACAACCATCGAATCAGGCATAGCTTCCAACAATTCTTTTATCCCTTGCCTTTGGTCTTTGACTCTTGGGTCAAAAACAAATTGGATGTCGTATTTACGGTTATTTGGAATACTGTTGAAGTCATGACCTGATTTGTTTCTAAACCAATATTGTGGCCCCCAACCTGTAATACAAATAGCAGGTCTTATATCGGGGTTAATATTTCCCCATCCACCCCCATCTACAAAAGCAACTTTTCTATTGGATTCTTCATACTTTTTACCTATAATCTTCAGACTGTATTTGCGTGCAACAAAATCCAACTTTCTATTCTTAAAACGAGTACCCTCAAATTCATCTTTTAAGTATTGGAAATAATGGCTTTGATTCCAGCCCTCATTACCATTATCAAGAAAAACAAACGAACTATTTTCCCAATATTCTCTATCAGGACTAACTCTCCAATAGTAAACGGTTTCATTGTTCATCTCTAAATCAGGATTCCAAGCAACTAATCCACCATCTGATTTAATGGATTTTTCAATCATTAACGGACTATTGAATTGCTCAGTTGTGTCAAGTTGAAAAACAAAATCCTGCTCTTTAACAAAGCAATTTAAAGTAGTAGCTCTCAATTCAACATTTTTATCGCTAACAATTCCATATTCTTGAGGCGAAACCGGCTTTATTTTGTTATTGGAAATATCCAAACAATATTTGAATTCTCCTTCATCATCAAACAAATTATTATTGTTTTCTGCTCCGGGTTGAGGTAACTCTTCTATCTTGTCCAATGGATCCAAATATATGGAAAAACAATTTTCTCCAACTCCGTCCAATCCTAAAGTTTCAATCTTAAAAGATACTTTTCCCCTTGATTTTACAGGAGCAAAAGTGTGAAATGTTATTTCTTCACTCTTGTCAGGTAACTCCCTAACCAATTTTATTTGCAATGAATCTTCGGTGGCGATACCTAAATTAACAACATCAAAATTAATGTTAAAACTCTTATCTGTGGAATTAATTAATTTTGAGTCCTTTCGTAATGTCTTACTATCAATCACAAAATCAGGACCCTGGTGTCTATATAGTGAAATTGCAGGGTCTCCGTGAAAAGTAAATTGTTGATTTAATGTGACAGCGCCAATATCCGAATGCGTTTCCCCTTCAAATTTTATCGCTTTTTGAACAATCTTGCCTACTCCTTCTCCATATAGTTCCCCCCCTGTTAATTCGTATATTTTTTTTCCTAAATTTGCCAAAGAGCCGGTAAAACCCGTACCACTGGTGCCGATATATGCGATCATTCCCGTAGTATCCAAAACAAATTCTTCACTTTGCCCATTTTTTATATTAGTATGAATATTTCCCGAATAACATCCCAGACTGTAAAAAATGGGAAATTTGTCATTTTGCAAATTACCTATATTAAAATCAGTACCCGTAATCCCCGAATGTCCGTAAAATGTCACGATGCTTGCACCTGCATTTATATCATCTATAATTCTTTTGGATACGGATTGAATGATATTTCCACTTGTCCTTTTATAAGTATGAATTTCTCCTCCGTATTTATTGTTGTGAATAATATCACCCATCACTGAAAGGTTTTTATCAATCTGCTTTATTATATCAGCCGAACCTCCCACCAAGTGAATCACTTTTTTCATCCATTCCTTTTCCTCTATTGTTTGATCGTATTCTGAGTAGTCTTCATATTTTTTAACCTTGCTTAGATATGATGCTATTTGATGATAATCTACAGCAGCTATACGTCCAATCGGCAAATCCGGATAGCTTTTTCCGGACCGGGCAGCAAGTAGATTGTCAGAACCAGGCAATCCATAGGTTGGAACAAAAAACAAACCTTTATTTTCATCTAATTGTTGATTTGTACGAATTTCATTATACTCCAATCCTTTTCCTATAATAAATACATAGTCGGGATTGGTAAATTTATCTTTGAAATATATTATAAAATTGTTCAAAGCTATATTGTGCCTGTCTATTCCATATCCAAATTGGTCATATATATCATTTATGTTTACTTTAAGAACCCTGTAATTTCCCCCTTTCGCTGATGTTCTGTAATCAGCATATGCATCTACCCAATTTTTATTATTTTCGTCAATAAATCTGTCTTTATCACTTACAATCAGATAATTTCTATCCTTGTATTGAGAATAATCAACAAACTGTTTTTTTATCAAATTGCTTACGGGTTTTGCTTGTTTTTCAAGATTTACCAATATCAAATTTCGAATATTATCGCTAGGTGGTAAAACAAATTTTACAAGATTATCTTCTATTTTTGGTACAAGTCTTGCATGACTTTTAGTATCGTACAATACAAATGAATTTCCGTCAATATCAAAATTTTTAATTTCTATATATTTGGAATCATTGCCGGGATTAATATCAAATTTGAAAAAACTCTTGTGCAGGAAGTCAAATTCTCTAGAATAGCTTAGTTTGATAACGGATACACTATTTCTATCCTGAAAATCGCTATCATTATTTCCTTCCAAAGTTACTGAAATCTGGTCTGTAAGTTCATCTTGATTCAAATCTATGATTGTATTGCCACAATAAAAACCGATCCTTGTTTCCTGTTTTTTATCGATATCATTGATTTTGATATCTATATTGTGTTTTCCCAGCCCTGTCGAATATCTTATACTCAATGCCGGATTAATCCCGGAGTTAATAACATTGCTCGTATTCAATACAAATGAATTTATTTTTTGCATCTTAGATCCATATCCTTCACCGATATCAAAATTGGATTTATATATATGGTTGTAAAAACTCCTCAGGGGTTTATTGAAGTACTCGTGATTCACTTTTTTTTCCTGATGAATATAGTAAGGCTCAACTGCCGGGAGGTTACCCCTCAAATCATTATCAATTGATTTGTATCTTTTGTTTGATGACGACTTATCCAGGGTTAAAAAGTAAGCAGAAGTGTCGTTGAACAAACTGTACTCGGGATTGAACAAATAAGATTTGTTTTCAAACAAAAAGTAATCGAGCTTGGAACGGTTTTTCTCACCGTAAAACTCAATATAGTCTCCTTGAGCGAAATTATCTTCGGTCGAACAGTAAATCGGTATTTCTTCACCCAATAAAATCAATTTAAAATCCTTGCCTTGTATGTTTTCAATATCAATACCCGAATCCTTTAGCTGTTGGTAACTAATTCTGTAAATACCATCATCAGCTATACTAATTTTGTAATACTGTTTGCTATAATCTATCCACTCGTTGCCATATTTGACATTTCCCAGAGCATCAATCATTTGTGATTGAGTTGTCTGGTAAGAAAAGAATAAAATTATCGATAAAAATAAAGTTTTCATAATTTTGATTTTTAAAAAATAAGCCGAAAACAAAAACACACATTATTTATATTAGCAATATGAAACGAGCTTATATTCTTTGTATTATTATTAGTGTGACGAATAAAAATCAAAAACCCTTATGAAAATAGTCAATAAACTTTAAAAATAGACTATTTATAGTTTCAAAACCTTATAAGTTTTTATATTTTTTCCATTATTTACCTTGCAATAATACATTCCCTTAGGTAAATCCATAGTGTTTATCCTTAATCTGTTAAAGCCTCTAATGGTTTTATATGATCTCAGCACTTTTCCCTCGGCATTGACAAGTTCGATCGTGTTATTATCGTTATAAAAATAAGAATTGATTATAAAATAGTCTGCAAATGGATTGGGAGAAATCATTATTTCGTCTCTATTTTTCATTGTGATAGAAACAATTTTTGAGTAATTGGATTTGCCATCAAAATCGATTTGTTTCAGTCTGTAATAATTAATCCCCAAAAATGGATTCAAATCTATCACATTGTATTTATTTGTGTTATTGTTGTTATTACCTTTGGCTTTTACACTTTCCAATTCTTCAAAATTGATACCATCCAAAGATTTTTCTACTACATAATTATCACAGTTTAGTTCATTGATAGAAGACCAGAAGATATAAACATCTTTTTTTCTCTCCTTGGCATCAAAATTCAGCAATTGTACAGGAAGACTTGATCTTTTTACATAAAAGGATCTTGTACCCTTATTATTGGTATATGTTTTTTCTATTTGTTCTTGATCTGCATTTATTTCAACAGAAAATTCATTGTAACCAACTAAATCTCCTATGGAATTATCAAATTCGAAATTGATGTCGTACGAGGAATTTGCCGGTAATGGAGGATACCTTTTGGTATAGACCAATTCTTCATTGTTTTGTTTTTTGATTGTGTATCTAACCAAAATGGATTCCATACCGGTATTGCTATTATTGAGAATGCCTGCTTTAAATTTTAATGTTTCTCCGAAATCCAAAGTATCGCTTTGGAAATAGGAAGCCGCATTCTTTTTCAAAATAGCATCAGGATATTCCTTGTACAGCACCCTCCAATAATCAAGATGTGGGGGATCTCTTCTTATTTTGTCAACCGCATAATACTTAAGCTGTAAATACGGGTACTGTTGTGCATCTATATTCGAAATATCCAGATTGTACGCTGAATTTAGTGTATTCACCAAGACTTTGTTATTGTTTTTATCTATTTTATATACTTCTATATATGAGTCAATATCATTTTGATCTTTATTTGATTCTTGCCACAATACTTTATTCCATTCTTTTGCAGGTCCTATTATTTTTGAAGTAAAATAACCATCTTTTTTATTGATTATAACATTTTGAGTTATTTCAAATACATCATTGATTGTTTGACCTATTTTTTCCTGAATTACGCCTACCCCTTTTTTAAATATCAGTATATAAGGCACAGTTCCTCTTTGTTCCATCAATCTCAATTTTTTAGCACCATAACCCTCCATCAAACTAAATAGATTGTACCCCAAATCAATAGAGTCCTCAGCCCATCTTTCGGGAAATAGACCTTCGTCTTCTCCCAATATAGTGTAAAAGAATACTGTCATAGAGTCAGGCATAGCTTCAATCAATGCTTTGATACCTTGTACTTGATTATCTAGATATGGCTTATAAAGGAATCCAACGGAGTTTTCCCTGTTTACTTCCAAGCTGTTATAATCTGTCTTTGTCTTGTTTCTCATCCAGTACTTTGGTCCCCAGCCCGAAATAGTTATTTTTGAGCCTAGTCCCATTTCATTCATATCGCCCCAGGTTTCACCGTCCACGTGACAAACTTTTTGACCGTCCCAATTCTTTCCTACTATTGAAACAGTTCTCATTTGAGGCTCAAAGTCAAATTTTCTTCCATATAGTCTTATCCCTTCAAATCCATCTTTCAAATATTGAAAATAATGACTTTGATTCCATCCTTCGGAGCTGTTTGGAAGATATACAAATGAACTGTTTTTCCAATCGATATTATTCCGGTTGGAATTATTGATACCTATTCTCCAATAATAAACCGTATTATTTTGAAAAATTATGTTGGGATTCCATTTTATAATATTTTCTCCGGATGAAACTACAGATTCATCAATCAGCGGGCTATTAAACAATTCACTTGTGTCTATTTGAAAAATATATTCTTCTTGATTTGCAAAATAGTTGGAAAGGGAGGCTTGTAATTCAATATTCGGGTTATTCACTATACCAAATTCTTCAGGGTACAAAGGGAATACTTTGTTATTGATTATTTCAAAGCAAAATGAATTATTGCCATTTTCATTTGAATAGCTGTTATTGTATGCAGCTTGTGGTTGTGGTTGCTCGTTGATAGTATTGTCGGGATTGATATAAATAGAAGCACAATTTTCACCTATTCCTTGGATACCATGTGTCGGTATGTTTATGGCGATACTTTTTTTGTATTTTGGAGCTTCAACTGTTTTTTCAATTACTTCAGATTCACCATTTGGCAAATCCCTTTTGATTCTTACTGTAAGATTATCATCAATTCCTTTACCAAGATTAATCACATTGAAATTTAATGTAAAACTATTGTCTCCGGCAGTTATTTCACCGGGAATAGTATTGACGGAAGTATTATCAATAACATAATCGGGATAATCAAATAAATGTAATTTTACAGCAGGATCACCATGAAAAGTAAATTGTTGATTCAATGTTACACTTCCTAAATCAAAGCTTTCACTTCCTATTGATTCCAAAGCTTTTTGAACGATTCCCCCCACACTTTGACCGTACATGGTATTACCTGTATTGTTGTAAATCTTTTTTCCCAATCTTGCCAAACTACCGGTAAAACCCGTTCCACTGGTTCCTGCATACACTATGACACCTCCCGGATTTAGAACAAAATTTTCACTCTGTCCGTTTGGACTATTAGTATGAATATTTCCCGAATAACATCCCAAACTGTAAAAAACAGGGTATTTGTCATTGTCTAATCCTGCAATATTGAAGTCAGTTCCACTAACTCCCGAATGCCCGAAAAAAGTAACCATAGCTGCACCGGAAGTAATATCGTCAACGATTAGATTGGTCACTGACTCTTGTGAAGTACCACTACTTCTTTCGTAAGTATTTATTTTTGCCCCCATATAGCTATTACCCAAAAGATTTCCCATAAAATCAAGTGAACTTCTTATTTGTCCTATTATATCAGGAGATCCACCGACAAGATGAATAACTTTTTTCATCCAATTTTTTCCTTCAATAGTTTGAGCATAATTCAAGTCATTTTCATGTTGTTTGACTTTATTCAAATATGTTTGTAGCTGATTTGAATTTTTTGCTGCAATTCTACCTATTGGTATGACCGGATAATTTTGGCCGTGCCTTGCAGCCATTAGATTGTCAGAACCGGGATGTCCGTATGTAGGAACATGAAACAAATTAATAGGATTATTCAATTGTTCAGTGGTTCTGATTTCATTGTATTCCAATCCTTTTCCTATTATCAAAATGTATTCAGGATCAATGAATTTGTCTTTGAGGTAAATTATATAGTTGTTAAGACACTGATTATGCCTTTCAATACCATATCCAAATTGCTCATAAATATCATTTATATCTACAATCAAAGTCTTGAATCCTCCTCCAATACTTGATGCTCTGTAATCAGCATATTCTTGTACCACATCTTGACCGGAATCAAAAGCGCTTCTTTTTGTAATAATGATATAGTTTCTATCAGTGCTTGAAGTGATATCATTAAAAACTACCTTCTTCATCGTTCCGATTGACTTGATAGATTTACCGGAATTGACTAATACGAGATTTCTCTCTTTGCTTGGTGGTAAAATAAACCTTACCAAACCTGTATTTTGATCGATTTTTGGTATTAGTCTGTTTTTATTCTTTATATCATACAATACTACCGAATTCCCTTCGATATCATAATCTTTTATCTCATAATATCTGGTAAAATTACTACTTTCAAGAGCAAAATTGAAATAGCTTTTGTTGAAAAACTTAAACTTCCTGGTGTAAAAAAGTGAAATCGTAGATACCGTGTTTTTATCATCCGGTGAACTGCCTTCTACACTTAGTTGCATATTATCAGATAATGCAGAATAATTAAAATTAAAAACATTTGAACTGACAGTGATACCGTTCCTTATAATGTCCTTTATAATATTGTTGTTAAGTTTAAAAATAATGTGATGTCCTCCAAGATTAGTCGCAAGCCTGATATTAAAAGTTGGTTTATATCCTGTATAAACTCTATCATGGGTTTGAATATCAAAGGTATTTATCTGTTGGAGTTTACTTCCATAGCCTTCGCCAACGTCAAAATTTGATTTGTAAACATGATTTATTATACTTCTCAGAGGCTTTATATACTCTGAATTGTTTATGATTTTTTCTTCATGAATATAATAGGATTCTGCCGGTGGTAAATTACCGCTTAGATTGTTTGCCAGAATATTGTATCTTTTATGTTGGGAATTATTCCAGGTGAGGTAGTAGCTTGCGTCGTCTGAAAACATACTGTATTCCGGATTGAGTATGTCATTTTTATTTAGATAAAGAAATGAATCCATTTGGGATTTGTTCCTTTCTCCATAAAACTCAATATAGTCGTTTGAACCAAAATTACTATTTGTACTTACATATACAGGAACTTCCTTTCCGTAAGCGAATAATTGAAATTCATTACCACTGATAGAAAAAGCATTTATACCTGCATTTACCATATCCTGATAAGTAATTCTATATATGCCGTCTTCGTTTACAGTAAATTTAAAGTATTCTTGCGAATAGTTTATCCATTCATTTCCGTATTTAACATTACCCTCATCATCAATAATTTGAGCATTGACATTAAATACAAACAGAATAAAAAGAAGTTTTAATATAATCCTCATTGGTACTAAATTTGTGGTTATGGGCGTTATGTGCTTATTGGTATCTACAATACACTATTTTATGACGAATAAATTATTAAAAGTCTCAATATTTCACTAAAATTGTATAGAATTTAACATTTAGTATCTTGATAATAATAAATTCAATTATATATATATTATTAACAGTAAATCTTTTTTACTGGGTAATTGTATTTTCAAGATTTTCAATCTACAAAAATAACAAAAATAGTAAGGAATGCAATAAAATCAAAGATTCTGCAATATTGATTTCAATTAAAGATGAACAACAAAATATTAAAAAGAATTTTAAGTCTTTTTTAGAGCAAAAACCGGATGAATTTGATTTTGTAGTAGTAGATGATTATTCCGAAGACAATTCAATTGAAATACTATATCAAGCCCCATTCCATGGAAGAATAAAAGTTCTTGTAAACAAATCCAAGCCGGGTAAAAAACAAGCTCTTTCTTATGCAATCTCCCAAATAGATAAGGAATATTTGCTTTTGACTGATGCAGATTGCTATGTTAAGTCACAATCTTGGGCAGACAAAATGATAAATAGTTTTGATGAAAATACCTCAATAGTATTGGGTTATAGCCCTTATACCGGTAATAGTCTATTGGAAAAATTTATCAGATTTGAAACGTTTATGGCTGCGCTTCAGTATTTCAGCTATTATCTGAAAGGAATTCCGTATATGGGAGTAGGAAGAAATATGGCTATAAGAAGAAGTTTTTTTATAAAAAATGGCGGGTACAAAACGCATATGGATATAAAATCAGGTAATGATGATTTGTTTGTAAGCGAAAACGCAAATTCAAAAAACACAAATATTCAAATTGATCCCGACACTTTTGTATATACTGCACCTCCAAAAACATTGAGAGAGTTTATAAAACAAAAAACCAGGCATTTCAGCACTTCGTTTAGATATAAAACTATCCATAAACTGATGCTTGGATTCTACTCATTATCTCATATAGGTTTTTACATTGCGCTTATATCAAGTTTTGTTTTTATGCCGTTTTATATCGGAATTATATTTTGGATATTGCGAATATTGATTTTATATATTAGTTCCTACAACTCGTTTAAAAAGCTAAAGGAGCAAGATTTACTGCTTTTTCTACCTGTTTTTGATTTTTTAATGTTTATTTACTACACATATATGGGAATATATTATTTCTTTGCTCCCAAAAACAAATGGTAATGAATATTGATATTATAACTAAGTACTTTCCTGATTTAACATCGACCCAAATAGACAAATTGTCTCAACTGTACAAACTGTACAAAACGTGGAACGATAAAATAAATGTTATTTCGAGAAAAGACATTGATAATATATATTTGCACCATGTACTTCATTCAATATCATTACTCCGGTTTTACAGTTTTTACCCTGAAATTAAGTTTTTGGATATCGGTACAGGCGGAGGATTCCCGGGAATTCCACTTGCGATAATGCTCGAAGATTGTGATTTTACATTGATAGACGGCAAAGCAAAAAAAATAAAAGTAGTAAGCGAAATAGCAGATCAATTAGGTCTAAAAAACGTGAGGGCTTTGCACAAAAGAGCTGAAGAATTTAAAGAAAAATTTGATTTCATAACGATTAGAGCTGTTGCCTCTTTGGACAAACTAAAACTGTGGTCAATGCCACTGCTTAAAAACAATAGTAAAAATCCAATGCCTCCCGGATTGTTTTCATATAAGGGAGGAAATATCAAAGAAGAATTAAAGCTTTTGGAGAGAAATGATTATTACGAATCAAATCATATACACGATCAAATAGCGGAAGATTATTTCAATGAAAAATATATAATCTATTTACAAAAATAATATCATTATGATAGACTTAAAAATTAATGTAAGCGGAAAAGTTCAAGGGGTATGGTTTAGGGCAAAAACCAAGGAAAAAGCGGATGAGTTGGGGGTTTTCGGTTTTGTTCAAAATGAGGATGACGGTTCGGTTTATATTGAAGTTTCCGGAGAAACCGGCAAAGTATATCGATTGGTACAATGGTTGCAAAACGGATCGGAACTTTCCAAAGTCGAACGAGTATGCATAAAGGTCAATTCAACTCAGTATAAACGAAATTTTTTAATAAACCGCTAACAAATGTCTATAATTCAAAGCCTTTGGATTGGTAATAAACTTTCTATAATGGAAGAATTGAGTATAACTTCATTCCTTAAAAACGGACATTCTTTCCATTTATATGTTTACGAAGATATCAACAATATACCGAAAGGGACAATCTTAAAAGATGCTAATAAAATAATTAATAAAGATAAAATATTTAAATATAAAGATTTTGATAGCTATGCAGGTTTCGCCAATCTTTTCCGGTATAAATTGCTCCTTGAAAAAGGAAATTATTGGGTAGATATGGATATTATCTGTTTGAAACCTTTCACTTTTAATGACGATTATATTTTTGCCGGATTTCGTGAAAAAAAACACATATTCAATTGGAAGTTAGGTGTTTGCAATTGTGTAATGAAATCACCTGAAAACTCTGAATTATTGGAATATTGCTATACAGAATCTTCAAAACTAGATTCAAATAACCTAATTTGGGGACAAACCGGTCCGGTTTTATTATCAAAAGCAGTAAAAAAATTCAATCTTCATTCTTATGTTGCACATCCTAATACATTTTGCCCCATAAATTGGAATGAAAGTCAAAAATTAACTAATAGCAAAGGTTTTAATAAATACACAAAAAATTCTTTTGCGATTCATCTTTGGAATGAGATGTGGAGAAGGGCAAATATTGATAAATCCGGAAAATTTCCCGAAAATAGTATATATGAGACACTGAAAAGAAGATACTTGGAATAGTATTATACCAATTATGAATATATTCCCTTAGCTAAGTTTATGTACTTTCTTTTGCACACCTGCCCCCTCTGGCATCCCACAAAAGCACAACTCTCCCCCTTATGTTTTTCTTCCATTGCATTTCAGAAAAAAATAGGGGGAAGTGACAACCCACATAATAATTGCCACCTATAATAACTAGTATTACTGCTTGTTCCAAACTTCAATTCTTTGTTTATAAAGTTTATTGCTTATTTTCCACTTGTGTATATCAAAACTCGATTCCAGTTTTTCTTCTTCACTATCTGTAAGCAAATCCTTGAAAAAATCTATCCCTGTCAATTTCTCAATACTATCAACACTTACCGCATAATCTTTTAACGGTCTCTCACTTCTCTCATTGGGAATAATAAAGCCAATAGCTTTTCTTTCAGGATCATCGATATCAAGTAATACTTTGTAAAATTTATTTGGAACTCCAACTTCATTTTTTCCTATAAATTTCTTTATCGAAGCATCTATTATAGGTCCTGTAACCACAAAAAGTTTATTGTCTTTCCAAGCCCAATTCCTTACATCTTGTTCGAGTTCATACCATATCCCTCCGTTAAAAGCTCTTTTTTGAGGAGTCATATTGCTCATCAAAAAACTTTCTTTCATAGCTTCTTCATTAAATGCCATATCAGCAGCCGGAACAAGATGACCACGGCTATAACCCGACCCCCTGTAGTCGTAGTATATTGCCGAACGGCTGTTTACTTTCAAATCAGGATTGAATCTTTTTGCTCTGGGGACATTAGGTACTCTCAAACTTTTTTTGGTGAGTACATATGCAACCCATTCCGGTATTTCATATTTTTCATTGTAAGAAAGAGAATAATATTTATGATGAATGACTTGTCCGGTTGTCGAAGAAGGCAGGAAATATCTCTTACCGGGCTCGATATAATCAACGCCTGAAATATCGATATTATAAACAAATTTATCTTCCTTGGAATCTTGCCTTTGAAACTTGTTTTTATTTGTGAAATTAATAATCAAATAGAACAATGCAGAAGCTATAAACACAAGCATAATTATTTTTGCGATATTAGAACTACCTCTTTTTCCTCCACCGTGAGCTCTTCTGAATTTTGCCATAGCTATCTTTTTAAATCAGAAAACTTAATCAAACCGCTGAATATTGCAAAAATCATAGAAATTAAGCCGGATATCAGCATCATTAACCAGGGATTGTAACTGAAATAGCTCTTGATAAAGTACAATAATAGTATCGTTGCAATCAAATAAACAATCCGTTTAAAAAACAGGACAAAATCAAATCCCAAATCAAAATATTTCAAAGTGTAGAAGTATTGTCCCAATAGGACAAAGTATTGGGTAAATACCGTAGCTATAGCTGCTCCAAGTGCTCCTTTTCGGGGAATCAAAATCAAATTTAAAACAAGGTTTATTATCACACCGAGAAATACTATTTTATTGAAGATTGTGATTTTTCCGGCAGCTGTAAGAAGCGTCCCGTAGATATAAGTCAGACTAATGGCAAAAAAGCTAAGCATCAATACAACAAGAATAATGCTATGATAAGAATTGTACTCTTTTGGATAAAGGAAAATCATAATTTCTTCTCTGTATAAGGCAACAATTACCACGGCTGAAACCGCAATAAACAGCATGATATTGTGACTGGTAAGCACCAAGTTTTTTAGTTTGTTATTCTTATCTAATAAACTTGCAAACATTGGTAAGAGTAATACAGCAAATAGATATCCGATATTATTAAATGCTTCATACAATCTGAATGCTTCAGCGTAAATACCCGCTTCTGCCGGAGTATCCAGCATTCTTTCAAGCATAAATCCATCCATCTTCATATATAGCGTCATCAGAAGAAACACAAGAGAATAAGGTAAACTTTTTTTTAATATCCTTTTAAAAAACTGACTTGAAAATTTTATGTATCGAATTTTTGCCAGATGAAAATTTATAGATAAAACTATTGTGAAAACAATAAAGAATGCGAGGGTCTGTGCAAGGATAAAATATTTTAATTCAAATTCAAAATTTGAGTAATAAAGTATAAATCCAAGAATGAATATTAGTATTAGTTTTTCTAAGCTTGAAAGAATACTATCCCATCTGTATTTACCAAGGGCAGAGATATTTGATCTGAGATATAGAATAAAAGAAAGTAATATCAAATTCACAGCTATAGCAATAAACAGTTTTATCATAAAAGGACTATAGCCAATAAGGAAAGCAATTGCAATGCCTATAATTAAATAAGCTAATGAGAGTAATACCTTTATTCCTAATATATTGGGCAGGTATTCTTTTATCAATTCTCTATTTTGAGAAATAGTTTTACTATTATAGTTCTGAATCCCAAAATCAGTAATAATATACAGAATATATGCGAAATTGAACACACCGAAATACAAGCCATAAGTTTCCAAGCCTAAAGTATCTTGAACCTTTGCGTCGATAAAGAAAATATACAGAGGCTTTATCAATACGTTGATAAATATTAAAAATGCAATATTTATTAGGAATTCTCTCTTCAAATCATTAAGTTTGTTAGGCAAAAGTACTATTTAATTATCGATTTTGGATAATATATTAAGTTTATAAGAGATGAAAGCTATATAATTATCGTGATAGCTATTTATTAAGAACCCGCATGAGAGACAGTAAAATTTAAAATAAAATAATGGATATCAATTGATGGCAAAATAGCTTAATTTCCTGAATTGTGGTTAGAATAAAACAGATTAAACATTATGCATATAGAAATAAGTACTTTCGGATACATTGGAAATAGTGTAATAAAACAAATTACATTAAAAAATGATAATGATGTCAGTGTTAAAATCACGAATTATGGTGGAATAATTACTGCCATTAAAGCACCGGATAGTGCTGATAATATAGATAATATAGTTTGTGGATTTGATGATTTGGATACTTATCTAAGCGAAGAATATCTTGGTAATTACCCGTATTTCGGGGCAATAATCGGTCGCAATGCCAATAGAATAAAAGATGGAATTGCCGAAATTGAAGGCAAAATTTATCAGCTTGCCCAAAACGATGGGAATAATCATCTGCACGGAGGAAATACAGGATTTGATAAAAGGATTTGGAACTATAGAATAATTGAGCATGAGGAAAATATTGGACTTGAATTAAGCTATTTAAGCCTCGATTTTGAAGAAAATTATCCGGGTAACTTACAAGTATTTTGCCTTTATACCCTTAACAATAAAAATGAATTGGGAATTGAATTTACGGCTAAAACAGATAGAACTACAATCGTAAATTTGACTAATCACACATATTTCAATCTTACGGGCAGAAAAACAAATATCTTGTCCCATGAATTGAAATTAAATTCCTCCGGTTTAACTGAAACTGACCAAAATCATATCCCCACAGGTAAGATTATTCCCATTAAAAATACTCCTTATGATTTTTCTGATTTTAAGTTATTTGATAGTACAAAGGATATTTTACCAATGGGTTATGATAATAATTTTATTATCAAAGGTGAACGGGGAATTCTTAGATACGCAGGCACTTTGCGTGAAATAAATTCAGGAAGAGTAGTCGAAATTCACACAACTCAACCGGGGCTTCAAGTATATACCGGATATTGGATTCCGGAAATGTGTGTAGCAGGTCAAAAGCTATTTGGAAAATATTCGGGAGTAGCCTTGGAGACACAGCATTTCCCTGATGCAATCCATCAAAAACACTTCCCCTCAACAATATTAAAACCGGATGAAAAATACTATAGCAAGACTGTTTATACTATCGGTAAAAAATCATAAAACAATATTACTCCACTTTCCCTAACATTTGCTTTGCTTCTTCATATTCGGGATTCAATTTTAGGGCTTGTTCAAAATCGGGTTTTGCCGCTTCATTATTTCCACTTAAGTAATGGGTCAGGCCTCTAAAATAGTATCCTTTGGGATTAGATTTATCAACATTTACCATAATATTGAAGTTATCAAAAGCTTTCTTTAATGAATCCTGCTTAAGGTAAATAATTCCGGAATTAAGATATGAAGCAGTATATGACGGATCTATCAATACAATCTTTTTGTAAGTGTCCAAGGCTTTTTGCAGTTCGCCATTATTCTGATAATAAAAGGCGAGGTAGTGCATTGCTTCGACATTGTCTTTGTCGATTAATATAGCATTTTTATAATAAGTTTCAGCTGTGGAATCCTTTTGCTCTTCCGCCAATTTTCCCAATTGAAGCCAAGCATCAATATGCTCCGGATTATTTTCAACTACCGTAAGAAAACTATTTTTAGCTTTTGCCAATTGGTTCATTTCTTTAAAATTTACACCCAGCATAAAATATGCTTCCGGATTATCGGGAGATAAGTATAGAATACTGTTTATAGTACTAAGCGATTTATCATAATTTTTTACAATAAAATAAAACTCCGAAAGTTTGAGCAAACTAGGAATTCTTTCCGGATAAAGACTGACTACTTTTTCCATTGTATTGATAGCATATCTCGAATCAGCATCATCAAGGTAAATATCTGCTAAAGTATGGTAATATGCCGGATTTAAAGAGTCTATTTTTATGACTCTTTTCATATCCTTAATCGCATCTTTATATTTCTCGTTATTGTAAAAATACTTAGCTCTTTCGTATAAGATTTTAGCATTATTGGGTTTTGTTGCTACGAGTTTATTCAATTGTTCCAAGGTGGGGTCGGAAGGAATCACAGCCTCTTTGGCTTTATCATCGCTTTTACAAGAAAATAAAAATGCAATCACAAATACATAAATTAAAGTATTTCTCATCTGTTTGTTATTTTTATATTATACCAATTTAACTATAAAATGACGCATATATTACATTTTAATTTTCCAATATTTTCGTTAAAATACTCGCCATAGCTAGGCTATGCCTGTGTTTTTTAACTCAATCTTGAAAAACTAATTCTATAATATTTATACGACATCTTAAAGTTAATTTGGTATTATACCAACGAAAATATGCAAATTTATGTTTAAATTACACTATATTTGATAAAAATATTAAAATTGATATATGAAGTTTAGTTATTGTGTTTTTATATTCTTTCTATTTAGTTCTTATTCTGCCGGTTCTCAAACCAATCCTCCTGATGAACTAAGGGCTGCTTGGGTTGCTACCGTAACCAATCTCGATTGGCCCAATTCGTGGGACAAGGGCGATGTTGAAGCACAAAAGGCTTCATTTATCAAACTTATCGAATCCTTGAAAGAGGTAAATATCAATACGGTTTTTTTTCAAGTACGTACGGAATGCGATGCATTTTATAATTCTGCTTATGAGCCCTGGTCGCGGTATTTAACGGGAACTCAAGGCAAATATCCGGGATATGATCCTTTGGAATTCGCTATTAAAGTATGCCACGACAAAGGTGTTGAGCTTCATGCTTGGCTCAATCCCTATAGGGTTAATGTTTCTAAATATGATAATGGAAATTATTATGACCAAAAGCATATTTACAAAAAACATCCTGATTGGATATTGAAATATTCGGATGGAAAAAAAATATTAAATCCGGGATTGCCGCAAGTCCAATTATTTATAAAAAAAGTTGCCGGGGATATTATCAGCAAATACGATATTGACGGTATTCATTTTGACGATTATTTTTATTCTTATGGTGGTACTCCGGACAATTTGGATATCGATACTTACACTACTTATGGAAGTGAATATTCCAATATCGGAGATTTTAGACGTGGTAGTATAAATAAAATGATTAAAAATGTGATGGATACCATTATGGAAACAAAGCCTTTTTTGCGATTTGGAGTAAGCCCATTTGGCATTTACGGCAATGGGATGAATCCTCCCGGAATTACGGGTTTAAACGCATATGATGTTATTTATTGCGATCCCTTAGAATGGTTAAAAGAGGGTGCGGTAGATTATATAAATCCCCAATTGTATTGGCCTACGGGAGGTAGTCAAGATTTTGGAAAACTGCTTCCTTGGTGGGCAGATTGGGCAATACAATACAATCGCGATGTGTATGCAGGACATGGAATTTATAGACTGGACGATTATCCGGCAGAATCATTTTTTGATGACTATCTGCACGAGTATAAAGAATACTTCAATTTTTCTAAAAAAGAAAAGATGCTGAGGTACAGAGGATGGAGTTTGGAAGAAGTCATAAGGCAGATAAATATCGTAAGGCAAAACAGAAATAAAAATGCAAAAGGTAGTGTATATTTTAGAGCTAAGGATTTCGACAGAGTGAATAATCTAAAAAAATACATTGTGGATAATGCTTATAAATATAAGACATTATTACCAAATCAATACTGGAAACCTTCGTCTAAACCCGATAAAGTAACAAATATCAGATACGAACAAATACCGGAAGGATCCACTTATAGAATCGTTTGGGATAAGGGAGATACTCTGAGTCGGTATGCTGTGTATAACACTACAAATTCCGGATTGGCAGAACCCAAAAATCTCCTGGATGTTTCATTCAACAATTATTATATTCCCAAATCGGATACTGTCTTGGATAATTTGTCAATAGCCATTGTTAAAATTAATAGATTTTGGAAAACCGGTGATATCAGTTCTTCTTTTACAATACCAAAACCGGATATTCCCAGCCTACTAACTCCTAATGATAATTATACTTCACTATCTAGAAGTGACAATTTTACTTGGAGTACCGCTAATTATGCAGGAAAATATGAAATAGAGTTTTCAGATGATATCGAGTTTAACACTATTTTGAATTCATTTAGTACAAATAATACTTCATTTCCGGCAAATCAATTGTCTTTAAATGGAGAAAAACCCTATTTCTGGAGGGTTAGAGCGGCAAATATCGCAGGATATAGCGGATATTCAAGTATCAGAAAAGTTACTACCGGATTTCCCAAAACTCCAACTATTACTTATCCTACTAATGATGAAAAAAATATTCCCTTGGATTTAACGGTTGAATTTGACGTGAGCGATAAGGCGGATTCCGTTCACTTGCAAATCTCAAAAATCAACAATAAATTTGATCCTGTCAATATAAAAATAGATACTGTATTTAGTAGGGGAAATAGCTTTACTCTACCAAAAACATTGGAAAAGTATTCCGTTTATTTTATCAGAATAAAGGCTAAAAACAATTTGGGGTACAGCAATTGGAGTGAAGTGGTGAAGTTTAGGACATTGATGCCTGTACCGGATAAAACGGTGATTATTCAGCCGAAAAATAATTCTGGATTGGATGAAAACAGCGATAAAATCGAGTTTTTGTGGAAAGAAGCCACCAATGCATCTTATTACAAATTCCAGATTTCAGAAAAAGAAGATTTTTCTATTTTGATAAAAGATGAAAATGTATATACCGGATTGAAGTATATTTATCACAATCCACCTATTAAAAAATGGATGTATGCCAGAGTTGCCGGTAAAAATATCGGTGGATTGGGGACTTGGTCGGATCCGGTACATTTTGTTTTAGACAACTCAGTTGATGTGCAAGATTTATGGGAAAAATCCCATGATATTTACGTATTTCCCAATCCGAGTGAGGATAATTTTAGTATTAAGATAGGACAAAAGTCAGAGGATATAAGTATTGATATTTTTGATTCTACCGGAAAAAAACTATTTGCTGAAAGTGTCGCCACATATCAAAACGATGAAGTATTGTCTTTTGATATAAAACAATTCATTTGCCAGCCTTGTTTCATTAGAGTAACAACAAGAGAATTTACTAAAACAATCAAATTAATAAAAAAATAGAATATGGAATCGATTATATTGCATGCTCATTCAGGACTCAGATGGATATTTATCATTATGGTATTGTATTCACTAATAAAAAATCACAATTCTTATGCTGATAAAAAAACAATAGATATACCTTTATATACTCTTATACTTTTTGCTCTTCAAATATTTATTGGTATAATTCTATATTTTATTAGTAATAATGTAACTTTTGAATCGGGATTTATGAAAAATACCCAGTACAGATTCTTTACGGTTGAGCATGGATTTGGGATGATTTTAGCCTTTATAATAATGTTTTTGGGATATAGCAAATCAAGGAAAAAACCTATATCCTACCGAAATAAAACAATAAAATTGTATTATGCTATTGCTTTAATAATTGTAATCGCAAGTATTCCTTGGCCATTTAGAGGATTTGGTAATTCGTGGTTTTAACCCACATTATTCACAGATATTTCTATTACGAAAACCCGTTAATAATACGGGTTAATGAGATAAAAAAGTTGTTTTTTTTGCTTTCCCCTATAATATCAATAGAAAAATATTGCCATTTTCTTATAAAATGTTTGGTTTATATGAGGGAGCAAAACCACGACTGTGGTTTAATATGAATAACCCCGTATGAAATGCGGGGTATATGTGAGAAGGGAAATGAACGCCGATAGGTGTTCAATAAATAATAATAGAATTCCATTTGTTTCAAGCGGAATATCATATTCAACTCCGATCGGAGTTGTAGCCCTGTTGTTCAGATACCGCAGGTTTCACCCGCGGTTATTCACATTTTCCCCCTGTCGGGGAAATTTTAGCTTTCCATAAAATTGATGAATACAACTCAAAATGCAAAAAAAATGAAATACACTTGATAAAAACTTATCGGCATAATTATTGTTATTCTACCTAAGTAAATACTTTAATATTAAAATCAGAATATGTTTCCTGAATATGATGTAATAGTAGTAGGTGCGGGTCATGCCGGAAGCGAGGCAGCAAGTGCTGCAGCCAATATGGGATCAAAAGTTTTGCTTGTGACTATGAATATGCAAAACATAGCACAGATGTCTTGTAATCCCGCTATGGGTGGAGTTGCAAAAGGACAAATAATACGCGAAATAGATGCTATGGGCGGTTATTCGGCTATTATTACCGACCATACGATGATTCAGTTCAGAATGTTGAATTTATCAAAAGGTCCTGCTATGTGGAGTCCGAGAGCACAAAGCGATAGGCATGAATTTTCTGCTTTATGGAGAAAAACACTGGAGTCACAGGAAAATATCGACTTTTGGCAAGATATGGTAACAGGGCTTATCGTAAAAAACGGTGTGGTTAAAGGGGTATATACCCAATTGGGGGTTGAAATCAGGTCAAAATCGGTAATATTAACCAATGGCACGTTTTTAAACGGGATTATTCATATAGGAGAAAAACAATTTGGTGGTGGTAGAATACAAGAAAGAGCAGCAAAAGGACTGACCGAACAATTGGTGGAACTCGGGTTTGAAGCGGGAAGAATGAAAACAGGGACACCTCCCAGGATAGATGGACGAACTATTAATTATGATGTATTGGAAGAACAACCCGGAGATAAAGTTCCAAAACGTTTTTCTTTTACTGATACTCCTGAATTAACCGATCAAGTTTCTTGTCATATTACTTATACCGATACCAAAGTTCACGATATATTGAAAACCGGCTTTCTAAAATCACCCTTGTTCAACGGGCGAATACAGGGGGTTGGACCGAGATATTGCCCCTCTATCGAAGACAAGATCGAAAGGTTTAGCTCCAAAGACAGTCATCAATTATTCGTCGAGCCGGAAGGAAGAAATACGTATGAGGTGTATCTCAACGGATTTTCATCTTCACTTCCTGAAGATGTTCAATACAAAGCAGTGAGAAATCTCAAGGGTTTTGAAAATGCTAAAATGTTCAGACCCGGTTACGCTATTGAGTACGATTATTTTCCTCCTACTCAATTGACACATACACTGGAAACAAAAACTATAAAGAACTTATTTTTTGCAGGACAAATAAATGGTACTACCGGTTATGAGGAAGCTGCAGGACAAGGACTGATAGCGGGTATAAACGCACATCTCAACATAAACGATAGGGATCCATTTGTATTAAAAAGAGATGAAGCATATATCGGAGTATTGATTGACGACCTTATAAACAAGGGCACTGATGAACCCTACCGTATGTTTACATCAAGGGCAGAATACAGAATTTTGCTTAGGCAGGATAATGCTGATATCAGATTGACCCCTTTGGCACATACTTTGGGAATGAAGAGTGCGGAACAAAGAATGGTGAGAGTTAAAGAAAAACTCAATACTCAAAAAGAGATAAAGGAATATCTTAAAGCTACCAGTGTTAGCCCCGGCGAAGTAAACGATTTGTTTGAATCCGTATCATCGTCACCATTGACGCAAAAAGTTAAATTGAACAAGGTACTTCTGCGACCCCATATCAATTTTAATAAACTGCGAAATGTATTGCCCGGTTTAAATGATTTTCTGGATAAGTACAATAATGACGATATTGAATATTCAGAAATCAGCATAAAATATGAGGGGTATATCAAGAAAGAAAGAGAGATGGCAGGTAAAATGAACAGGCTTGAAGAAATCAAAATTCACCCTGATTTTGATTATAACAAACTTCAATCCCTTTCTTATGAAGGACGTGAAAAATTGATAAAAATAAAACCCGGTACCATCGGTCAAGCCAGTAGAATAAGCGGTGTGTCTCCCTCTGATATCTCCGTTCTATTGATTTATATGGGAAGGTAACGTTAATGTATAATATAACCAAATAGCTAACTAATTTTGAATCACATAAACAAAAATCTGTGAAAACACTAAATATATACAACCTGCACAACTCCCTTCCCTTGGCAAGGGAAGGGTCGGGGATGGGTTCTTTTATTGCAATCCCTCCCATCCAAGTATTTGATGACCGGACATTTCATAATTATTATTTCCTCCGTAAATCAATGTTTTCTTTCTTATTTTTCCCATACTGATTTCGTCAAAATAATTCATTCCTTTAAATAGTTTTGGTAATACAGTTTGGGTTGATTTTATTTCATAAATATCAAAAATATCACCGATTTTAGTTAGCAGGTCTATTTCATTTCCTTTGGAATCCCGCCAAAACCAATAATTTTTTAAAAGATTTTGATGATAGTTATTTTTAATAATATCTGCTACTATAAAATTTTCAAAAAGGCTACCTGTTAAAGTTCTACTGACCAAATCACCTTCAGTCCTTAAACCCAATAAGAATGATACTAATCCGGTATCATAAAAATATAACTTAGGAGATTTGATAATACGTTTATTGAAATTTTCGAAATAAGGAGCTAATAAAAAAATAACATAACTACTTTCCAAAATAGAAAGCCACGATTTTGCTGTGGGTTGAGAAATTCCGCAACTTTTAGCAAGACTGCTGATGTTTAGCAATTGTCCTGTTCTTGCAGCACAAAGTCCAATAAAATTATTGAATCGTTTATAATCGTGTATTCGTGTCAATTCAGAGACATCTCTATTAATATATGTTTGAATATAATTTGAATAGAAAAATGAATAATCTAAATTCCTGTCATATATCGGAGGATAAAAGCCTTTTAAAATTAAAGACTTCCAATCATCCGGAAGCAGTCCTGCAGCTTTTAGTTCAGTATTATCAAAAGGCAACAGTTTCAATAAAGCAACTCTTCCTGCTAAACTTTGAGTTATATTTTTTAATAAATGAAAATTTTGTGATCCCGATAATATAAATTGTCCCGTTTCACCGGTTTCATCCACTTTTGTTTGTATATATGAAAATAAAGCCGGAGATCTTTGAACTTCATCAAAAATGATATGATTATTATATTTTTTTAAAAACCCTTTAGGATCTTCATCTGCAAAATTTCTTTCATCAGTATTTTCTAAAGAGACATATTGATAATCGGTAAATATGTTTTTCAACAATGTTGTTTTTCCTGATTGGCGTGGTCCTGTTAATGCTATTACCGGATATTTATGAATTAACTGTTTTATTACGTTTTCAAGTTGCCTTTTTATTAAATTCATAATCAATTTTTATACAAATATATAAATATTTTGAAAATGCACTAAATATATTTTGAATTTACACCAAATTAATTTTGAAATTACACGATCAAATAAAAATATTATATCTTTCTAACACAAAAAAAAGGAGACTGAATTTATTCAGCCTCACTCTTAAATAATTATGAAAAAGAAAATTATTTTCTTCCAAAAAATCCTTTAAATATTGCTTTCATTCCCATTCTACCAAGATCGTCCATTACACTTCCGTCACCATCCTGATCTAAGAAACTTCCCAATAAACCTCCAAGCATACTGTCTTTTTTAGCAGGCTCAACAGTTTGAGTCAATACATCTCTAAGACCATTCTCGTCAAGATTGTTTTCTCTTTTCATTTTTCCTAACATACCCATAGCGATAGGAGCCAATTTCATCAAAAGACTAGCACTTGAGTTTTTATCTATTCCAGCCATATTTGCCACTTGACTAAGGATATTATCGTGGTTTGTACCATGAAGCAAGTGAGATAAAATTCCTGCACCATCAACTGTTCTTGTGTTTTTTGGCTGCATAGCTCCGGTAACATAACCCATAACATCATCTAATATACTTCCGTCATGATCTTTGTCGAGAACAGAACTCAGAATACTTGCACCTTGATCGGTTGAAGCATTTTTTTGAAGAGCACCCATTAATACTGAAAAAGCACCTTTAGCGGCGGTTTTTGTTTTTTGCGGATCATTAATACCTACCTGTGAACCGAGTTGCTCAAGTAAATTGCCATCCATTTGCTGTTCGAAAAGATCTAATAAATTTGCCATAATTTTAATATTGTTTTTTTTGATTAATAAGAATACATTATAACTAATGATTTATCCGTTTAAATAGTTCATACAAAGATTATTTTATTTTTATTTAATTTGGTATGATTTTTGTTAGCAATATGTTTATTGTTGGTTATTAATAAATTATTGTTTTATGAGAAGTGTTTTAATGATTTTAATTTTTGTGTATTCCTATGCTGTTTACAGCCAAGATTTTGTTTATAATTATATAGACAACTACAAGGATATATCCATTGATAAAATGAATAGGTATGGTATTCCCGCAAGTATCACTCTTGCACAAGGTATGTTGGAGTCAAACTGGGGTAGAAGTGATCTCGCCGTTAAGGCAAATAATCATTTTGGAATAAAATGTGGCAATGATTGGACAGGAGCTACTTTTTCGTGGGAAGATGATGAGTATAAAAACGGAAGTATCGTGAAAAGCTGTTTTAGGGTTTACAATTCGGTTAATGAATCCTTTGATGACCATTCAGCCTTTTTATCCAAAAAAAGGTACCGGTTTCTGTATGATTATGGCGTTTATGACTATAAGTCTTGGGCAAAAGGTCTGGTTAAAGCCGGATATGCGACAGATCCAAAATATGCCGATAAACTGATTTTTATAATTGAAAAATACAATTTGTACGAATTTGATTCGGAATACAAACCTGTGGAATATGTAAAGAATACCGTGCCTCCAGCCCGGTCTAAAACCAAAAGCTCGACTGTAATAAAGACAGGGAAAAGGGAAAGAAAAACAAGTTCTATAAATTATATCAACGGAAGCAAATTCACTTATGCATTTGCAGGAGAAACACTTTCTTCTCTATCAAAGAGAGTGGGAATTTCAGAAAAAAGGATATTAAAATACAATGATGGAATAAAAAAGAAAAGACATAAATTCAAAAAAGGTGATATTGTATTTTTGGAGAAAAAGAAGAAAAAATATTATGGCAATGATGATATTTATATAACTGAGAACAGGGAGTCTCTTGCGGCTATTTCTCAAAAATTTGGTATGAGTTTGAAATATTTGGCAAAAATAAATAAAACCAAAACGCGAATTAAATTCAGGAAAGGTAGAAAGGTTTTGCTAAAACCCGTTTCAAAGAGAAAGGAATGGGCAGCAAGAACTAAAAAAAGGAGTATAAAATATCTATTTGATGAGGCTTTAAGTCCAAATTAAAATGTAATATATGCGTAATTTTAGAGTTGAATTGGCATAACCCCAAAAAATTAGTATTATTGCTGTCAGGATTATAAAATATATAAAGTTTAGGCAAATGATAAAAAGATTGATTGTTACGGTGTATTTGGTGTTTTTTGTGATTGCTTTTGGAATATCTCAAAGTTTTTTCTTTGGTATAAAGGGTGGGCCTTCTATCGGTTATCAAAAATGGGAAAACTTCAATCAAAAACCCGTTCTTACATACCACATAGCCTCATTTATTGAATCTTATTCGGAAGAAAATCCTATGAATACCCTTTATGCACAACTCGGTTATCACAATAGAGGTAGTGCGCTTAGAGGTGCCCTTGGATATACTATTGACGGAAATGTATTTAGACTTCCTACTAGAAACTTTTTATTTCACAATATAAGTCTGGGTTTAGGAGCTAAAAGAAAACAGCAACTTAAAGAAGATTTAAAATCTTTCTATTCTTTTGGATTAAGAGCAGAATACACGATATCTACCAATCTTGACAAATTTGCGCATTTCAATCAAAGACAGTCATATCCTTATTATCCTGACAATATATTTGTTAAGAAATTTGTATATGGAGCACAGGTAGGTGGAGGTGTTGAGTATGTGTTTTCCGAACTTGTGGAATTGCTGATTGAGTTATCTATTAATCCCGATTTGTCCAATCAATATTTGCAACCGGAAATTGGCAGCATTGTAGATCCATACCATCCTAATAATACCATAACATTGAGAAAAAGAAGAATAAAAAACGTTACGGTGGAAATATCTTTCGGCTTTAGGTTTATGAGAAAAGTGGAATATGTTGATTAATATGGTGTATTAGCAGGTAGTTTGAGCTCGGAATAGAAATACTTGTGAATAATTCGGGTTAAGGAGCAAGTCTATTTATTTTCCAATCGTCATTGGCGTTTTTAGTATATAAAAATCTATCGTGAAGCCTGTTTTCACCTCCTTGCCAAAATTCAATTCTTTCGGGTTTAACCCGGTAACCACCCCAAAAATCCGGTAGCGGAACCTTTCCCTCTTTGAATTTTCGTTTAATTTCCTCCAATTTTGATAATAATATCGATTTTGAGGAGATAATGCTACTTTGTTGTGAAACCCATGCGCCTAATTGACTGCCGTGTGGTCTTGAAGAGAAATATTTTAGTGATTCGGATTTGGATATTTTTTCTGCTTTTCCTTCTATTATTATTTGTCTTTCGAGAGTAACCCAAAAAAACAATAGAGCCACATTTTCGTTTTCTTCTATTTGTTTGGATTTTCTACTACCGTAATTAGTAAAAAAAACAAAACCCGTTTCGTCATAGTACTTCAACAAAACAGTTCTTAAACTCGGCTTATTATCCTTTCCAACGGTAGCAAGAGATATTGCATTGGGGTCGAATTTAATTTCATTGAGAGCGATTTTAAACCATTGGTCAAACTGCTTAAAGGGATTTTTATTAAGGTCTTTGAGATGCAGTTTCTTTTTAATATATTCTCTTCTAATATTGTGTATATCCATATCTCTGATTAATTCTCGATTAAAGCCTCGTCCAAGTCCATTTTATTTACCAAGACGATCTTTGCTGTTTGCAGGATTATCTTCTTTAGGTTCGACATTTTGATATGAAAAATTGATGTCTTTTCATTTCCTGATGCTGCCAATACTTTTGAGTAGCCTACGACCATAGTCCATGCGTGAAGTGACAAGAACATCGGGTCAAAATCATTGATAATACTTCCGTCTTCTTTACCTCTTAGCACTTCTTTTGCCGCGAGTTTGAAAAGGAGATTATGAACATCTTGCATTTTTTTAAAATAAATACTCTCCTTAATCGCTTCAGTAAGTTTTTTTTCATTTCCAGACCTTATCGTTGAAAAATAGTTGAGCAGAGCTTCATTATACAAAAAGTTTTCAGTAGAAAAATCCATAAATTTATCCAAAAGGGCAAGAGAAGAATGCAATCCCGTATCAGATTTATGTTTGTCTATTATTTGATAATACCCGTTGAGCAATTTCTGAAACCCCCTAAATGTCAATGCCATATAAAGATTCTCCTTACTTTGAAAATACGAATACAGAGTTACTTTGGTTATTCCCGCAAGTTTGGAAACATCCTCCATTTTAGCATTTTTATATCCGTATTTGCTAAATATTTTTTCGGCTGCATCAATAATTAATTCTTCTTTGTTTTGTCGTTTTTCTTCTTTCATATACCGGAAAATTGAAGTTAATAACGAAATTAACTAATTTTTTAATCTTGGGTTAAGTTTTCGAAAAAAAAATGAAATACACCTATCTATTCATATGACAATTTTTCCAAGCACTTATTGGTTTCGGCAAGAATAGTATTCAAGTCTTCTTTTTCTTTTGTGTTCATCACCATTGTAAAATTATGGGGATATTTTGTCGGAAGACTAAGCTTAAATGATGCATTGGTCTTACAGGCCAAAGCGTGAAGATGTTTATGATCTTTTATATTGAGATTAAAAAGAAAATCAAATTTTTCAGAATCCAATAATTCCAAGATATGCTTTTTGGGAAATTCATAGAAATTGACGGATTTGTTATTGTAAACAGCCATACCGAAGTCCGTCAACTCCCCTTTCGAATTGATATAACTCAATAATTTCACCTTTTTGCCTTTTGATTTTAGTTGTTCACTAAATCGCAATATCACTTTTCGATCCCTATCGTCCGTACCGTCAAATAATATTAATATTGACTTTGCAGGATTCAGTTTTATCCCCTTTTTTTCAGGTTTATCCGCTGAGTTGAGTAATTTGTTTAGTGCTTTTTTATAAGTAACTTCTTTCATCGTCTTTCTGCGATAATCTATTCTTCAACTTCATCAAATTCTCCGATATTTTTGTATCTTTCTATTCTTTTTGCCAAAAGTGTCTCCGTATCGAATTCCATAACTTCTTTCAATTGCTTGATGATATGTGCTTTTAGTGTTTTTGCCATTTTTTCCGGATCCTTGTGCGCACCACCCAGTGGTTCCTTAATGATATCTTCGATTAGACCGAATTCAAGCATATGTTCCGGTGTCAGTTTTAATGCTTCTGCTGCGGTTTCTTTATAATCCCATGTTCTCCACAAAATAGTCGAACAATTTTCAGGGGAAATAACGGAATACCAAGTATTTTCAAGCATAAAAACTCTGTCACCAATTCCTATTCCAAGAGCACCACCGGAGGCGCCTTCACCTATAACATAAGCTAAAATCGGTGTTTTTAGATTTGCCATTTCAAAGAGATTTCTTGCAATTGCTTCCGCTTGCCCCCTTTCTTCGGCCTCAATCCCGGGATAAGCTCCGGGGGTATCGATTAAGGTGATGACAGGCAAATTAAATTTCTCTGCCAATTTCATCAATCTCAAAGCTTTTCTATATCCGTCCGGATTTGCCATCCCGAAGTTTCTATATTGACGCATTTTGGTATTAGTACCCTTTTGTTGACCGATGATAACCACGCTTTGATTACCTATTTTGCCTATACCGCCAATTATGGCTTTATCGTCTTTAAAATATCTATCTCCGTGAAGTTCTTTAAACTTAGAAGTAATATTTTCAATATAAAATTCAGTATATGGACGCTGAGGATGTCTTGATAATTGTACTCTTTCCCACCCTGTAAGATTGGAAAATATCTCTTTTGATTTTTTATTTATTTTATTTTCAAGTTCTTTTATTTTATCACTCATATCCAATTCACCCTCCTCATTGATTTGTATCAATTTTTCCAACTGCTCATGCAACTTTTCCAAGGGTTTTTCAAACTCTAAAAATACCATAACTCTACTGTTTTGTTAAAAGAAAACACTAAATTAACAAAAGATTCAATTTTTTAACATTTAACAAACTTTTTTTTAGTACAATTGATATTCATTTGTTATTATCCTTTATCTTTGAAAAAAAATATTTATATGTCAAAAACAAGAGAAAAATTTATGCTCGAAGCTATAAAAATGGCTGAAACTGGTATGAATAGCGGAAAAGGAGGTCCATTTGGAGCTATTGTAGTAAAACACGGAAAGATAATCGGTAGAGGAAATAATCAAGTGACAACCAGCAATGATCCTACTGCTCATGCTGAGGTTGTTGCGATTAGAGATGCCTGTAAAAATATAAATTCTTTCCAATTGGAGGATTGTGAAATATATACCAGCTGTGAGCCTTGTCCGATGTGCTTAGGAGCAATTTATTGGGCAAGACCCAAAGCTGTTTATTATGCAGGAGACAAAAAAGATGCTGCGGATGCCGGATTTGATGATGATTTCATTTATCAAGAAATTGCGACTCCTGTAAATGCCAGAAAAATTCCAATGAAACAACTGCTTCAAGATAAAGCCCAACTGGTTTTCAAAGCGTGGATAGATAAAGATGACAAAATAGAATATTAAAAATTAAAAAGGCTGCTTCGATTTGAAACAGCCTTTTTTATGCTTTTGGACAAATACACTTTATTTGCCTCCATCTAATTCATCTTGCCATGCTTTCAATTCTTCCCATCTTCCCTCTGCTGCCATTTTTGCTTGTGCAGGCCATGTTGTAGGATCAAATCTAGCATATCTATTTCCTCCTGCTTCTAATAGAATCTCTCTTAATTCATCAGCAGTTTTAGCAGCTAAATCCGAAAAAGTCATTATACCTGCATCGTGAAATATACCTTTCAATTTTGGTCCGATACCCTCAACTTTTGTCAAATCATCTTTTTCAGCTTTTGTATCTGTGGGTGTTGAACTTGTTGTTGGTGCCTCTTGAGCAACAACAGTTTCCTCAACTACTTCTTCAACTTTTGGTGCTGAATCAGAAACCGCTTTTTGAGGAGCCACTGTTTCCTCTACTTGGTTTTTTGCTGCTGCTACCAATTCTTCTGTTATTGGTACAATACTTACAAAAGTTCTTTTATTTCTCTTAACTTGAAATTTCACAAAACCATCTACTTTTGCATGAATAGAGTGATCTCTACTTATATAGACATTATCACCGGGGTGAAATTTTGTTCCTCTTTGTTTTAGTATGATATTTCCGGCTTTAGCAACTTGTCCACCAAACAATTTTACTCCTAATCGTTTACTATTACTATCCCTACCGTTGTCAGAACTACCTACTCCTTTTTTATGTGCCATATCTTAAGATTTTTGGATTAATTAAAATTTAATTGAATCGATTTTCAATTTTGTAAAATACTGTCTGTGTCCGTTTTTTACTCTGTAACCTTTTCTTCTTTTTTTCTTAAAAACGATTACTTTATCGCCTTTTACATGTTCTAAAACCGTAGCACCAACTGAAGCATTCAATACGGGGCTGCCAATTTGTGTGTTTTTGTCATCATCACTGACGAGGAGTACTTTGTCAAAAGTAACACTATCTCCTTCTGCGTTTTGTAAACGGTGGACAAATATCTCTTGATCATTTGTCACTTTGAACTGTTGACCGTTTATTTCAACTATTGCAAACATACTGTTATATTTTTTAGTTTAATAAAATGGAGCGCAAAGGTACTATTTTGTTTTTAATTATCAATGAAATATGCTAATATTTTGAACTAAAAGTCCTTGCAAATATTCATTAAAACAAAAAACTATAAATATTATATGTATAATAATAAGCTTTTCAATTTTTTATAAGCAAATAACACTATTTAAGTTTTTCGTTGTATTTGCCTTCTTTTATGGCTTCTTGCATCAAAATTTTAATTGAATCTCCATCGATTTGATATTTTCTCATCAATTTTTCTTTTGCTTTATTGAATTCGCAACGTTTTTTCCAAAAATTATAAACCCGTTCATCGGATTTGATCGTATCGTTATTCAATAATCCACAAATATCTTTAAAGGGCAATAATTTTTTGTCCTCCATAAATTTATTGACATACGGTAGGTCTGTTTTAGTATTTTTATCAGACAAATTGAAAAACTTTAAAAAATAAGATTCAAATTCTTTAGAATCAGTGATTTTAGTACTTTTGGTTTCAATACTGTTTTTCGTTGAGCTATTATCACTACTACCTTGTTTACAAGATATCAATATTGTGGATATAAATATAAGCAAAACCAAGTTTTTTAGATTATTCATACTTTATAATTTTTATTGTTTTTTTAATATATGTTTTCTTACAGATTTGGATTAATGTAGCAAAGGTCTCAAGGGAAGACTATTGAAAATTTCGTCTTCAACCTCTTCCCAGTATTTAATTCGTTTTTCGACAATATCCTTGTCAAAATAAAGCAAAGCCAAATCGACAAAAACGCTTCCGTGTTTTTCTTCATCAATCCGGATTTTTCTGTACAATGCTTTTAATTTAGGGTCTTCCAAAGCATTTTCAATCGTCCCAAATCTTTCTTTTCCTCTGACTTCCGATATGGAAACAATCAACAACCTATCCAAAAATCTCTCAATCCTGCCGGAATGTGCTTTTTTTATCATAGCCACCGCATATTCGTCTTTCGGCATTGAATGTCTCAATTGAACTCCCCTTTCAAGCATCAATTTATACACCATCTTAAAATGTACCAATTCTTCAATAGCATTTTGAGTTAAATCCGGAATCATTTCCACTTTATCGGGATATTTGGCAATAAGCCCCATCGAGTTTGCTGCAACTTTTCGCTCTCCATCAGCATGATCTTGCAAAAACTCATCAAAATTATTCAATACAATATCCACCCAATCTTGAGATGAAAATGTTTTCAATTGTGGTATAAGAGTCATGTCAAACGATTTGTGTTTAATAAAAAACAAATATCAATAGGTGGCTTTTGAAACAAATATCATCTTTTACGGTCAAAAGAAACACACCTTAGTAAATACCAAAATGCAATATTACAGATAATACTCTAAAAAGCTATTTTATATCATATTTTTTTGAGGTGTAAAAGGCTTATTCCCGTTGGTATTTTGAACTCTCACTACGAAAACCAGTGAATAATGCGGGTTTAGCAAAACAAGAAAGTGTATTTTAAAATCCCAAGCACACAATTTTAAAATTGGGTTTCCGTTTCAAAAATAAAAATTATTAAGAAATGAGTTCAACACTACAACAAGCAAAAGAAAATCTGATAAAAAACGGATTTTTGAATATAGAAATTGATAAAAATATCAATTTGTTTGAGGAAATAAAAAGACTGAAAAAAGAAAAAAACGCGATTATACTCGGACATTATTATCAAGTACCTGCCATTCAAGATTTATCCGATTATGTGGGAGATAGTCTCGGTTTGGCTCAGGAAGCAGCAAAAACAGATGCAGATTTGATATTGTTTGCAGGAGTACATTTTATGGCTGAAACAGCTAAAATGTTGAACCCCGACAAGAAAGTTTTACTACCTGATTTGAATGCCGGTTGCTCTCTCGCAAATTCGGCTCCTGCCGATATATTTAAGTCGTTCAAGGCTCAGCACCCTAACCATGTCGTTGTTTCATACGTAAACAGTAGCGCAGAATTGAAAACTATGACAGATATATGTTGCACATCGTCCAATGCTGTGCATGTAATCAACAGTATCCCTAAAGATAAAGGAATAATATTTGCTCCGGATAGAAATTTAGGCGCCTATCTAATCAAGGAAACCGGTAGAGATATGATTTTGTGGCACGGTGTATGCCAGGTACATGAAATGTTCTCTTGGGAAAAAATAATGGCTACTATGGCAGAACATCCCGGTGCGGATTTTATTGCACATCCGGAATGTGAGCCACATGTTTTGGAAATAGCCGATTTTGTAGGATCCACAAGTCAATTATTGAAGTATGTGAAAAATACCGACAAAAAAGAGTTTGTTGTAGCAACTGAGCCCGGAATACTGTATAAAATGCAAAAAGATTCTCCTGAGAAAAAACTTATTTCTGCACCACCTACTACACAATGTGCCTGCAATGAATGCCCTTTTATGAAAATGAATACTGTTGAGAAACTTTATCTTGCATTAAAGTATGAATTACCCGAAGTAATATTGGAACAAAGTGTAATTGACGAAGGACGGGTGTGCATTGACAGAATGTTGGAAATAAGCAAAAAGGCCGGATTGTAATGCGACAAAACAAATACTCGTAAATATAGGATGTTAATAGTTAATTTATTAAAATTAATCTCGTAAATTTATTTTTTAGCGAATAAATTTATAAATTTGTAGGCTCTGTTTATTTTTTTAAATAAACGAGCGTGCTAAAATGCGGATAACTATTTTAATAATATTCAAATGTCTCGTCATGATTAACCGGGTTATTTTTATAATTTTTATTTTTGCTCTTAACTTTGGTATATCATATAGTCAATGTCCTGATGGTGGTGCTATTTTTGTTAATGAGATTTATAATGAAACAGGTAGTGGTGTTGAGTATATAGAACTCGTGGTGATTGGTGATCCAGCTAACCCTACCGATCCCGTGAATTTAGAGGGGTGGATTATAGATGACAACAATATCGACCAATCAGGGCAAGGAAATGCTACAGGACATCTAAAACTTGACAATACCTTTAGTTCTGTTAATCCCGGTGCAATAATTTTGATTTATAACGAACACGAACCTTACCCCGGATTACCTGCCAATAATCCTCCATGGTTATATGTTATTACTGCGGGGAGTGTTGATGGTTGCTCTACGTCTCCGAGTACAACTAATCCCAATTATACTCCTTGTGGTACTTCCGGTGGAGATTATGATTACGTCAGAATGAGAAATGGTGGTGATATTCTTCAAACCAGAAACTCTTTTGAAGTTTACTACCATGCATTAAGGTATGGTAATGTAAATGTGATGGGGGATATTACTCCTTTAGCAGATGTTAGCGATAAATCTATCGGTCTTGATTGCGGCAATTGGTTTGATGGCAGCAATTATACGATAACAACACAAACTCCCGGTGAAGCTAATTCTACCGCAAACCAATTATTGATTAATGCGATAAAAAACGGTACTATTGATTGTAGCGATATAAGTTTGAGTTGTACTCCCCCTTGTCCGGAAATAAATGGTATTACAATAAATCCTATTACATTATGTGATTACGAAGATTTTGATGTCACCGCTACGGGTTTAGCCAATATGGGACAGAGCGCAAATACAGATACAGATTTCGGGGTCGAATTTGTATATTTTCCGGGAGCATCGCCTCCTGCTGATGCTTATTCAGGTGGAACCTCCCTTGGAACAGTTGCTTATGGTGGTTTGACAGGGACAGATCCCAATCAGGAAGCAAATTTAACCGTAACTTCAGGGACAATGGCTCCTGGAGTTTACAATATATGTGCTATTTTAGATCAAACATCTGCTAATAATTGTACCCCACAACAATGTGAGGTGGTAGAGATTTTTCAATCACCAACAGCTTCTTTGGATGGATTGACCGTTTTTTGTCCAGATGATTGCAATCAAATAAATACGGTCATAACCGGAGGAACTGAGCCATATGACGCCTCATTTGTATTAAGTATAGGTAGTTTTAATGTGCCTTTTAATGTACCGGCATATGATACTGATGATGAAATTACCATATGTTATTCAGGAAGTATTGCTCCTTACTGGGATGCTTCTTCACAAACTTTCTATGTTCCGACCTCAATGTTTGGAGTACCTTTCACGGGAACCGGTACAATTACATTAACATCCTTAATAGATGATAATGGTTGTTCAGCTCAAAATATAAATCCCGATTTTATGACACTCATTTTCAAAGATGATTTGGATATATCTGCTGTCGGACCAATAGAAGAATGTGATTATGATTTTGACGGTAAAGCGACTTTTGTTCTAACAGATTATGATGATCCATTAAAAAACGGAGAGAGTAACTTGACAGCAAACTGGTATCAAGATAGCAACTGCACAAATCCCGTATCTGATCCGACATCATTTACGACTGCAACTACTACTGTTTATGTGTTTTTAACAGATGATACTGATGAAAAATGTAATTCTGATACTATTCCCGTTGATCTTATTGTAATTGATCTTCCAAATCCCGGAACAGATGCTACTGTGGAGGTTTGTAATGACGGAACTTGCGTTGACTTTGATTTTGAAGTAGGTAACGAGCCGGGAGGAGTGTGGACTGATGATGATAATACCGGCGTTGATTTAGATGCTACAAATTGTGTTGACTTCAAAGATTTTAATGCGGGAACTTATAATTTCACTTATACTACACAGGATGTTGATGGTAAATGCAATACCGTTTCATCGGTTTTAACGGTTATCGTTTCCGATCCCGGTAATCCGGGAGAAGACAACTCAGATACTTTTTGCGGTCCACCCCAAAATTCAATTGATTTGAATGGATACTTAAGCAATCCACACGATGATGGAGGTACTTGGTTTGATGAGTTTGATAATATAGTTAACCCTTCTGATGATCTTGATTTGACAGGAGCAGCTATTGGTACATATAAGTATTATTATGTAATTGATAATGCTCCTTGTGATACAAGTCGCGCTGAAATAACAATAGAGATAATCAGCCAACCAAATGCCGGTCAGGATGATACTATCTCTGTTTGTAATAGTGGACAAAATACTATAGTAAATTTAGAATCCGCTCTTGGTACACATGATTCAAATGGTGATTGGTTTGATCTGGACACATCTAAAGTTGATTTATCAAATCCTACTTATGTAGATTTTGATGGGGTAAAAACCGATACTTTCGGATATAAATATTTGATACCTGATAACGGTGCTTGTCTTGAAGATAGTGCTATAATCACTGTAATTGTAACCGATGCACCATTTGCAGGGAAAGATGGAGCGGGAAGTATTTGTGTTGGAAATACGGATACAATAACTCTTTTTGGATATCTGGGACAAAAATATGATACGACAGGAATATGGGAACAAATCGGTGGTGATTCTATTGATATTTCAAGACCTGACACGATGGTCTTTACAACAGAACCGGTGGGAATTGATTCATTCCTATATGTGACATCAGGACCTTGTGGCAATGACTCTGCTTATGTTTTTATCAGTATTGTTTCATCTCCCTATGCCGGTGATAGTTATAGTTATTCTATTTGCCAAGGAAGTACCATTAATCTTTTTGATTCTTTAAAGAACGCTAATATTGGTGGTGTCTGGCTGAATTCACAAATGGATACGGTCACAAATTATGATAATGTACTTTTGGATGAATTGAAAGAATATAATTTTTTATATATAATACCGCAAAATGGTACTTGTGAAGGAGATACTGCATATGCAAACATTACCACCCTGCAAGCACCTGAAGCCGGAACAGGAACTGATTTTTCCGTCTGCGAAGGCTCAACTGATTTATTTAACCTATTTGATTATTTGTCGGGATACTCTGTTGATACGGGTTTTTGGTTAACGTCTAATAATACTATTGTAAGCAATGCAAAAAACATAGTTTTCAAGGATTATGCTTTGGGGGATTATGTTTTCAAATATTTAGTTCCCCCTAATGGTAGTTGTCCTGAAGATTTGGCTTATTTGACTGTTTCCATTGTTTCTGCTCCGGTTGCAGGTAATGATAACGAAATAACAGTTTGTAACGGAGATATTAACAATACTGTTGATCTTGAATCTTTATTGGGATCCCACAATTCGGGGGGACAATGGACTAAAATGACTAATGCGGATATTGATATCAGCGATGTTAATGAAGTGGATTTTAGTGGTGTTTCAACAGGAACATATAATTTTAAATACCTCGTGACATCAAACAGTACTTGTCCGCCTGATTCAGCAATTATTAAGGTTAATGTACAAGAGAAATTATTTGCCGGAACAGATAAAGAGCTTACTTTTTGCGAAGGAGGAAATGAATTTGTTAATATTATTGATGAACTCAAGCCAGATGAAAATACTGAATATATCTTGGAGGATGTTGCTCAAACAGGTGCGCTTCTTCAGAATAATGGGCGTATTGATATAAGTAAATTGAAAAAAGGAACATATATCTTTACTTTGACAACAGGAGATCAGGATTTATGTGGCAAGGATACGTCTGTTCTTACAATAAATATCGTAGAAAAGTTAAATGCAGGAACAGATAATTTTATTGAAGTTTGTAATGACGGAACAAGCATCGATATTAATACTCTACTCGGCACTCATGATAGTGGAGGAAATTGGACAGATATAGATAATTCCGGTGTAAATATACAGACTTCAAATGGTACAGATGTAATATTTGAAAATATAAAAGGGGGAATATACAGGTTTGAATATAAAATAGCCGGATCTAGTACTTGTCCTGAATCCAAAGCAATAATCACCGTAAATGTAAAAGAAATAAGTTCTTCCAATATTATTGAAAAATTATGCCCCGGTCAAACCTTAACTATTGGTACAGGAACTTATAGTTTGGATAATCCGGCAGGGACAGAAATATTGACCAATGCAGTTGGTTGCGATAGCATTATAACTGTCAATATTACTGAAAAAAGTATTAGTTCCAATATTCTAACCGAGAGGGAAAATTGTCAAGGAAATGGCAAATTTATTATCGCAGGAATGGAAGATGCCACAATGCCTGTAAAATTGACGATTAATGGTGAAGGTGAATTTAATATAACAGAGTTTCCATTTGAAGTAAAAAACTTGAAGGCAGGAAATTATACATTTACGCTTACAGATAAAGATGGCTGCCAAAGCAATTTTGATGAAGTATTTACAATTGATGACTTTGTTGATTTTAAAATATACACAAAAGTTACGGATTTGGATAATTCATATTCCATAAATGTCGAAACCGATATCAATCCAAAGGATATTGTTTGGACACCTTCTGATTATTTGTCTTGTTATGATTGTTTGAATCCGGTTGCCAAACCTGAAATAGATCAAGAATATATAGTAAAGATTACAGATGAAGGAGGATGTAGTGTTTCTGATACTATTTTTCTAAAAGCAATAGAAAAAAAGCTTACCATAGATATTCCAAATGTTTTTACTCCTGACGGAGATGGCAA
>Ga0256832_1000182_pt1 | contig 38996 bp, 26 predicted proteins | sample 134614metaG_FD_190534 | JGI IMG/M metagenome (GOLD analysis project Ga0256832, IMG submission 190534) | Hydrothermal vent microbial communities from Lau Basin, Pacific Ocean - 134-614 | ecosystem: Environmental > Aquatic > Marine > Hydrothermal vents | place: Pacific Ocean: Lau Basin | collected...
GATTATATCATCCATGGCTTCCGCGAGCGACCACATCGACCATGTCAACACCCAAATGCCCTACGCCCTTGTCGCCGGGGGCATATCTGTCGTCCTGTATTTGATATTGGGGTTTATCCAATAAGGGATGTTCTGGTATGAAATGGTCGAGCTTTGGTGTTGTAGTGGACTATCTTGCCTTCTGATATAACTCCTGTCCTTTTCGGGTATGAAATGGTGGAGTGGTCGTTGTACACATGACATTTCATCTTCTGAAGTGCCTTTAGTTTTTTCTGGCATGAAATGGCGGGCGGTAGTAGGTTAAAGCCCAATTCGACGCTACCTGATTTTCTGTATGATGCCGACCGGTTGGTGAAATGCACCCGGAAATACAGTTGGGGATAAGAATATCCGGCAACCATTTACTTTGTAGAATAAATTCATTGTGCTAAGCAATGGGAAATTTTAGATTTAGCTCCGTCCTATATGCAGTATAGGCGCACGCGAAATTTATATCAACTAAAATCAGCGTTACAGTTCTACATGAAGAAAGTACATTACTCGATTTAATATCCTTTTAGGGCTACGAGTTGTCTCTTTTGTTAGTCCTTACCTGAGATGTTGTTGACCAAAAGAGATGTTTCCTGGTTTGGAGAGTTTTTTTACTGGCATTAAAGAGGAACGCTCTAAGTTATTGTGGACTCTGTTTTTTCCATAAGAGAATGCTGCAAAACCGTTAACTTTCTCAGATTTAAATCATTGTAACTCATGCATTGCGTAATATGAATATGTCTTCATCATAGTACCCATAAACTCTACGGTAAAGTTCGAACTATCGATTTTATGCAAAATCAAAAATGATTTGCTCTTATAGCTTCATAAAATGAAAAGTATGTATATTTGCGCTCTCAAAAATGGTGGATGTAGCTCAGTTGGTTAGAGCGCTGGATTGTGGTTCCAGAGGTCGCCGGTTCAAATCCGGTCTTCCACCCTTTTTTGCCTTCTTGAGATACTTTATATATCTGTATGTCAGATAGTTATCGCTTGTGAGCAGCGCCAAAAATGGCTAAAAATTTGGCAGAGTTTTGGCAGAGTTTTTTCTCAAGTGGGGTTTTTGTAAGGGGAATGTCCAATCGTTTACCTTCGCAGCCTCTAAGTTTGTGTTCGGAGGAGTGGCAGAGCTGGTTGAATGCACCGGTCTTGAAAACCGGCGTACTCGAAAGGGTACCGGGGGTTCGAATCCCTCCTCCTCCGCTTCGTACAAAACCCATTCCGTACACGAATGGGTTTTGTGTTTTATGGGGCACTCGCTAAGGTCGTTACTACAATATTACTTTTGCGCGGAGCCCCAAAGTTGTCATCGGGAGACTTTGGAACGGAGATTTAAAGAAGCTTTATCACCCGGGAGCGATTGGTTTAAACTTGGAAACTGTGCAGTTTGTAATGTACACCTTTATATTCTTTCCTTGCCATTAGATGTTTTTTATCTACTTTTGCCTTTCAATTAACAAAATGAACCATATGGCAAGTAAATTAATGATTGTCGAGTCCCCTGCAAAAGCTAAGACACTCGAAAAGTATTTGGGGGGCGATTTTGAAGTCAAATCCAGCTATGGGCACATCCGTGATTTGGATAAAGGCGACAAGGCGATTGATATCGATCATAATTACACCCCAAAGTATATCATCCCCGATGAGAAAAAAAAGGTCGTCAGCGAATTAAAAAAAGCCGTTAAGCGTGTAAGCGAAGTATGGCTCGCGACGGATGAGGACCGCGAAGGAGAAGCTATTTCCTGGCATTTGAGTGAAGTGCTAGGATTGGATTTGGACAATACCAAGCGCATCGTATTTCATGAAATTACAAAACCCGCAATAAAAAAAGCGGTGGAGAATCCCCGGCATGTCGATATTAACCTCGTCAATGCCCAACAGGCCAGAAGAATCCTGGATCGATTGGTCGGATTCAAATTGTCTGAGCTATTATGGCGCAAGGTGAAAAATAAACTCTCCGCAGGAAGGGTCCAGTCGGTTACCCTTCGCCTTATCGTCGAACGCGAGCGGGAGATTCAAAATTTTTCGCCGGAGAAATATTATAAGGTCACTGCAGTATTCCTCGTGAAGAACGAAGCAGGTAACAGGGTGGAACTAAAAGCCGAATTAAAAGAACGCCTCGAAGGAGAAAATGCTGCAGAAGAATTTGTAAAAAAAGCACAACACGCGAGTTTCACTATTAAGAACATTGAGAAAAAACCGGTTCAGAAAAAGCCTGCTCCACCTTTTACTACCAGTACTTTGCAGCAGGAAGCAAGCCGTAAGTTGGGCTTTCCTGTGAGCAAAACCATGTCGGTCGCCCAAAAACTGTACGAGCAGGGACTTATCACTTATATGAGGACGGACTCGGTCAGTATGAGCAACCTCGCTTTGGGCGCGATAGCCAATCTGGTGAAGGAGGAGTTTGGGGAGAATTATTCACAAGTTCGAAAATATCAAAATAAGAATAAATCGGCACAAGAAGCGCACGAAGCTATACGTCCCGCTTATGTCGATAGGAAATTTGCCGGTTCGACCAATGACCAACAGCGGCTTTACGAATTGATATGGAAGCGCGCTATAGCCTCCCAAATGGCCAATGCCCAACTTGAAAAGACCTTAGTGCAGATTGGCATTTCAACCATCCCGGATAAACCTCTGAAAGCTGAAGGGGAAGTGATTAAGTTTGATGGATTTCTCAAGGTCTATATGGCCTCTACCGATGAGGACCAAGATCAGGATGTTAGGGGAATGTTGCCTCCTTTACACATCGGGCAAAACCTGGATTTAAAGGTGCTGACCGCACTCGAAAGACAGACCAAGCCACCTGCTCGTTATACGGAAGCGAGTTTGGTTAAAAAGTTGGAAGAACTCGGTATCGGACGGCCTTCTACCTATGCCCCAACTATTACCAAGATAATGGAGAAAGGTAGAGGATATGTGACGAAGGAAACCAGAGAGGGTACTCCTACCGCTTTCAAACAGTTTACCCTTTCTGATGGTGAGATAAAAGTTAGCGAAAAGGTGGAAAATGTGGGAAGCGTCAAGAATAGACTTTTTGCCAGTGACATCGGGATGATCGTGACAGATTTTTTGAAGGAGCATTTTGAAGAGATAATGAATTTTGGTTTTACCGCCGATATCGAGCGGCAGTTTGATGAGGTCGCTGCAGGCAAAATCAAATGGCAGGAGATGATTGATGCCTTTTATACTCCCTTCAAATCTATCCTTGATAAGACGATGGAAGAGGCGCAACGCGCCAAAGGGCGTCGTGTACTTGGTAAAGACCCGGAAAGTGGTCATTCGGTTCTGGTGCAGCTCACCCGTTTTGGGCCCGTGGTGCAGATCGGTACCCGCGAAGAGGTGGGAGAAGACCAAAAGCCTCGTTTTGCCAATTTGAAGCCGGGGCAATCTATGGAAAAGATTACCTACGAAGAGGCGATGGAACTATTTAAACTACCTCGAAACTTGGAGGACTACCTTGGCAAACCGGTGATGATCGGTGCAGGGCGCTTTGGTCCTTATGTCAAGTGGGACGACAAGTTTATCTCTATACCTCGTGGTGAGGACCCATTAGAACTGACTTACGAACGGGCTGTCCAATTGATTGACCAAAAGCGAAAGCAAGATGAGCCCATTGCAGAATATGAAGGAAAGCCGATAACGCAGGGGAAAGGCCGCTTTGGCCCTTTCTTGAAATGGAATGGCTTGTTTGTCAATATTCCTCGCAAATACGACCCGGATAATCTATCGCACGAGCAGGTTATAGAGCTACTGAAAGCCAAAATCGAGAAAGAAGCCAACCGCTACATTCATCGTTGGGATGACCTCGATCTCTCCGTTCAAAATGGAAGATGGGGGCCGTTTATCAAATACGGCAAGAAGAATATCAAGATTCCTAAAATTAACGGTGAGCGAATGACTGGTGAACAGGCAAAGCAACTCACTTTGGAAGAGGTCAAAAAGATGGTCACCAATGAGATTCCGTCCGCCTTCAAAGCTAAAAAAACGAAGGCAAAGAAAACTGCTTCAAAGAAGAAATAATCATAAGTAGATTCAGGTTTGTTGGATATTAAATACTTACTCAAACGAAACGAAATAATAGCATAAAAGCCTGGATGAATGCCGCCCGGCTGCGGACCCTCCCTTTGGCATTGGCGAGCGTCGGGATGGGGGTATTTTTGGCTTACTCCCAATGTGATGCCATTCCGGCCATCGGTCCTGTTTTGATATTCATCACTACCGTCTTGCTCCAGATATTGTCCAATTTTGCCAACGATTATGGGGACTATGTCCATGGGGCGGATCATGCCGGCCGTGTCGGCCCGGACCGGATGGTGCAGAGCGGGGAGATCTCTCCCGCTGCTATGCTGATGGGCATCCGGATAGTCGCCCTTCTTTCTCTTTTGTCAGGTGGAGCGCTGCTCTATACAGTCGCCGGCCTAACTCCCAAGGCCTTTATCTTCTTTGCCATTGGTCTGACGGCCATTTGGGCGGCCTACCATTACACAGCTGGCAACCGCCCCTATGGTTATGCCGGCCTGGGGGATGTGTTTGTATTTGTCTTTTTCGGCATGGTCGGTGTTGTGGGGGCTTATTTGGTTTTATGTTATGAAATGGTACCAACCATTCTTCTGCCGGCGATTAGCGTGGGCCTCTTAGCAACAGGAGTGCTCAATCTCAATAATATACGGGATATCAATTCCGATATTTCAGCAGGCAAAAAGACGATTCCCGTGAGAATAGGACTTGCAGCTGCTAAGAAATACCACCTGTTTTTGCTCTTTGGAAGCGTATCTTCATCCATTCTTTACGTTGTGCTCAATTATAAAAGTCCCTTTCAATTTGTGTTTTTACTGGTGCTTCCGTTGATATACCTCAACGCTAAAGCGGTTATCCGACTACCCGGGGATAATCTCAGGAGTATCGATCCCTATCTGAAGCAACTCGCGTTTACAACCTTGTTCTTTGTATTATTCTTTGGCATAGGGAACTTGTTTTCCCAAATTTAACCCAAAGATATTACTTCATTGCCCCTTTGACGCCTTATAAAAAGCGAAAAAGAATGATACAATGAAAACAGTTCGAAAGAAATCAGATGTTGTTCAATCTCAACAATCACATTACTTTACTTCCCGCACAGCTTTCAGATAACGCGCCACTTCTTCTTTAATCTTGGGTGTAAGGAGAAACACCCCAATCATGTTGGGGACTACCATGGCAAAAATCATGGCATCAGAAAAATCCAATACCGAGCCCAATTTGATGGAGGCACCTACGATGACGAAAAAGAGGAATAGCACTTTATAAATCAAGTCAACTGTTTTGTTGCGACCAAAAAGGTACATCCAACCCTGCATCCCGTAATAAGACCAGGAAATCATGGTGGAAAAGGCAAAGAGAATTACCGCTATGGTCAAAATGATAGAGAAATGAGGAATAACACTATCGAAGGCATTGGCAGTCAATTCGACTCCTTGGCTAATCTCAGATCCGTACTCGAATAACCCGGATTTCAAATTGGTAATCACGAGTACAAGAGCCGTCATGGTGCAGATGACCACTGTATCGATAAATGGTTCGAGCAAAGCGACAATCCCCTCACTCGCAGGGTACTTGGTCTTAACAGCAGAGTGGGCGATAGCCGCAGAGCCCACCCCGGCCTCATTGGAAAACGTCCCCCTTCTGAAACCTTGAATTAACACGCCTATCGCTCCTCCGGTAATTCCTGCTCCGGTGAATGCCCCATTAAAAATCTCAACAAATGCTTTAGGAATGAGCGGAATATTGAGGACTAAGATGATTATAGCGGCCGCTACGTAAATGACAGCCATAAAGGGGACCAGCTTTTCGGTAACTTGAGCGATTCGCTTGATACCGCCTATGATGACGATAGCGACAAGGATAGACATAAGTATGCCGAAATAAATACCTGCGTTGGGGGCTGCAATGCCAAATAACTTGATGAATTGTTTGGAGGCTTGATTGGCTTGAAACATATTGCCCCCACCAAAAGATCCACCTATGACCATCACGGCAAAAAGGCCAGAAAGTATCTTTCCAAAGATAGGCATATTGATGACGGCTAATCCTTTAGAAAGATAATACATAGGGCCTCCATAAACGACCCCGTTTGAATCAATATCGCGATACTTTACACCAAGTGTGCACTCGGCAAACTTGGAGGCCATACCCAGCATTCCCGCAAGAATCATCCAGAAAGTGGCCCCCGGTCCGCCAATACTTATGGCTACTGCCACCCCGGCAATATTGCCCAGGCCCACCGTCGCGGAAAGGGCCGCGGTGAGCGCTTGGAAGTGGGACACCTCGCCGGTATGCCCTTCTATCGCAATGGTCTCAGGGATGTTTTTGCCGGCGGTAGGGGTCGGGTCTCCGGCAATATCATAAGCATCGTGGTGATCCACCTTGTCCAGCTTGCCACTGACCACTTTAATCGCCAGTTTGAACATGCTAAACTGTGGGAAGCGGAATTGTATGGTAAAATAAATGGCCCCTATGAGTAAGACAATTAGTACCCATGGCACGTGAATCGTATCTGAGAATGGAATTTCAGCAAATATCAAATCGACAAACCATCCTGTAAAAAACTTAAATACAGTATCTATTCTGTTTGAGAGCGTTTCAGCAAAAATGCTGTAGGGAAGTAACATCATGGTTAGTAAAGCGAGCGTCTTTTTCATATATTACGTTTTGATTTTAATACTGTTTAGTCCACAAATAGTGGGTTGTCTTCAAGATTTGAAAATAACTATTGAGCAATAAATCACTCGATAATCGTTTGTCAAAATGGTTTTAGGTTTGTAAGAAGCTGCCAATATCGGAAAATATTTCAAATGCGCAATAATACAATGTCATATAATTATAATATATATGTATTGAAGAAACTTTATTGCCGTGTGGGTGTTGAACTATTTTGTTGTTTTCTCCATTGTGGCATTTGCGGAGTTGTAATCGGGAAAATCCACTCCAAGTCGTTCCTTTATTTTATTGATAACCCAGTTTTTGGAAGGGAAACCATCGTCTTTAAGCTCTTCGTATAAAGCGATTAAGGCAGGTTTGTCACGTCCTATTATCCTGGCAAGTTTGCGGGTATATATCAAGAGTTTTGAATACGCTTTTTTACGGTCAGTAGGCAAATGTTTGTGCCGATTGAGATAAACCCGGAAACTGTGTAGGAAAGACTCCAAGACATCCCATTCTTCCGTTTCGTAATAAGTCGCCATTAATAAGGTCTTCGCTCCGAGATTGTAGTACAAGTCCTCTATCTCGACCTCTTGCAGTAAGGTAAGGACCTGGTCGTAATTGGTCTTATAGAAGTGGAGGTTTGCCATATTGTATGAAATGGCAGAATTTCGGATCTCTGGGGGTAGACGGTCTGCGTAGTTTTTTATAAAAGAGTCCACCCAATCAAATTCTTTCAGCCTCAGTCCTATGGTTACAATATTTTTGAAGAGGAATGGAGATAGTTTCCCCTTTACATATAAGAATTCATTTTCCAATCCCAATTTATAGTTCTCAAAGCTTTCAAATAAAAAAGGCTTGCTGCCACTATTGAGCCTCCTGATGGAAAAATTTATGAGATGCTCATAAAGCTCTTTTTGTTCTTCTTCGGGAAAGAGGTCGAGATATCTGGAGAGCAATTCCTTGTACTTAAAATAATTGGATTCATTTTCAGGTTCCCTGAGTAAAAGTATAATGTAATAGTAAAGTGCAATGGATGGAACGGTTATGAAATCGTTCTCCCGGACGTACTGGATGATTTCATCCATAAATAGAATGTTCTCCTCCCTTCGGTACATCTTACCCCAGGTCAGGATTATGCTGTAATATTTGAGTTTTTCAGCCAGATAAAAATAGTCCAAATGCGCCATAATCTGGCCGAGACCGGTTTCTTCCGAGTTGGATTGGACCAAACGTTTGTCCAAACTGTTGCGCATCTCGAAGATGGTTTTGTCCATGTAGAATCGGTAGTAAAAGAAATCCGCGTTGCGGAAGTAATGCCGTTCTGCCAGCCGTTGAGAGACTTTGATACTGCTGTTGTAGAGTGGAGTGATATCTCTGTCTCTTATATGCGTTAGTAGATCTTTGGCTCTTTCCAAAGGGGCATGTTGATGATGTTCGACGCTCATGAAGTTCATGACCAATTGTAATAGATCATTCGTGAGTTTCCTGAATTTTTTGTCTTCATAGGGCTCGTCTCCAAAAAGATTTTTCCAAATTGTGGGCTTGTCCAGGAGCTTGTCATTTTTCTTCTTGATGGCTTCTAAAAGGTGTTGGTAAAACTTGATCCAAATGGGATTTCTATTGAAATAAGGGGAACGCACGAACTTATCCAGTCGATTTAGTTCGTGAATGCTGAAGTGATTCAATATTTGAAATAATTTTGTTTTCTTCATAGAATTAGTTCCTAATCAACTTGCCAATTGAATCCTTTATACGCGAAGATACAAATTATTCCGTGTTGTGTTGTTTTGAGAGCATCGATGTGCTTAATGAATTATATCTTTATTTATTATAATGTATAAATCTGATTAAAATCAGTATTTATATATGAAGATTAATTATAATTTCATAATACACATGAAGTCAAATTATAATATATTAAAAAAAGATTAATAAAGATTACCAATATGTGAAGAATGTTTTTTACTTTTGGGCATCAATACAAGAGTCTTTTGGATTTTTGTTTTAAATGCACAACAATGAAATCATTTGCTCTAAGAATCTCCTTCCTCCTTCTGGTAGGTTTGCTGTGGATTATTCCGCAAGGCAATGCACAGTCAGATGATCCGTATATTCATGTAACTTTGATTGAAAATCAGGTGTTTAATAAGTCAGTCTATGGATACACGTTAAGGAAAACACACGCACCGAAGCACGGGACGTTTAAGATTACCCAGCGGTATATACCGAATTACAAGTATCGTTATACTCCGGACAGTGGTTTTGTAGGCTTGGATACGCTGATTGTAGAATACTGGACGGAAGGGCGATATAAAGGGACGCATGTTTTTGAGAGCCATGTTTTTAATGTGGTAAAATCTGTTGTCATCGCCCGCGATGATTATTTGACCATTTCAAAGGGCGATACGAATGTTCTCATTCATCCTTTGGTCAATGACTCAACAAGTCAGGGGGGGATATCCCTCTCCAATTTGCCGTTGGTCAATTTTGGAGAGGCTTCATTATCTTCCGATTCTACCCTCAGTTTTACCCCGGACCCCGGTTTTTCAGGTACAGCTTATGTGAGCTACAAAGTGTGTGATGATTTAGATAATTGCGATGTCGGAGTCGTGACCATCGCGGTCATTGACCATAATGCTAACGTCGAGGACACTGTGTATATGATGTTGTCCGAAAATGAGACACGTGCTCTGCTTTTGGCTAAAGATGATTTCTACGTGACCACTTCTCCCTCTGCAGGGATTTTGGACTCTTTGTCCCCGGCCATTTACGAGTATAAACCGGATATTGATTTTGTCGGAAAAGATACCGTCCAATGGGAAAATGACAATGGTGATTTTCAACTGTTTCTCTTGGAAGTCCTCGCTATTCCCCCGGCAAACAAAGTGTTGGTGGATGACAGGGTGGAATGCGCAATGAATAGCCCGAAACAGTTTGATGTATCTATCAATGACATTACAAACAATTATCTTCCGGAGGTGGTGGACTCTGTCACACAAGGTACGTTGGTGCATGACTCCTTAGGTGTCTTTACCTACACGCCGCCTGTCGATTATCAGGGTATCCAATCCTTTACTTATAAATTGCACAACTCAAAGACCAATGAAATTGCCAGGGTAACGATATTTGTAAATGACGGGCATCCGGTCAATACGAGAACCTATGAGATGAAAACGCAAATGAATATCCCCTTGGTACTCAATTACGATATCCCAATTAAGCCGTTTGATACTTGGGAAGTCGTGAGTACTTGTGGCGGGTCAAGTGTGGAGGTTCATGAGGGAATCGATACCTTGTATATCAACTGCGACACGGTCATTGGCGAAGACCTGATCGTCTTCACTCCGCCGAATAACTACGTAGGGGACTGTGGCTTTACCCTCAAACATTGTGTTACGGATACCAACCATTGTGAGACAGTTGATATTAACGTTTCCATCGGAATGAATACCGATGGAAATTGTGCTTGCGTTGGCGATTGTGTTTGGGAAGGCGATATCAATTATGACGGAAAGGTTAATATGAAAGACCTGTTATCATTGGGATACCATATCGGTGCGACCGGTACTGCCCGCGATAATGCCGCTCATGCGTGGAAGGCACAAAGAGCTTCAGCATGGGGACAACCGGTTCGTGGACTTTGTACGGATTTGAAGCATTGTGATACGGATGGAGATGGTGTAATTACCTCCTCAGATACGGTGGCCATCAGTGATTTTTACTATAAGGAGCACAGTATGGAGCCGGAACTGGTTGGACCTGAACGGGAATTCCCATTCTATCTCAATCCACTTTTTGACTCCTTGCATGCAGGAGATTTGGCGGTTTATGAAGTGGCATTGGGGGATGAGCAAGATCCCGCATATGACCTCTATGGGTTTAGTTATACCGTCAACTTTTCCTTTGACTACGACTCTTCTAGCCTTAAGGTGACCAGCCTGCCCAATACATGGTTTGTGGCCAATACGGGCTTCCTCGATCTTTATGCTCAGCCGCAGTACCAGCATGTAGATGTCGGGATGACACGAACCAATAATAAACCGGTTTCCGGCCATGGTGGAGTACAGCATATAGAAATTATAATTGAGGAAGATGTTGATGGGTTTAAGTACGATAAGGACTATCTTAAAATAACACTCAATGGCCAGGGAACAGGAGCATCCGGAAGATTGTATCGCCTTCCGGGAGTGACGACGTATTTGCCATTGGCGAAGTCCCCCAGGAAGTTGCGTTATAACCCCAAAGATTTACTTGTCTATCCCAACCCAACAACAGGCCCGGTCAAGGTCCATCTCAATGGGGGCAACATAATGACAAGGGCGCAATTGACCGACTTGCGAGGGAGCGTTGTGCGGTCCTGGACGGACATAGACCCGGTGCACTGGTCCATGGATTTGACCGATTTGCCTTCCGGAATTTATGTCTTTAAGGTAGAAACTCCTTTGGGCCCAATAGTTAAGAAAATTGAGAAATATTAGTTTAAAGAATTATTTGAAGCTATTTGATTCAAATTCATTGTTGAGCAAAAAGCAATCTAATACGGTTAGATTGCTTTTTTGTTTCCGGATGAGTTGCTTTATATAATATTTTAAGAGATAGCAAGCGCGCTAAGGGCATTATAAATGCTCCGCTGCGTTGAATGGATTTATTGGTAGGGCTTTATGCACCGCAATACCGCGCTTTTGTAAGAAGTGCCAAACAAGAGCAAATGGACCAATAAATAATACAATTGAAATAGTGGAACGCGCGTCCGCCATCCTTTAATTAGGGGATATATCTCGTCATAACCTTCGTAAAATGCTTGATTAAAACCACCAAATAATAAGCTCATCGCAATGTCCATCTCCCTTATGCTATAGGCACATGCTGGATCTATATAATAAATGCCTTTGTTTGCGGCACCGGCCAATATGTTACCACTCCATAAATCTCCATGGACGAGTGCCGGGGGCTCTTTAGGGATAATAGCGTCTATCCGATGGTATATTCCTTCAATTTTACATACCTCATTCGATGACAATAATCCTTCTGAAAGTGCCCTGTGTAGGAGCGGAGTCAGGCGATCATCCATGTAATGTGATGCTGCTACTTTTGACCCATTATTATTTACTTGGGGGATACTACCTATGTAATTGTTGTAGGCCAGTCCAAATGATGGAGCAGTGCAACGGTGTAGTTTAGCCAGTTGCCTACCTGCCGTTCGAAAATCAGCTGTAGTAGGATTCGAAAGGGACTCAATATATTCCATAAGGATTGCTGAAAAGCCCTCCTCACGGATATGAGCATATACCTTTGGGATTTGAATTGTATGACTCCGGCTTAGCAGTTGCAAGTTCTTGACTTCGGCGAGGGATAAATCCATGTGGTTGGTGCCTGTAGTGCACTTTAAGAAGAAAGTGTTATCGTTGGTTGACACCTGATAAAATGTGGCCCATTGGCTTGCTCCTTGGGCTGAAATAGATGTGACCTCACCTATGTTCGGCAATTGTTGTAGTGCAATGGTTAGACGCTCTCTCATTTTCCACGATAATGATTTGGGGTCAAAGTCTTTTGCTGTTTATGCTGGAAATAAGGTCCTCCTTATAGTTTTTTCCTATCGGCAATAGTTTTGTAGCATTGTTCATTCGGACCTCTACCATTTGCCCGGAAAGGGCTTGAATTTTATCGATACTAACGATATACGAACGATGAATTCGAATGAAGCGGTTACCTCTAAGGTGCTCCTCCAAATGTTTCATGGTTTGTAAAGTGACCACCCTTTTATCCTTAAGGTTGATAATAACATAATCCTTCAGGCCTTCGATATAGATGATGTCATCATATTTTATTTTAACCAATTTTTTGTCTGCCTTGACAAAAAAATGATCTAACTTGTCAGCTGAGCCTACGATTTCAAGCCGGGCCTTCACCTTATGAATCGTTTTCATCAAAGAGGTCAGTGAAATAGGTTTCATCAGGTAATCTACTACGTCGAGTTTAAACCCATCTAATGCAAACTCTTGGTGTGCCGTGGTAAATACCGTTAGTGGTGGGTTATGGAGACTTTGCAGGAATTCTATTCCGGTAATTTGAGGCATTTGAATGTCGAGAAACATGAGGTCTATGCGCTCTTTTTCCAAAATGGAGTTGGCCTCGATTGCATTCCGGCATTTTGCGCGTACGACTACATCGTCAAATTGACTTAAGTGCGTCTCCAATACATCCAAGGCAAGGGGCTCGTCATCAACAATAATACAGTAAATCATATTTCGATAGCTTTTGTTTGTTGGGTTAAGTCTATGGAGAGCTCTACATCATAAGTGTCTCCGGTATGCTTCATGGACAATTGATGCGCACCCGGATACAATAACGCCAATCGATTTTTAATGTTAGCAATACCTATTCCACCATCCTTATCGGGCTCTGTAATGGGAGCGGTGCTATTACTTATTCGAAAAAAAATAGAAGTGGATTCTATGGAGAGAAGAATATCTATAAATCCCCTGTCGATGGTTCGATTGAGTCCGTGTTTGATACTATTTTCTATAAAGGGGAGGAAGAGCATCGGGGGAATCAAATGGCCCGATGGATCTCCTGTAACCTGCATATTGATTTTGAAATGCTCTGTCTGTTTGATGCGCTCAAGGTCCAGGTAGTTTCGGATATACTGGACCTCCTTTTCAAGAGGGACGACACCCTTATTGCCTTCATACAACATATAGCGCATCATTTCTGAGAGCTTCAGTACGACCTCAGGTGCATGATCAGATTTTTTGAGAGTAAGGGCATATAAGTTGTTGAGCGTGTTGAATAAAAAATGTGGATTCAACTGGTTTTTTAAAGCTTGTAGCTCCGCTTGAGTCGTCTTTCTGCTCAGCGCTTTTCGTTCCTGTAATAAGAGTGCCCAATCAGTAATTATTTGAAAAAAAGTGGCACCTATGGTAATGATGATGTATGAAATGGTATGGATGGGGGCGGATTGAATAAGTCCGGTCGTGGGGATGCCGTAGTTTGTTTTTAACAAGTAAGAAATGGTCAACTTGATAGGGGTAATGACCATGGCAGTTCCCATTACTGACATAAAATATTTAAAATATTGCCGCTCATTTAAGAATCTTGGAATGAGCACCTGAATGTTGAAATTGATGACGAGTGCCAATAATGCCGTGTTGCTCAACTCTAAGAGGAGTGTCAAAATAGTGGGGTAAGTGTTGTTGTCAAAATACACAAATAGCCCCCAAACTACCATCCAGAAAGCCAATTGCCTCAGATGTATCGAGGTAAAGGTTTGGCTTATATGTTTTAGCATTTTTGACATAATGCAAATGTACAATCTGCAATCCGTTACTCCCCGATAAATTCGATGAAGTGCTACAATTTGACGATATCGACTGAATTATCTGCGAGCCACGGCTATTTTTCCGGATGAAAAACCCGTTGCACTTGTAAACTTGTACAAATATATTCCTTTGGATAGCATGGATATATCCATCGAAGAATACCCGGAGCCGATTACCTGATGCTTGCAGATTCTTCCTTGCATGTCAAAAAGGGTGATTACTCCTTTTTTAGATACATGCAGGTGAATGACATCTGAAGACGGGTTGGGGGAGATGGAGAGTGATGCCCGGGGCGCCGGAGTTCTGACAGCAACCATGGAACCATCCGTCTTGGTGTTGGTCTTGTAGAAGCGAAGCCCGCCTCTTATATTGCCTACCAAGATTTCGAGCACTCCGTCGTTGTCTATGTCGGCCAGGGCAGGCATTAACCGGTCCCCTTCTTTTAAGTGGCCGAAATTATCATCGAGAATGGAAAAGGTTTTGCCTTTGGTGGCGGAAATGTCTCCCAACACCTTTATTCCGCTATTGGTGCCGGCATACATCCGTAACGTCCCTTGGTGGTCGTAAAGATAAGGCGCACTGTAGACGCGCCCCCCATATCTGCGATCTTGTAAAATGACATGCCCGAAGCAGGAGGTATTCAAGCCTGCGTTGGGGTCCGCATCAAACATGGGGCTTTCTTTAGTGCCGGTATTGTGGAAAAAATAAAAATTGCCGCAAGCATTGCCATCTTGATCATTGGTCGCTTGTCGAGTTCCCAAAACGATATCATTAAGGCCATCTCTGTCTACATCAATTATAAAAGGTACACTGGAGCGCCTTGCACTCAACCCCATAAATTTGTATGAAATGGTGCCAAATTGCATGGGTTGCCCCTGGCCCGCTGTGTTTTCGCCAAAGAACAGGTAGCCATCAATTTCACCCACAAGCAAATCCATATCGCCATCGCCATCCAAATCCCCAAATGCAGGGGCATAATTCCACTTGCCACTGTTGCCTTCGGAAAACTTGGAAAAGTTGAGCCAATCTTTATCCACTATTTTAAATGCTGGATTATTCTCTGTTCCTATGTTTTCTATTAATGTGAGGGTCGCCCTCCGGATTCCACCGGGCTGATAGTAATGGTCATTGCCGACGACGATGTCCAAAAGACCATCGGCATTATAATCGACAAAGAATGGGCGCGCTCCTGCACCGAGATCAATCATCTGTCCTACCAGAAAATCTTCCTGCGAAAATGAAAACTGCATTTTGCTGGAGTTCCCTTTGTTAACGTATAGCCAAGAGGCGGTTTTATTCTCGACGCCGCGTGGTATGTTGACTCCTACGAGCAAATCTTTCCATCCATCATTATTGACGTCAAGGAGAAACGGGGTGAGAAACAGATCGAGTTTGACCGGCTTATCGTAAGAGGGAAACCGGACATCTTGCTTGTTCATCCATGCATTCTTTATGCTTCCGCCATTCGTAAGGAAATTGATATGATTAGAAGAGAGATCGCCTATAAGTATATCCTTGTCACCATCGTTGTCTGCATCAAAGGTGAGTAGGGTAGAGCCGGAATGCCTTGTTTCCACCTTGCCTTTCCTTAGCTCTTCAAAACATTTGGTAGAATCCGGGGAAAGCGAGATGTCTTCGGATAGTCCGCTTTCCCAAAATTTTCCCCAGCACTCATCTTCTAATACGAAGTGAAAGGTCCCAGGAGGATTTCCCTCCTCTTTGTCCAGATTTTTAAAATAATAGACATATCCTCCCAAAGGCTCGAAAGTGATAATGTCCAGGTCGCCATCCCCGTCGATATCGTCTATTGAAGGGTAGTCCGGGGCATCTATCTGGATATTGCTAAATTTACCTGGCGTGTATTCATAGTAGAGGATGTCGTAGTCTTCCGAAGGATGTTTGATTCGTTCGAAAGTGATTTTGTTCCCGTTACGTGATGCGTGATAGACCTCTACACCGGCCGGGCCCTGGGTGTTGCTCGAAGAGGCCCATATGTCGGATAGTCCGTCTCCATCAAAGTCCCGGAGGAGTACCCAGTCTGCAAGGGGGGGGAACCATGTTTCATATTCGGGGGAGTGTTTATAGGAGATCTCCCCGGAAGCGCCTGTATTTTCAAAACAATAAATAGAGTTGCCCGCCCGGTCAAATACAAATAAGTCTTCAATGCCATCACTATTATAATCAATGGTAGAATATTGTGCATTGTTCAAACCGCCCACAAATGGGAAATCCAGTGGATTTCCATCGAGGTCGTTACATGGATATTGGAGAGGAGTAAAACGCTGTTGTCCGTAGGATGGGACGATAAAAACTCCTGACAGAAGGGATAAAAGAAGTATAAAAGAGTTCTTCATGGGGTAGTAGTTAAAAGATTACCTGTTTTGAATTAGTTGTTAGTGTATGCAGGGCAATATTTATAACGCGCACCTCCAACGGATGTTTCTCAGATAATCCGGAATACGATGACATTTTATTCTTCTAATGGTAACTTTCCTTTTAATGCCTTATGCTTTAATGATACGATCAAAATATTAACTACCTTTGCTGGCTGTTTCTATTTGAGTCTATGTATGACCAGTGATTACAATTTCATAACAATAAAGAATTGAGTAAAATGATTCGTATAGCGATTAATGGTTTTGGAAGGATTGGAAGGTTGACGTTACGGCGTCTACTGTTGGATTCTAACGTTAGGGTGGTGGCTGTCAATGATTTGACGGACAATAGGACATTAGCTCATTTGTTTAAGTATGACTCTTCTCAAGGGGTATATCCCGAATCGGTTCGTGCGGACGATAACAATATCTATATTGGTGATGTCGGGATCATGGCGTTGTCGGAGCGTGACCCCGCTAAATTGCCTTGGGCTGAGCACGAAATTGATTTGGTGTTGGAATGCACCGGTGTTTTTCGAACACGAGAAAAGGCCTTATTACACGTTAAAGCAGGCGCTAAGCGAGTATTGCTATCGGCACCGGCAAAGTCTTCTGATGTCACAACATTGGTGAAAGGGGTTAATCACCTTGAAGCTGACTCAAATGAAGTCGTTTTTTCCAATGCTTCCTGCACCACTAATTGTCTGGCCCCTATAGTGAAGGTGGTAGACGAGGCGTTTGGGTTATTGGAGGGACATATGACGACAGTCCATGGTTATACAGCAGACCAAAGATTGCAAGATGCGCCCCATCGGGATTTACGTCGCGCCCGGGCTGCTGCGGTTAATATTGTCCCCACGACTACCGGTGCGGCTCAAGCAACCAGCTTGGTCTATCCAGCTGCAAAAGGAAAGATAGAAGCCATGGCTATTCGAGTGCCTGTCATTACGGGTTCGTTAATAGATCTCAACTGTAATTTGTACGAAGCTCCAACTATTGAGGAACTCAGAGCGGTCATAAAAGAAGCAGCTGAAGGCCCATTGAAGGGCATCGTCGAATACTGCACAGACCCTGTGGTGTCATCCGATATTGTTGGAAATCCACATTCTTCCATTTTTGATTCCAGCTTGGCAAAAATGCACGGACATTTTGCCCATATTATTAGTTGGTACGATAATGAAGCGGGATATTCAGCTAGACTAGCAGAAATGGCAGCCTATATTGGGAGCTTGTAAAAGGGACCCAAATCTTTTATTTGGCAAGTTGCAGTATTTTAAAGGTGAGTTCCTTTGCTAGCTCTATATCCGGCATGTGCCAGGTGTCGACGCCTTTGGCCTTTGCATCATAGATGAGCAACAAGCTGATAATTCGCTTGATGGCTTGTGCCGAATATTTGGTAGCTGAGCGTCTCAAGTCCTTTATAAAAAATGGATTTATACCAACCTTTCCTGCCAGGACTCTGTCCGTTTGGTTACTGTATTGGTGTGTGACTAGTAATTGAGAAAAATTACGGTAAAGAAGCGAAGTTATAGCGTTTAACACTCCTTTACTGTTTTGTGCTTCCATCTGGAGAAGGAGGCGAAATGCCAGCGATTGATTGGCATTCATTATGGCGTTAATGAGCTCAAAAACACTAATTTGCCTACTGACGCCGATGTATTTTTTAATGTGTTGCGGAGTGATTTGGGATCCCTTAGGTATGTTGAGGAACAGTTTTTCCAATTCATTCATGATGTTAGAAATCTTTGTTCCCGTATGTTCCGATACCAAGACCGCAGCTTCGGGTGAAATGGTGTATCCGAGCTCTTTGAGTTTTTGACCTAACCACTTGGGAACTTGATAATCTCTTAGCTCCTTACTCTGAAGTGTCACTGCGACTTTAGTGATTGTTTTACCAAATTTAGTTCTACCGTCTGCTTTCTCCTTTTTGTAGCAAAGGACCAATACCGTCGTCTCTGCAGGATTTTGGACGTAGGGGAGTAGCTTATCCAATCCCTTTAGTGCTTGTGCTTCCCTGACAATCACTACTCGTCTTTCAGCCATCATAGGGTACTGGCCGGCATGGTCCAGGATATGTTCAACCTGACTGTCTTTGCCATAAAGGATGCTGAGATTGAATGCCTTTTCAGATTCGGTTAATGCATGTTCGAGAATTGCTTTTTCTATTTGATCTATGAAATACTCCTCATTGCCGTACAAAAAGTATACAGGATGAAAAATGCCCTGTTTGATTTCTTTGAGCAACGTATCGTATGTGTAGGTGCCGTTTTTCTTGCCCGGTGTGCTTGCCATGCTCTGTTAAGTTTTTTCTCCGTAGCATAAGTCGCCGGCATCACCCAAACCGGGTACGATATATGCCTTAGCTGTTAGCTCTTCATCGATTGCCCCAATCCATATCTTGACGCCTTTAAAGAGCCGTTTGATGTATTTGATGCCCACCTTGCTGCCTATAATAGAAACAATGTGAATGGCCTTGGGGCGGCCAAACTCTAATGAAGACTTTATGACTTTTTCCATTGTCAATCCAGTGGCAATCATAGGGTCGGCAATGATGAGAATTTTCCCATCGATGTTTGGAGAGGTGTGGTACTCCATATTTATGTCGAATCCCCCCGTGGCATTGTCCTTTCGATATATGGCGACAAAGCTGTTTTCCGCCCGGTCAAAGGTGCGAAGTAAACCCTCGTGTAGAGGTAATCCTGCTCGCATGACGGCACAGAGCACAACTTTATCATCGAGCTCCAAGGTGCGGGCAATACCTAAAGGAGTTCTTGTCTCCTCTTCGTAATAGGTGAGTTCTTTACTGATCTCATAGCCTACGATTTCACCTATGCGCTCAAGGTTGTATCTAAAGCGCATGGGGTCTTTTTGAATCTCAACATCCCGTAATTCCTTTAAGTATACGCTTATTATGGATGGAAAATCAGAGAAGTTGATAATTGAAAATGGCATAAAGTGAAATTTATTAACACATAACAATAGAATTGGAAATGTGATTTGTCAGCGTGATTGCACAGTCCTCTATGATTATCTTATTAACAATGTTCAAAAGGAATCCGTCCACATTAATGGCAAAGATAAGCCAACAATTGTATTAATGCGTTAAAATCTTTTGGAAATTGGGGGAGTCAGTACAATGCTGGCCTATGCGAAAATTTTTATTGCCCCTCAAAGGAGCGTTATCGGAAGTTTTGGCAGTATTGTCCCTAATATGAAAGCAAAACTGAAAATCAGTGCTTTTATGTGCTTCTTGAAAGTGTGGAGATTCGCGTTGCACTCCATTTATACAAATTAAACCACTCCTTGTATCTTGGGTCTTGTCCGGAAAGGTGATTGTTGTGCCATAAAATACAACACCGCCCATGATGCAGTTCTACCTGTTTGATCAATCCTTCCAGTATTTCTTGAGCTTTATTTGTAGATACATTGTCATAGTGATGAATATAGGTGGTATCCATAAAAATTAATGGAGTAATGCTAAGCTTTGTGGATATATTCTTAGACAAATCAAACCAATAATGTGTTTGTGCTGTGCCTGACCTAAATCCACTAAGATGCGAATACCCCATCGTGTAATCCTCCGTAATGCCGGCTTCCAAAAGGGATTGATAAGTCTCCGGTAATTTGATTCGCAAGAAGTGTGCTCTATTTTTATGTACTGCTTTTTTAAGAAGCTCTTCCAGCGCCATTTTCTCTTTCAATATTTGTGGGTAACCTTTTTCTGTTGCTTTGTATGAAATGTGAATTCCGGCCTTAAAACTTGATTGTAGGCGCCGGACCAATGCTTTGAATGCAGGGTGATTGACATGATGATTGCGGTCAAAATCACCACCTCCGCGCATCAAGAAAAATACTATTTGCTGTAGGTGCTCATATTGTGTGTTTAACATCTGCCCGTAGTTGTCATAAGGGTCTGGATAAATCCCAAAAAGATATCCAACCCTTTGACGTAGGTGTATCCATTCTCCATGGATCAGGTCTTTGACTATTCCGGCTAGATTGCTCGCCAAAGACCGGTGCTTGAAAGCCCAGGGGAAATCAATATCATAGGTGAGGACGATTTCCGGAGATGGGATATGGGCTCTTTCATTGAGAAAGTCATGACCAAAGTAGGTTGATAACCGCTGTATAAACAGGCCAAGCCATTGGTCGATTAGCGGGATATCGAGAAACGAGTACCTGAATGCCAAAGAGGCCTTGGCCGGAAAGCGATTGTGTTTGTCTCGTGGTGCTTCTGAAGAGTACTCTTCATAACGGGAAAGGAGGTAGAATGTAAATGCGAATATGTCAAACTGAAAATCCCCGTGATTTGACGCAAAAAAATACGGCAAGTTGCTCTGTTTGTCCATTTTGACCTCCGGGCAAATAGGGTAGATGCCGGTCTTGAAGAGCAATCCGTCCGGATACATATGAAATGCAGTGCCATACGGTTGACCATCGTAGCAAATGGTATAGTGGTTGCCGGGTAAGGGGACGGTGCTTGCTTTAAACCGTATCCCTGTATACGTAGAAATAAACTCTAACGTATATTCAATTCTAGGGGTGACTTCGGGAACGATTACGGAGATCAAAGCAATACGGATTTATGGCTCTAACGATAGCATCAAAGGATTGTTGCCGGATTTTCCTTTGAATAGTAAACAAAAAAAAGGGTGCATGCTGTCATACACCCTTTTGTATTGGTATTTTTACACTATTTAATAACAAATTTTTTGATTACATTTTGTGTGTTTCCGGTTAGTTTAAGAGTGTACAAACCTCTCGGCAAATTCTCTATATCTAAGCTGAAATTATTGAATCCGGAATCGGTATTGTAGGTCTCCTGTCTTATCTTAACCCCTACGGAATTGAATAAGTTGACTTGGATGTTTTCTTCTTTTGCGGCATCAAAGGATACGATAATTTCTTCAAATTTATTGTCAGCATAAACGGCATAGCTGGACTCCGTGTATGTGTCATTTGTCTCGAGGAAATATCCATTGTCGCTTTCCAAGGGTAGATATTCTTCGCTCTCTTCTTGTCCGAAAAGAGGGGAGGCCAAAGGGAGATAGTTTGAAATGTCTTCATCCTCCTCGATTCCGCCGAATAATGTTGTCGATTCAATAGGTAAATAATCCTTTACTTCTTCTGTATTGTAGGAGACTTCTTCATCTGCTGTGAGGTCTACATAATCCAATTCATTATCTACCGGAGCGGGCATGTATGCCATTTGCGCTTGTAGAGAAAAGGTGCTGGCTGATATAAAGCAGGCCAATGTGAGGAAATTGAGTATTTTTTTCATGATGGTAACTTTTGATATGATATTAAATTTAAATGCACCTAAGAAGCTGCAAAAACTATGCCAATATATTAAATATTTTCATGATATGTTTGGTGTTCACTATCTACGGGTGTACATATACGGTTTCATGCGAATATGAAAGTGTTTGATCCGGATGGGCATTCATTTATTCCGAAAGAAGGGACAAAAAGCTTATACTTGGATGATTTAAGCTCTTGGAAGGCATTATTCAGATGCCTCTTATGCAGCTTCACAATAAGTTGTGTGCAGTTAAGTGTCGTTTTTAACCGTATCCCCCCTGCTCATTTATTTATTGTGTGACATCATCTTTCTGCAGAGATGTCCGGCATAATACCTATATTTGTGCCCGGCTCTGCCGGAGTTTTGTTATTCCCATTCCCAATTTGAAATTATGAACGATAGAGATTATATCCAGATCTTAATCACAGGAGGTACTTTTGATAAGGAGTATAATTATGTGACAGGCAATTTGTATTTCAAAGATACCCATTTGCCTTCCATGTTGGAAAGGGGGCGCTGTAGTCTTCCGGTGGATATCCGGACTTTGATGATGATAGATAGTCTGGATATGACAGATGCCGATCGCGAGATTATCATTCATAATTGTCGGAGGGCCAAGAGTGATAAAATACTAGTGACGCACGGCACGGATACCATGGTACAAACTGCCAAATGCCTCGCTGATGCCAATATCAAGGATAAGACCATCGTACTAACCGGAGCATTGGTCCCATATGCGTTTGGCAATTCGAGTGATGGATTCTTTAATCTTGGCAACGCCCTAGCCTATGTTCAAGTATTGCCACCGGGTGTTTACGTCGCCATGAATGGAAGAGCATACAAATGGAACGAGGTCAAAAAGAATAGAAAGACCGGTTATTTCGAATACCATATTAGTGAATAGAGTGTTTCCCGGAAGTTACTCAATGCGTACGCCTCTTACTTCTCATTAAGAGCTGTACATTTGGATCCAGTACGACCTCTGAAACAGGTGTATCTACTTCAAAATCAAAATCCTTACTTCGCTGCGTCAGGTTGATGGTAATATGTTTAGCCGGAAGACCCTTCTTATCTTTGAAAACTACCTCGATAGGCAAAATGTAAACCGAACCCGGTTGGTTTTGACGAATGGCCAAATGGACTTTACCGTCCTTCTGACTCCAATCCCATGTGACATCTGGGAGAGCAGAGTAGTGGAGCCACTGGTTAAAGAACCAGTCCAATTTTAAATTTGTAACGTTTTCTGCAACGGCTTGAAAATCCGTACTATGGGCATTGCCGTATTTATAATCGTGATAATATCGCTCCAAGACTTCCCAAAACTTATCCTTTCCGATCATACTTCTGAGCATGTGCAGTACCCACGCTCCTCGTTCGTAGGCGTTGGGGGTGAGGAGCCGGTTATAGTTGGTCACTGTGCTGTCGAGAATAGGTTTTGTGGTGTGCTCCTGGTAGCGAAGCACTTTTTTGCGTTGTGTGCGTAGGCGTTCTTTTAATTTCTCCCTCCCATATCTGTGTTCCAAATACAAGTCAGTCAAATAGGTGGCAAACCCTTCGCTGAGCCATATGTCGTACCAGTTGGCTTCCGTCACGGTATTGCCAAACCATTGATGTGCTATTTCATGGGCGATTAAGGGCTCTTGATTTTTTTTGCCGTTGACGCTAGACTCCGAATAGAAAATGCAGCTGGCATTTTCCATCCCTCCGTACCGCGTTTTGGATTGGACATTGGCGAGTTTTCGATAGGGGTAGTCCCCTAATTTTTGTTGGTAAAAGGCTAATATTCTCGGAGCGTAAGCATAGTCTTCAAATCCCTTGTCTCGATCCTTGGCGTAGACCCAGTAACTCACGTCAGTGCATCCTACCTGCCCCTTGTGTGACACTGCAAAATCTGCCAGCCCGATGACCATCACCTTGGTCGGGATGGGCATTTTTTCTTCCCAAACCGTATTAGTCCTATTGCCGGGCAGCCTTGTCATCTCCTCTAACAGCCCGTTGCTGATGACTTGATAATGATTGGGCGCAATCACGGTAAACCGGACACTTGCCTTATCTGACGGGTGATCGATACAGGGTATCCAGTGACGCGCCCTGTCCGGCCAATTGTCGGCAAAAATGGTTCGTTCTCCGTATTTGTTTTTACCGATGATTAAGCCGTCTTGTGGTATGCCTTGGTATGAAATCGTAACCCCTACGGCACGCTTGAGCCCTTCGGGCAACTCAATAACCAACTTTTGACCTTCCTGACGAAAATCCAATTCAGTTGCACCCTTACTCAAAGTTACCCGATCTACTTTCATGCCTTTGCCGTTTTTGAGCGGCGATTGCAAATCCAGAGTCAGGGTTTTGGCCGGTTGTTTTAGTTTGAAAAGCAGCCGGGCTTCTCCCTTGATGACGTTGGAAACATCGGTCAATTCGATGCGGTAATCGTAGTGGATGGCATCCCATTTGTCTAAACGGGGTAGGGATTTTTGTCCTGCCAATTGCCCGTTGAGCAGGAAGAGTACCACGGTGAGTATCCCATAAAAACGGGTTGGTGCTTTAATCTTGATGTATAGCATAGTAACGTTTATGTCGTTAAGAGAAAAAGAGCCCGGCCCGATTTATTTTGAGAGGCATGCCGGTTATTTTACCACAAAATTAATCATTCGCTTTGGGACTACAATGGTTTTTAACACTTGTTTGCCTTCTGTCCAGGTCTTTACGATTTCAAGCTCCTTGGCCAGCTCTGCAAGGGTGTCTTTGTCTGCATCGACCGGAAATTCGGCCACCCCGCGCTTCTTCCCATTGATGCAAATCGGGTATTCGACCGTGCTTTCCACAATGGCAGACGGGTCAAACTCAGGAAAAGATGCCAAATGGACACTGCCGTCTCCATTGAGTTTTTCGTTCAATTCATCCGCGATGAAAGGGGCAAAGGGTGCCATAAGCCGGTTTAAAGGCTCCAGGATGGCTCTTTGATGGGCATGCAATTTGCGCAATTCTCCCACTGCCATCATAAATGCACTGACGGCCGTATTAAAGGAAAAGCGTTCGATATCCGAAGTGACTTTCTGAATCGTACGATGCAGGACCTTCAGTGCTTCTATCGAAGGCGTATCCTCTGTAACCAACCACTCTCCATCCCGGTTGACAAAAAGACCCCAATACCGCTTGAGGAATTTATAGACCCCGTCTATACCGTTCATGTCCCATGGCTTCGATTGTTCTACCGGTCCCAAAAACATTTCATACATGCGAAAACAATCCGCCCCATACTCCTCTACCACATGGTCGGGATTGATGACGTTATGTTTGGACTTGGACATCTTCCCCACTTCGGAATGAGTGAAAAGATGCGCATCTTCGGCCTCTCCCTTCGGAGTGAATATGCCGTTATGGAAAATACCATTAGCACACTCGAAATAAGCGTCTTTATACTCCGGCCTCCAGTCCAGGAATTGTTTGATGCTCTGCAAATCGAGGTAGGAGTCCTTGGTGCCATACTCCCGCACGATGCTGATATCGACCGTCATTTTTGCTACGTCTTCCTCCGTAAGTCCTTGCATTTGGGCCAGTTGGGCGCATATAAAATGACGTTTGCCGTCTTTGAGTTCCTTTTTGAGTAATATGTGTTCGATGACTCCTTGAATCATGCCCTGGTTAATCAACTTTTTGAATGGCTCTCTTGTCGGGACCTTTCCCAGGTCGTAGAGGAACTTATGCCAAAATCGCGAATACATGAGATGCCCCACGGCATGTTCGGTTCCCCCGACATACAGATCCACCTCACGCCAATAATTGACCGCCTCTTCCGAAAAGGGGGCTGCTTCATTCCTGGGGTCCATGTATCGCAAGAAGTACCACGAAGAACCCGCAAATCCGGGCATCGTATCGGTCTCTCTACGCCTTCCATCCGGCAAGTTTACCCATTCGTTCAGTCGTGCCAATGGCGCACGGCCATCTTTTGTCGGCTTGAAATCGTTGAGTGGGGGGAGCTCTAATGGCAATTCATCCAAGCTTAAAGCCTCCGGTATATCCTCTTTGTCATAGACGATAGGGAAGGGCTCTCCCCAATATCTTTGGCGACTAAAATTGGCATCCCGGAGTTTGTAGCTCACTTTGCGCTTGCCGATGCCTCGTTTCTCCAGGTCCCTGATGATAAACTCGATCGCATCTTTGACTTCCATGCCCTCGATAATACCGGAATGAATCATCTTGCCGACTTTGTCCTCCCGCTGGGCGTTGGGGTATTCGGATTGGTCAATTACCTCGATGATGGGGATGTCAAATTTGCTTGCGAAAGCAAAATCCCGGTCATCCCTGCTGGGGACGGCCATGATCGCCCCCGTACCATAGTCCTTTAGCACGTACTCTGCAGTCCAAATCGGTATGCGCTCACCGCTAAAAGGATGCAGGGCATAAGAGCCGGTAAAAACACCGGTGACCCGCTTGGTGTCTGCACTTCTCTCCCGCTCCGAACGGGATTGTACGTATTGCAAATAAGCCTCCACCGCTTCTTTTTGTTGGGGTGTTATGAGCCCGGGAATCAACTCGTGTTCCGGTGCGAGTACCAAAAAAGTAGCGCCGTAAATGGTGTCCGGACGGGTCGTAAAAACCTCGATGTGCTCGGTCCGATTCTCGATTTTGAAGTGAATCTCAGCTCCTTCGGAGCGCCCAATCCAGTTGCGCTGTATGGTTTTCAAACTGTCGCTCCAATGCACTTCATTCAAGCCTTGCAAGAGCCTTTCGGCATAGGCCGTGATGCGTAAGAACCATTGGGTCATTTCCTTTTTGACGACCGGATGTCCGCCTCTTTCGGAGAGCCCATCCTTGATCTCATCATTGGCGAGTACTGTGCCCAATGCTTCACACCAGTTCACGTAACTCTTCCTCCGGTATGCCAGTCTGAAAGACATGAGTATCTCGCTTTTTTCCCGCTTTGAGAACTGTGCCCATTCTTCTTTTGTAAAAGCGATCTTGTCGGTGTGGAAAGCATGGGCTGCTGCGCTTCCTCCTTGCTTGAATGCAGCAACGAGTTCAGATATGGGGCGCGCTTGGTCCTTATCCAAATCATAATAATGCTCAAACAGCTGTGTAAATATCCACTGTGTCCATTTGTAGTATTCCGGGTCGGAAGTCCTGAATTCCCGGCTCCAATCAAAGGAAAACCCGATATTGTCCAATTGCTCTTTGTACCGCTGGATGTTGGTGTCTGTAGAGTCCGCCGGATGGATGCCGGTCTCGATGGCATATTGCTCCGCAGGCAAACCGAATGCATCAAAACCCATCGGATGCAGGACGTTGAAGCCCTTCATGCGCTTGTATCGCGAAAAGATATCCGATGCGATGTATCCTAAAGGGTGCCCGACGTGCAGGCCGGAGCCTGAAGGGTAGGGGAACATGTCCAGGACATAATACTTCGGTTTATCCGAATCATTGGAGACCTGATAAATACCTTCTTCCTTCCAGCGCTTACGCCATTTCTTTTCGATGCTATTGCTGTCAAATGTCATAAATTAATCCTTTGGTTAAACGCTCTAGCGTTATGATTGTCAATTCTGTCGGGTGCCGGCTTTTGCCGGCCCTTCACTTGACGAGTCACAAAGGTAATTCGTTTTCATTTATCGGAGGCTGCTTACTAAGGATAGTATATATTACAAACTGCACTTTTCTGATTTGAACACCTGTAATAATCCCGTAGGGATGCCATCTTTGTAGCCCCGTACGAGCGACAGCAAAGTGCAGGGTTTATAAAATCACCTAACGCCGTTTTGGCGGTATTTTTGCCCGGCACAATATTGTAAATATGTGAGAAGTGTTGTCTGCAAAAATAGTGACAAAACAATGTAAAGCTCATTTATGTGCAGTTTGTTATACACACCTAAGGATAAGGGGGGTTTACTATGCTGCACTTTTATTTACCTACCTTTGCTCCTCTGTCGCATGTTTTTTGGCTTGAGGTGCCAGAAGCATAATGCCGGGAGAAATCAAATATCATATTATCATTCATGTCGGGCATTTATATTCATATTCCATTTTGCAAGAGAAAGTGTCACTACTGCAACTTTCATCTTTCCGCCTCGATGAAGTATAAGGACGATGTCGTGGCCGCTATCCTAAAAGAGATATCCCTGACCCCGGATTTTTTGAAGGGAAAGCAGTTATCCACCATCTATTTTGGAGGAGGTACGCCTTCCATTTTGTCCTCAGAAGATTTTGCACTTATTTTTAATCAGCTCGAGGCGCACTATTCATTGGATTGCCTCAAAGAGGTGACCGTCGAATGCAATCCGGATGACGTAACCCCTGATTTTATTCGAGGATTGGAGGGAACACCGGTCAATCGCTATAGCCTGGGAGTACAGTCTTTTTATGACGACGACCTTCGGGCACTCAACCGTACACACACGAAAAAGCAGGTTTTTCAAGCGATAGAATTGATCGCGCACTCCAATGCGAAAAGTTGGACTTTGGACCTGATTTATGGCTTGCCGGAGATGACTATGGAGCGTTGGATGTCCAACCTGCAAATGACCCATGCAGTGGATGCCCCGCATATCAGCGCATATGCACTGACAGTGGAGCCCCGCACGGCACTTTACCATTTCATACAAAAAAGGCAACTACGTCTGCCGGATGATGGTCAAGTCACTGCGCACTTTGATGCCCTTATGAGATGGGCCGGGGAGCGAGGGTATGAGCATTACGAAATCTCTAATTATGCGCTTCGTGGTCATCGTGCGGTGCACAATTCTTCATATTGGGAGGGGCAAGCCTATCTCGGCTTGGGTCCCGGTGCGCACTCTTTTGACGGAGCCTTTATCCGAAGGTGGAATGTGCGCAACAATCCGATCTATGTGCGTAAAATCGCACGGGGGGAGGTGCCCTATACTTCGGAGATGCTCACTCCGGATGATCTGTACAATGAGTATGTGATGACGCGTTTGCGGCTTTCTTCCGGAGTGTCCCGGATGGATTTGTCCGGCATGGGAGAGCGCTACTTGCATCGATTTGAAGAAGCCATTTCCCCCCATGTCGAATCGACACTCATACAACTATCTGAAGGACATTGGCGATTGACCGATGCGGGAAAACACTTTGCCGATCGCATCGCTTCGGATGCCTTTATAATATGAAATGATACCAAAGCACCGTCACCAGGAAGGTGACGATGAGTCCCAGTAATATGGGGAGAAAGGTCGATATAGTGGTCCATTTGAAGCTGTTGGTCTCTTTGTAAATCGTATAGATCGTTGTCGAACACGGATTGTGCAGAAGGCTCAATAGCATTAGATTAATAGCGGTGAGCAGGGTCCATCCGCCGGCTTCGAGAATGGAGCCGATATGTTGTGCGGAGTCGGGCTCGAATAGTACTCCTCGCTCTCCTCCGGATGGTATCCCGGTAATCAACGTAGTGAGCATAAGGATGACAGGAAGGACGAGCTCGTTGGCCGGAATCGCGATGATGTAGGCGAGAAAAATGACTCCATTGAGTCCGAAAATGAGAGCGTAGGGGTCGAGGTGTTGGATGATGGAGGTGGCCAAGGGAGCATCTCCCCATTGGATATTGCTCACTCCCCATATGACCAGTCCCGCCGGCACGGCAAATACGACAGCGCGCCAAAGTACGATGAGTGTCCGGTCTATCAGGGAGGTGTACAGGGTCTGCAGTATCTTAGGAGGTCGATACGGGGGGAGTTCGAGTGCATAAGTAGAGACCTCCCCTTTGAGTACGGTCTTGCTCAAAACCCATGAAATCGCCAAACTGAAAAATATACCGAGTACAGCCACTGACACCACAGCAAGGGCGGTGGCTACACCGGACCATTCTTTGGGGACTAAGGCGCCGATGAAGATGGAGGCGATTAAGATTTGGGTCGGCCAACGACCGTTGCACAAGGAGAAATTGTTGGTGATGATGGCAATCAATCGCTCCCTGGGGCTGTCAATGATGCGAGTGGCCACGACTCCGGCGGCATTGCATCCGAAGCCCATCGCCATCGTCAAGGCCTGCTTTCCGTGTGCACCCACTTTTCTGAAAACATTGTCCATATTGAAGGATACCCTGGGCAAGTAGCCGAAATCCTCCAATAAAGTAAACAGGGGGAAGAATATCGCCATGGGGGGGAGCATGACGCTGACAACCCATGCTCCGGCCAGCCATGCACCATCGACCAAAGCTCCTGTAAGCCACCAGGGTGCATGTAGAGAAATAAAGAGGTGCTTTAACCACGGATGCAGGGTGCCGATAAGCAGTCCGGACAACCATTCGGAAGGGTAGTTGGCCCCTATGATGGTGAGCCAAAAGACGAAAGCCAAAAGCCCAACCATAATGACGGAGCCCCAAAAAGGATGGGTCACGATTCTGTCGATTTTCTGATCCCAATGATAGACGTGATTCCTTTGGTCCGTTATTACAACATCCGTGGCTACTTTTTTGGCTTTTTTATAAATAGCCTCCAGGATTTTGTCATGGGTAAACATCCCGATATCCCAGCGCAATCTCCTGGACAATGCAATAATATCCTCGTTAGACTTAGCTGGAGCGGAATTCGAGTCCCCCTCTGCTACTATGCTGTTGTCAAGAATGGCTTGAGTGATGCTGGGGTCTCCCTCCAACAATCTCAATGCCACCCACCGGGTGTTAGTCAAGGAGGGGAAGCGTTTCTGTAACACACTCTGTAGTTTATCCAATGGTTGTCGCAAAGTGGCGGGTAAGCGCCAACGCACTTTGGGTCGTGCTTTTATAGTGTTGTTGGCTACATTGTGGATGGCCTCTAAGAGTTGGGGGATGCCCTCACCGGAACGTGCGGAACATGGCACAACGGGGATCTTTAACCGGCGGGACAAAGCGTGGATATCCAATTCTATCCCTTGACGCTTGGCTTCATCCATCAAGTTGACGCATAGTACTACGTTATTGGTGATTTCGAGGATTTGGAGGGTCAGATTCAGATTGCGCTCCAACCGTGTAGCATCGACCACGATGACAGTCACATCCGGCTTGCCAAATAAAATGAAATCACGGGCTATTTCTTCATCCTCACTGGTAGATAAGAGAGAATAGGTGCCGGGAAGGTCTACGATTTTATACTTTTTAGAACGATATACGAAGCCCCCTTCAGCCCTCCCAACGGTTTTGCCGGGCCAATTGCCCGTGTGTTGGTTGAGTCCGGTCAGTTGGTTGAATACTGTACTTTTACCGGTATTGGGGTTTCCAGCGAGGGCGATGACTCGATCAAAATCCCCCATCTTGATGCCTAGCTGGATTAGATGTCCGGAATGATGCACCGGACAAGTCTCACAGGTATTTTTAGCCACTGTACTTTTTTTGAATCCCATCATTCCTCTTCAAAGTAATTTTCATCCGTGACTAAAATCTTGGCGGCCTGATCAGAGCGAAGGGCAATCAGGGTATTTAAAATCTCATAGGCTCTGGTATTTTTACCGGGGGAGTCAAGCATGGGAGTGACCTCATTGCCGGGGACAAAGCCCAAGTCGAGCAATCGTCTCCTTTGTCTTCCCCTCAAATCCTCCGAAATGCCGATAATCGTCCGGGTTTGACCGGTAGGTACGGTGTAGAGAGGGACGATATAATCCCTGAATTTTTTTCTCGAACTGAGTCGCTGTACATTGATTGCAGCGGCCTCCATAGGGGAGAGGGCGGTTTCTCCCAGATGACTTTGAATAATCCGCTGTTTCGTTGATTTGTTTATCAATTTGATGATCAACTGGGGATAAATCCCTTTCTTGAGCAGAGCATGATAGATGGAGGCCGGTTCATCTTCCAAATGATTGATGATAGCGGATTCGCCGACTTTCAGGTCCAATACCGTTAGTTCCTTCATCCTTTGTGGGATTTCTCCCTTGGTCGTGGGGATGGGGTCTCCGTGTGGGTCAAATACAGGGTTGCCCATTCGCCGGGTCATGTCCTCGAGTTCTGCGTCTGAGATATAATGCTCCATCGCATCTGCCATGGTGTGCCAGTGCGTGGCTTGCGTGCCGGTCTCCTCTGCCAGGTAACGCTCGATTAAGCGGTGTTTGCGGATGACAGACAGCGCCCTGGACCGCCCTTTATCGGTTAGGGAATAGCGGTTATCTGTTTCTATTTGGATTTGTTTTTCGCTCAATAGTTGCTCCAACGCCCGGGTTACGACCTCCGGTCTGGAATGAAGATGATCGGTGAGATTGTCCAATCTGCAAGGGGTATTGGTATATTCACAATCAAAGATATACTTGAGGATGTCATCGGATAAAAATTGCATCGCACGATGACTGTGTTTGGTGCGCCACCGCCAATATCCCCAAAGCGTCACACATAAAAGAAAACCCCATACTACGTATATCGATCCACTATTCATCGCAAGTCGATTGGGTGACAAATATCCGTCTGGAGACTTCCGCGCTGAGGATTACTTCCCGTTCATCAATTTGTATGGATTTCGAATGATCAAAATCAAAGTGCGCAATTAACCGGATGTCCTTGTGGAGCATGATCCCTATTTGGGTTATGAATCGCATAAACTCCTCATCTTGATCCTCCACTCTGGAGATGATGTAATGCCCGGGTCGCAATATGCTATAAATGGCAGTTTCACCGGCTCTGTTGTTAAGCGGCCATTTGCCGTCGGAGGTGGGAATCAAATCCCCGTGTGGGTCGGTCTTCGGGTGTCCGAGAAACTCCGCCAATCTATCCGCTAATTTGTCTGAAGTGCTGTGTTCCAACTTCTCCGCTTCTTCGTGCACCTCTTCCCATCGGTAACCCAATACCTCTTGCAAAAACGTCTCCCAAAGGCGATGCTTCCGGATAATGCGCAGGGCTTGGCGGGTTCCTTCTTCCGTAAGTTGCATTCCCCGGTATTTCTTATAGTCAATCCACCCTTTGGCTTCCATTTTCTTGGCCATGTCACTAATGGCGGGATTGGAAATGGACAATGCCTCTGAAACGGCAGTGGTCGTAACACGACGGGTTCCCTTTTGAGAGAGATGGAAAATAGTCTTAAGATAATTCTCGCGTGAAATACTCGGCATGTATTAAGTATGGTTAAGTTAATATTTTAAGTGCACTTAAAATATAACTTCAAAATACGCCGAATGGTTCATTGATATCCGGGAGTAGAGGGATTGGGTCGGGGAAAAGCGCGCTGTTCTGTTCTTGTATCTACCGGAAAACGAAAAAAGCGGAAGCACCTTCCGTTACTTCCGCTTCGAATATCATGGGATTAAGCGTGTTTGCGCGCTGAGTGGGCCGTTATCCCGGCTCCTTGCCTCCTTTCAGGAAGTCCTGGAGTTCGCCGAGTTCTTTCCACTTGCCCTGGTCGGCTAGTGCGGCCTGTTTGGGCCACGTGCCCGGGTCAGCCAGGGAAAAGCGAGAACCGGCATCGGATAGAATCTGCTTTAGGCGATCTACAGCCGTTTCAGACAATGCTTTCCAGGTGGTAATCCCCGCAGCATGCAGTAACTGTTCGATTTTGGGGCCGATACCTTCGACGGCCTTGAGGTCGTCTTGCTTATAGCGCTTTAAGATACCCATCTTAATCAAGATCTTTTCGACCTTGGCATCGGTTTGGTGTCCATCAGATACGGAGGAACCGCTCAATGACTTTTGAAACTGGATGAGTTTTTCCCATTCCCCATCCCGGGCCATCCCGGCTTGCATTGGCCAGGTGGAAGGGTCTATTATCCTGTACTTGCCACCGTGCTTGTCGAGCATGGCTTTGATGTCAGACTTGTCCAGTTTGGCAAGGTCAGACCATGTGTGAATGCCATTTTCATTGAGTAGACGGTTCATGACAGGCCCTATTCCTTCCACCACTTGTAGGTTGTCATTGGGGATGCCGCCAAACAGGGAAGTACTTTCCGATGTGCTTTCCTTTGATGGCTTCGAAATGCCGGTTGCAGCGATACCCAACGGAGCATCGGTGGAGGATGCTTTTGCCCGGCATTTGGCCAATTCTTCTTCCAGTCCTTTGATCTGGACTCGAAGCATATTATTATCCGAGGCAAGCTCGTTTTTATCCGCTTGGCATGCATCGTACTTGCCTTGCAAACCCTTATAATCTTCCTGGCAGCGATGTAGTGTTGCTTGGCAGGATTCGAGTAGCTTTTTGAATTTTCCCCATAAGAGCCATCCTAAGAGTAGCCCAAGTAAAAATGGAAGTAGCCACCATAGTAACAACCAAGGAAATGTGCCGAGGTCACAGAGAGTTAACCATATCATAATCGTGATGTTTTTATGTTAAACTTATTTGATTTCTAATGCTACACGTCTGTTTTTTTGACGTCCTGAATCGGTGGTATTAGGAGCGATCGGAGCGGTCTCTCCCTTCGAACGCACCACCATTTGATTGGACGGCACACCGTGTTTTTTAAGATAATCGGCTATCTTATTCGCCCGTTTGAGGCCCAATCTATAGTTGTACGCCTTACTGGAATGACTGTCAGTATGTCCGGTAAGATATACCTTTTGCCCGCTGGATTTAACTGTAGCGGCAACCTGATTTAAGTAGGTCAGTACTTCTTGATCTTCGATCGGCCGATCCGTCCCGTATTCGAAATAGATTAATGTCCGGTCTTTGAGCTGGATGACTTTCTTAGGTGGTTGCTTGTTTTCCACAGAGAAAGCATAGGATTTGAAGAGCTCATCTTTGCGAATGGAAGCATTGTTCAAGGCACCACGGGTGATGATCCTGTCTTTATCGATTCCCGGTGACTGAATAAGCAAGGTCTTTATCGCCTCCGCTCTGGCCAATCCGAGATTATCATATTGGGTGTTATTGACTTCATCGGCACCGTAATACCCTGTGACGATTAGGTTTTGTCCGTCTTTTAGCCCGGCGAGGATGCGCCGTTTATAATCTGGAAATTTGTCGGTCGTAAATGCCTTATTATTGTTGTACTCAAAGAGGAGCGGGTCTCGCTCTACTCCTTTGGCAGGAGTCGCAGGTTGTTCCTTAATGACAGCATTCGTACAACAATCCTGTTGATGATTCGTCTTGACGGTATAGTAGAATACCCCTAAAATTAACCATAAAAAGATAATTAGCCATTTCATCCTTGTAAATTTATTGACTTTTAAAGGTTAGATGGAACCTTTGATGATTAAAACAATCAATTCCTCTTGTATCTAATGATTGTTATAATCATGTCGGTGTCATCTGTCGACAATTTAATGTATACTTTTACTAATATATGTATATTTCACTTCTATTACTTATTTCAGACTTTAAGTGTCAGCAACTACCACTATCGCGAGAGGCCTTATCCTGTATGAAATGGTTAAACCAACAAAAAGAAAACACCTTTTGCAAAATCAAATCCATATATCTAATTTCACCCTTGTGGCAATAATTAGAAAGAAAGAATAGTTGTAAATAATCGAGTCGGTATAGTGGGATATGGTATATTGGCGAATCCACTCGTTTTAATTCGATATGAAATGTTCGACTAAGCCCATCAAAAAATAATACTTAACTAAAAGAGCTATCGATGGTCTTCCATTTAAATCGCTTTTCGCTACATCTCTGACATCTCATAAAAAAACGAACTAAGTTGGCTTCCACCGCAATAATAGTATTTTTTATTGAATTGGAAAAGGAATCGTAATGAAAAAATGTAATTTTATCGAAAAAATGTTTTTTTAGCCAAATTTGACTAACAAAAAGAAAGGTTTATGATGCGTTTTAGCTCTTTTGGTGGCACATTAGTAATGCTACTGATTTATGCAGTCTCTGTTGCCTCGCAAAATCCATATTCTACTTCATTGAATGAAAGGGAGGCTCAGCTTTCGGTATGGGCCGATTCGATGAATTTGGGCCGCACCCTTTCTGTACGAAAAGCGGCGAGGAAGAAATTTGAAACCGGATTGTTGTCGATGTTAGGTCAAGAAGGCGTACTCGACTATCCGTTTGATTCGCTTATGCATAAGGTGTCGATTTTGACGGACACCCTCTATCCATTAAAGATTTTCACCTGGCAATTGCGCAAAAGGGATCACAGGGAGTATGGGGGATGTATATTGACACGTGACAGCATTATCCCCCTTACATCTGATCCCGATTTTACTCTGCAAGCCAACAGGGGAGTGCGTGGTCCCGCTCATTGGTTGGGAGCCCTGTACTACGATATCGTTCCTGTAGATGTAGGGCCAAAAGGAAGTTCCTACCTGCTCTTGGGATTGCAGCGCCCCAACGCCTTTGAGAAGCAGAAGCTCATAGAGGTACTGAGGATAGACCCGAGGCATGGCGTTCGTTTCGGAGCACCGGTTTTTACCAAGGGTGCTTTTGATGAAGATCCCGCTGATCGATACTTATTGAGGTATTCTTCCGATGCAGAAGCGACTATTCATTATGATACAGGGTACAAAATGATTGTATTTGACCACCTCATCCCCATTGGTAAAAATCCGGCAGGAGCGACCAAATGGGTACCGGACGGCTCTTATTCCGCTTATCGGGTGGCCCTCGGTCAATTGGTATACATCCCCAAAGTATTTCACATGGAACTGGAGTCCCCTCCCATGGATCCTTCCCGCAAGAAGCAGAATGTGAAACTGGATATCTTCGGAAAACCGATGAAGGAGTACAAGAAGAAAATCCGATAACCCCTTTATTTTTTACAGGTAGGTGGATACATGCTGCACTCTGAGATTAGTAATCATTCCATATTTGCTTGGACGGGTTATTGGAAATGCCCATTAATGTTTATTGCGAACAATTCGCTTATTGATATGTAGCTTATGAAGAGACCTACTTCATAGGTGCATAAATGGATGGCGATAGGGTGGAATTAATATTGTCTCCGGATGTCCACCATTTCATACCAAAAACAAAACCAAATGAACAGCAAAGAAGGAGCGGGTAAACCACACGAAGTAGAATCGGTCCTGCAGACACAGGAGATCAAGGTGGATGGCAAGCAGAGTCCCCTGCGGATCGATAAATTCTTGGTCGACCGGACGGAAAATCTCAGCCGGCATCGCATACAGTTGGGGATACGTGCAGGCCTTGTCACCGTCAATGAAAGGCAAGTGAAGCCCAATTATAAGGTGCGTCCTCATGATGTTATTCGCATCGTCTATCCCAAGACGGTGGTGCCGGAGACGGTCGTGCCGGAAGACATCCCGCTTGATATCGTGTACGAGGATGCGCACTTAATGGTGGTCAATAAGCCCGCAGGGATGGTCGTTCATCCGGGCATCTCGAATTATAGCGGCACCCTCGTCAATGCCCTGGCTTATCATGCCAAGAACACCGAGTTGCCGGTTTTGGACGGCAATCCGATGGATCGCCCCGGGTTGGTACACCGGATCGATAAGGACACTTCCGGGCTTTTGGTGGTCGCCAAGACCGAAGAAGCCCTGGTGCACCTCGCCAAACAATTCTTTGATCATACCGTGCACCGGCGGTACCTCGCGATGGTGTGGGGGGAGCCGGAACCCCATGTGGGGACCATTGATTTGGAGCTTGGGAGGGATATGAAGAACAGAACCCGCATGGCCGTCTATCCGAAAGGGGAAGGGGGCAAACACGCGGTGACCCATTATGAAGTGGTCGAGCCCATGTACTACGTGTCTATGGTCGAATGCCGGTTGGAGACCGGACGCACCCATCAAATACGTGTCCATATGAAGCACATCGGGCATCCTATTTTTAGCGATAGACATTACGGAGGTGATACGATTCGCAAAGGGACGGTTTATGGCAAGTACAAGCAGTTTGTCCACAATTGCTTCGAGATGATGCCCCGTCAAGCATTGCATGCGCGGTCACTGGGATTCGAGCATCCTGTGACAGGAGAAAATATGTATTTCGAGGCCCCCCTGCCAGAAGACTTTCATGGGGTGCTGGACAAATGGCGCAATTACTTACATCATCGCAAAGGAGATATAAATGCAGGATAACGGGATATTCATGGATAATAGGGAAGTAGCAGCCCTCTTCAAGGAATTGGCGGATCTGATGGCGATATCCGGAGAGAACCCCTTTAAAATTCGCACGTATGAAAACGCGTACCGGACCATCCGGGGCTTTGAGGGCAATGTCCTGTTGATGCCGAAGGAGGCACTGGAAAGAACACCGGGTTTTGGAAAGGCCGTTGTGGGTAAGATTGGAGAAATCGCTGAGAAAGGGACATTTGACACTTTGGAACGATACCGGCGACAGGTTCCGGCAGGATTGGTGGAAATATCCCGTGTTTCGGGTTTGGGACCTAAAAAAGTGAAGGCGATACATGAGCAACTTGGCATCGATACATTGGAAGGGGTGTTGGCAGCCGCGGAGGATGGCACCCTGGCACAGATAAAGGGCATAAGTGCCAAGTCCATAGCCAAGTATATTCCGTCCATTCAATTTTTAATGGAGGCGCGAGGTAAGGTGTTATTCCATAAAGCAGAGGAGATGGCGGCTGTGTTTGAGAAATGGTTGCAAGGGATTTTTCCGGAGCGCCCATTCCAACGAGTCGGCACATTACTGGTGTTTGACAATGTGGTGGAGTCTATTGACCTCCTCATGGTAGGGGAGGAAGAGCAAGTGTGCAGTGCCCTTGATGCGCATTCGATCTCCTACCGGAAAGAGGGCATGGGAACGCTTATCCTCGAGGGCTCCGAAATAGAACACCGCATCCATTTGACATCAAAAGACAGGTTTGGTTGGAGTGTTATCCAACGGAGCGCCTCTCCGGCTTTTATCGAGGGTTTGAAGAAAGAAATGGGGCAGAAGCCTTCCTTTGAGGAGGTCCGATCCGTATTCGAGTCCTGTGGCCTACCGGAGATAAACCCGCGGCTTTGGCACGACGTAAAAAGTATCGACCAGGCCCGCAAAGGGAATTTGCCTTCGCTCATTAAGGAAGAGCAGATGAATGGACTCATCCATTTTCATACCTTGTATTCGGACGGTACTGCCTCTATAGAGACGATGGTAAAAGCGGCTATCGAGCGAGGATGGGAATATGTCGTCGTGACCGATCACTCGAAGTCCGCAGGATATGCGTCCGGGTTGCAGGTCTTCCGCTTGGAGCAGCAATGGAGGGAAATAGAGCAATTGCAGATGCGCTATCCGCAAATTGACATCTATAAAGGGATCGAGTCAGACATTTTAAAGGACGGAGCATTGGATTATCCGGAGGAGGTCTTGGCTAAATTCGACGTGGTTATTGGGTCGATTCATTCGGGGTTGTCGATGGAAAAGGAGGTGGCGACCAAGCGAATCCTCCATGCGATCCAAAACCCCCATTTACGGATTTTAGGACACCTCACCGGGCGGCTCTTGTTGCGACGCGCCGGATACCCACTGGATATTAAAGCCA
>Ga0256832_1000183_pt1 | contig 38956 bp, 30 predicted proteins | sample 134614metaG_FD_190534 | JGI IMG/M metagenome (GOLD analysis project Ga0256832, IMG submission 190534) | Hydrothermal vent microbial communities from Lau Basin, Pacific Ocean - 134-614 | ecosystem: Environmental > Aquatic > Marine > Hydrothermal vents | place: Pacific Ocean: Lau Basin | collected...
AGCACCAGGATCAGCACCACCGCGCCCCAGGCCAGGGTGGTCATCCATATCTGCTGCCAGAGCCCTTTTCCCCGCCAGGAATGGTACAGCTTGAACAACGGCAGAATGACGGCGCTCAGCAAGGTGCCCAGCAGCAGCACCAATTCATATCCATACCACAGATCCAGGTGGCCAAAACGGATGTGAAACGCCAGCACACCGCCGAAAAAGACGATGCAAAGATCCAGAAGACGCGCCATGAATGAAAAAATGGGCGAATATTCCCTGATTAACCCTTGCTTAAACATATTTTTCCACTACACGAAGATGTAGAATATTCGTACATTCTATCCCCCTGGATAAAACTGTGACGGAGAAATCAGTGAATTTCCCGACATTTCAAGTTCTGCATCCACAGGACGGGGACATGGATTGAGGACAACGACAGACAGGCGTCTTGCATGACGACACTCAAGGACAGACGGCAAGCTCATCCAGGCATGTGCATTGTTTCGTCTATTGCGTATCTGCTTACAAGCGCTGTTCTGTTGATTGCAGGCCTGGCTGTTTGGCAACTGGGGCAGCCATCTGCCCAGACCGATGCCGCGCCTCTGGCGCTGACGGCCAAGGATCTTGTCGTCGTCGCCGGCTCGGGCATCAGGGCTGAAGAAGGCGTGCAGGTTACCCCCGCCTCCGGTAGTAACCAGGCCATCATCGCCTTTGCCCGCCATGATTTTACCGCGGAAGATTATCCCTACCTGCAATATCACCTGACTGGCAGCTCTCCTGACACCCGGATCGCATTGTACTGGCGCAGTGAACGGGAGCCAGAGGTCACCCGCTTTACGGAATTGCCCGCAGCCTCATCGGTCGTCTCACTGGAGCAGAATCGGTACTGGAATGGCCGGCTCACCCATCTTGGGCTAAGCATTCAGCGCCCCGCACAGGAGCCACCGCTGGGCATTGCAGATATACGTTTTTCTCCTCCAAGCACTTTGCTGCTGCTGAAATCCATGCTTTCCAGCTGGACGGGATTCGAAGGTTGGCGGCATTCTTCCATAAATTTTGTATTCAACTCAGCTCCAAATCCGCCGCTGTCACCCGTTCTTGCCGCTGCTTGCTGGATGCTGCTGGCACTGTTTCTCTACGGCGTCAAAACACTGTTCTTCCAAGCCGGCGGAAATAAACACTGGTGTGCTCCAACTCTGATCGCCCTGGTTCTTGTCCCCTGGCTGCTGCTGCATGCACGCTGGCAATCAAACCTCCTGATCCAGCTTACACATACCTACCATCAGTTTGGCGGCAAGAATGAAGAGGAAAGACATCTGGCCGCGGAAGACAGCAATATCTACAGGTACGCGGCGCATTTGAAACAGGAAGTGCTTCCGCCGCATCCCGTGCGCATGTTTCTTCTCCGCAACGAAGCGCGGGACTATTCCAGACTGAAACTGCAGTATTACCTCCTCCCCCATAACATATACAACTATGGCCAATACCCCATGAAACATTATCTGCATGAGGGTGACTATATTCTGACCATGGGAGAAATTCCGGGCCTCGGCTACGATACCGGCAGACAGTTGTTGAAATGGCCGGACGACGGACAAGTGCATGCACTACGCCTTGACAAGGGCTCCCTGGGAACCCTTTATCAAGTGCTTTCAGCCACGGGCAATACGCCATGATGGAGTTGATGCTTGCCCTGATGTTGCCGGCCCTTACGGGTGTTTCCTGGCTGATACGGTTCTGGAAAAACAGTCATTGGGCCGCCATAGCAGGATATGGCTACTTGCTTGGAATACTCGCCACGGCCTCGGCCATGCTACTGTGGGACACCCTTGGCTTAAGGCTGTCTTTTTGGCCCCTGGCCACATTGCTCATTCTTGCATCACTCCTTCCCTTGCTCCTAAAACGCGCCCCAACAACAGGCACGGTTTCCAGCCAGGCGCCCCCCGAGCAAAGCACCTGGAGCAGAATCGCATTCTGGCTGCTGTTGGGCCTCCTGCTGTTGAACTATGGTGGAATCTTCCTCGAAATACTGTGGCGGCCGCTTTATCCCTGGGATGCATGGATGAACTGGGCACCCAAAGCAAAGGTATGGTTCGAACTTCGGGAACTGACACCCTGGATCGCTCCTGGCGATTGGCTGCACGGCACCCACCCGGAGACGGCCTATACCCTGGGAAACCCGGAAGCCTCCCGCTATCCCTCCCTGGTGCCCTTGATTCAGACATGGACGGCTTTGGGGGCAGGAAGCTGGAAAGACAACCTGGTCAATCTTCCCTGGCTGCTGTGCGCTGCCGCCCTGGGACTGGGTTTTTATGGCCAGGCGAGAAACCTGGGCGTGCGCCCTCTGAACGCCATGACCCTGGTGTTCCTGCTGCTGACGCTTCCCCTGATCAATGTGCATACGGCATTGGGGGGGTATGCTGACCTTTGGCTGACCGCCTTCTTTGGCCTGTCCGCCATTTCCTTGTTCCTGTGGAACCAGAAACCTGAGCCGATTCAGTTCATCCTTTTCATCTTGCTCGCCCTGGCATGTACACAAATCAAGATGCCTGGCGTCATCTGGACAGCTCTGCTGCTTTCAGCCTGGCTCGTCAGCCTCTGGCCCCGAAGCATGAGCGTAGCCGGCACATTATTACTGATTACCGGCGGAATCATCTTCTGGCAAACCGGTGGCGGCAGCATCGAAATACCGGGCCTGGGAAAAATGGCCGTGAGTGCGAAACGCATCATCGTTCCTGGCCTGGGTTACTACGCCATTGATTATCACCCCGTCTGGAAAGCCGTCGCTGATCAGTACCTGCTCAAGGGCAGTTGGCATCTGCTCATGTGGACATTCCCGCTGATCTTGCTTTATGCCGCCCTTCGCCGCAGATTTTCACTGCAACTGCTGCCCGCCACCCTCCTGGTGGGGGAAATCCTGGTATTTCTTTTTCTAGCTTTCTTTTTCACCTCACACTATCGCGAGGCCCTGGACGGCACCACCTTGAGCCGGGCCAGCCTGCCGGCAGTTCCGGTGTTGTTTTTCTATGTTTTGATGCTGCTGCAAGGCGAGCGACCTGAGACATCCCCGCCCGCCAGCGAATGACGGACGGGAACAGTGCACCAGCCGGTTCAGGGTAGCTTCAAGCGCTTGCCAGCGTTCGGGCCGTTTCAGAGATTGAAGGTTTTCACCAGGAAAACAGCCATCTGGTCACGGGTGACGTTGGCATCAGGACAATAGTTGTTTCCTCCACAACCAGAGGTTATGCCTTCGCTCACCAATTGCTCAATCCAGGATGCAGCCCAGTGTCCGCTGGAAACATCGTCGAACACGGTTCCGGTCGCTGTAGGAGGAATGTAATCCGAGCCGTGTTCAGACTTCAGCAGAAAAACCGCCATCTGCGCGCGTGACACGTTGTCATCAGGACAATAGTTGCCGTTACCACAGCCACTGGTAATACCATCCGCCGCCAGCTCTTCTATCCAGGAAGCCACCCAGTAACTGGCCGGCACATCATTGAACACCGTACCGGTGGCAGCAGGTGGCACATGACTGCTGCCTTTCATGCCCTTTTCGAGAAACACCGCCATTTGCGCGCGCGTCACCGGATCCTGGGGACAGTAGTTGTTGGCATCGCACCCCGAAGTGATGCCACTCTTGGCCAATGTCTGAATATAGTCGTATGCCCAGTGATCGAAAGGCACGTCATCGAACAGGGGGCCGGTATAGACGTCGTTGAAGAACCAGCTCGCCGTATCGTTGAAATAGATATTCGCGGATGTAATCACCACATGACCGGCACCAATGAAACTTCCTCCCGTGGTGCACTGCGCAAACCCTGTCTTGGTGTTGTCGAACTCAAGACTGATATCGCAATTGGTATCAGTGATACCCTGGTATACAAGCCTGATACTGTAGTCATCCGCGCCTGTTGCCAATTCGTCCAGCCCGCTCATGGCATAACGCAGGGTGGCCACATCATCATGGTTCAGCGTGCGCTGGGCTTCATCAGCAAAAGTGCCCTGCTGCATGACGGCCTCTGTATCCGCTACGCCCAACAACACGCCCACATCACGATCCGCGTTGGCGGCAAAACTGTGTCCGGTGGGAAGGTCAGCCACATCGCGGGAATAAGTGGTAGAGTCCACGGTGGCATCCATGGTGAAAGGATTGTTATTGGAGATACGGAACCAGTGCAGGTTGACATCATCACCCCGCACATCATCGCTGGAGCCAATGACGCCATCATCGCCGGCATCAAGGTTGTATACACCATCTGTTCCTGTCGTGGCCTTGGTGTAATTTTGATCCCCACCCGTCAGGCCTGACTCAGTAGCCGCGTTGGGATGCGCCAAGCCCAGGCAATGCCCCATCTCGTGCAGCACCGTGGATTCGAAATCTACATCACCCGCAGGAATATTGGTGTTACTGCCGAACAGGAGATTACCCGTGGTGGCCTGCTGGATATTGAAGGTCGCCACCACATTCTTCACGGACGTTTCCATGGCACTGGCATTGGCGGTACCCGGCACGATACACACATTCAAGACCACTTCCTGGCTGGTGCCCGTATAACCCGCGGGATGGGTAACGACATCCACCCCGTTCGCATCGCCCGCGAAGACAAAGGCTCCCGCCTGAACACTGCCGGCAGCGAGAGCAAATGCGGTGCCCACCAGGGACCTCAGGATGGCAGAGCCGGTTCTGACGGCAGGGGTTCTGTAGTCCGCATTCATCATAATGTCCTCCACCTCAGTCCAGTTTCTTCATTTTTGGGTGATGCAACAGCTGTTGCAATAAACGCTCGGTATCCGCCAGCTCCACCAGATCTTTCAATTCTGAATGCCGCTGGGCATCGTTCTGCAGGTTGGTCCAGGCGATATCCCTTGCCGGGCCATTGATGCCCGTATTGACGGTCATGTGGGTGTAGGTGTTGTCCGAAATCGCAAACAGCTGTCCGCTCCGGGCCCTCGCAGTGGCCTCGGCGGCATGAAGATCCCTTTCGACAGCAGCCTTGTCGAAATCCGCCACCGAGGGGTTTTCCAGCCGCTCTTTCAACATCTTGAGTTCTGCAGCGGACAGGAAATACTCATAGTCCCCGCTGTTCTTCTTCCAGGCTGGCAGGTGCACCCGCACGCGCCCGCTGTCGAACACCTGCAGCATAGGGATACCGTCGAAAGCAATCATGTCATGGGTTTGGGTGTAACGCAGCAACTCCTGCTCGCTGTCAGAGGCCGCCATGGCGGCAGACAACCAGGCGCTGCATCCCAAAATCGTCAGTAACAATAAACCAGGAATCTTAACCATCTTCATGCTCTCCAATGGGCTTGGGGATATTATTAACAGGCTGTTGAAAAACATCATTTTTCGACAGCCTGTGTATGGCACTAGGATATGCCACCATTTTCGGTGGCTGTAAGCCATTGAAAATGAAGGAAGCGGGAAACCGGGTTTTCCGCTTCCGTAGTTGAATATAGTCCATGGAAGGACTTTTTCAACATCCTGTTAAGTCAGGAACGCTACCCGGCAGGCATTCTGGCGGGGGAGTCCAATCACGGCGCGAAGCAGTCCGGCTCTGCCTGACCTTTCAAGGGATATCGATTGTAACAGCAGAACAAGGCGGCGTGGAAACTCACCCGCGCGATTGTGGCTGGTTTCTCATCAGGAAGGTGCGTGGCGCTGAATGCGCTTTGGTAAACAGAATTCATGCGGCTGTCTCTTCGGCACGAGCACCTGTCACTCTCATTATTGATGACGCCAAACCATTGAAAACAAGGAAATCATGACCAGAAGCCGGCATCCAGGCCAGTTGCCGGTTCTGCACAAAGGAAAACCGGGAGTGGCACAGCCACCCCCAGTCAATACGGAACATACACTACTATCCCCTTTTCTGTTTTGGCAGTCGGCAGTGAACCCAACTAGCATTCACCGCCAACGCCATCAGGGATGTATCGGCAGATTAAACACTCGCTGAATGAACACAGCCATCTGGCCTCTCTCTACCGGGCTCTCGGGACAGTAGTTATTGCCACCACACCCAAGGGTAATCCCTTCGGCCGCCAGCTGCTCTATCCATGACGCAGACCAGTAGCTGGCATCCACGTCGTCGAACACGGTACCCGATGCCGGGGGCGGCATATAGCTGGCGCCATGCTTGGCCTTCAGCAGGAACACCGCCATCTGTCCGCGAGTGACCTGATCATCCGGACAATAGTTGCCATTGCCGTCGCACCCCGAAGTCATGCCGTCCGCGACAAACTGCTCTATCCAGGCGGCCGCCCAGTAGCTGGCAGACACATCATTGAACACGGAACCCGTTGCAGGCGGCGGCACATAGTCACTGCCATGGATACCACGTCCCAGGAACACCGCCATCTGCGCCCGGGATACACTACTGAGGTCACAATAGTTTGGCAATGGTACGGCATTATCACAACCCGAGGTGATTCCAGCGAGACCGATGGATTGAACATAGTTGTAGAACATATGCGCGGGTTGAACATCCGCGAACATCTGCTCATAGGGAATGACCGTGAACTCCACGGGTATGGGCAATGCACCATAAGGCGCATCATTGGCCACCTTGACATGCGCCAAATAGACACCGGGAGTCAATGCCGTGCTGTCGAAGGTAAACTCAATGGGTTCGCTGCCACCAGCAGCAACGGTTCCCTCTGCAGGGCTTTCACTCAGCCAGTCGATACCCAGACAGGCTACGTTTTCACCTGAATCGATCTCCAGAATGGCATCATCCCCCGCGCCATCACCAGTTGCCTGTTGTACGGCCCACAAATGGCCATCACAACTCATACCCAGACCGCCCTGCCTGAGGTCAGGAATTCCCGTATCGAAGCTTGCCAGGACCGCGTAGTCATTGGCGACATCCAGCACCGCGATATCATCGCCACCCGCGGCATCGACATTGGACAGCACGAACAGGTGCCCGGTGACCGGGTTGAAAGCCAAGCCTGAAATCGACAGCCCCACGTTCTTGGAATCCAGAATGGTTCCGCTACGGTCGAAGTGATGAATGGTGGAGTCGTTCCAGCTTCCGGCATAGAAGGTATCCGTCACCGGATCATAGGCCAGGCCGCGCATGGAAGTGCCAAACGCCGGGCAGATACTGTTGCCCGTGGGCGCCAGGGTAACCGGGTCGGATTCATAGACACAGTTGTCGCCTCCCACGTTGACCTGCCAAAGCGTGCCGTTCAACATGTCATAGGCCCCGTCACCAACATAGACTGCCATCCAAGTGGGCGTGATGCTGTCCCCGGTATCCGTGCCGTCACGCAGGAACCGGTGATTATCATCATCCGTACCGCCAACAAAGGCGCCAATATTGTTCACCCACAGGTCATTGGCATCCTTGTTGAAGGAAATGCCCCAGGGGGAACCCAGTCCCGTCACGAACTGGCTCAATATGTCTCCCGCTGCATTCGGGTTGGGCAGGCTCTCTGTTCCCTTGTTCAGGAAAACAGGCGTATAGCGCAGCAAGCGGGCATCTTTGTCATGCAGGTGCTTGGGCGACGCATGCCTTACCTTTTCCGCCCAAGGCCCCGTGGCCTGGGGCGCGGTGTAGGGAACATCGAATTCGAACAACTTGTAGGCCACATCCGCGCCGCCAGCGTTGGCAAGCTCCAGACTCTTGGGCCAGCTCATGCCTTCCCACAAGGTCATGGTAATCGGCGACGGCGTCGCCGCAAGCATGCCTGCGGGAAGGGCAAAATTCTGGCGCAAGACACCCCCGGCGGGCACGGTCACCGACTGGGTGGCTGTGCCATAACCTGTAGCCGTGGCCTCAACGCTGATGGCCACGCCAGCCGGTACAGGCAGGGAGAAAAATCCATCATCCAATGCCGCATCATCCGGCGTGGCCATACTGATGGATGCGTGGGAGCCATGACTTATTGTCGCTCCATTGACAGGCACGACGGTATTGGCGTCATACACATTGCCCACCAGCAAGCCTCCCACGCTGGAATCCGGAACACATCCGCCGGCCTTCACATCATCGATCTGCGCATACCAGTCCCAATCACCCGTGTTGGGGTCATAGTAATGCCAGCGCAGCTGGTAGCTGGTGGCTCCAGCCAGAAACCCGGTCAGATCCAGGCTCACCGCCTCTCCAGGAGTGCTACGGAGACCGCCGTGATCCTCATTCCATCTGAGCACATTGGTCCAGGCGCCGCCATCGACGCTGATATCGACATCCAGGAAATCAAGATTGGCATAGTTTTGGTAGTTGGCTACATACGTCAGGGTTTCACCGCCAATCACTGGAACAACCGGTGATACCAGGGAAGTATCGAACTCTGCCGACCCGAACGCGTCACTACTGACGGAAGCCGCGTCGCCGGTACCGCCAGTGTAGTTCCCGCTCTCGCCAGAACCCGCCACGTTGCTCCAGACCACGCCGTTGCCAGCGTCATCCACGACACTCCAGCCGGAGGGGGGGAAGGTGGCACCATTGAAATCCTCGGTCAAGCCATCAACCATATAACCAGGCGCGGAGCAGGCGAGACTATCGACCAGCATGGCGAAGTCTTCCGTGCTGGGTGCTGCGGGCACCGTGATTCCCCTTGCCTGGCTGACGTAGCCATCCACGGCCACGTTGATAGTGACGTTCGCCCCCTGCGGCAAACTGACGCTGTAAGCCCCTGTTGCCGGGTCGGTATAAAGGGTAGGAATGGGCGCGCCCGCGATATCGATGGTCGCGTACAGGGGCCAGCCCTTACCGGACCCGTCGGTCACGGTGCCACTGATGGTGGTCATGGATGCTTGTGCCAAATTGAAGTCCTGAATCGTGGTCGCGCCGTCTGTCACGGCAACCCCGCTTACTGAGCTCGTCACATAGCCAAACTTGGATGCCGTCACTGTGTATGTACCCACTGGAATGCTGGCGAAGTTGTATACGCCACTTGCATTCGTGGTGGTGGTAATGCCGCCAGCATCCACGAGGACACCTTCGAGAGGAGCGCCGCTACTGGTCACCGTGCCCGTCAGGGTACCAGAGGGACCGGCGGAACAACTTGGAAACTTGAAAGAGCCTATCCTTGTCTGCCAGCCTGCAGAACTATCCGCGGAGTAATATTCCTGGGTATACCAGAAGGTGCAGTCATCCGTGGGATCCACGCTCATGGCCGAATAGTCGCCCCAGCGACCACTGGAATGGCTTTGGGAACCGCCCCCCGCTATCAGCGTTGCTTCACCCTGCGGCAGGGTATCAGCAGGATCGCTCACCAGACGCCCGGTGTAGCGAATGGACGGATAGGTGTTGGCTCCGGATACGGAATAGCCAATGGCGATATTCCCCTGGGCATCCATAGCAGCAGACCCGAGCCAACGGTTATCGGCATCCGGTGCATAGGTTCCCTGGTTGGCCACCGTCCAGCCGGCACCGGTATTACGCAACTCGTACCAGCGCACGCCTGCCTTGTCGGCACCATTGGCATCCACCGTGTGGTTGGTCACCATGGCCTCATACCCACCGAAATTGCGGTACTGGACCCTGTACATGAGCCGGTCCGCCAGGGAATCCACGGCCGTACCACCGGGCTGACCAATACAGTTGCGGGAACCCCCGCACATATCGGGATCGAAAGACGCAACCGCCGGAGACGTCAGCGAGGTGAAAGTGGCATTGGCTGGCGTGGTCCAGTCCACATGGAAGGCCCAGATATCAAGAGATGCATTGTCGCCACCCAACTGGACGAACAAATTGGGAGCGCCCGAGGGCGGCGGTGTGACACCATCCCAGTCGGCAGGCAGCATGGCACCCAGAGAAGGATCCGGGTCATCGAAATAAATCATCTGCGCAGACAGGCCCGCCAGCATCTTGTCCCGTTCGAAGGCCACGGCGCCCTGACCCGCCCAGCTGTTGCCGATAAACTGGTTAACCGCCATGTAGTAGCCGTCCGGCCAGATACCAAAATGTGGATAGTCATTCATCTTGGTATCGCTGATTTTGAAGTCATACAGATAGAAAGCGCCCGTGGGGTCACCCGTCTCCGAAATAGCGATACATTGATGGAAACCTTGGGTACCATTGAAATCCAGGGCAAACTGACTGAGTAGCCAGCGATCAGCCGCCTGGTCATAGAGGACGATGGGATCGCCGTCATTGTTGACCCTGCAGATATTTCCTGCTGGAAGGGCGGACCAAATGGTGTTGGAAGCGAGAGGCCCCAGGAGACTGGTGCCGCTCTTGTCCCATACCTGGTAGCTCAGGTTTACCATCTGGACATAATGACCAGGACCTACATCTCCCACCGTATCGGGCGGCAGTACGCCATTGACATTGTTTATGCCTTCGAAATTCACCACCGTGCCAGGCATTTTGGCGTCCAAGGGTGCCTGATCCTGAACGACGGGATCAGTGATGACAGGAGTGTTGCCCTTCTTTTCCGGTCTGTTACGGGGAACAGGAAGGGCTGGATAGGCTTCCACCACGCCAGTGGCCTGGGGCAGCTGCGGAGGGGATATGGCCAACTCACGCAACGGCCGCGTCTTTGCCACCGCTACCGATGTCGAAACCTTGGGCTGCGCGGATACGCCACTGGCAGCGGCATTTGCAGACGTGGAAATACCCAACACGGATACTGAAAAGACGAGCGCGACCGTCTTGAACAGCCGCCTGATACCGGATTTCAAATCCATAACCATCCCCTAAATGGTGATCGCAGGTCGTCCCTGCTTGTTATTCACGCGCATGTCGGCGCCAAAAAAACGAGGCCGGTTTGCATTTTGTCCTTGCGATACTAGCGCTGGTGCGGGAAAGATGCAAACCAGTCCTCAGTTCTGATATGTAAACTTGACAACCCCAACAAGAGATGAGCGGCATGGACTGACAATAAGTCAACAACTATCACCTATCATCACGGCTCATTCGATGAGGGAAAAGCATCCAGAAAGACCTGCTCGTAAGCTTCCAGCACACTGTCCCAGCGAAAGGACTCACGAAATCTACGCCTGCTCCATTCTGACATTTCACTAATCCTTGACGCATCGTTCAGCAACTCATCAAGCCTGTTGGCGCAACTCTCCTGGTCAGAAAAATAGGCGGCCCCTTGTCCAGCCACCCAGCGGTTGTAGGCATTATCATGGGCGAGTACCGGCGATCCGGCCCCCAGGGCTTCAACCAGGGAAGGATTGGTGCCACCAACCGTGTGGCCATGAATGTACAGCCGGGTATGAAAGCGCAGTGCGGCAAGCACGGACTTGTCGTAAATGGCGCCGGGGAACATCACCTCATCGCTGGCCGCCTCCAGCAGCCTGTGGTGATAGGCATTCCCCCCTGGGTTCAGGTTTCCCAGCACCACCAGCCGGATACCTCTCCTCCGGGCAGAAAACGCCTGCACGATCTCCAGTATGGAGTTCTCCGGCTCAGGGCGGGCCACCACCAGGGCAAAACCGTCAGGTGTCAGGCCCAGTTCCCCCAGCAGGGTTTCATCCGCCGTGATGATCTCCTCCGCGCCATAGGGAATCATGGTGATCTTGCGGGCGGATACCCGCGTCTGCAGGTGTTTCTCGATCTCCGGGTGATCCGCGATGAGATGGTTGCCTATCAGGCAGCCCAGGCGTTCATTCAGATACAACCATGCACGTTCGTGTACTTTCCATTTTTTTCGTTTCCACTCGATGCCATCCATGTTGATGATGTTTACCTTGCGTCCCATGCGGAAACGCAAGTTGAACAAGGCTGTGTTGTATCCCAGGGTCAGAATCAGGCGGTCACTGTTGGCCGCATGCAGGACGGTCTTCCAGTCATACACTATGGTGCCCAAGGCACCTTGCTGGGTTACTGGAACATCTATCAACGTGACTCCCTTCCACTCACGAACGGAAATTTCTCCAGAGCCATGCGTCTGGCAGTAGACCACAACATCCCAGCCCTTTTCCACCAGGAACAGGGCCAAATATTCGGCAAATGTTTCAAACCCGCCATGAGCGGCGGGTATGCCACGAGTCCCCAATATGGAAAGCTGTTTTCGGCTCATGCGCTATTGTTCTCTGAACTTGGGAAAAATGCCTTCAATTGCCTTGCCAGGAAACATCAGAGCAGCTTTCTGTACACATCCATGAGTTTTCGATAGTGATCTTCCGGATTGAATTTTCTTTCCACATTCTGCCGTCCTTTCTTTCCCATTGTTACCGCGGCACCACGATTTTCCCACATCCACTTCATGTATTCGCCCAGTTCCTGTGCATTACCAGGCTCAAACAGGAAACCATCAACCCTGTCCTCCACAACTTCCGGAATACCGCCAATCCGACTGGCAATGACCGGCTTTCCCTTGGCAAAACTTTCTATGCTGGTGAGACCGAAAGTCTCATACCATTCGGATGGAATAATGGAACACACAGACCCCTTTATCACTTCGTAGAGGCTGGCCTGGTCCATGAACCCCCTGATGGTGACATTGTCCAGTTTCTCTTGGGCGACATAATCCCGCATAACCGGCTCCAGCCCCCCCGCTCCGACAAGAACCAGGTCGATGTCCCGGTGCATGGCCGCGGCTTTCAGCAGCGTCATTATGCCCTTGTTCGCCTCGAAACGCCCAAAGTAGAGGAGGTAAGCCCCTTCATTCTCAGCCACCTCGATACCCGATACGTCGATATAGTTGTGTATGGCTGTTATGCGGTTTGGGCTCAGACCATGGGACACAAGCTTTTCCCGCATGAATTCGCTCACGGCAATGAAGTGATCTACGCCATCGATAGCCCCATTTTTCACGGACACATAAGATTCCAGAGCGCTCAGGCCGGAACGCAGAAAGGAGCCCCGGTTACATCGTTGAAGCACAGCGTGATAATAGTGTCCGCCAGCACATTTTTCACACAGTTCACCGTGACAGGAAAGGGTGTAGACAGGGCATGAAAGCTTGAACTCATGGGTAGTCTGCACGATCGGGATACCCTTTTCGCGCAGGGGCTGAAGAATGGAGGAAGTCAGTTTGCCGTAATAGATATGCAGGTGTGCAATATCGATACTGATCTTTTCAAGCAACCGGGACATGGCGCGTTTCGCCGGCCTGGAATAGACATAATTGGTCAGATCCCATAATCCCGGATGCTCAAAGTCAGGAGCTGGTGGAAAATAAGATTCCCACTCGGAAGGAAGATTATCGGGGTGCTTTCCCGCAAAAGGAATGACCTTGTGACCATGGCGGGTCAGCAGCTCAGCAAGCTGAAACTGATATCGGTCTGACCCACCGATTATCCGGTAATTCTGGCCGGCATTAAGAAGCTTCAGTTTCATGGTCAGTGCCAAGCGATCGGGGAGCCGGTTTCGAGCAAAGCGATTGATCCCCGGCCACTTCACCAGCTTTGAAGGCCAGCGCAAACAGCAGGGCATTGTAGGAATACATGAACAAAGGGTTCACAACAGCCACCAGCAACATGAATATCAGGACAATACGAAAATACAGCATTTTCCTGCTGTTTCCCGCCGCCCGCGCCTTGCTGCGATAATAAACATAGGCAAGAGCAATGCCGAACAACAGCAGGCCCATTGCACCAAACTCACCACTGATGGTTGCAAGATTGCTGTCGTATACGCCTTCCATTTGCTCAAAAAATCGCATGTCCGACAGGCCGAGATCCTCATATACAGGGCTGCCGCCAGATTCAACACTGCCGAAAGTGGCTGCTCCCGTGCCGATGGGGAAGTAACGCAACAGAAGCACAAAGCCGTAGTAAATCATGATGCCTCTTATATACAGGGAATTCTCGATATCAGACAGTTCGGAGACATTCTTGATGGTGCGCTGCAGCATGTCTTGCACAAAGCCGGAAAACACCACCAATCCAAGGAGCGCCATGAGAAGCATGGCGCCTAGAACCTTCCATTGCCGTGTATAAACGAAGTACACCAGCAAGGTTATCGGTATAGCCGCTAGTGCGGCGCGCGAGCCCGTTATCAGTATCAGCAGAAAAAACAAGGCGGTGAAGAAAACGATATTTGGCAGATTGCCACTGAATCTGAAAACAAAATAATAGATAAAGGCTATTCCCAAATGTATGCCCAGGTCATTTGGCTTTAGCTGAAACCCCTCTATCCTGAGTATGCCTGCCCTATAGGCGGGAGGCACGTTGAAAAAATCCAGGAAACGTTCCTGCAAAAAAAGATTCAGCAGGAAGCCGGCAATGGACACGGCCATCACAAATACAAAAAGCTTACGGATGGATTTGCCACCAGGATCAGCCAATTGAACAAGATCCAGCGCCATGAGAAAAACAAAAAACTTCCAGTGAATGACAGACTGAACGACTATTTTTTCCATGCTGCTCTGGAACCCCAGCATGGATACGACAACGAAATAAGCCAGCACCGCACAAGAAAGAAGAAAAAGCGGGCTGGTCCTGCCCGTCACCAGTGCGCGCACCACCAGGAACGCAAGCACGCCTATGACAAAAACCTCGTCCAGGTACTTGATGGCGGAGCCGGGAAAAAGGCGAATGAACGGCTCCTGAAAAAATATGACGAGCAGAAAAAGCAGAACCATGCCGACAAGAAATCGGTAACCAGATGCTTCCCTGGCTCCCGCCATATTCATTGCAGCCTCATTCAATGCCCGCCCTCGCCAAATCCTGATCTATTGAGTCCCATACGGCATGCAATTCATCCAGCAAACGTGCCCGGGTTTCAGGACTCAAAACAAAACCCTTGCCATCTCTGAGCAAGGTTATGATGCGATCCTTCAGCCCTTCGTCAACACGCTGCACAGGCACTTCGATTTCCGGTGAAATCATCCCGAACAAGGCGCTGACCTTGTGTTGACCTGCCACGGGTATAACCACCTTGCCAGACAACATTCCCGCTATCAGACCATGCATGCGGGTGCTTACAAGGACATCGCAGCTGTCGCAGACAGTCTCCAGCAACGCAACCCCATCATCTGGCTGAAACAACTGCAAATCATGGGCATGCGCCAGTTTTTCTCCGAAAGTCCGGTCAACCTCTGAAGTCACGATAATCCTGACATCCCAGCCCCTTTCCTTGAGTTCACCAACCAGCTCCTGGTACTGGGCTTCGTAAGTCTGCAGGGAAATAGAGGTGAGTCGCTCGTTCCAGAACAATTCCTCGTGGGCAAATGGCACAATAGCCAGCCTGTTTCCGTTTCCCCTTCCAGCCTGGCATTCCCAGGTACAAAAAAAAGCGCCGTCAGGGGACAAGCGTGTGTCGCTTCGGTTTGCAATCCTGTTAATGACTTCCATGGAGTGCCCATCCCTGGCCCAATTGGCTTTCGTCATCTTGAATCCAAGCCCATAGAGTTTCCCGCCTATCCAGCTGGAGCGGCTACTTGCCCCCATGAACGCCGTGTACAGATTCCTTCGCAGCAGGAAAGCAACCAGACAATATACAAAAAAACTCACAGCAAACCGCAGAACCCTGGGAATGACAAGATTGCCCCCTGCTATGACCACGGCATCATTGCGGCGTACAGCCCTGTATACCCGTCCCAGGCCGAGCAGGCCGTTAAGCCATTTGCTGCCTTTCATCCCGTTGTAGTAGAGAAACGGCAGCCGTTCCACCTGCCATCCACTCCTGGATTCGGCATCGGCGGACAGGGATTCCGAAATCAGAAGATCACCACTGTTGTGGGAATACATATGGGTAATCAGGAGAATACGCCTCATTTACGCAATACCCGTGAATAAATCGGTGCCATGTAACGTAAAGCTCCAAGCCACATCATAAGCAACAGGATCAAGCGTAACCACAGCTCACCGTGCAGCCACATATAAATCATGAATACGGCCGTGCCTGCAGCCACAATCACCAGGAAATCCTGTTGCGCCGGCCGGGCGGCAGCATTGATTTTTCTGGAACAAAACCTGAACCCCAACCAGAGGCCAAGATCGGACAGGAGGATCGCGGTCACCGCGCCGTATATCCCCATTGAAGGGATAAGCACCAGATTAAGGCAGATATTTCCAACTGCGACAACAAGGGTGGTATATAACTTCCAGCGATTGTAATCGCTTGCCGATATTATCGCAGAGTCTGTGTACTTGGTGAAGCGCAGCAGAATCAGCGGCGACAGCATGAGCAGGATTCTGGCACTCTCCTGAAACTCAACACCGTACATGAAATGAATCAGTTCAGGAGAAACCAGCGCAATGGTAAACATCAGCAACATCCCACCCCCCCATTCGATTGCCCTGTTTTCTTCTATCACCTGTTTCAGCGCATCATTCCGGCTCTGGCTCATGAACCTGGAGACATCCGGATAATAGAGGTTGAACAAGGTCTGGGGGATGACGATCAAGGCCATGATGATACGCATGGCGGCACTGTACAAAGCTATTTGCTCATAGGGTGCTCCCAGGTACTTCAACAAGACGATATCGAGCTGCAGCATGGAGACGATCAGTACTGCATGCAGGACATAGCTCCAGCTTCCCTGTATCAACACGCGGACAGCTGGTGACTTCTGATTTCTGGCAAGATCCGCAATCCGGGGCAGAAGCAGGGATATGTACACCAGTTTCGCCAGAGAAAAGGCCAGGTACATCAGAATAAGCTGCTTGATCCATACGCCGGCAATAAGCATCAGCACCAGCAATATGGTCTTTTCCGCGGAGTGATACAGGGATTCCCTGACAAACCGCTTTTCATGGTAAAGAAGGGATCGACCCAATGAAATCAGGGACTCCAGGTAAAAGGAGGCAAGCAGATAGTAGATTTTTCCATCCAAATGAAGCAGGGAAACCAGCAACAGCACCAGCAGGAACAGAAACGTCTTTATCAGAAACAGCTTGCCGAACAGGCTGCGGCTGGAACCATATCTGGCCAGAAGAGGAATCTGGTACAGATCTCCCCCATTGTCGACAATGACGAAAACCAGCGCCGCCAGCGCAAAAAGGTAAGAGAACTCTCCGAAGGACTCCGGCCCGAAACTGCGCGCCAGCACTACGAAGAACAGGAACATCACCGCTTTTTCAAGAAAGCGCGATGCCAGAAGCAGAATACGTTGCCTCACTTTTTCACTCGCGGGAGCCAGAAAGCTGCGGCGGATGATTCATTGTGGCCGGACCTCAGATGAAAAAACGCGCGGCAAGCATCTATCACTGCAAAATCATTGCTCTGAAACCTGTTCTGGACTGTTTTTCTGTTCGACAGGCTCCACGCCTGCACAAACCACAGACAGGTCCTTGTCCTTGAACATGTTTACTGCCCATTTCTGCTTGGCATACGCCGCCCTGCAATACCATTTGTGCCCTTCCTTGAGATTCTTTGCAACACCAAGACCATTGGCATAGAGGTTGGCCAGCCCGTACATGGAATCACCATCTCCCTGTGCTATGCCTTTTTTGTACCAGTACATGGCCTGGCCATAGTCCTGCCCCACGCCATTTCCCTCTGCATACATGGTTCCCAAGGCATACTGCGCTGGCGCATAGCCCTGGGTGGCCGCCTTTTTGGTCCACTGGAATGCCTGCTCCGCCCGGTCTGTCAGCTTTTCATCCTTGGCCAGGATCTGGGCCAGGGCATACTGGGACATGGCGTATCCAGCTTTTGCCGCCCGGGTATACCACTCCCTCGCCTTGGCGGCATCCTTCTCTACGCCAAGCCCCTTGTCATAGGCATAAGCCACATCGTGTTGGGCCGCAACATAGTTGTTTTCTGCCGCTTTCAGCAGCCACTGAAAGCCTTTCTTTTCATCTTTTTCCAGGTATTTCCCCGTCATGTAGGCCGCACCCAGTTCATACTGTGCACGAGCATACCCCAGCTCCGCCGCCTTGCGGATATTTGCCAGACCTTCCTTGCTGTTCAAACTCTGACCTCTTGCCGGGTTCAGCATGGCAAGTTCATAAACCGCCTCGGGGCTCTTGTTCTCCATGGCTTTGCGAAGCCATTTGACGGCTTCACCAATGTCTTTTTCCACCCCCAGGCCATCTCTGTACAGACGTCCCAGGGCCAACTGTGCCATGACATGATTCCGGGCCGCCGCTTTCTTGAACAAGGACGCCGCTTCAGGAAAGTTTTTCTTCCCCTCTCTCATCAGCAGCAGTGCCAGTGCATACTGGGCCTGAGCATATCCCTGTGCCGCGGACTTCGACAGCCATTTCTTGGCAGCCTCTACATCCAAAGGCCTGCCTTCTCCCTTGAGATAAGCGATACCCAAATTGTATTGCGCCTTGTCATGCCCTAACTCGGCCGCCTTGAGCAGCCAGTTGTTCCCTATTTCCTTGTCAACAGGAACACCCTCTCCCTTCAGGTACATGAAGCCAACGTTGAACTGCGCCTGCGTATTGCCCTGCTGTGCCAGCGGACGCCAATGAGCCAAGGCTTCCTCATAATTTCCAGCCTCATAGGCCGACAAGCCTGCGGCATATTCCTGCTCCTGGCCAGAACCCGCCAGTGACATCTGAGAACAGGCCAGAAAGGCCGCTATTATCCAAACCCTTGCAATCCCAATCATCGAGCATTACTCCAATCAAAAACCTTCTTTCAGCAGACCACCACCCCTGCAAAAATCAGATCTTGCAGGGGCTTGAAAAACGACGTATTCATACCCTGTCAAACAAATGGAGGACGACCGCGTCTTGCTGATATTACGCCTGCAGGCAATTCCGGAGCCAATGGATTCAGGCCTGTATCGCCTTTTCCCGCATTTCCTCAATGAAGACCATCCCAATGCCCAATACCACGGCCAGAAAAAGGGCCACCAGCAGAATCACCCAACGTGGGATGGATGTTGGCTCGCTGGAAAGAGTCGGCACAGCCACTGCGCCGGTTTCAATGAAATTGTCCAACTGGCTCTGAATCTCAGCCACCAACTGCTCCTGGTTGCTGATGAGACGTTTCTGATCACTTTTCAGCTTGGCAATGCCGGCATTGATCTCCGCAATGCTGGCTTTCAGCTTGTCCTGATCAAGAGCATTTTGATCCTTAAGTTTTTGTAACTCAGCCTGGGCTACCAGAACCCGCTGTTCCTGTGCCGCCTGCTGACGCAGGTTTTGTTCCAGCTGGCTGTGCAATCGAATCTTGTCATTTTCCAACTTTACGTATAGCAACTCCCTCAGTTCCGCCAACAGTTTCTGGTTTTCCAGCTTGTCCTTGTCTGCCAGCAGAAGGGAAGCGGTAACGGCGTCATTTCCTGCCTCCTCCGCCAGATTCTCATGCATGGTTCTGGTGGCATTGGTTTGCGCTTCGAGTTCCGCAATCTGCTTTTTCACCAGTTCCTTGTGCACGTCGAGATTTTCGATTTGCTGATTGATGGTTGCGGCCCGGTCCTTGATCGCAGCCAACTCGTTCCTGGCTTCCTGAATCCTGTTCTCGGCGGCTTTAATCTCAACCCCAAAAATATTGGGATCCGCAAGCGCGCTCAGATCGGCCTGCAATTCACGCAAAATCTTTTCCTGAGGCTTGACCAATGCCTCCAACGTCGTTGGATCACGCAATTCATCCAAGCTGATACGAGCCTGAGCCAGTGCTGTCTGTATCTTTCTTTTCTGGGAATCTACGAGCTTGCGGTGGTTATTTGCAACGGCGGCGACGATATCCTTGTGTAATTTCTTGTATGTATCGACATCATCCATGCTGGTTCGGCTCTTGAGCAGCACTACCTCGCTCTTTTTTGGGATGCGAACCTTTACCCTGTAACGGTCCGAACTATCCGTATTGGCCTTGAATTCATTGATGACCTGCGGCACGAAGGTGTTTTCCAGTTTTGCCTTCACGGTTTCCGGGGCTTCCAGGGGGGTGAGTCCTTCACTGGTGGGTATCGCCGCAATTTCCAGCGATGTGTTCAAATCATAAGCTTTGGGCAGAACCAGCGCCAATACCAGCCCCGCCACAACGACACTGGTGGCCGTCTTGAAGAACAGCTTTCTGCGTCGGTTCAGGATTCGCCAGATCTCGACCAAGCTCACCTCCTGGTTCTGCGCAGGCAATGAGATGCTTGCATCATCTGAATCAGGCAGTACATTTTTCATTGGACAATTCCAACCGCAAAATCAACGGAAAATAATAACACAGCCCCTGGGGAGCTGTGGGGTTCACGCAACATCAATGGGCCCAGCCCCATGGACAAGCATGGCTCCCGACAAAACGGAAAACAGTCTGGATATTCGGCAAAAGGCACCACGATTGAATCAGTTACCGTCCAGAACATAGCGAATGGCCTCGGTGATGACTTCCGAAGGCGTGTCATGGGGAAGGATGAAACGCAGCTCACCGCCAGGGCCGATGAGATAGGTGGCCGCTGAGTGGTTCACCGCATAACCGAAGGCGGAACCTTCCAGCTCCACCTTGGAATACCTTGCCCCATACAGCGTTGCCGCTTGGGCGATCTCCTTTTCCGTGCCCGTCACGCCAATTAATCGGGGATGAAAATAGGCCACGTATTCCTTCAGACGTTCCGGCGTATCCCGTTCGGGATCGACACTGACAAAAACACCGATCACTGTCTTCAGTTCATCACTTTCCAGTCCGTTCAGGGCCTGGGTCATATAAGACAGGGAAGTTGGGCAGACATCCGGACACTTGGTGTAACCGAAATACAGCAACACTACCTTGCCACGCAAATCCTCCAGGGAAAAACTTTCGTCCCCCATGTGCAGAGTGAAATCTCCTCCCGGTGGCGCATTCGCTACCTTGGGCAGTCTTCCATCCTGCGCAGTTTGGTTCTCTGCCAGCAGGGGAAGCGCTACGACTGCGGCAAACAGCAATACCATCAAACGATACATCTCAGGAACCTCCGAAGAATTGTTGTTTCCTGCATTGGGATCTTATTGCCGCCCTGTTTGGGGTGTCATTCCCTGCGGAACAGCGCCGGCTCCAGCTCATGCCGGTGCAACAGGCGGTAGAACTCCGTGCGGTTGCGCTTTGCCAGGCGGGCTGCCCGGCTGACGTTGCCTGCCGTGGCCTGCAATAACCCCACCAGATAATCACGCTCGAATTCCTGGTGCGCCTGAGCCAGGGGAAGGATCTCGTCCTGTCTGTGGCGCAGGGCCTCCCTGACCAGCTTGTCGGAGATCACTGGTGTGGGTGAAAGCGCTGCCGCCTGCTCCACCACGTTGAGCAATTGGCGCACGTTTCCCGGCCAGGGAGCCAGCATCAGGGTCCGCATGGCCTCGGTTGAGAAACGGCGGGCCCTGCAACCCCGCTCGCCAGCCTGCTGCAGAAAATGCCGCGCCAGCAAGGGAATATCCTCCCGCCGCCGGGACAAAGGGGGAATCTCCAGCATCACCACGTTCAGACGATAGTACAGGTCTTCCCGGAACCGCCCTTCCTCTATGGCCTGTTCCAGATTGGCATGAGTGGCCGCCACCACCCTCACATCCACGGGGAAGGACTCACTGGAACCCACAGGCCGCACCTCACCATCTTCCAGCACCCGTAGCAGCTTGGCCTGAAACTCCACGGGCATGTCACCGATCTCATCGAGGAACAGTGTGCCGCCATCCGCGGATTCAAACAAGCCCTTGCGGTTGCTGGTAGCCCCGGTGAAGGCGCCACGGCGGTGACCGAAGAGTTCAGATTCCAGCAGGTTTTCTGGGATGGCGGCACAGTTTACCGGCAGAAAGGGCGCCTCCTTTCGGGGACTGGCACGATGCAGGGCACGAGCCAGCAGTTCCTTGCCCGTGCCGCTGGGGCTCTGGATGAGCACGCTCACCTCCGTCTGGGCCACCCGGCGGGCCTTTTCCAGCAGCGCCTCCATGGCGGCGCTCTCGCCGATAATACCGGCGCGCCAATCCTCAGCCTTGCCCGGTAGTGCAGGATCTTCCGGATGCAGCTGCCCCAGGGCATCCTGGATGCTCTGCAGAAGCTCCCTGCCATCAAAGGGCTTGGTGAGATAGCTGAACATGCCCTTGCGGGTAGCACGCACTGCATCCGGAATGCTGCCGTGGGCAGTGAGCATGATCACCGGCAGAGCCGGCGCCTGTTTCTGTATGGCGTCGAACAGGGCCATGCCGTCCATGCCCTGCATGCGCAGGTCTGTGATGACCAAGTGGGGTCGCCGGGCGCTTATCCTGCCCAGGGCCTGGCGCCCGCTGGCGGCCGTTTCCACAAGGTAGCCATTGGCCTGCAGGCGCAGGGAAATAAGCTTGAGCAGCCCCGGATCATCGTCCACCACCAGTATCCGGTGATGACCGGGCGGGGAGCTTGTCGGCTGCAGGGGCGATGAAAGACTGTTCCTTTTCATTGATGTTCTGCTCTATCTGTTTGAGTTGCTGCAACCGGAAGTCCAAATCCTTCAGCCGCATCAATAGCTCTTTGTTCCTGGCCTTTTGCCTGCTCAGGCGATGCTGCAGTTCCAGGTTACGCAACCTCAGTTTGCGCTCGTGCCACAGCCGGTCACGCAGGAGCATGGCCAGCTGTCGGGCCTGGACCTTCTCCTGCAGGACACCGGTCTCGAGAAGCTCCTCGGCGAGCTTCAACGCCTGCGCTCTTTCGGCAGCCCGCCCCTGGCTATAGACCAGAGCAAGCCGCAGTTGATCGCATCCATCCCGCGACAAGACGTGGCGCTGCTGCAGGTCCTTCACGAAGCCTTCCCAACCTCCCCGGTCCATAGAAGCCCCGGTGGCATAATCCGCCAGCAGGTCAGGGCAGTCCTGGGCCGGCCCTTGCACCGGGGAAGAGGCAGGGGATACCGACTCCTGAATGGAGGCACAACCGGCAAGCAGCAATGCCGGCAACAGCAACAACTTGTTCATGTCTCTTCCCACACCGGTAAGCTGACCCGAAAATGAGCACCCTGCTCCTTGTCCAGGAGTTCCACCGATCCCCCATGCATGTCCAGATATCTCCTCACCAGAGACAGCCCCAACCCCGTACCCCGCACCGGGCCGGTGGAAGGCGATCTACCCTGGAAGAAAGGTTCAAACAGGTGCTGCCGGTCCTCCCGAGCCACGCCCCAACCCTGGTCTATGACATCCATGATCGCCTGATGGTTCTCCCGGCGCAGGGAAATTGAGACCTGGGTACCATCCGGGGAGTACTTGATGGCATTGGAGAGCAGGTTGTCGATGACCACCTGCAGCTGCTTCTCATCCCCATTCACCATCACCGGTTCCAGGTCCAGCTTCACCTTCATGCTTCGGCTCTTCAGGGTCAGTTCGTGCTTATTCACCGCGGCTGGCACCAGGGTGGAAATATCCAGGGGCTGCCTGCGCGAAAGTTTCTCTTCCGACAGGGCCAGGTTGAAATTCAGCAGGCTTTCCACCTGCGTCTGCAACTGCAGGCTGTTTTCCCGGAGAATGCCCGTCACCTCGGCCTGGTCCGCCGTCAGTTTCCCCATGATGCCTTCATCCAGCAGTTCCGCCGCCTCACGGATGGCAGTGAGGGGGGTCTTCAGCTCGTGGGAAACATGGTGCAGGAAACTCGTCTTTTGCTCCTGCAGAGCAATCAAGCGGCGGCGCAGCCAGTCCAGCTGTTCACCGAGCTCGTATACATCCTGGGGCCCTCTCACCCTTATGGGACCGGACAGCTCACCGCCGCCCAGCTGGCGTATGGCCCTGCCCAGCCGGCGCAGGGAATTGGAAATCAGCACGCTGAAGATCACCGCAATGAGCAGGGCCACGGGAATCAGCACCCCCGCCTGCCAGAGCAGCAGCTTTCTCAGGGAATCCATCTGCTCATTGATATGCCGGCTCTCCCGGGACACCAGGGCTGTGACGTCAAAGGGAATGGGCGCCACAAGATCCGCCAGCTGCTCATCCTCCCGCAGGCGTTTCTCCCCGTCGACCAGGCGGGCCGGGGCCAGAAGCAATTTCTGGTAGAGCCGGAACTCGTTCTTCCGCAGCTGATCCAGCCGCGATGACAGCACCGTATCCCGGGGCAGCAGGCTCAGCAGGCGCTCCATCTCCTCCAGGAACTGCTGTCGCTGGTTCTCATAACGGGAAAGAATGGCATCGTCTCCCAGCACCAGGTACTGGAGAGCGCTGCGCTCCATGTTCAGAGCCTGCCCCGCTATGAGCCGCCCGGACTCCACCGCCGAGGTGGACACATGCACCGCCTGCTGCACTTTCTCCGCCAGCCGATCCACCTGCACCATGGTATTGAGCAATCCCAGGGCAAGGGGAATGGCGGCTAGAAAGAAACCCAGCAGGGTAAGCTGGAGTATGGATGCTGGCCTGATCGACATGCTCTGATTCTGCCAAACAAATCCTTCGTGCACGAACTGTCGCCAACCAGCGACACCTGGATATCCACTGACTGTCGGACATCCGCACCGGCAGTGTCTCCATACAGCGACAGGATGCATCTTCCCGGAATCCACTGGATAACAAACAATACCGTGTTATTTCAATTAGTTATAAATCATGGCACAGGAGTTGCTAAAACCAGAGCACAGACCGAAACCAGGTCTGTATGACAACCAATCCAATATGTAAGAAAAGGAGCTATATCATGTCTAAGAAAATTGTTCTCGCTGCCCTGGGCACTCTGTTTACTGCCGGCAGCATCGCCGGAAGCGCCTTCACGGCCCTGGACAGGGATCTGAACGGCAATATCAGCAAGCAGGAAGCCTCTGCGGTGCCCAGCCTGGCCGAGCAGTGGAATTCCCTGGACAAGGACGGCAGCGGCGACCTCAGCAAAGAGGAGTTCCAGGCTTTCGAAAACGCCAATGAACCTGGCGAGGACACTTCCATGCTGAAAGACGCACCCAGGACTTCCCAGGGCAAGTGAAGGCGAAGGAACATAAAAATGTTCTGAAGCAGGCCTGAGTCTTTTGCTCAGGCCGCCCCGTCGTCAGTTTGATGGCGGGGCCTTTTTCTTTCAGCCGAAAAAAAGCCCGCTGCATGGCGGGCTTCCTGTCGGCAGGGGTATCTAGTATGGTGCCCAGGGACAGAATCGAACTGCCGACACGAGGATTTTCAATCCTCTGCTCTACCGACTGAGCTACCTGGGCGGGGTCAGGCCACGCAGCGCGCGACCAAGGCGGCATATTTAAGCCGCCCGGGAAGATTTAGTCAAGCAAAATCACAGCTTGATATTGAATTCCGGCGGCCTGGCCGGACCGCTGAAGAAGAACTTTTCCATTTCCTCCTCCAGAAACTTGCGGTGTTCCGGGTTCACAGGAGACAGGCGGTGTTCGTTGAGCAGTATGGTCTGCTGGGCCAGCCATTCCTTCCAGGCCTCCTTGGAAACATTTTCGAAAATCCGCTTGCCCAGCTCGCCAGGGTAGGGCTGACGGTCGAGGCCCTCGGCCTCCCTGCCCAGCCTGACGCATTTCACCATTCGAGTCATGTTGTTGTCCTCTGCAGTTCCCGCAGCAGTTGCTGCACGGGCGCGGACAGGCCGCGCATCTGATCTTCCCGTGGGTTATACCAGACCAGGGCATCCCCATCCAGCACCCGGCAACCCCCTTTTTTCAGCAGGATAAGGCGCGGATGAATCCACAGGTGGAAATGGCTGAAGCTATGGCGGCGCGGCTCCAGGCTGTGGATGCTTCGCGGCGTCCATGCCCGCTGGGCCAACCATTGGGCCGGATCTGCTTCTAAATCCAGCTCGGGAAAACTCCACAGGCCACCCCAGAGGCCCGTGGGCGGGCGTTTCTCCAGGAGCACTTCGCCGCGCACATTGCAGATCATGAGCATCTGCACGGAACGCTCGGGCAGATCCCGGCGCGGCCGGCGTCCCGGATAGTTGCCAACGCAGTCATGACAGCGGGCTTCGCACAGGGATTTCACGGGGCAGCCGTCACAGGCCGGACGGGTACGGGTGCAGACCGTAGCGCCCAGATCCATCATGGCCTGATTGTAGGCCGCCACCTCCTGATCTGGAGTAAGTGCCCGGGCAATACGCCACAACTCCTTCTGCACCCTTGCGTGTCCCGGCCAGCCTTCCACCCTGAACACCCGGGCCAGCACCCGCTTCACATTGCCGTCGAGGATGGCGTGCCTCTGCCCAAAAGCCAGGGAGAGTATGGCGCCGGCCGTGGATTCACCGATACCGGGCAGGGCCAGCACATCTTCGAATGTCTGGGGGAACTGGCCATCATGTACTTCCATTATCTGCCGGGCCGCCCTGTGCAGGTTGCGCGCCCGGGCGTAATAGCCCAGGCCGGACCAGTGGTGCAGCACCTGGTCGGGCTCGGCCGCCGCCAGGTCGGCCACCCTGGGGAAGGACGCCATGAAGCGCTGGTAATAGGGAATGACCGTATTCACCTGGGTCTGCTGCAGCATGATTTCTGATATCCACACGGCATAGGGGTCCGGCTGCTGCCAGGGCAGGTCCTTGCGGCCATGGCGCTCGAACCAGGCCAGTATCCGGGAGGCGAAATCCTGTGACTTGGTCTTCATAGACGAATGACGGGGAGAGACGGCAAGGCGCATCTTAGCCCAAATGTTTCGCGACGATCGTGCCGGGATCAGCGTTCAGGTGCGGATTTGCGATTGAATCAATAGCTCAAGCTATTGATGATTGAGCAAATACCGCGGATGGACGGCGAAACTGGTGCGAGGGCGCGTTCAGCGATGCCCGGTAACATTTCGTGCTTTAGATAATATTCCAGGATTATCCATGAAACACAGTAAACTGGAATACTTTTCCAGCGACCGGGTGAAATATTCGGGTTAGCACCAGACAGGCGGCAGCCTGTGCCATTTCGCACACTCAGGGGCAGTTCAGGGCCTCAAGGACAAGATTCCGGGGTGATATTGACATATGTCGTGTTTACAGCTTTTTTCCTGCTGATAGCATGGCGCTCTCGCACAATATTGAAGGAGATAACCATGTTCAAGCAACTGACTTCCGGACTTCTGCTCGGCCTGTTTCTCGCCAGCCCCGTTTTCTCGGGCACGGCCGCCGACGATATCCAGGTGATGGACCCCTGGGCCCGGGAAGTTCCCCCCGGTCTGACCACCAGCGCAGGTTTCCTCACCCTGCACAACAAGGGCAGCAAGGAACACAAGCTGGTTGCTGCGGAATCCCCGGCCACCGGCACGGTGGAACTGCATACCCACATCAATGACAACGGCGTGATGCGCATGCGCCCCGTAAAAGACATTCCCGTGGCCGCTGGCGGCAAGACTGAACTCAAGCCCGGTGGTTACCACCTGATGCTGATGATGCTGAAGAAGCCCCTGAAATCCGGCGAGAAAATGCCCATCACCCTACAATTCGAAGATGGCAGCAAGAAGGAAATCCAGGCGGAAGTACGCCACTTCAGCATGGAAAAGGGCATGAAGCACATGAAGATGGATCACTGAATTTCCAGTGGCAGGGACGCCGCAATCATCCACTCCACACCTGGCTCATGAACCCATGAAACCTCTGTCCTGGTTCCTTCTGGCTTTGTTTCTCATGGCCGCCGACGCACAGGCTTGGTCCCTGTTCTCCGGCAGCGATAAAGAAGAGCGCTTTCCCGGCATGGGCGGCGATTTCACCCTGCGCAGCGCGGACGGGCCGGTTTCCCTGAAGGACTTTCGCGGCAAGCTGGTGCTCCTTTATTTCGGCTACACTTCCTGTCCCGATGTCTGTCCCACCTCCCTGGGCGCACTGTCTTCCGCCCTGAAAAAGCTCCCGGACAAAGACATGGCCCAGATCCAGCCTCTGTTCATCAGCGTGGATCCGGATCGGGACGATGTGAACAAACTGAAGGACTATGCCCGCTATTTTCACCCAAGGATGATCGGCGCCACGGCGGATCTTCCCTACCTGGAAGACCTGGCGAAACGTTATGGCGCTTTTTTCCGCAAAGTGCCGGTAGAGGATTCAAACATCGGTTACGCCGTGGATCATTCCTCCACCATTTATGTCGTGAACAGGGATGGCAAGCTGGTGGACATGATCCAGCACGGCGGCTCGCCCAGGCGCATCCTGGAGCATATTCGCAAGGCGCTTCAGGAAGATTAACCCGAATATTTCACCCGGTCGCTGGAAAAATATTCCAGCTTACTGTATTCATGGAGAATTTTTGAATATTAGCTAAAGTACAATATGTAGCCGGGCATCGCTGAACGCGCCCTCGCACCGGTCTCGCCGTTCATCTGCGGTATTTCCTCAATCATCAATAGCTTGAGCTATTGATTCAATCGCAAATCCGCACCTGAACGCCGATCCCGGTACGATCATCGCGTTCCCGGGTGAAATATTCGGGTTAACTCCCAATCAGGGAAACTTCCCTCTCCCCTGGGGGAGCGGGCCAGGGTGAGAGGAGAGATGGAGCTTACGCTGCCACGGCACAAATAGCGCAGCAAGGGGCGGAGATTGAACAGGCACAGATCGGGACGGAAACTTTCCCGCCGCGCCGCCTTCTCTCTATGCACCCAGGCCGTGGCCATGCCCAGTTCCCGGGCCGGCAGCATGTCGCGCTCAAGATCGTCTCCCACATGCATCATCTGTTTGAAAGGCAGGCCGGACCAGTCCCGCAGGGCCTGAAAAAGCGCCGGATGGGGTTTGGCCGCTCCCACCTCCGCCGCTCCCAGGTTGAGATGAAAGCAGTCCCGCAGGGGCGTCTGTTCCACCTGGGCGTTGCCGTTGGTGACGGACACCAGCAGATAGTCCTGTTTCAGGCGGCCAAGAACGGGCAGCACATCCTCCCAGGGCGTCACCCGGTTGCGGGCGGATCTGAATACCGCCGTGCCCTCCTCCGCCCGGCGCGGATCATAGCCGTATTCTTCCAGCAGCAGCGCCAGGGTGCGGCGGCGCACCAGGGTAAGGTCGTGGGAAATCCCGGGATGGGCTTCCATGAAAGCCACGCGCCGTTCACGCATGTCCATGACAGACAGGTCACGGACGATGCGCGGCGCCTCCCACGCCAGCCATTCATACAGTTCCTGCTCCGCCGCCATGATCACCGGCTTCATGGGCCACAGGGTGTCGTCCAGGTCGAAGCTGAGCAGGCGGATATGCCGGAACATCAGAGGCGGGGCAGCACCCGGCGGGAAATGAAGTCTGCCAAGGGGGCAAGCTCCTGCTGCCGCTGCGCCACCTGGACGATATAGCCCAGGGTGCGGGGAATATCCTTCAGATAACCGGGCTTGCCGTCACGATGATTCAGGCGGGCGAAAATGCCTGCCGCCTTGAGATGCCGCTGGGCGCCCATGAGATCGAACCAGCGCAGGAAATCCTTTTCCTGTTCCTCACGCATGACGCCGGACTGCACCGCCAGCTGGAAAAAGCCCCAGGCCCACTCGTCCACCTGCTGCTGTGGCCAGCTCACGTAACAGTCCCGCAGCAAGGACACGGCATCGTAGGTCACCGGGCCGCGCACGGCATCCTGGAAATCCAGCACCCCTGGCGCATGGGCCAGGCCGGTCATGAGATTGCGGGAATGATAGTCGCGGTGCACGAAGACCCGGGGCTGCTCCAGGGCGGCCTCCGCCAGCAGATCAAAAGTCTCTGCCAGCATCTGCTCCTCCCCCCTGTCCAGGGTCAGCCCCAGATGGGTGCCCAGCAGCCAGTCCCGGAACAGGGACATCTCCGTGAGCAGCAGCTCCCGGTCATAGTCCGGCAGGCCGGCGGGATCGATGCAGGCCTGCATGCTCATCAGCGCCGCCAGGGCGTCACCATACAGACGCTCCACGCTGTCCTCGTTCAGGGCACCGAGATAATCCTGACCGCCCAGGTCCTCCAGCAGCAAGAAGCCCTGCTCCAAATCCTGCTCCAGCACCTCGGGCGCATGAACGCCAGCATCCCGCAGGCGGCGGGCCACGTCCACGAAGGGGGCGCAGTCTTCCTTTTCCGGCGGCGCATCCATGACGATGCGGGTGCCGCCATGGGCATCGGCAAGGCGGAAATAGCGGCGGAAACTGGCATCCTCGGAGGCAGGCTGAAGGGAAAAACCCCTCAGGCCACAGTCCGCGGTGAGCCATTTCTCCATGAGAGCTTGGCGATCTGACATAGTTTTGTTGGTGCAAACATTGAATCAGGCGCCATTCTATGCGATTTTACCCGCGCCCGCGTGGAAACTACGAGCCAAGAAATCCAGAAAAAGTTGCAAAAATCTATTTTACCCACGCCCGCGTGGAAACTACCGGAACGAACCGCCCTCGTGAAACCTTTCAAGATCATGCTCTACCCCCTGCTGCTTGGCGGCATGTTGTGCCATGGGGCGGTTTCCGCCACGGAATACACCTGGGAATGCCGGGCAGCGGCCGACGGCCGCTCCTGGGAATGCGGCCCGGCGGGCAGCCTGCCGCCACTGCCGGAAAAGCCGCCGGTGACCGAGGAGACGCCCGCAGTGAAGGCATCCGGCGTCACAACCCAGCCCCTGCCGTCCCCTACCCTGCCACGGGCGGTCGAGGAACGTCAGCCTGCGCCTTCTCCTGCTGTAGAAAGGGAAGAAGTTACCCAACCCCCGGCCTCCGCGGCCCGGAACAAGGCTGCCACCCCAACAATACCGGCCGAAACCGCCACGCCAGGAGAACCCCTGCCGAAAGCCCAGGCAGCAACTCCCCAACCTGAGCCTGCGGAAGCAACAATAGCCGAACCTCCCGCCCAGACTGCGGCCATGGCCGAAAAACCGGAACCGGAGCCAGAACCGCCTTCCCTGGACGATAAGGCCCCGGACATCTCCGCTTTCCCGGAAGGCATACTCCCAACCGGGGACTTCGCCCAGCTGCTGGACCAAGGCATGAACTGGCAGCAGTGTGGCCCGGCAACCCCGGCTCCGAGGCCATCAGTGTCGGGCGACAGCATCCTCATCGAAGCAGACAGCGCCACCGCCCTGCCGGAAGAGAACCTGGCCCATTTCCAGGGGAAGGTGGTCATCCGCCAGGGCGGCAACAGCCTGCATGCTGATGACCTGAAATACGACAACAACCGACGCATCGTGCAGTCGGACGAACAGCTGCTGGTCCAGCTGAAAGATCTGCGGGTATTGGGAAGCAAGGCCTGGTTCGACCTGCAGAAGGAACAGGGCGCCATGGAGGAAGTCAGCTACCGCATTCCCAGCCGCAAGGCCCGGGGCGAGGCCAGCCTGCTGGAAATCCGCGACAGCAAACACAGCCATTACGAGAACATCAGCTACACCACCTGCCCCCCCGGCAACAAGGGCTTCCTCCTGTCCGCCGAGCGCATGGACATCGACCAGGAAAAGCAGATCGGCACCTTCCACGGGGCGAAACTGGCCTTTCTCGGCGTGCCGATATTCTACGCCCCCACCCTCACCCTGCCCCTGAGCGATCAGCGCAAGAGCGGCCTGCTGGTGCCCTCCCTGGGTTATTCCAGCCGCAACGGGCTGGACCTGACCCTGCCCTATTATTTCAACCTGGCGCCCAACTACGACGCCACCTTCATGCCCCGCCTGCTCAGCAAGCGCGGCCTGCTGCTGGGAGGTGAATTCCGCTTTCTCACCCCCAACAACAAAGGCGAGCTGTTTGGCGAGATTTTGCCGGACGACCGTGAATCCGACGACTACGGCGCCCGGGGCGCCATCCACGCCCGCAGCCACAGCAACCTGAATTTCCTCACCCAGGGACTGAGCGCCGATGTGGACATCAACTGGGTGTCCGATGACGACTACCTGGACGACATGGGCCGCAGCCTGGCGGTGACCAGCACCCGGCATCTCCTCAGCCGTGCCGCCCTGAACTGGCGCCTGCCGGAATGGGACGCCATCGCCGAGATTCGCGACTACAACACCCTGGACAAGACCATCGCCCCGGAAGACCGCCCCTACAGCCTACTGCCCCGCCTGGCAGTGAACTGGACACATTTCCAGGGCGCCGCGGGGCTGGATTACAGCGTGAACGTGGAAATGAGCAGCTTCTACCGCGACGACAGCGTCACCGGCGCCCGCTTTGACCTGCTGCCGCGGGTTTCCCTGCCCCTGCGCAGGGACTGGGGCTTCCTCGAACCCGCCCTGTCCGGCCGCTATACCTCCTATGAACTGGACGACCAGCTGCCAGGTCTGGACAACAAGCCCGACCGGGGCACCTGGAGTGCCAGCCTGGACGGAGGGCTGTTCTTCGACCGCGCCATGAACTGGTTCGGTCGCAGCATGATTCATACCCTGGAGCCGAGGATCTACTATCTCTACACGCCCTATGTGAACCAGGACGATCTGCCCCTGTTCGATACCGGCCTGCTGGACTTCAGCTTCAACAACCTGTTCCGTGACAACAGATTCAACGGCCCGGATCGGGTCGGCGACGCCAACCAGCTGACCCTGGCCCTCACCAGCCGCATCCTTTCCGGAGCCAGCGGCAGGGAACTGCTCAATGCCAGCATTGGTCAGATACTGTACTTCGACGACCGGCGCATCACCCTGGACGGCCAAGGGCCGGTACAAGACAGCAGCTCTTCCCTGGTGGCCGAGCTGTCCACGGGCATCTTCGAACACTGGATGCTGCGCGCCGGCCTGGAATACGATCCCAACGCCGATACCGGCCTGCAGCAGGGCCTGGCCATGGCCACCTACAGGGGTGAAGCCGGAGAGCGCCTCCATGCCTCCTGGCGGCTGCGCGAAGGCGTGCTGGAACAGACAGACCTGGCCGCCATCTGGCCCCTGAACGACAGGCTCAGCCTCATCGGCCGCTGGTACTACTCCGTGGAGGAAAGCCATTCCCTGGAGACCGTGGCCGGCCTGGAATACGGCGATTGCTGCTGGCGTATCCGGGCCGTCTGGCGCCGCTATCTCGACAGTAACGGCGAAGCGTATAATGACACCGCCCTGCTGCAGCTGGAGCTCAATGGTCTGGGCAGACTGGGCAACAACATAGACAATTTCCTCGACCGGACGATATATGGTTACTGACGATCTCTACCGGCGGCTGCAAGGCTGGCTGCCCTTCCTGCTCGCGCTCTTACTTCTGTCCCTGGGCAGCGGCATGGCCGCCGCCGAAACACAACTGCTGGACCGCATCATGGCCGTGGTCAACGACGACGTGGTGCTGCAGAGTGAACTGGACCAGGAAGTGCGCAGCATTGAGCAGAAGCTCGCTCAGGTCGGGGCCCCCGACATGCCTGGAAATGAAATCCGCAAGCAGGCACTGGAACGCCTCATCCTGGAGAAACTGCAGCTGGCCGAGGCGCGAAGAATCGGCGCCACCGTGGATGACGAAACCCTGCTCCTGGCCATGAACAACATCGCCAAGCAGAATGGCCTGAGCCTGGACGAGCTGGCGGCGGCCCTCCAGGAACAGGGCATGAGCATGGAAGAATACCGGGATGAACTGCGCAAGGAAATCACCCTGCAGCGTCTGCGCAACCGGGAAGTCATCAGCCGCATCCAGGTGACCAAGGCGGAAGTGGACAACTACCTGGCCCATGCCGAGGAGAACCCCGGCGGGCGGGACGCCTACCATCTGCGCCATATCCTCATTGCCACCCCTGACGGCGCCTCCAGCGAGGAAATCGCCGCCGCCAGGAAAAAGGCGGAAGACATTCTTCAGCGCCTGAAGAATGGCGAAGACTTTGCCACCCTGGCCACCCGCTATTCCGCCGGACAGCAGTCCCTGGAAGGCGGCGACCTGGGCTGGCTGGAGGCTGGCCAGGTGCCCACCCTGTTCATCAAGGATCTGGCCACCATGGAAAAAGGCGAGGTGCGCGGACCCTACCAGGCCGCCAGCGGCTTTCACATCATCAAGCTGGAGGACTACAAGGGCGGCGACAAGAATATCATCCGGCAGACCCACGCCAGGCACATTCTCATCCGCACGGACGAGCTGACCTCGGACCAGGACGCGAAGAACCGCCTGGACCAGCTGTACCAGCGCATCAAGGGCGGCGAGGACTTTGCCACCCTGGCCCGCGCCCATTCCGACGACAAGGGTTCAGCCATCAAGGGCGGCGACCTGGGCTGGGTGAGTCCCGGTGACCTGGTGCCCAAGTTCGAGGAAGTCATGGACGCCCTGCCCATCAACGGCCTGAGCGAGCCCTTCCGCACCCAGTTCGGCTGGCATATCGTGCAGGTGCTGGAACGCCGGGATCACGATGCCACGGAAGAGGTCAAGCGCGACAAGGCCAAGCTGGCCCTGCGCAAGCGCAAGGCCGACGAGGCCCTGCAGCTCTACCTGCGCAAGCTGCGGGATCAGGCTTTCGTGGAAATCCGCCTGGACAATGACTACTGACCTTCATGAGGGGTTTAGCCCCGAAAGTCCCCTCTCCCCCCGGGGAGAGGGTCAGGGTGAGGGGGGCTGGGTGTATTTCCACCTTAACAGGATGTTGAAAAAGTCCCTCCATGGACTTTTTCAACCACGGAAGCGGAAAACGCGGTTTCCCGCTTCCTTCTTTTTCAATGGCTTGCCGCCACTGAAAATGGTGGCACGTCCTTGTGCCACACACAGGCTGTCGAAAAACGGTGTTTTTCAACAGCCTGTCAACCCGCCATGAGCATCGTCCTCACCCCCGGCGAGCCGGCTGGCATAGGCCCGGACCTCGTCCTCGAGGCTGCCACCCGGGGCCTGGATATCCCCCTGCTGGTCATCGCCGACCCGGCTCTCCTCAGACAGCGGGCCAGAACCCTCGGGCTGGACATCCACATCCTGGAAACGGATGTCCCGCCGACAGCGCCCGCTGCGCCGGGCAGCCTGCATGTACTGCCCGTACAACTGGCCACCCCCAGCCAGCCGGGCCGGCTCTCCGCCAGAAACGCCCCCTATGTGCTGGACTGCCTGCGCATTGCCGCCAAGGGTTGTCTCAGCGGCGAATATCAGGCCCTGGTCACCGGCCCGGTGCACAAGGGCATCATCAACGACGCGGGCATTACCTTCAGCGGACACACGGAGTTCCTCGCCGAACTGAGTAACGCCTACCCTGTGATGATGCTGGCCTGCCCCGGGCTGCGCGTTGCCCTTGCCACTACCCATCTGCCGTTAAGAGACGTCAGCGACACCATCACCCCCGAATTGCTGGAAACCGTCATCACCATCCTTCACCAGGACTTGCAGGAGAAGTTCGGTCTTCACCACCCGAAAATCCTCATATGCGGACTCAACCCCCACGCGGGAGAAGGGGGACACCTGGGCACCGAAGAAAAGGAAGTCATCGAACCCGTGCTGGAAAAGCTGCGCACGCTGGGAATGCGCCTGCTCGGTCCCCTTCCGGCGGATACCCTGTTCACCCCCCGCTACCTGGAGTTGGCCGACGCAGTGCTGGCCATGTATCACGACCAAGGACTGCCGGTTCTCAAGCATATGGGCTTTGGCCAGGCGGTGAACATCACCCTGGGACTGCCTTTCATTCGCACTTCCGTCGATCACGGCACGGCACTGGAACTTGCCGGCACCGGGAAAGCGGAATCCGGCAGCCTGCTCGCCGCCCTGGAGCAGGCGGCGGGCATGGCGGGCATCAGGTCTTCGAACGGGCCAGACGCCGGTATCCAATAGCAATCAGCCCCGCCGTCAGCAGAACCAGCAACGGCGGACCCAGCACGGGTACAGCTGTGGCATTGCCATTTGCCCCTGTGGCATACAGATGGAAATTGTCGATACCCAGTTGGGTGTCAGGCACGGCAGCAGCAGGCATCAGCAGCCTTACCTCCATGTTGTAGGCATTCGCCATGGTATCCCTGAAAGAAGCAGACGTAGGCTCCTGCACCCAGCCCGCCGCAATCGCCTGGGCATCCGTCCAGTTGGGATCGAAATCGACCTGGTAGTGCCGCCACTGGGATACCGGCATACTGCCGTCCAGCTGATAGACCCAGCCATTGTGGCTGGCATCCCTGTAGCGCACCCGAAGCCGTACCCAGGTGGACTGGCCACTCAGCAGATTGAGATCAACGGAGATCCGGTATGCGCCTGCCGCCTGAAGATCCCCTATGTATCGACCCTCGCGGTTCTGAGCCCCTATGGTACTGGATGGATTTCCCCCTGCCGCACTGGTGGACAACAGATATCCCCCCGGATTGCCGCCAGTCACCGGTACCGAAACAACCGTCCATGCCGTATTGCCGTGCCATCCATGCAATTGACCGTCATCCCAATCATCGGACGTATTCATGGCTGCAAAGGCATTTGCGGAAAAAAACATCCCTGCACAAAACAACCCCGCCAATGGCTTCCATTTTTTCATTTCCTAACCTCACTACTTGATACAACCCGGTATTTTGGGTGCATTTACCCAAAAACCCACCTTTTGGTCATACTCATATTCGTGACCATCTACTATTTAGATAGTCTTAAGAATCACCCGGCGCAACCGGCAATTCGTGGTGGACTGACCTGAATCAAATGATCTTAGGCACAAATAAAGACGATAACTTCATCAATCCGCTAGTCACAGCCCTGGCGATGGGCAGTCCCGAGCCAAGGCAAGGGGAAATGTCTCCCCCGCGAGGGAAAGGGATATCCGGGAATGTTTCCACAGAAAAAAGGCCCGCTCCGGTCAGGGAGAAGGCCTCTCTATAAAAGCGGCTTGTCTGTTCTCGATCAGCCGCCAAACATGGGCGTCTGCATGGTCGCCTTGGGCAGCACGAAATCCTGCTCCTTCACCTTTCCGGGCTGGATGGACACCACCCGGAAATCATCTCCCATCTTCAGGACGCCAAGGCCTTTCTTCTCCAGATAACGACCGATACTGTTGCCTGTCTTCTGTCCCATGGATTTCGCCATGTTCTCCGCCAGCTTCATCCAGGCATTGGAATACTCCACCACGGCGGGATCCTTGCTGAGCACGGCCATGGCTGTCTGTACGCCGTTCCTGTCCTTCCAGCTCAGCTCATAGACTTCCCCCACGAACCCGGCGACGGTTTCCTTCTTTCCCGTGGGCCTGGCGCTGATGAATTCCTGCTGCAGGGTGTCATCACCGCTGGGTGGCGCCATGGCGGCCATCCTGGCCATGTCCATGACCATGACCTGCCCCTGCATGTTCATGACCATCCATACCTTGCCGTCCCGGGACAACATGTAGCCGTTTCCTTCCTGGCCAGTTGGCATGTTCATGCGCGTACGGCCATGGTCGTCATACTCGATGACCATGGTTTCCGCATCCTGGCCCGAGCCGGTGGCCAGGGTGGCAATACCCGCAGCAAACAGCTGGGGGGCGCAAAGCATCAGGCCAGCGATCATCATTCGTTTTCCAATCACAATAGCTCCTCCTTATACATTGAAGCGGAAATGGATCACGTCACCATCCTGCACGATATAGTCCTTGCCTTCCAGGCGCAGCTTGCCTGCCTCCTTCGCTCCCTGTTCGCCGCCACAGGCAATGAAGTCTTCATAGGCGATGACCTCGGCACGAATGAAGCCCCGCTCGAAATCCGTATGGATGACCCCGGCGGCCTGGGGCGCCGTCGCGCCCACGGGAACCGTCCAGGCGCGCACCTCTTTTACCCCCGCGGTGAAATAGGTCTGCAGACCCAGCAGGGAGTAACCGGCGCGGACCACCCGGTTCAAGCCCGGCTCGTCCAGACCCATCTCCTCCAGGAAATCTGCTTTTTCGTCATCCTCCAGCTCCACCAGCTCCATCTCGATGGCCGCGCACACGGGCACCACCTGAGCGCCTTCACCGGCCGCATGTTCCCGCACGGCATCCAGGTACGGGTTGTCCTCGAAGCCGTCCTCGCTCACGTTGGCGATATAGAGCACCTTCTTGATGGTGAGCAGATGCAGGTCATAAAGCGCCGCCTGTTCATCTTCATCCAGACCCATGGAACGTACAGGCAGCCCCTGGTCCAGGTGCTCACGCACCCTTTCCAGCAGGGCCTTGTGAGCGAGAATCTTCTTGTCGCCGGTCTTGGCCATGCGCGTGGCCTTGTCCAGAGCTTTCTCCACGGACTCCAGATCCGCCAGGGCCAGCTCCGTGTTGATGACCTCGATGTCCGCCAACGGGTCCACCTTGCCGGCCACGTGCACCACGTCGTCATTGTCGAAGCAGCGCACCACCTGCACGATGGCATCAGTTTCCCGAATGTTGGCCAGAAACTTGTTGCCCAGTCCCTCTCCCTTGGAAGCGCCGGCCACCAGACCGGCAATGTCCACGAACTGCATGGTGGTGGGGACGATGCGTTCCGGCTTGACGATTTCGGCAATGCGATCCTGCCGCGGATCGGCAACGGGCACGATGCCCACGTTGGGATCTATGGTGCAGAACGGATAGTTCTCAGCCGCAATGGTGGCCTTGGTGAGAGCGTTGAAAAGGGTGGACTTGCCTACGTTGGGCAGGCCCACGATACCGCATTTGAAACCCATGTAACCTGTGCTCCGGATGATGTCCTGGCGGACGGGAATGAAATGATATTCAGCTGCCGGGCTTGACTACCGGCTTGCCCTTGGCAATCCAGTCGGTAATGCCTTTTTGCACATTGTATACCTTTGTGTAGCCGACTTTTTCATCCAGGAAATGGCTGACGATTCCCGTGCGGCGGCCGGTTCGGCAGATAAGAATGAAAGGGTCATCCTTGCCGGCAATGGGCGCAAGCTTTTCCAGCCAGGCGCGCACATTGTAATTCCCGCGTTTGTCGAAAAAAGTAATCAGGTGACTGCCTTTTATGACCCCTGTCTGCTGCCATTCCTCGGGACGGCGAATATCGATGATGGGCACGCCCTGACTGAGCAGCTTTTCCAGCTCGGCGTTGTCAATGGTGGTTACCGCCGCACCCACCGGCAGGGAAAGCAGCAACATGAGAAAAAACAGGGCCTTTTTCATGGAAATTCTCCGTGGATACCAGCTTTCCGGGGATTCTATCAGAGTCACAAAGGTCTGACCCGGCATGGTACGGGGACAGCAAGAAAAAAGGGCCCCTGCTCGGGGCCCTTATTCTCCGTTCGACCGGTTCAGAGATCGAAGGTTCTCACCAGGAACACGGCCATCTGGTCACGACTGACCTCCGCGTCCGGACAGTAGTTGCTGGCATCGCAACCACCGGTGATACCTTCAACAGCCAGCTGTTCGATCCAGTCGGCGGCCCAGTGATCCACCGGAACATCATCGAACATGGCGCCGGTTGCCGCGGGCGGCACATAGGCGGAACCATACTTGGAACGCAGCAGGAACACCGCCATCTGGTCGCGGGTCACGATGCTTTCCGGGCAATAGTTGCCGCCGCCGCAGCCACCGGTGATGCCATCAGTAGCAAGCTGCTCTATCCAGGCTGCCGCCCAATAGGTATCGGGCACGTCGCCGAACATGGTTCCCGTTGCGGG
>Ga0256832_1000184_pt1 | contig 38952 bp, 32 predicted proteins | sample 134614metaG_FD_190534 | JGI IMG/M metagenome (GOLD analysis project Ga0256832, IMG submission 190534) | Hydrothermal vent microbial communities from Lau Basin, Pacific Ocean - 134-614 | ecosystem: Environmental > Aquatic > Marine > Hydrothermal vents | place: Pacific Ocean: Lau Basin | collected...
TTGTCCAAGGTTCTGGTATCTTTAGACATGGTGGTGGTCTCCTCTGTGGTGTTGAAATTTCGCAATTCCAACTTAACCACATGGGCCACCGCCTCTTCAAATGTGCGAAAAATATTTTACGTTATCCCACGAATGCCTATCACTCCTTGTCCATCGAAGGCTATCAAGTCGTCCCGAACTGATCGAACGGGTTCGTAGCGGTGGAATGGAATCCGGACGGTGATGAAAACGACCGTGAACAACAAGACGCAATAGCGGCACGCGGATACTGGCCAGCATCGTGCCCTTTGCCGATTATCTGGCCGTACTGATGGGACTTGGCGGTATCACCCGGCAGCACTTCCTTGTTCGAAGTAATATAGCAGCCTGGATAACCAATCCCGCCTCAGCGCATTCTCCGAAGATTATTTGGCTGAGAAATAAAGATGATCATAGCAATTGATTACGACGACACTTTTACTCGAGATACCGTATTGTGGCGAAACTTTATCGAACTGGCTCGCAATCTGGGGCATGAGGTCATTTGCGTCACCAATCGAAGTACTCCACCAAGCCAAGGCAAGGAACAAGATCTCCTGCCTGAAGATGTGCAAATTGTCTGTGCCGACAATCGCTTCAAAAGAGTTGCGGCCCTACAGGCGGGCTACCAGATCGATATATGGATCGATGACAATCCCGGCAGTATAGGGCAAAGCAATAAACTCATTTGGTAGATCCATGACTTGTCACCATGTCTCTCGCCAGACGAAAACCCGTTAGCTCATCTTCATCCCAACCCGCTTTCATCCCCACACGAGCCGAGGATCTGACATCGTAAATTTCTCCCCCCCAGTTACCACCCCTGACAACGCGGTAACTGCATGCGGGTTCTTGCTCCGAAAAAACTGGAGCTGGAGCAAAGGTCATGTATGGATGGTAACAGTCCTCGACCCATTCCTGGACATTGCCATGCATATCGTACAGGCCAAAATTATTGGGCAAGTAGCTGCCTACCGGCGCCGAAGAGAAATATCCATCCCGGCACGGTACGGCTCTGGAGCTGTAGAGCGTTTCCGAATAGAGTTGATCCATTACATTTGCATATTTGCAAAGCAGGCGGTCATCATCTCCGAATCCGTATCTGGCATCACTGCCAGAGCGAGCGGCATATTCCCATTCGGCCTCTGATGGCAAACGGTAGTTGCTCCCGGTTTGTTCCGACAGCCATTGACTATAGGCTTTCGCATCGTACCAGCTGACCTTGACTACGGGGTGCTTGCCTCTTGCCAATCCCATGGCATCGGGACGGTTTCGCCCCGTTGCATGAACAAAGCGATCATATTCTTCAAAGGTAACCTCATAGACAGACATATAGAAGGATTGTATGCACACAGCATGAACAGGCTGCTCATCCGTATCCCCATAATCGGATCCCATGCAAAATACCCCTCCCTGTACAAGGCGCTGATAAGGTTTTCTGGCCAGAATGGTGTCATCTCCAGACATTGTCTGGCTAGACTCAAGAGGTACATATATGTGCAGAAGCAGTGTAAACAACAGTAATCTGTACATGTTCACGGACATATTTTGTTGTGAAATGACGAGGCGTGCCAATACACAGGCATCAACACCTTGCGGAACAAACTGGGCTACACGCCTCGGAAGAAAACAACACAGAATACATTCAAACCGGCAATATCATGGTTGAGCAAGGGATGCCTGCAGCGACCTATTCCTTGCTATTCCCATCTATCCATTTTTCGACAAGCTGCCGCGTTGCTGGATGAGGATCCTCGTTGCTCCGTGCGCGCAACTGCCGTATCTCGCATGTTCCATCCTGACGCCGGATCAGTTCAAGCGTGCAACGGTCCCCGGCAACAAATACGCTGTAATAGCATGACTCCCCGCAGAGAGCCTTTTCAAAATAATCAAGATAGGCTATGCAGTGCTCCATGATTTCAGATTCCTTTTCGAAATCTTCAAATGTCCTCAGTGGTTTTATGCACTCGTTTCCGGGAATCCATGGTTCTGGAAGCACCCTGCCCTGGTATTGTCCTGCCCTTGAAACCAGAAAGTCTTCCAGATCGGGAGTTTGGGGGCCCAACAATTTGTCATGATATTTCCTCAAACCTTTTATAGTCCCGATCTGATAAATCTGGTCAGGCCAGTCCTGCTCTCTCCCTGTACCTCCGTGCTTCAGGCCGGCCAGTTGCCGAATATCCAGAGACAGGGAACTGCAATTTTCAGTCAGGTCATTGATCATGCGTTTTTTCTCTTCCGGTGAAAGATCTTGATCGGACATCACCGAGTCAATAGGATTCATGACGACTGTCGGCTTCAATACCACAATTTCCGGGCGCAATGCATTGACCGGAATCCGCTGAATTCCTTCAAGAAAGCGAGGATGGTTCTGCTCGATCTCCCCCTTGAGAATTTTCTCGAGAAACCGATCGACAGATTTGATGTCCATTTTCTGTTCAAGGCTGAACAATCGGTCCCTGAGCCATTTGCGAATGAAATTCGGACCATAACTGCTGCTATTTTCCGGGTAGAGCCATTCCACAATTTCCCGATGGGGTCGATTCAGCAGAGCACCTATCTCTCTTGCACTAGCATTCCGATGCGCCAGAATACGGAACAAATTGAGATTGTCATGATAGAGATCCAGGGCAGCATCGGAAATCGAAAGCAACCGGAGAGCGTGATACTCGTCAATTTTATAGATATCCAGTTCATCCAGCCAGTCCGGAAGATGCTTGCGGTAGGACTTTACCGGGTGATCACAGATACTTGCCAACCCCGGGTTAAGGATTGTGGGCCCCTCGAGTACCTCATCAAACAGCTCGGCATTACCCTCCAGCACCTCAAATTCCAGGTGATCACTCCAGGAACCAATCCTTGCGATACTGGTTTTCCTGTTTCTGACGCCGTAAGAGAGAAAAACCAGCAACGACTTGTCCGATTCATCAAATCTGGTTTCAAATCGACTCAGGTACACCATGATTCCAGGCTGTCAATCAGTCATGTAGGGGTATTCATGCCCATGACCGGATTTTCAATCACAAGCAGAGATACCCGGCCAGACCACTCATCCACACATCGGCGAAGGATGAACCGGGATGAAGTATCGCGAAAGAAGCCGCCAATATTTCTGCGGAAAAATCGCTAGACTGATACCGCAAAACCGATTCCACGGTGAGGATATCTTGCCTGGTATTCATCGCGCAGTTCCCGCAACAGGTTTTCCGGTGTAAAAGGCTCACGCATTACAATCAGCCGTTTGGCCGCAGGCCGGTAGTCACCCACGACCAGCTTGTTCATTTCCGTCAGCTCCCGGAGGATACCATCCTCCAGCTCCGTTTCCTCGCAGCCATGATGATGCAATACATGAAGGAACAGATCGATCCTTTGCTGCAGGCGTAGTGCAAGAAACTTCACCTTGAAATCCATGCGGCGGATCAGCGCCTCATCCAGCGCATCGACGAAATTGGTTCCAAGAATGAGGATCCCCGAAAAGCTTTCGATATGAACAAGCAACTCATTGACTTGGGAAACCTCCCAGCTTGCCACCGCGCCAACCCGGGAGCGCAGCATCGAATCCGCTTCGTCGATCAGAAGTACCGAGCCATCCACGGCTGCCTTGGAAAAAATCGATGCAATATGTTTTTCCGTTTCTCCGACATACTTGTCGAGCAATTCCGAAGCCTTTACATCGAGGAGCTCCTTTCCAGCATGATCTGCGATCTGCCGGGCCAGCTCCGTCTTTCCGCTTCCCGGTGGTCCGGAAAACAGGAATCGGAGAGATTCCGCATGATCCAGTGCAGAAAAGATCTTGCTGACGGGCACGGAAAGGTTCAGATAGGCAGCGTCAAACGGAGGCAGCGTGCGATCACGAACACCTGCAATCGGGGGTTCACCCAACGCACTCAGATAACCATTGACCACCGTGCGTATTTCCTCCTCTGCCTGATCCGGTGAAACGATATCAATTGCCCGGCTAATCAGGGATACCGGCAATTTACGTCGGGCCAGCTCATCCATGAAACCCTCCGTGAGATTGAGCGAGGCACAGATGTTTTGCAACTGTTCTTTCCGGGCTTTCAGTGGCGGGTTCTCGATTCGCACAATCAGCCCGAAACGCCTCAGGAAAGCCGGATCCCATTCATTCGTATCGTTGGCAATCCATACCGTGCTCACTGGAGCATCATCCATGAGACTGGTTATCCGGGCCTTGCTCGACAGGAATCCCGAATTCATCCAGGGGAAAAGAGGCGCATGAAAAATACTTTCGGCCTCATCGAAAACGATCAGGGTCTTCTCCGATCGCACCTTGAACAGCGCCTGTTTCAGCCGGTAATCGGATAGCCGCATGGGATCGATCAGCTGGTCGCCATCGCCGTCTTCCACAGCCACGGCCGCGACCTGCCGCCCCATCTCTCTGGCGATCAGCACCGCACAGGTCGTCTTTCCGGTACCCGGGGGGCCGACCAACAAGACATGAGACGCTCCAGGATCCCTGCTGTCGGACTCCAGGAATCGCTGCGCAAGCGCAAGAGAATCACGAACATGATTGAAATCCTCCAGTCCGATATCCTCATCAATCGAAAGCGGAGGGCAAAGCTTCCGGATCAAATCCTCCACGCTGGTTATGTCCTGCTTGAGCAGGGTTTGAATTCTCTTCGTGAAACGGACACCTTCATCGTTGAGAATGGAATAGAAACTGCCACCCACAAGATGCAGCACTCCCGCGTCGGCCATATTCCGTGCTGCCTCGTTGAGCGTATGAAAATCCTGCCTGGTGAGGATCGACATTACCTCCAGATGATCCCGAGAAGAAGGTGAATCATTCCAGCCATCAAGGAACCTTGTAGTATCTTCGTCTCCCAGAAGCACAAGAAGGTATCTCGTGATCTCGCGATACACGGGTTCGCTCATGCCGAGCGCATCAAGAAGAATGTATCCCCCCCTGAAGACCTTCTCGTCGTTCTTTGTCAATGTACTGAGATGCTTCTCATGAGCCTCCAGCAGAAATCCGAATATGTCATTCAACCTGAGCGAACCGGAGTCATAGTCACAACCATCAGCGACGGAAAAACCAAGAAAGGACTCGATGTTTGTACCCGGAATCATATCCAGTATCTTGTTTTCCGATAGACTGCCCGGCAGGTGCAACATCGCCCGCAATCGATATACATACAGCCAGGCCTGCTTCAGATGGGTTGCCTTTTCCGCAGTAAAGTCCTTTATGGTGGCACGCCTCTCTCCCTGGTTCGAAAAAGCATTCTTGTCATTGTCTTCAAAGTATTCCAAATCCATAGTCTTCCTCTCGGATTCTCGTAAAACAACTGGCCGAGCAACCGAAAACTGCATTGTGCAAAGTGAACCAGAAAGTGATTTTGCTGTTAAGCTGCATCACTACAGGAGGTCTGTAATAAAATTCCGTTTGTTTCGGGATCGTAACAATCAGTGGCCCGATAGGTCATGACTTTATCATCAGTACATCATGGGTATATTCTTCCAGATATCTCTACTAATGAGGTGTATACTATCAGTGGGTAGCTTGCGCATTCGACGAAGACCTATGACTCTACATAAAACAAGGTCCTTGCCTCCATATATTGGATCTTCCTCAAGAGACTTGATTCAGGAAAGCCAATAGCGATTGAAACAGCCCACGCAGCCCGACCGAATAAAGCTGTGTAAATCATCGATTCGATCTATTTCCAAGCGCAATTCTAACAAGGCCGATCCAAGCGGCTGCCGTGCAAGCCAGGATTGTTCCAGTTCGTTATCCTCCGGCGCCTGCTCAATATTGTCTTCGACAGTTGAATCGGAGGTGTCGCGGTTTTCAAAAACAACAGGAGCTTCACTATTTTGATAGAGCCGGTTTCCGGAAATGGTCGCAAATGAACCAGAGACTATCGCAACACCAACCCAATTCTCATGGCAAGTATTGTTGTGAACAAACCCACTAGATTCTTGAAATCGAATACCATCTTGCAAATTGCCAAAGCATTCATTGCCGGTTATACGGCCTCTGGATTGAATAAGTAAAACCCCTGCTTCGTTGTCGTGACAGCGGTTTTCGATAATGTGGGCAAAGGACTTTTCCTGCAGTTGAATGCCCGAAACTTCATTGCCATAACATTCATTGCCGGTTATACGGCCTCTGGATTGCGAAAGTAAAATCCCTGCTTCGTTGTCGTGACAGCGGTTTTCGACAATGTGGGCAAAGGACTTTTCCTGCAGTTGAATGCCCGAAACTTCATTGCCATAACATTCATTGCCATTTATCCGCCCCTTTGATTGGGAAAGAATAATGCCGAACTGGTTATCACGACAGCGGTTTTCGACAATGTGGGCAAAGGACTTTTCCTGCAGATGAATGCCCGAAACTTTATTGCCATTACATTCATTGCCGTTTATTCGGCCTCTGGATTGCGAAAGTAAGATCCCTGTTTTGTTGCCGTGGCAGGGGTTTTCGACAATGTGGGCAAAGGACTTTTCCTGCAGTTGAATGCCCGAAACTTCATTGCCATAACATTCATTTCTGGTTATCCGCCCCTTTGATTGGGCAAGAACAATGCCGAAGAACTGGTTATCGTGGCACTGATTCCGTTCAAGACAGACCTTTGATGAATCAAACACCAGTATTCCGAATCGGGCATTCCGGGAACAAATTTTCTCGATTCTTGCTGACTCGCACTTTTTCAGAAAAACACCAAGAAAATGACTACCCTTTGCATTCAGTTCGCAGTCATGAAGAATGCATTCCTTCACGGAATACGCATGGATAATCGCTGGCACCTCATCTAAACTTTCGAAGTCGGAAGTATCGGATTCGATTTCGACAGCAAACCGAATACCGCTCAGGCTGACCTGGTCCGCACGAATATCCACGGCATGGAAATAACCGTTCACAAGGCAATGTACCCGATTGTCCCCGGTGACATGCAGAGGCTTGTCAATCACCAACGATTGATCCAGAAGGTACTCTCCCTGGGGGATTGTGACATGATCGCCTGCGCCCGCCTGATCGATCAGTTCTTGCAAGAATTCGCCGGTCAGATTATTGGTCACCGCCTGATTCATTCCCATGCGTCACTATCTTTCGGTACTCTGCAAGCGTCAGAAGACTACACATTGATCTCTGAGCACAGCTCAACAGACGCCTTCAACTCCAGTTCTTTCAAAGGACTTTTCTGATCACCCAGTATGATGCCCTCAATGTCACAATGCCTTGCAGGTTCATCCTCAAGTGCCTCAAGCAAGGTTTCATATATTCGGCGCCCCTCCATCAAGATTTCTTCAAGTTCACCAGAGAGATCACCATTACCTGCTCTGCCTAGAAATTCGAGCAAGGCCTGAAGCGCCGTTTCGGTCAGAGGCTCAGGTTTGCTGTCCCAGTCGAGTGAGGGCAAGTCGGGTGGATCACCCTCATGTAGGCGGTAGGCGTTGCGAATGAGTTCACCCAATTTGGCAATATTGATGAATGTTTCATTGCCCATCGCGCATGTTTGGCCGACACAACTCACCATGCGCGCGAACAAGGTCGTTGGCAGAAGTTTGAAGCTTCTGAACAGATCAAGGACATCCTTGACATTTTCAGCGGCATTCATCGACTGATCAATATCTTTTTCAAGTAGCCGTTTGCAGAGTGTGTCAAGGTTTGCGGCCAGTTCACCTGGTGCATCACACCAGTCAAATCTTGACTTGAAATTTATCAAATTTTTCCGATCAGTTCCCTTGTAATCCGGCAACTGGCCTACTTTGGAAATCAAATCATCCAACGAATGATAAAACAGGCCCTCAATCGTCCAGGAATTTGACTGATTGGCAGCTTTATAAAAGGACAACTTGTCACGCAAGGTATTGTCATCGTGCAGCGTGATGGGCTCACCATCAGAATCTTTCAGCAATTCCTGATCAGCAGCCTTCATCAGCAAGCAATAGGCTTTTTCCAGATAGGCTCTGGTCTTTCCAGACAGGGCAAATAACCGACCGGTGCTAATGGTAATTTGGGTAAAGGCACGATACAAGTCATTCCATGCCAAGGTAATTCGTTCCATTTCTCCAGTCTGCGGCTCTGCTTGCCGGACAGATTGATGACCTGCTTCATGGATTGAGCCACCTGAACCATTATCGGCATCAATACTCTTATTGAAATTGACATTCATATTTGAATTGCCCTCCAGATTGATGCTCAGGCTGGTTTCACTTCCTTTGTTTTGCGCCTGTTGATCATTTGCCAGTGATTCAATCTCCTTTTGCTCTCGATAGAGCCAAAATACAGACTCAATCTGGAAAGCAATGCGTATAATATCCCTCTCATCAGGAAAAGCCTCCAGTTCCTTCAAGGATTCAATCGTATCGATAGCCCTGTTCAGATTATACAGTTGTCCCGACATCAGTGCGCGAATGAGATAATCGAAATGCCGATCTTTATTTTGTGTTTGCAAAATAAATTTTGCGAAACCATATCGATAACCATCACGTCCTATCAGCTTTCTATAGACAGGCTGACCAGCCGCCCCTCCCTCTCTTTCAGAATAAATCAGCTTGCTGTCCATAGAGAGAAGTTGCTTTATGTCATAATCGGATATTTCAATGCCGCTCTCTTCAGCGATGCCAAGGTACAGATTGATTTGCTCTTTAAAATAATCCTTCTTCATATGGCCGTCACCAAGCATTATGCGAAAGACAAAGGGTGACAGGTGACTTGATCCGATCACAAGTACAGGAAGTATATCAAAGACAGTATAACGGCCATCTATCACTGCATTGTATATACTGTCCCGGGTATCCTCGTCATCACTGAAAAACCTGATGAAGTCATCCGGAGAAGGAACTATAGTATTTCTATTATCAATTTGGCTGATACGGAGATAATCCTCATCCAGAAGGATATCAGCAGGGTATGCCGCAGGTAAATCATTCAACTCCTGCATAAAATCAATTTGCCGAGAAAGAAAGCCTTTTTTTCGATCTTTCTCTCCATAAAGCAAATCGAGGAAGCCACTTGTCAACATGGACAAGCCGGGCATATGTATAATTATTATACAATTTGTATTTCTTAGAGTACGCAACATCAGGCGCATCGCCTTCAAGTCAGTTTCACGCCAACAATCCACTTGCTCGACGAGTATGATGCTACGAAAATCCGCCATCATCCCGCCAGTAAAGCGCCGCCTGATCCAGTGTGTCAACCCTCTACCAGGAACCAGAGAATAGATTGCTGTCCAGGCATCAAGGAAGATTGATCCAAGTTTATCCTTCTTAGCCGTACCAATATCATGATATTCAGGATCAAGGTATTTGCTGAACCGGTCTTTCAATGCCTCTGTCTGCTGAGAACTGTAAAAGAAAAAGAATCCCAGGAAGTAGATCACAGTATTTTGAGCATCAACAGGATCGAAAACATTTTTCGCCAGCTGTTTTAACCAGGTACTCCACTCTAGTTGCCCCTGTTGCAGCAAGGACATCGAAGGAAAATCATCCCAATTGGTGATTGCCAGGACAAGCGGCACGAGAAACAGCATCATCAACAAATTTGGCGTAACAAACAAGGTTTTCCAGCTGGGGTTGAATATGGAAAGGGTCTGTTTCACCCGTTCGGACCATTTATTCCATCCTCCGATCGATATCAAATCCTTTTCGAAAAAACTTACCCCGGGGTCAGTCAATGACGATGCTTCGATATAATTTATCTTGAATAGTCTGCATCGATTGGATTCCGACATCTTGTTCTGGTCATGCTCATCGGCCAGCTGTTTTGCAAATAATTCAGGTCGAGAACCAACATATCCAATAATACTTTGGCGAGTTCTGTCAAAAACCACTGCTTCGATGAATTTTGTCACATCTTGGTTTTTCCTCTTGATTTCGACAAAACGGTCTTTTTCTTCGCAGTAATAGAGTTTCATGGAATACAAACAAATTGATTCAGGAAAGCCAATAGCGATTGAAACAGCCTACACACCCCGAGCGGACGAAGCTGTGCAAATTATCGACACGGTCTATCTCCTTGCGCAATTCAGACAGGGCCAATCCCAGTGGCTTCCGTGCAAGCCAGGATTGTTCCAGTTCGTTATGCTCCGGCACCTGCTCAATATTGTCTTCGACAGTTGAATCGGAGCGATCACTGTTTACAAAAACAACAGGAAATTCTCTATTTTGATAGAGCCAGTTCCCGGTAATGGCCGCATATGCACCATAAACAAGCACAATACCACTGCGATTCTCACGACAAATATTATTGCGAACAAATCCTCGGGAAGAGATTTGGAGTTGAATACCTGACCTATTACCAAAGCATTCATTGCGGCTTATACGGCCTTTTGATTGATCAAGGGCAATGCCTGCATTCTTGTTATCGTGACAGCGGTTATCGGTGATATGGGCAAAGGATTTTTCCTGCAAAGGAATACCAGATAGTTCATTGCCATAACACTCGTTGTCATGAATTCGGCCTTTTGATTGATCAAGTAAAATGCCTCCCTCCTTGTTATCGTGACAGCGGTTATCGGTGATATGGGCAAAGGATTTTTTCCACAGAGCAATACCAGATTTTTCATTGCCATAACACTCGTTGTCATGAATTCGGCCTTTTGATTGAGCAAGTAAAATGCCTGTCTGCTTGTTATCGTGACAGCGGTTATCGGTGATATGGGCAAAGGATTTTATCAGCAGAGCAATACCAGATTTTTCATTGCCATAACATTCGTTGCCATGAATTCGGCCTTTTGATTGATGAAGGAAAATGCCTGCCTCCTTGTTATCATGACAGCGGTTATCGGTGATATGGGCAAAGGATTTTTTCCACAGAGCAATACCAGATAGTTCATTGCCATAACATTCGTTGCCATGAATTCGGCCTTTTGATTGATGAAGGAAAATGCCTGCCTCCTTGTTATCGTGACAGCGGTTATCGGTGATATGGGCAAAGGATTTTTCCTCCAGATTAATACCATCTATATCATTGCCATAACATTCGTTGTCATGAATTCGGCCTTTTGATTGATGAAGGGCAATGCCTGCCTCCTTGTTATCGTGACAGCGGTTATCGGTGATATGGGCAAAGGATTTTTTCCACAGAGCAATACCAGATTTTTCATTGCCATAACACTCGTTGTCATGAATTCGGCCTTTTGATTGACGAAGGGCAATGCCTGCCTCCTTGTTATCGTGACAGCGGTTATCGGTGATATGGGCAAAGGATTTTTCCTCCAGATTAATACCATCTATATCATTGCCATAACATTCGTCGTCATGAATTCGGCCTTTTGATTGATGAAGGACAATGCCTGCCTCCTTGTTATCGTGACAGCGGTTATCGGTGATATGGGCAAAGGATTTTTTCCACAGAACAATACCAGATAGTTCATTGCCATAACATTCGTTGCGATGAATTCGGCCTTTTGATTGAAGAAGGGCAATGCCTGCCTCCTTGTTATCGTGACAGCGGTTATCGGTGATATGGGCAAAGGATTTTTCCTGCAGAGCAATACCAGCTCCAAAGTTATTGTAACAATCATTGCTACATATTTTTCCTTTGGACTTAAGAAGAAGGACCCCAAATATATCACCAGAGCACTGATTACAATACAATGATATACTTTTCGTTTTATGGGACACTACCCCACATATCGTGTTTTTGACTCTTAGTTTTTCGACTTCTACTGATTTACACTCTTTCAAATAAACACCATGAAAGGGCTTCCTGTTGGCATTGACAACACAGTCATGAAGTTTGCATTCTGTTATCGAATATGCGTGGATAAGAGCTGGCAGGCTATGTAAATGATACCGAAGTTCTGCCGGGTCTTGAAAGTTATATTTATCGGATAGAGCAGATTCGATTTCAACGACAAAGCTTATTCCACCCAGACTAACTCGACTGGCACGGATATCGATAGCGTGGAAATAACCGGTGACTACAAAATGGACAAGGTTTTGACCGGAAATATGGAGAGGCTTGTCAATCACCAACGGTTGATCCAGAAGGTACTCTCCCTGGGGGATTGTGACATGATCGCCTGGGCTCGCCTGATCGACCATTTCCTGCAACCGGAGGACATTCAATCTCTCGTTTGATCGATTCATATCTTATCCACAGAGACAGTAATCACCTTGAGTTATTCAGCTGGATTGCCTTCCGAAGATGATCATTATCTGATACATTTCGACTGGAGGTTACTACATCCCGCCAAGAACAAACGCGATTGTTGTCGACAAGGCCACAAAAACCATGTTGGCTGACAGAAACCGCCTCGAACCCCAGGATTTTTTACTGTGAAACCAGATTGCATTGGCCATCAACAGAAAAAACAGTGTGAATTCAAGCAAATTGATGCCGGCGGGGAAAATGTCTTCACGGGAAAACCCGCGTTTCACCCGGTTTTCCAAATTCATTAATGTTTTGGGCCTTACAGAGCCGGGGATTCCTTTCGTTATTGTTTTTTCATTGACGCCGCCGCTTCCCGTTGTATTGAAAAGCGCATTGCCATCGATCAAGGTCGTGGCAAAACCGATAGCCAAAAGCAGTACACCAATTTGCACCAGGTCATTCAAGTGCCGCAGCACTCCCCAAACGATGGTCATGAGTCCTATCAGAAGAAAACCTGAGCGTATCAGGGAAAGATAAGAATGCCCATCGACAAGAGAAAGCCCCAGCCAGAGTATCAGCATGAGCACGAAGAACCCAATCACTACAGACAGCAGAGTTGTGAACATGGGCGGCAAAGCTCTTAATCTGGTTTTGATCCAGCGACCGAAATGCATTGAAAATCACCTGTCGAGTACGGAAACGGAGATCGATGCAAGCATCCGCAAGTACAAATAATCACCAGCCACATATTGAACAATGTTTCCAGTTGTTACATTGTGATGGCCTTCACATAAAATTCGGGGAGGGGCGGTATGCAATGAGATCAGGACTGGGGCAAATCGTTCATTGTCTGGCAATCCCTGACATGGACATTCGAGATGGTGGAAGTCGATTTCATCTACCCTGCAATCTTTGCATGAGCTGGCGCAGCAGCAGCACAAACATCAGCAGTTCTTCTGTGGAATGAATATGGCGAGCTGGTATCCCGCAGAAAGCTGTTGACAGACCCTGGTTGATCAGACGGCATGAATAAATGTCCTCTATCAGTCGCTCCAGAGCGGAAATGCTGTGCCCGACCTCAGGGTCAGATTTCAAGGCTTGATAATAAAGCTTGTCGTAGTTTACCGGCCCTTTTGCCCCCATCAATTCTGCATGGAGCCTTCTTGCGGCTGATTCTTTCTTTTCCAGCTCCATATTGTCTCTGCATCCCGCCGCCAGAACATTTGGAATCAGTTTCAGGATTTGCGTCTTGGGTGGAGTATCATCCAGCAAGGGATCGAGGCCGTGCAGTGTCAGGTGGAGGTCATTGCCATTGATGACATGCCGAAAGATTTCGTTGAAGGCTTCGGATGATATGTCGGAAGCCTGCTTCGCAGGAGACAGGATATACTGCCGAAAGTCTCCAATGGCCTGCTTGCAAATTCCATCTCTGATTCGTTTCCTTTCCGCCCATTCTGGCCATTCCTCATTGACATATGTCATCAGTTCTGCATGTACATCTGGCTGCAGTTCGATATCGACATCATTGCCAGGCACAGCTGTTCCATCCGGCAATACAGGCTTCAGGCGATATATTGGCTTTTTCAGTTTCAGATTGTCCAGATCCGTGAAATCAACCCAGTACAGCACACTGTCGGATGGAACCGGACACAAGAATTCCGAATCCTTTTTCCTTTCCTCCAGAATTATGTTTTTGACATGACGGCAAAAGGCCTCGGCCAGGCCCGATTGATCGAGCAAGGATTCGCAACTGGCATAGTCTATCTGTCGCCAGGCATTATTCAATGGGTTCTTGCTCATGAACACTGTCGACCATAAACAACCGTTGCTACAGGTGAGATATGCAAGGGTTGTTCATGAACCTGTAATGTGCCGGATGGAATTCGTTTTCCATGGAAATCAAAGATGTTTTCTTATGTGATCAAGCAATTCATCACTGACCATTATCAGCTGTTGATCTTTACCCTGGAGAAAGAGCAATATTTTCATGGTTATTTCCAGATCATGCGGCTCGACATGAAACGGTGTTTTCTTCATCCACTGCAGGCATAGCCTGTCAGCCTCGGAATGCTCGTCCATGACAAAGACATTGTGACCATTTTCGCTTGTGATGCGACCGATCAAATATTCTGCCATGGACGATGCAGAATGTTTCAGAACAAGGGCAAGCGTTGGCCCAAACAGGGTATTGGACTTGTCCGAAGGTTGCCCCAGCTGCAATGGTGATCCGTCCCTGTCCAGTCGCGTATCATCTGCAAGATATTTTCGAATGATTGCAAATAATGCAGGATCTATCTTGTAAACCATGAATGGCGAGTTGACCGGAAAGTCGTCATCGTCAACTCCAAAGTGGTGCTTGTGTTCATCAAGGTTCACACCCATGAACTCCGTATAATGTCCTGACTCTTCGATAACGAAATGCTCTTGCTTCAGAATATCCATGACATCATGCGAAAATTCTGCAAATGCCCTGCCCTTTTCAGTTCTTCGCTTTGCCGCTCCACTCGAGTCTTCGGGAACAAAAAGGTATGTTTCGCCCTGTGCTTCTATACCTGTTTTACGGATGAACTCATGAAGCCAGTTGGCCAGTCCGCCGATAGTGAGAAGATTTCTGCTGGCGGTATCAATGCCCAATGACGGATACAGGTTGCTGATACTGAACAGCCGGTTGAACAGTGTTACAAGCTTTTGTCTGTCGGCGGGATATTCCGTGTGTGAAGAGCTTACTTGCACAACCAGACCCAGCAGGATAATGACCGACTCAATCATGAAACCGGCTGCAATTCCGGCAGAATACTCCCTGTTGAAAATCGAAAGAGTCTGGTTCTCTTCGTCATTCGCAAACAGAGCGGCAACCGATTGGACTACAAGTTCTACAATTTGCCGATTATCGGCTGGATTGATCGTTTTTAACTGATAGTCCGGCGGCGGCGGCATTTTAATAGCAAGCACGGAACCCAATTTTGCTTTGGTGCGATCATCATCGCATGCATTTTCCTTGCCCGCGAAAGAAGTATAGCGAGGGTCTCCAATAGGAAAACCTTCTGATTCATATTTCAGGTGACTTTCAATCAGCTCCCGATAAACGCTATTGACAGAGTCGGAATAAATAGCCTTCAATTGATTGTAGCCGGATGCGAGTCTGTTCAGTCTTTGTACAAAGGGTATACTTTCCCCGTCCCCATTTTTCAAGCTGATTTTTTCCATGTCTGAAAGTATCGATTCCAGACGTTTCTTCTTGTCATTGAATTGCCTTGCCAACTCTGAAAAAACAGCCTTCTGATAGCGCCTTTTGTAGGTATATGGGCCTGCCTTTCCACCCTTGTTTATCTTGCAGGTTCCCCCCTTGTTTTCTTCCTGCCGGGCCAGCCGATCGGAAGTTTCTGCCAGATTGTCAACTTGTACGGCAAGCCGGTAATAGCTGTCATGCAGCAACGATGCATCTGCCATTACCTTTTTGTATTGTTTTTCGAACAGGCTTTCACCAAAGCTTTGTGCGGAAAAGAGCTTGAAGTAAAATGCCGTTGAAAATGTTACAGAGATCAGCAGCATGACTACCAGAATAATCATGAGAAAGGGCCAGACCCGCAAACTGCTTCTTCCCGGGATTATATGCAGAGCAGCCACTGCAAGTAGCGCCTGAACTGTTCCGGCCAGCACCAGCGCCAGAGCAAAAGGTATTTCACCATGAGTAATATCGTTGATGCCGACGGTTAATGCATACCATGCGATGGCGCTCAAAAGCAACATGGAAACCTTGAGCGTATGCAGTGGATGGGTTTTGCTGAACAACATACAAATTATCCTGGAACGAGACTTCCCTGTGCCGTTGACATCCGGAATCAATCCGGTCAAACAACTTTGAATATCCTGGCTGGAGGATATTTATACAGCAGTATGCGCAAAGATTAGCTACAAACTCGGGAAACAATTACGATTCACTGTCAGAAATCTTCACTGAATACTGTTTACCAGCAGGCGCATGATGCCGCTCATGTTTCGAACATCGGATTGCTGTCCGCCTCCTTTCAGTCGTTTCCAGACTGTATTGTTCCAGCTTGCAATTTGCGGCCATGGGTCATCATCCGTTGTAACAAGCACAAGGCGCTTGGCCGATTTGTCCATGCTGTCCCACAAGGCTTTCAATTCTTCAAGACTTTTTGGTATCGGAAGATCCACGCCTGGAGCGGTACCATTCCCCAATGGGTGTGGCGGTTCGTCGGTATAGAACATGATGACATGACGCTGCTTGGTCATTGAGTGATCCCAATCGGACTGGAAGGCTATGGCAAGCGCATCAAGGCCTGCTTCTTCATCAAAGCCCATGAAGTCCATTTCATGAACAAATTCATTCATCTCGTCAGATTGCAAGGGCAAGGAGTAAAAAGGGCTGATCTTGAAAACTGGAGGATCATTGTACCCGCCAAAAGCAATGAACCGGATGCGTATCTGGTCGATATACTTTCCTTCCTCCTCCAGGGCGTCGGTCAATTGTTGATGAAAGACCAGAGAACTTTCCCGGATTGCATCTATAACATCCGCCATGCTTCCTGAACTATCTATGCAAAATACAATATCGGCACCATATTTGATTTGCTGGTTTGGCATGCTCATATTATTTCTCCATATCGCAAGTTATTTCTTGAAATTGTCAAACCCGATAAATGAAATATCATCGCTTTCGTCCGAGGCCTTCTTCGAAGCCTCATGACCCTTTTCCGGGACACTTCCTTCCGCAGAACTGGAACCTGGCGAGGTATCATCTGCCTTGTGCGGCAGGGCCGATGACGCCGAAGCTCTGGATTCTGACAAGGACGACAAGCCGCCGGAGAAAGAAAACCCTTCTTCTGCGCAATCTGCGGATGAATCCTTGCTTATGGAGCTTGCGGGTGCGGATTCGGGATGAGCAGGTGCAGGCACATCTGGAGTTTTCTCTGCTCGGCCAGGGGCGTCGGCAAAAGAAAACCCTTCAAAATCGGCATCCTCTGTTGACGAGGTTGTACTGGTGGGGACTGCTGCCTCTTCTGCAATAGCAGCACCATCTGGGTGCAAGGCATCTGACTTGGAGGCTGTTATACTGGCAATGGGTTTGTTCTCTTTTATCTTGAGCAGATGTTTGTAGATATCTGACGCCATGGGGCGTTGATCGGGATCGCGGTTCAGCATGGTCAATAGCAGCCTGGTCAAGTCCTCCGGCATGTCGTCGGAAGTTTTGAGCCAGTTTTCCAGGATCGCTTCATAATTGTCCAGATTCAGTACAACCTCTGCGACATATCTCAGTTTGTCTACTGGTTTGAATCTGCCTGCCCAGATTCCTGCGAATGTTACGGCTAGAGAAAATATATCGGAAGGTTGACCGGGTATGACATCTCCCTTGTTGGATCTGAGAAGAGCCTCTGGAGACATGCAAACAAAGTCACATACAAGGTTTTCCGGCGGATTGCCTACATCATAACTGCCGTCGAAATCCAGCAAGCAAGCTCCTGTACCCTTAGATTTGCGGCAGGGAGGGAGGTTCGGGAGCTTGATATCTGAATGAACCAGCCCTGCTGAATGCAAGCGCATGACCTGATAAGCGGCATGCGCCATATAGTCCAGCTTATCCTGTCGGGATAATTCCTTGACATCTTTCTTGTCAATCAAGCCATCGACAAAGGGTGACACAACCACTGGATAAAGCGGCAAGTCAGGCTTGGGCCGATACGAAAAAACTTCTATGGGTATGATAATATCTCCGCTTAAACTGCCGAGAACCTTCAAGCGACTGATTTTCGATTTCCATGCCTCGATGAAGTCATTGTGCATTTTATGCGCATCGGGCGAACCATCATCCCGACAGTCATCAGGTACTTTCAGATGATATTTCTTGCCCCCCCTTTCTCCGATGCCATGTTCTCCTCCTCCGCCTGAAATTTCAAATTCACTTGTCAATGTGTATTTTCCAATATTGTCTCCAGGTTCGACAAAGGGTTGAATGCTCATGGTACAGGTACCTGTTCAATATTTTTTTCATTTGCCGGATTGCCTTGATTTTTTGCTGTCTTTCCGGCATCAAGATAACGATTAAAAGTCGTTTTTTGTTTCACCCAATATTCTTTCGCCTGCTGCTGACCCGCCAGGCTTGGCGTCAAGACATCAAGTCTCTTCGATATTTCAGGTGGTCGGAAAATGTCCAGCAGCTGTTTTTCCTGAAAATCGAGGCATCGCAGAACAAGTGTTGTATCATCATGCAAGTTGTTGAAACAGACCGAGAACAGGTGCTGCGACATCCCAGTGAGACGATGATAGCTGGATGAAACCTTTTCCGTTTCCTTTATTGCTTCCAGTATTCGGTGTTCAAATCCAGATGGCGAAGAGAAGTAATGGTGGAACCCATCGCTACAGGCTGCGATGATGGACTTGCCGGGTACATCAAATTGATGGTGCGTCATGGACACTGGCTGATCGGCACTGAGTACCTTCGTCATAGGCATATCTTCGTAGATCGCATCCAGTGCATCCCATTCCTTTTCACCCGTCTCGGCATCATCAGAGGTCAGCAACGCGGCCCCGCCACGCTCAGGCGGTTCCAGAAGATATATTCTGCTGTCACCGCAATTGAATGTATCAATACGATATTGACCATTGTCATGTTTTTCAATTCGAGCAAAAGACAACGTGGTTGGCAGGTTCTTGATGATTCCACCCATGAGGCCTTCAATCGAATAACCACGTTCGTCAAAGGCGCTCATAAGCCGGCTCAATTGACGGTAAAAAACTTCTCCCAATGAGCTTTCAAGATCATCAGCCATGCCTTTCTGTTGTTTGAGGTTTCTTTCAATCCATGGGATCGCCTCGTGCTTCAGGGTTGAAATAGCAGCTCTTGAGGCCAGGAATGCGTGATTGAATATTTTCCCGTCTGCATCGATCTCGCTCAGGCCGGATCCACCAAGACCATCCGCAACGGCCAGATAAAAAACCTGATCGGATAGCTGATAAAACAAAGGGCAGGCATCCTGTGCCGAACGGGGCTTGTCCACACGCAAGTCGAGCCCCTCATGGTCCTCGTGCACGGAAAAACCTGAACGGCACTGGCCGAACAGCAGGCTATCGATCCAGCTGCTTAAATCATCGTATCCAAACCAGCATTCAGACGCGTCCGACGCTGATTCATTTATAACACTCATAGCGGAAATCAGCTCACGGAAGCCACTATTACCTTCATCATGGCTTCCCGGACCTTGTCGGGGTTGGCAGCTATCTTTCCAATGTCCATTCCGCCAGCCAGGTCCTGGGTCATCCATTTTTGCCATGCCGGATCTCCTGTTGGAACAAACAGGAAGAGCCTTTGACGATTCCAGATCATTTTCTTGTCGGCCGCCTGCTTGTCTGCCCAAAGCTTTGTCAGTTCGTCTTCCGTAGCAGGAAGATCGGCAGGTTTTGCCGGACCATCGACGCTGTTGAATGGATGAGGCGGAGCATCAGTGAACAACATGACAAGTTGGCGGCCTTTTGTACCCTCCGATGACCAGTCTGAATTCATGGCCAGAGCGAGGGCTTCCAGACTGTTTTCTGGTTCATCTCCTCCACCTTCGGCTTTGATATTATTGATAAATGTCATGATCTCGGTGGATTCGGTGGAGTCGGACGGGTCACGAAAATCGAGTATTTCCAGTGCGTCGCCACCATCTTCGGCAAAATCGCGGAAAACGATTATTTTAAGCCGCATTTTGTCGACAAATTTACCTTCATCGCTCAATGCTTCTTCGACAGCTGTACTCATGCCGGAGCAAAAAGATTTAACGCCGTCAATGACGCCTCCCATGCTGCCAGTGCCATCGATACAGAAAACCATATCAAGATAATATTGCGCTTGCTGGTTCGTTGGTGAACTCATTCTTTTCTCCTTCGTATAGCTTGATTGCTTGCATAAATGTGATCAGGCGCACAGTTTTCGGGCATAGTCCTGCATGTCTCGAATTCCAAGAATATTGGTTCTTCAACCGACATTGCCAAGGATATGCTTCAGTTTGCAGGATACATTCATTTCAGGGCAAAGAATAACTGCGCATTCACCGGTTTTTGTGATATATCACACAAGTTCATGTCTCTTTACCATCTTTACCATGAGTATCGCGAGTGTGCCAATTTGATCATTACTTCGCAAGTTGCTGCAATTCGAGGTCAGGGGTCGGAGTCTGGAATTGCTTCCCTGCCCAGGGCTTGCGTTATCCTATGAGTCCGGGCAGTTATTCAAGCACTTTTTTCGTTAAGCCCCTTTGATCGCACAACTTCATTCTATCCGGATTCACCATTCTCCAAACGGTTTGTACCGGGATATCCACTTGCGAACGGCAAGCGCCATCTCCCGGGCCGCTTCTTCGGGGGGAACCTGACCAATTCCGGTAGCAAGCCCCGGGCAGTAGATCTTCCGGATCTGTTTCCGGTTGCGATAGGCCGTATCCAGAACAGCGATCATGGCCTGAAAACTGTGAACGGCCGGCACCACACTGGGCGTGATCATGGTCGGTGCGGCAATGAGACAGGGAATCCTGTCGTGTCCGGTCGGGATGAGCAGGCCCTTGCCGACCGGGAGATACCCCTCGGGGAAATCGCGGCGGTTGATCTCGTCCTGAAGGCGGTTCTGCACCGAGATCCCGAAGAAGTCGAGATACTGCCGGTCGATCGATCCGTCCATGAAGCCATAGGCGTTTGCCGGCGAGACAATGGTGTCCTCGGCAATCGAAAGAATGTCTTCTTCTACGACATGGATGTTCTCGATCCCCGAAAACTCCCGCTTCCACGCACTCACCAGCGAGTGATCAATATCTGCAAAATGGAAATCCATCAGAATGGGGCATGTTCTTTGCGGGTTGGCGGGAATCGAGCATCTTCTCCCTTTGCATCAGTCTTCCACTCTCCTTCTCCCGATTGACGATCTCGAACACCTGCTCCAGATACCGCCCCCTCGGCCGGGTCGGTCGCCTGCCGCATAATGCGAAAATGGATCCGGCGGTTGTGCCCGGCGAGACCCGGCAGGCGCGTTCGAAGGTTTTCCGGGATTCGCTCGTCGTTATTGCACTGTTCTTTTCGCATCGTGCTCATGGTCTCAATGTTGCCTCTTGCATGGCATCTGCGGAACGACGAAAGATGGTTGCGAGCACCTCGTCAAGCGTGAGCAGCGAAAGAGCCCCCTCACCCTGATCGGCCAGAAACGCACCGGTATCGATCTGGCAGAGATTGCCCAGACAACGCCACTCCGGCAGCAGCGTGTGACCGGCAACCACAGCTGCCACACCTTCGATTCTCGCTTCTCCTTCCGTTTTCGGATAATGTCCCCAGGTGGCATGTCCATAGGCTGACCAGTCCCCTGCCTCAAGGGCTTCTGCAAAACCCCGCCAGCCCAGGCCGGGGGGTACCCGGCCGTGAACGATCCCGACCACCCCGGAGGATGTGGCGACCTCCATGAGCAAGGGCAAGGACGATATTTCGGAGTACCAGCGGTCTTCCTCTGCCTTGTCAGTAACCTGCTCAAAAAACCAGGCCCCGCCATTGTCATGCCAGGTGCTACTGGCTCCCGGCTGATGTTCCAGTGATTCCAGAAGCAGGCGTTCGTGATTGCCCAGCACAGCATGAAACCAGGGATGGTCGAGGAACTCAAGAGCCCGTGCCGACTCAGGCCCTCTGTCGATCAGATCGCCCACGCAAAACAGCCGGTCCTTCTCGGGATCAAAACCGTTGTGTTCGAGTTGCTGTTCGAGCAGGCTGAAACAGCCATGGATATCTCCGCATACCCAGTCCCTCCCCGGAGGCTGGACAGGATCGATGCGGTGTATTGGTACCCTGTTGTGCTTGTTTCCCATTTCCAGTTTGTATCAAGTACAGGTCTCTGCGGCAAGCCTGGCCGGAGGAGTCTTGACTTGCCTCATGCCGGGGGATTTCACGGATAGCCTCGCGCCTGTCCGCTCCTCGCCGCCATGCAGGGGGACACGGCACTGCAGGGGCAGAAACGTATCCTTCGGCATCGTCCAATTCGTCCCGGGCGGCCTCACCGACATCCGTGTCTCCTGTTTGCCGGGGAAAGTGTCGTATCGGGCAACAGCTCCGGGTCTGCAGTCATGAAGACACCGACCTGGGTCCGGTAGCCATCTCCTCCAACACGACCGGGACAGGGCATTCGGAAGCCACCGGCAGGCACTGCCTGTTCGTGCCAGGAGCTGCAATCAGTCAGTGGTGAAAACTGTCAGCAGAGCAGTCCGAAAACGATATCCGCAATCTGCCTTGCAAGCCAGGGCGGCACGGCATTGCCGATCTGGGCATACTGGCTTGTCTGGCTCCCCTCGAAATGATAGTCATCCGGGAAGGTCTGGATGCGGGCAGCCTCTCGAGGGGTCAGGCTGCGGCACTGGAGCGGATCGTGGTGGATGAAGTAATGCCCGTCCTTGGAAATATGGCTGGTTATGGTGGACGCCGGCCGGTTGCCGGCCTGCACCCTGAAACGATCGGCAAAGCTCCCCGTGTTCCAGTTGGCGTGCTTCGGTGCCAGCAGAGCCGGAAAGTCGGCTGACTTCGGAGACTCCCCCCTGCAGAGGGTCCAGCAGGCGGCAAAGAAGTACCTTTGAAGGTCTTCGATCATGTGTCCCCGTGTCCGGTTGCCCGTCACCAGGGTCGGGTCGGCGCGAAACCGTCCCTGGATCCAGCTGCCGAGTCGGCTTTCCGGGTCGACTCGGCCCTGGCCGCTTTCATGCGGCAGGCAGGAGTACAACCCGTCCAGACGATCGCGCAACATGTTCGCCAGACCAGGCTCGATGAAACTGTCACTTGCCAGCAACTTCAGAATGCCCTTCCTGATGCCCTCCTCCCATGCCAGAGGCGTGTCAGGGCCGCGCGAAAGGCGGCTCCTCAGCGGTCCCAGTCCGCGAAGGGTCTCGGCAACCGTTACCGGCGGATGGCTTTTCCGCAGTATGCCGGGGTTCCGGCAGGCCCCTCCCCTCCTGACGCCGAGAAGGATTACACGGTGCCTTGCCTGCGGGACTCCGTACTCCTCGGACCGTATCAGGAAGTCTTCGGGTTCGAGACCGCCGTCACTTTCCACCACCAGCGAATGGATGTCATAGGCAAGATCCTGTGCGCCCCGAATGCCTTCGGCCCGGCCCGGCCTGCCCAGGTCGGACAGGATCTCGTCGAAGATCCGCTTTCCCGCCACTTCGGCGGAGAGCATTCCACGCACGTTTTCCATGACGAAGGCATCGGGTCGGGCCATGGCCAGCATCTTGAGATACTCCCTGTAGAGGAAGTTGCGGTCATCCTTCTCGGGCCGGTAACCCTTCTTGGCCCGGTTGCGGGACCGACCTGCCAGCGAATAGGCCTGACAGGGCGGACCACCTATCAGCACCCAGGGATCATCGACTCCCGCCTGGTCACGAAGGCTCCTGAACCGGGACTGCACACGCCCGTTGTCCGGCCCCAGCTCGGTCGGACAGCCAAGTGTTTCCGCAGAGGCAGCAGCAGCCGCCTCCGGCCAGCGGGCCTCAAGTTCGGCCCGGTCAATCCTGCCGCTCAGATAGGCATCATAGTCCTCTCGCCCCTCGCCTTCCGGCAAGGCGCGGAGAAACGCCCTGAGGCCCAGGGTGCGGTGCGCACCGGCTTCCTTTTCGACAGACATCATGACCCGAAACGGTCTCTCGCCGTTGTGCCTGAAGGATGAAAACCCTTCGCCGAGCCCTCCCGGGCCGGCAAAGAGGTCAATGACCCGTATCATTCGTCTGCATGCTCTGGTTTCGCAAGATGGTGAACCGCACTGCGGCGGGGTGGTAGAATAGCCGAAAAGGGGGGAGCAGACATGCCTGACATCGTGGATTCGGCCACCCGATCCAGAATGATGGCCGGAATCCGCTCGAAAGACACCAAGCCCGAGCTTCAGGTGCGCAAGGCTCTGCATGCGCTCGGCTTTCGCTACCGGCTGCACGACAGGAGGCTTCCGGGACATCCGGACCTGGTTCTGCCGCGATATCGTGTCGCCATCTTCGTGCACGGATGCTTCTGGCATCGCCACGAGGGCTGCTTCCATGCATCCACTCCGGCAACCCGCGCCGACTTCTGGGCAGCCAAGTTCGAAAAAAACGTGCAGCGTGATCGCCAGTCCCGACAGGCTCTGAAGGAGGCCGGCTGGCGAGTTCTGGTTGTCTGGGAGTGTGGTCTGAAGCATGCACCGGGAGAAACGCTCCAGGCGCTTGCAGCGGCCATCCCTGACCCGAAGGTTGCTTTCGCCGACTTCCCCGCATCACCTCCACGGCGTCAGGAATCGTTCTCCGACTGCTCCAGATAATGTTCGCCCTCCGCAAAGGCCGAGCGGATCAGCCGGTTCAGTTCATGGGGTTCCAGAGCTGCCAGCAGCCGCACCTCGTTGCGGGCCCGAAGATTTCGGGTGACATGCCGCATCAGCGCCTCGACATTGCCTCCTCCTCGGGCGTGCTCCATCCAGATCAGCCCTATTCCCCGGGCAACATCCGGAACAGCCGAGAGGGAGGGGCGTTCGAGAAGCTGGACAAAGGCGTCTTCGGTCAGGTTGTCGACCAGCAGCCACGGGCTGGCGACCGCATCCGGCAGCCGGAAGCGCTCGACCCTCAGCCAAAGCCGTTGCAGCAGGTTGCGGACGCCGCCGCCCAGACGTCCTGCAGCAGGTTTGCGGAAACGCCAGATCACCAGATCCGGAAAATGCAGACAGGTCAGACCCGCCCAGCAGTCATCGCGAAGCGTCTCTCCTCCGGCATCCCGCAACAGCATGGATTCATGGAGAATTCGGCAGGCAGCACGATCAAACCGCCTTCTTCCGTCCTCGCCAGGATCTTCGGGATAGCCGCTGTTGCGCGCTTCCTGCCGCAGGTTTTCCGCCAGATCGTCAAATGCCCGGTCCGGAGGCACCTCGCCTCCGCTGCGATTCCAGCGCGGCGCGATCCCCAGGGAATCAACCACTTCGCGGGCATTCTCTGCAGTAGCCGCGGCCTCTTCGAGGGCTTCCGCCACTCGCCAGACATCTTCTCTCGAAATTCTTGGCAACAGCTTCATGAATCGTTGCCCGGGAAGCGGGCATGGGCCTGGATCATTGCACGAAACCGGTCGGGATCACTCGTGCGCAGGATATCGGCCCTCGAAAAGTCACCAAAAATGGTTCGTACCCAGCGAGCAACCACAGCACCCGCCGAATCATCGGGCAGATCCCCCTCCTCGTGCATCAGCGGTTCAAGCAGGGCATCCACCATTCTCAGAATCACATCGGACATGAGCGCCTGCATCACGACCGGATCCCTTTTCTGCAGGCACTGCATGAACTCGGGCCGATTCGAGTTGAAGACGACACGCACGGCATGCTCCAGAGGAGCGCGCGGGTCATCCAGATGCGTCTTCAGCACCCAGAGAGCGTCCGTCATGTCACCCTGAAGCGGCTGTGATGTCACCGGAAACTGCGGGGCATCCCCTTCCAGACGAATCCGGTGAACATCACGCCACAGGAGATCACCCTGATGGCGAGGCGACAGACGGCTGCCTGTCTCGTGATCCTCGAGGTCACGCGAAAGCACCATCACAAGATCCAGCTGCAGCTGGCCGGCAAGCCCTTCTCCCGGGACATTGCAGGCAACGTGGAGACTTTCCGCGAGCAAATCCCGCCAGCCCAGTCTCTGGCTCGTCGGAGTGCGGCTGCCACCGGTACCCAGCCAGAGCTGCATTTCGATCGGCACGTCTTCGGATTCGATGCCGAGCTCTTCGAGAAGACTCCCGATACGCGTTTCGAGACTACGCTCGAGGACTATGCCCGTCGAGTTGTCCCAGCCGGGCAGAAAATCCGGGGTCTCCAGCAACTCGGCGCCTGCGGCATTCAGGCGAACTTCCCACGGAGACACTTCGGGAGCATGCTCTCTTGCCGTGAGAAACGGGAAGACGATGCTGTTCATGCCGGCTCCTCCTCGTGCACCACCAGACGGACAGAAATCGCCACCTCGCCCGGAACCGAGATGCGAAGGACATGAGGACCGGAATCACGGGGAACCAGGATGGCCCCTTTTGCCAGCATTTTTCCGTCGCGGTCAAGCCACCCGAGGACATCCGGCACCCCCGTTGCCGGGTCCGGATTCTCGAGACGCCCCTCCATGACGACCTGCGGCACGGCCTCAATGCACAGGCCAAGCGCGCCGGCATGCACCTCGACCCGGAACTCGGCGCATATTCTCCCGTCCCTTTCGCAAAGGCCCATGCTTTCCGGACCGGTCACCAGCGGCAGTGATTTGCCCCGGACACTTCTTCTCGCCACAGTCCGCCGGACCGGGCCGGCTGCATCCCCTCCAGCGCCGGCTACCAGCATGCCAAGCGCCTCGGACACCCTGCCGAGGGGGTCCGATTTCTGCCCGCTGCCGGCCGGACCATCCTCGAACCGACTCCTGACACGGCTCCAGATCTCCCGCAGCGCCACCCTCACATAAGTTTTCGACGGTCCTTTCGGAAGGGCATCGGGCTGCCAGTCGTCATGTGCCGGCGGCTCGGAGTCGGCAAAGGCCTGTTCCACTTCCTGGTCATCGTCACAGCGAAACACGCCGCCCCACTCCGAAAGCGGGTCGGCATCGGGCATGCCGACAAGATATTTCACCACCAGCTCGGCCGGCCGCATCAGGGCAACATGGTGACAGCGCGCCGGAATGATGGATGTCAGACGGTTTCCCCCGTTGCCCGCATCGCCGGTTTCCGGCGGCAGAATCCATTTTCTCCTCTTCGCTTCTCCCTGCGAGAAGGCCAGTCGCCCCAGGTGCCTGCGCGGTCTCTTGCAGACGATGTCGGACACCTCGGTGCCATTCGGCAATTCCCCGTTCACTGCCGAGGCGCGCAGCGCATTCATTGCCCGGGTCAGATGCACAAGTGCACCGAACCGTTCGGGTTCCTCCACTTTTCTGACATCATCCCCGACAGCCACCTCCGCCCGCAGGCGCCTGTCCGGCGGAGTGCCTTGCATCATCCGTGGCCAGAAGTACCAGAGGAGGTTTTCCTCGATCGCGCCGGCAATGACCTCGATGTCCCCGTCCACGGCATCGACAAAGTGCGGCGCCAGAATCATGATGGTCGTTCCGGAGTCGGAGCCGCCTCTTGCCGGCATCCCCAGCGAATGTGCCAGTTCACCCGCCTCCTCCCCCGTCAGCGGGTCCACTGTAGCGAGATCGGATGCGTTCCTGCCCCACCAGTAGCGGCCGGTGAACCTGCCGGGCACCACTCCGCCCAGATGCGCCGCCATGAAACGTCGTCGGGGGCCGCTTCCGCCCCGTGTCAGGGTATCCACCAGAATCGTCGAGACGCGACTTGCCCGGTAGAAGGTCGCCTTGCCGAAACCGTAGGTGCCTCCCCCGCCCTCGACATCCCGCGCTGCGCCGACATTGCGCAGGAAGTTGATGAAATCCGGATTCTCGCCATGAGGCGCGACCCTGTCCGCCCGGGTCGGCCCCCCAAGGCCGGTTGTTCCGAAATCCGCAATCTCGAGAACGGGCAGCCTTGCGGCACCGAGCATGTCTGCCAGTCGTCGTGCAGACTCCGGTTCGGGCGGCAGTTCATGAAAGACACGGTTCTTCAGCTGCGACAGCTGATCGCCTTCGAGGAAACGCAGCCGGAAACTGGCTCGCGCCCCCATCTCGTCTGCGGCCGCGTCGCAGATGTTCTGGGTGGCCTCGCGGACGACGACACTGAGGAGGTCAAGCGAGGGGGTACCCATGAGGTTCTCGTATCCCCGGGCAGACAGATTCCCGTCCGGCGAGAAGTGTTCCGCATGCAGATCCAGTCCCGGGAAGGTCATGGACTCGCTTCCCCGCCGGCACGAGCGAGGACAGGCGCCTCCTCCACTCTGAAGTCCTCTGCTTCGTCCAGACGCAATCTGTACGTCACGTCATCAATGGACAGCGGGATGACGCAGGAAGGGCTGGAGGATCGCACCAGACGCGGAAAGCCCTCCCGCACGCGATACAGGTTGATTTCGGAGGAGGAGAACGAGAACGTGGCCAGGGAATCTCCTCCGATACGCCGGACAAGCTGCCCGAACCGGGAACGCCCATCGGCAGAAAGAAGCATGGCAATGCGGTCGACCAGGCTGTCCAGCATTGTGCCCGGACCGCGCTCGATGCGCACATGCGCCAGATAGAGTTCCCTCTCCGGCGGCTCGTCCAGCTGATCCAGACCGTTGACCACGATTGCGCGTTCTCCGGTCAGCAGGCCGGTCTTGACCTCGATGTGCAAGGCAGGAAACTGAAAGTCGTGTCGACCTCCTTCGGGTCCCTTCCAGGCTCCGAGCGCGTCAAGGTCATGCCGCAGCAGCCACTCGAATACCAGCAGCTCGCCGGCAAGCCCGAGGAGCGAAGAGTTCGCTTCATTCAGGCCCCGAAACAGCTCGCGATACTGCTCGACCACAAGACGCACGGCCTTGAGCGCTTCTTCCCCGTCTCGAACCCGGTCCCTGACCGATTCGCAGAAACGGGCAAAAGGCTGCTCCAGCCTGCTGTCCGCGCACGATATGAACAGGGCCGGCTGCCCCCCCGAGAACCACGGTCGGAACAGGATATGCTCTCCCGACGCCGGCAAGGTACTGTCGCGCTGCACCGGCACCAGCAACCCCATTTCACCTCCTGGTGCGAGCACGAATTCCAGCTCCCGGCCGTCAGGAACCCGGGCCCCGGCGGAGATGGCCAGAGTGCTCGCATCGTCTCTCTGACGGGAAAGGCGGATGTCCCTCCAGGGACTGCCGGCGAGCCAGCCATCCGGTGTCCGGCTCACTCCTGTTCCTCCACGCCCTCGTCCTCCTCGTCCTCGATATCCGCAACATCGCGGTACCCCGGGAGCGTGACGCTGATATAGCGCGAAGCCCCGGAGCGACCGACCGGTTCTCCCGGGAACACCATGGCAAACCCCAGCACGTCCCGGGGTGCATCCATCGGCTCGCGCAGCCTTCCCCTGGACGGATTAGACTCCCTGTCCACGGGATACAGCAGAATGAGCGGAACGATTTCGGCGTGGGATCCGCGCCACTCCTTGATGTTCAGCCAGCTCCACCGACGACGCCAGTCAGGGTCGTCCGGAAGCCGGTCGGCAGGCAGATCGATCAGTACGTCGGTGCGCGACATGAGTGCCTTGATGTCGGCAACACAGTCATCGAGATGAGTGTTCAGCCGGGCACGGCGAATCAGTCCGGGCGCCTCGAGCGGCCCCAGCGCATCACCGACGGGGGCATCAACTGCATTCGGCTGGACGACAGCAACCGACCATCGGTCCAGCAGTTCGCGATTGCGGTCAATGAAACTGCCGAGATATTCGGCGGCAAGGTCCCTGTGAGAGGGATGGACCCTGTATTCATCGAGAAAGCGAAGAACATCCCCGACAGCGGCAATACCTGAAGCACTGTCTGACGACACGCCGGCAGCCTCGAGCAGTCGCCCGCCGGCTTGCCAGTTGTCGAGAAGCAGACCGGCATCGCAGCGATCGAAACGTATGGTCTGCAGATGCTGGCCAAAATAGTCGAGAGCCACGGTGCGGGCATGTCTCAGCCGGTTGCGGGCAGTCACCTGCAGACCCGGCAGGGTGCGGATGCGCACGGCAAAGTCCATGGGGGTGGCCCCCCTCAGCGCGTACTCCCTGATTTCTTCCCTGAGTTCGTGTTCGACCAGCGCCAGCCGGCGGAACGATTCGCGCGTTGCAGGCGTCATCCAGATGCGCACGAGATCCTCGTAATCGGTCCGGTAACCGAACCAGCGGGCCATCTGCAGCAGCGTGTCGTACTGTCGCGAATTCCGGAGGAAGAAGCTCACCATCAGATCCGGGAGGGTGATTCCCCGCGCCAGTATGTTGCCGCCGACCACAAGCCATGCCCGGGACTCGGTGGACTGATCCAGCCGCTTGTCACTGACGGAGTTCTCCATGACGATTTCCATGCGGTTGCATGCTTCCTGGAGAAAGGGGGCTACCTCGTCGAATCCGCATGCGGATGGTTCTTGATCAACTTCCTCATTCTCGCGATTCCACAGTACTTCAAGCTGTTTCAGGCACTCCGTGTCACCATTTCCGAGTCGAGCACGGATGCGTTCAAGCCAGCCGGCAATCATCAGCCTCGTGCTTGCATGAACGGCCACACGATGGCTGGTATGAATCAGCATGCTCATGTGCCTGTCGGCATGACCGCGCGCGAGACGGGCGGCAACGGCAAGCAGGAACCAATCGAGCGCCTCTTCCAGAGAGCGTACCAGTTCAGGGGCAAATGTCTCGACATCGGTGCCGGCGGAGGGAACCAGTCCACGCACCTCCTCATCATCGATTTCGCGAACGACATCCAGTCCGTCCGCGCCGGGCTCGTCGGGATCGGCACCGGCACGACCGAAGATGCGTTCGGCACCGAAGTATTCCTCGGGCGTGTCCAGCGCAATGATGAAATCCCGCGGATAGAGATCGTTGAGTCTGTTCCCGGTCTCGGCGATCGGCGCATCTTCCGGACAGGGGCTGATCAGCACGTTTGCATAGGGGGTTGCCGTGTAGCCGACATAGTTTCTTGCCGGCAGGGTCTCGAGCAGCTCACGAATGCGGCGGTTGATCGGCGTCGGATCTTCATCAGTCTTTCCGGCATTCGGGCTGGCCTGATCGGCCTCGTCATCGATCAGGAGCATCTTCAGGCGGTTGCGTATGGCCGGCGGCGTGTTGCGAATGTCTTCCATCATCCTGCGCAACGGCGCGTTGTTCTTCTTCATCACGGCGATCATGACCTGATCAGCCAGATTCGGGAGCTGACGCGTCGGCTGACCCCGGTATTCGCCTCCTTCCAGCAGATTGCCCTGGCTGTCGTAGCTGTTTTTCTCTGTCAGCGGATACCAGTTGTGGCGAAGGCGGTGAATCATGTCGCGTTCAAGTCGTTCCTGGGTCTGATGCCTCAGGGCATCCGTCAGGCCGGCAAGAACGACAATCAGGTTGTAGCCCGCATCGGCAGCCTTGGCGATCACAGCCGTCATGCTGGCCGTCTTGCCGGACTGCACATGCCCGACCACGAGCCCGCGCACATCGAACTCATGGGCGTCCGGATTTCCAAGCTCAGCAACGATGCGCGATGCAGAGTCGCCAATGCCGTTTACTGCCGTTTCGCTCAGCCCGTTGCGCAGGAGCTGTTCGCGCAATGCCGGCCAGTAAAGCGCATCTTCGGGATCCCCCTGATACCAGGACTGGCGCCTGCCGTGCAGGACGGCTGTGGCAGCGATGCGCCGGACACGCTGCTCCACCTCGTCCCTCAGCTCTTCGACTGCCTCGTCGAGCAGAGCCATTTTCTCTCCGTCCAGGGGGACCAGCAGGTCCGCCATCTCCCGAATGAAGGCTTCTTTCGCGTCATCAAGACTCGGTTCCGCCTGGAGCGCGAGAATTTGCCGCAGTTTTCTCGTTACTGTCTTCTTGTAAGTTTCCGTGTCGTTGACCATTCTGCCGATACTGTCTTTGCAAGCCCTCCGAGTCTACCCGGTCACGGGAAAGAGTCCAACAGGAGCGGCACAGGAGCGGCAGCTCCTTCCCGGTTCCGGGGCGGCGGCATGAAAAGCCGCAATGATGCCCGGCAGTCTCCACTCGTCCTCAATCCGAAAACAGGCCGCCCGAATCCCGGTACCCGGCCTCGGTGCAGTTCAGGACGGAGATCTGCTGACAGCTGCAGCCGCCCGGAACAGGATTCGGTTCTTGCGATAGCGCAGTGCGTCTCCCTGACTGGACAGAGTTTCACCGGAGCACGAAGCTCACCGCGACGCCGACTGCGGATCGCAGATCTGCATGGCCGGGCTCGCCAGAGCTAGCGAACCGGCACCCGATCGCCGAAGAAGCGAGGAGTCAGACCATTGGTACCACCCGCCTTCAAGCCCGGAGACACGAGGTGCGATTCGCCTTCTGCCATGCCCGCAAGGTCACGAACGGCTGGTGCGTACCGTTGGCAACCTGCTGGCAACCGCCTTGGGCGACATTCACGCTGCGATGGCTCTGGCCGCTTTCGTCGCTGACCACGGGTATCCTGGCGATCTCGCTGTCCGAAGAATCGCGGTTGTTGATAAGGAGGGAGTCTGTCTGTTATCCCGTGCTTCTCAATATCCCGTCCGGAAAGCCTTTCGGCCACTGCACCCGGCCAAGTTGCAAAGAAAAACGAAATGCTATAAATAAAGAATCCAGCCGCCACCCCGGCCTGGCACTTGAAAAAAACGGAAAACGAGGTCAACCATGATCAGGACCGTCGCAAATCTGTTCGCAGGCGCAATAGGCATAATGATAGTTCTGGCGCTCGGGGCTATCGCCCTGGGAATCTTCATGGCCATGGGCGGAACTACTGTACAGGATGCGTCTACTATAGGGACTGTTTTGATGGTTGGCGGGGTCAGCACGCTTTTTTCGCTGGGCATGGCATGCGTGCTGCTCGACATCATGTTCAATGTCAGGAAAATTTCCGAGAGCAAGGGTTCAGGCCTGTCACCGGGGTACGGGGACACACATCGAACTGAACCCGAAATGTGAAGGAACAAGTTCAGACTGAACCGGACCTCCCCTCATCGTCTCGTTATTCCATCTCACTGAAAGATAATACCTTCATGCAGCAGACTGGCCGGGGCCTGCCGTTCAGTCTGGCGCAATTTCAATATAATCGAGCGCTCAACAAGTGAGAAAAGCTGTTGTGGCGGAATGCTTGCGGACACCTTGTCCAAGTCGGTCGACTCCAGACACGGTCATCCACCGGGAAGCCGGGAAACCCGGCATGCGTCAATCCCACAGACCGCCACCCGTGGGTTTCATGGATGAACCGCACTCCGGGCAGCGACGATCCCATGCACGGGTCTCGCCTCCGCATTTTTTGCAAAGCAACCGATCCGGATTGTTCTCCGGTCGAATGTAATCTTCCACCAAGAGATCTGCCACATGGCCGCAGGAAAGACACTGCCGCGTCTCCACGGCAACAGTCATTCCTCGATCCCATCCGCCGGAAAGGGATTCCAGCCGACAGCCGCATTCCGGGTTGCTGCAGACCCAGTCACTGATCATGCCCATGTTGCTTCCTCCTGTAGGGACAGTCGGTTTCGGCGAATCAGGAGCCTAACCTGATTCACGGAACCGCTCAAGGGTGACAAGCTTGCGGCGCATACCCGCCCTCGTGAAACATCGGGAGGAAGCATACGACCGACCAGGGCATGGCCGCAAAAAGCCTCCGGTCTGTCAAGAGGCGTTCATGGACGCAACAAGAAGGTTTTAATCCCTTTTTCGTCAGGGGAGGTCTTCGGACACCTTCGAGACCGAGGCAACCCGTGCCGACGCAATGTCTTAATCCCTTTTTCGTCAGGGGAGGTCTTCGGACCTGTCCGTGTGGGTTGGTATTAGCAAGGGCAGCGGTCTTAATCCCTTTTTCGTCAGGGGAGGTCTTCGGACGATGGCGTAATTGCCGAACCGGTTGAGCGGGAAGTGTCTTAATCCCTTTTTCGTCAGGGGAGGTCTTCGGACGCCCCACGGTAACGACTGAACGCCGCGCCCTGTGTCTTAATCCCTTTTTCGTCAGGGGAGGTCTTCGGACCATGGCCTAACGCAAAAGCTCAGCGATGCGTATGTCTTAATCCCTTTTTCGTCAGGGGAGGTCTTCGGACCATTAGATCAAGGGTACATGGTCCACACGGAAATGTCTTAATCCCTTTTTCGTCAGGGGAGGTCTTCGGACTGGAGTCTATTCAACAGGTAGTCACTGATTTCCTGAGTCTTAATCCCTTTTTCGTCAGGGGAGGTCTTCGGACTTTCGACTACGACAGGGATTGTTGCGGTATCCGTCTTAATCCCTTTTTCGTCAGGGGAGGTCTTCGGACCAGGAATTGTTGCGGTATCCAATCGCGGTAGGGGTCTTAATCCCTTTTTCGTCAGGGGAGGTCTTCGGACCAGACGAATATGGACAATTGTTCGAGTTGCCACTGTCTTAATCCCTTTTTCGTCAGGGGAGGTCTTCGGACGCGAAGGCAAAGGCCGAGTCACTAAGGCCGATCTGGTCTTAATCCCTTTTTCGTCAGGGGAGGTCTTCGGACGCGTATTCCCTCACTCGCAATGATGGTCCACCGGGTCTTAATCCCTTTTTCGTCAGGGGAGGTCTTCGGACAACTGTTCAGGGTAGAATCTGGAATGTTCACCGTCTTAATCCCTTTTTCGTCAGGGGAGGTCTTCGGACTAGAGAAGGCTATTGAGAGTAAAGCAGTCCAGTCTTAATCCCTTTTTCGTCAGGGGAGGTCTTCGGACCACGAAGCACTAGGCCACAAGGTCACAAGGAAGTGTCTTAATCCCTTTTTCGTCAGGGGAGGTCTTCGGACGCGCCCCAAGGTGGAATACGAGCATCTGGGCCACGTCTTAATCCCTTTTTCGTCAGGGGAGGTCTTCGGACATGAATACTGGGGTTACTACGATGTAGATAACAGTCTTAATCCCTTTTTCGTCAGGGGAGGTCTTCGGACCTGATGTTCAAGGTATTCTGTTTGTAGATAATGTCTTAATCCCTTTTTCGTCAGGGGAGGTCTTCGGACCGCGCACCAAGCGACAGCAGTACTGAAACCATGTGTCTTAATCCCTTTTTCGTCAGGGGAGGTCTTCGGACCTCTATTCAGTTTCTATATCCATGATCCAATGGTCTTAATCCCTTTTTCGTCAGGGGAGGTCTTCGGACTGACGACCCATGCCAAAACTGAAACCCAAGCAGGGTCTTAATCCCTTTTTCGTCAGGGGAGGTCTTCGGACGGCGTAAAAGGAACACTGTCTGTTGACAATCATTCGTCTTAATCCCTTTTTCGTCAGGGGAGGTCTTCGGACTCTTTTACTCGGTTCTTCCTTCCTGTTTATTGGCTTGTCTTAATCCCTTTTTCGTCAGGGGAGGTCTTCGGACAGGGTGGGCAGAAGCCCGCATCATGCGCCTTGACGCGTCTTAATCCCTTTTTCGTCAGGGGAGGTCTTCGGACATCTGAAACGAAACGAAACGAAAGGTGAATGATATGTCTTAATCCCTTTTTCGTCAGGGGAGGTCTTCGGACAAGGGCGCGGACATCCCCCCGCCTTCAATCTTCGAGTCTTAATCCCTTTTTCGTCAGGGGAGGTCTTCGGACTCTTACAGCGAAAACAGGGATGATCTGGAAGTAGAGTCTTAATCCCTTTTTCGTCAGGGGAGGTCTTCGGACCAGATGAAAATCTATGTCTCGCCGGCCAAGCCGAGTCTTAATCCCTTTTTCGTCAGGGGAGGTCTTCGGACGGGCCGATGAATACGGCCAGCTATTCCCCCTTCGTCTTAATCCCTTTTTCGTCAGGGGAGGTCTTCGGACCAGCTGGCTGTGGGCCTCACTGTCCACACTCGGGGGGTCTTAATCCCTTTTTCGTCAGGGGAGGTCTTCGGACGCTTGCGACGGTGCCGCCGATGTTGGCGTTACCCGGTCTTAATCCCTTTTTCGTCAGGGGAGGTCTTCGGACGGTACAACGACTTCTACATCGGGTTCTACACCAAGTCTTAATCCCTTTTTCGTCAGGGGAGGTCTTCGGACCTGGACGAGATTCAGCGGTTTACCGGCAAATCCCTGTCTTAATCCCTTTTTCGTCAGGGGAGGTCTTCGGACACTTTACCACATGCAAAATTGTTGCGAGGATGTAGTCTTAATCCCTTTTTCGTCAGGGGAGGTCTTCGGACTGGGGCTGATGAATATGGGCAAGCGTTCCGTTTGTCTTAATCCCTTTTTCGTCAGGGGAGGTCTTCGGACTGCTCGATCCAAATTGACCTTTGAAATCAACCACTTGCAGAGGGGGTTCCGAAAAAACCGGGGTGTCGAAAAGCTGACACCGATTTTGATCACTTTTTAACCACAGCATTCACAGGGCCTTTCAAGCCAGCAGGTCGGTCTTGTTGTCAAAGAGCATGACGCCATCGGAGTAGAGGCGCTTGCCCATTATAATCTTTCTGGGCTTGCCGTGAAGTGGATATATGCGGATATCGTCAGCCCTGGGATCAATGCGGGTGCTCAGTTCGGTGACAATGCGATCGAGTTGCCGATGGGTGACGAGCAACTCGAACACGGAATATTGCAGGGGCCAGCCCTGGTCGAGCATGTAGCGATGCACTCGACGCAGCCGCCCGGGGTCGGCGATGTCGTAGCACAGCAGCCAGCGGTGCTGGCGCCGGGTGCTCATCCGCCCAGCTCCAGCAGTTCGCGATGGAGGCCCACCATCACGCGATCCAGATTGCGCCGGATCCCGCTTTCCATGCTGGCGTGGAGTTCGGCCAGCCGGGCAAAATCCGGCTTGAGCTTGCCGAGCCGGGGGGGGCGATCCCGCCCCAGCCGGGCCAGGGCTTCCGGCAGGCGTTCCAGCAGCACGAGCAGCCCGAGTTCATTCACCAGATCAAGGCCTCGAATGCGGGCCAGGGGATGAGCCGGGTCCACGCCGTTTTCCCGAAGGGCATTTTCGGCGTCGGCCCGCACCAGGCTTTCGAAGTCGGCCCAGAGTGTCTTGAGCGACTGGCGGCTGTATTGCGGAAGGGCCTGCAGGACACGTTCCTGCCGGTGCCGGCGGTTTCGCGGGTCGCCTTCGATTGCAGCGATATTGGCTGCGGTTTTCTGGCGGGCCAGCAGCCAGGCGCTCAGGTGATGGCTGTGCCCGGGGTCGACCAGGCTGTGCTCCAGTCGCTCGGCCAGGTTGCCGGGGCCTGCCGGCTGCGGCGGTTGAAAGCTGCCCATTCGTTCCCCGTTGCGGCCGAGGAACTGCACGGGTATGCCCAGCCGGGCGCAGGCCAGGAGTGCGGCCTGGTCCCACTCGATGGTTCCGAAGCAGTGGATGCGGGCTGCCTGTGCGAGAGGCACGATCTGATCGGATTTTCCGGGCAGGCGCACCCGCAGGGATGGTCCGTCCAGCATGACGCGCCCGTCGGCATTACCGCGCAGATAGACGGTCCTTCGAGGTGACGCTGTCGCCATGAACGATTTCTCCAATGTGTTGCAGGTGTCGCTCCAGGGGAGCCGTGAGCCGTTCGAGCATGCAGAGGGCCCATTCCCGGTAGTAGATGGCCCTGCCCTCCTTCGCCAGGAAACAGCCTTCCCCGCTGTCGCGGAAGTGCCCTGGTTGCAGATGGCCTTCGGTGACGAGTTCGAGCACCCATTCATCGACCAGCGGACGCAGGGGTTCGAGCAGGTCGCTGGAGAGGGACCGGCGGGACCAGGCCAGCCGGTGGTAGAAGCCGATCATGGGATCCCAGCCCTGTTCCTGCAGTTTACGGTTGGCGACATGGTCGGCCAGGGTGTAACCCAGCGAGAGCATGGCGTTGACCGGATCGCGCGGCGGTCGGCGGTTGCGCCCGTGGAAGTTCCATTCCCCCGGCAGCAGGGCGGCACAGGCTGTGAACCATGCGGCGGCCGCGGCGCCTTCTATACCGCGCAGGCTGTCCAGGGACTGATCCCGCTCGCCCAGTCGCAGCCAGGCCCGACTGATCTGCCTTTCCGCCCGGTGCAGCTGGCTGCGATGGACGGGATGCCGGTCGATGGCCCGCAGCAGCAGGCTGCGATGCCCCTGCAGTTTCTGACCGACAAGATAGGCGGCCACCTTGCGGCAGATCCGGTCGTCATCGCTGGCACGAAGCTGACGCACTCGCCTTTCCGCGTCATTGTGCGCCGGTCCCGAGATCCAGGCAGGGTCCTCGGGCTTGCGCGGGTTGATGACGAGCAGGGAGATGCCGCGCCCGGCAAGCTTGCGCAACAGCATGCTGTTGATGTCCATGCTGGCGCTGATGACGATGCGGTCCAGCAGGCGCATCGGTATCTGGCGGGGTTTCTGCCCTTCCTCGTGAATCTGCAGGCGTTCGCCCCTGGCCGTGAGCGCGATGTTTTTCCGATCCAGTACCAGTGTTTGCATGGCGATGTACCTATTCCACGAGAAAGTAGTCGAGACGGGCCGGCGCTGTCGCCTTGCCAAGGGTGCGGGTGTGCAGCCTCGCATTGAGTTCGACGCAGGCAAACCGATCCTCCTCCAGGTCAAGTTCGCGCCGGACCCGCTGCAGCAGTTCGTCCCGCTCCCGGTCATCGAGCCAGCATTCGTAGGCCGATTTCTGGCCTCCGGTGGCATAGTCCCTGACGACCTCGAGCATGCGCCGGAGACGGCGGTGATGGGCCACGTCGTAGGCGGCGAGGTAGAGCTTGCGGTTGCTCACGCGGCGACCTCCCTGCCCCGAATTCAGAACCGATACCAGCCGCTGCCACCGCACTTGCGGCAGGTAACCGTAAAATGGCCACTGCCCGAGCAGCGACGGCATTCGCTCTCGAAAGTGCCCGTGCCGTTGCAGCGGTTGCAGGTATCAAGAAAAGCGCCGGTTCCCTCGCAGCGGCGACAGTTTACGGTACGCTCCCTGCGCCAGATGCCGCTGCCTCCGCATCTGCGGCAGGTCTTGCCCTTGTACTGGCCGGTTCCGTTGCAGGGATGGCAGGTTTGCCGTGGCAGAACCTTCTCGCCGGTACCGTTGCAGGCATGACAATCGCCCTCGTAGATTCCGCTGCCATGACAACTCCGGCAGTCGCCCGAATGGGTGCCGGTGCCATCGCAGGCACGGCACTCCAGCTCGCGCTCCCCGCTGCCGTCGCAGGAAAAGCAGGTGCCGTAGTCATTGACGGGGCTGATGAAGTTCTTTGCCCGAGTGGAAAACCGGCGCTGGTCGCGCCGGGCGCGCCGGCTGTAGCTGCTGCCTCCGAACAGCATGTCGAAGAAACCCATTGTTCTGCTCCGCGTTGTGAATTCCGAAAGAGCATGAACGATGTTTCATCCGAACGGGATGACGGCAAGCTTGTCAGCTGCCGATGAAGTCGCGCAGGTGGCGTTCGAGG